>OLPW01000149.1_pt1 | contig 81018 bp, 72 predicted proteins | sample 1672161 | NCBI WGS metagenome assembly OLPW01 (sample SAMEA3136654, study PRJEB25190) | human gut metagenome
AAACCGTCTTGTTTGGCAAAAGCTTAAAGTCCTGAAATACGCAACCGATATTGCGTCGCAGATAAGGCACACGCCAATTACGCATTCCGGTCAAATCTTCATCAGCGATGTAGATTTTGCCCTGGGTAGGTTTAATCTGACGAATCAAAAGATTGATAAACGTAGATTTACCAGAACCAGAATGACCAACCAAAAACACAAATTCACCTGGGAAAATGTGCAATGAAACATCATTAAGAGCTGGTTTATTTGGTTGTGCTTCATATACTTTGGTTACGTGTTCAAACGTAATGACGGGATTACCCGTATATTGGGGAGTTGTGTCCACGTTCACCACCGGCAGCGACTCAGACAGCTGAGAAGCGACCTGGTTTACGCGAGGCTGCTGAGCATGCTTGCCCATAGGTTCCCCGTTAAACTCATTCGTCACAGTATGCTCCGTTCATGTGTTACCAATTCTGTGAGACTTTAAAGAGTATATCAGTCCTCTACGCGACTACGAACCTTCTTCACAGCTTGTACAATCGCTTCAGCATCAAGTTCAAAGTAATGAAGAAGTTCTTCAAATTCGCCCGACTTGCCAAAACGATCACGCATTCCTACAAATTGCAAAGGATAGGGATGGTTTTCTGCGACAACTTCGGCAACTGCAGAACAAAGTCCGCCGTAAACGGAATGCTCTTCTGCAACCACACCGCAACCCGTCTTTTCCAAAGAAGCAAGAATTGTTTCAGCATCAAGAGGCTTTACGCAAAACGCATCGATTACCTCAGCAGAAATACCTTCCTTCTCCAGCAAATCAGCTGCTTTGAGGGCCTGATCGATTTCAACACCGCAGGCAATAAGCGTAACGTCGGTTCCTTCGCGCAATACATACGCTTTACCCATTTCCAGCTCAACTTCAGGAGCATATACCGCAGGCACGCTTGCACGACCCATGCGAATATACACTGGGCCTGGCGTTTGAGCAGCTAAACGAATTGCTGCGCAGCATGCTGCATAATCAGCAGGAACCAATACCCGCATATTAGGCAATCCTCGCATGAGCGAAATATCTTCAAGCATTTGATGAGAGCCACCATCAGGGCCAACCGAAATGCCTGCATGCGTAGGAGCTATTTTTACATTGAGGTTGGAATAGCAAACCGTATTGCGAATCTGATCATATGCACGACCTGTGCCAAATACCGCAAATGATCCGGTAAAAGCAATATTTCCTGCAAGGGAAAGGCCCGCCGCTACACCGACCATATTTTGTTCAGCAATACCAACATTAAACAGGCGATCTTCGTTTTCAGGACGTGCCTGAGCAAATTTCTTGGTAGTTGTCGAACCAGTAAGGTCAGCGTCTACCGCAACAATATTCATCCCTTCTTCTGCAAGAGCAGCAAGCGTAACACCATATGCGGCACGGGTAGCTTTCTTCTCTTTGGCCTGTTCGGGACTAGCAAGCTTTACCACGTTACTTCACTCCGTTCACGCTAGCGCACTGTGCTGCCAATTCAGCAAGAGCAATCTTGGTTTCTTCGTCATTAGGTGCTTTACCATGCCATCCAGCCTGGTCTTCCATAAAGGAAACCCCTTTACCTTTAACGGTATGAGCAATTACCAGCTTTGGCTTCGAGGTTTCAGATGCCTTTAGAGCAGAGAAGAGCTCGATAAGCGCATCAATATCATGACCGTTTACCTCATAGGTTTCCCACCCAAAGGCAGCAAACTTATCCTTTAGGGCACCTGAAGCACATACTTCTTCTACATGACCGTCAATCTGGAGTCCGTTGATATCAACAACTGCAATAAGATTACCGAGTTCTTTAAACGCAGCGAAGGTGGCAGCTTCCCAAACTTGTCCTTCTTGACATTCGCCATCACCCATAAGTACAAAAACTCGATTCTGTTTTTTATCAAGTTTCATACCCGCAGCAAGACCTGCACCGATAGAGAGTCCTTGCCCCAAAGAACCAGTGGAAACCTCCACGCAAGGAAGAAGATTTGAATCGGGGTGGCCCTGCAAACGTGTGCCCAGTTTGCGAAGAGTCTTCAATTCATCAACTGGCAAATATCCTGCTTCAGCAAGCGTGGCATACAAAGCAGGTGCCGCATGGCCTTTACCAAGAATGAAATAATCACGTTCATCCCACTTAGGATTTGATGGATCATGTTTCAACACACCACCAAAGTACAGCGCCGACAAGATATCGGTGCAAGAAAGAGATCCACCAGGATGACCACTTCCCGCCTCATGGACCATCTCGATAATGTCAGTGCGAATCGCACAAGCCTTTTCCTTAGCAGTAAGGGAATTCATGGCTTCCTTTCGATCGAGGGCTGCTGGTTTAGTCGTTCGATGTTTTTATAACGACGCCTTCCAACGATGATATCCAATTACAAATTCATCAATATCACCGTCGAGGGCGGCATCAACATTGCCACTTTCGATATTACTACGGGTATCCTTAATCAGTCGATACGGATAGAGTACGTAATTTCGAATTTGACTTCCAAAAGAATTATCCATCTTTTCACCCTTAAGTTCAGATAATTCTTCTTCACGCTTTTGTTGCTCTAGTTCATAGAGTTTGCCACGCAAAACACGAAATGCTGCTTCTTTGTTTTGAAGCTGCGATTTCTCATTTTGACACGTCACCACAATACCTGTTGGAATATGGGTTAGACGTACCGCAGAATCGGTCGTGTTCACGCTCTGACCACCAGGACCACTTGAGCGATACACATCAACGCGTACGTCATTGGGGTCAATTTCAACCGTAATGTCATCATCGGGCAATACCGGTACCACTTCTACCGCCGCAAACGTAGTATGTCGACGCTTTTTTTCGTCGGTTGGAGAAATGCGGACTAAGCGATGAACACCCGTTTCGCTTCTTAACATGCCATACGCATTATGGCCTTCAACCTGAAAGCTTGCACGATTAAGGCCAATGCCATCCCCTGGAGTCAGATCCAAAATTCTGACTTTCCAACCCTTAAGGTCGGCATAGCGGGTATACATGCGATAGAGCATCTCGGTCCAGTCCTGCGCTTCCAAGCCACCGCTGCCAGGATGAATCGAAACAATTGCATCAGCAGAATCATACGGCCCACTAAACCAAGATTCCACTTCGAAATCATCGAGAGTCTTTTCCAGCTGAGCAAGATCGCTTTCCAATTCTTGGGCAAATTCTGAGTCCTCTTCAGCGAGCTCCTGAGCAGTTTGAATGTCATCAAAAAGAGCACAAGCTGCCTGGTAACGATCAATAATGTCGCGCAAAGCAGATGCTTGCTTTGAGACTTGCTGTGCATGTTCGGTGTTGTTCCAGAAGTCTGGCAAGGCAATTTGCTTATCAAGATCTGAAAGTTCTTGTGCGCGATCATCTATATGAAGATAAGCACGCGCATCTTGAAGTCGTTGCTGCGCTTCATCAAGTGTCATCATGAAAATACTAATCCCTTCACGGCCTAACGCTAACTCAAAAGATGCGCCTTAAAACAGTAAAGGTTACCGCTTTAAGACGCATTATTTTGGTCAGCGATTAGCGCCATGACACTTTTTAAATTTCTTACCAGAACCACAAGGGCATGGATCATTACGTCCCACGTTAGCGTAAGGATCATCCTTGTCCTTCTGAATAGTATGAGGCTTTGGCTGTTCAGGAGCAGGCTGCGGAGTTTGAGGAACACCCTGAGCTTGCGCCTGGGCTTGACGTATGCGTTGGGAACTTGTAGTTGATTCAGTAAGAGCCTCTTCAGGATTTGAATAGGTAACCTTACCATCAAGCGGAGTTTTTTCTTCTTCAACAGGAACTTCTTGCACCATTAAAGGAGCACGCAACAAGAAACGAAGGAAACCTTCATAGATTGAATCCGTTAATGCCGCAAAAGCACGATGAGCCTCTTCACGATATTCGGTCAGCGGATCGCGCTGTCCATAGGCGCGCAAACCAATAGAAGCTTTCAAATAATCCATTTCCTGCAAGTGTGCCATCCAGCTTGTATCAAGGAAACGTAACATAATCTGCGAAGCAATATCGGAGGACAGAGGTCCTATTTCTTCGACGCGCTGGTTATATCGTTGCGTAATAAGCTCAATCAATCCATCCATGAGTTCGTTAACATCATCGTCATGGTCAACGGAAGAAACCGTAATTTCAGGATCGTCAGTCATTTGGAGCAACCACTTGTCAAGTGATTCGGTATCCCAGTCATCGCTTGCCTGCTTTGGTGCACAGTATTCGAGGACTGCGTTTTCTACCACATCCTCAATGATTTCTGGCATACGCTCAGTTAGATCTTTACCATCAAGAATTGCGTTGCGCTCTTCGTAGATCGCTTTACGTTGCAGGTTCATGACGTCGTCGTATTCAAGAACGTGCTTACGGGTGGAGAAGTTAACTGATTCAACCTGACGCTGAGCCGTCTCGATTGCTTTTGAAACCATCGAAGCCTGAATTGGCATATCTTCAGGCATATCGGTTTTTTCCATCATACGACTGATGGAATCCATGCGTGAACCACCAAACAAACGCATCAAATCGTCTTCAAGTGACAGATAGAACTGCGTAGTACCTGGATCACCCTGACGACCAGAACGACCACGAAGCTGGTTATCAATACGACGAGATTCGTGACGTTCGGTACCAATTACGCACAAGCCACCGGCATTGCGAACTTCAACACTTTCCCGTTTAGTAATAGCTTGAGCCTTTTCCTTAGCAGCTTGAATTTGTTCGGGAGTTGCCTGATCGACTTCTTCTCCTAGCTGCTCTGCCAAAAATGTTTGCGCCATGGCATCCGCATTACCGCCAAGCAAAATGTCAGTACCACGACCAGCCATGTTGGTTGCAATAGTGACAGCACCCGTTCTACCTGCCTGCGCAATAATGGCAGCTTCTCGTTCATGATTTTTAGCGTTCAAAACCTCATGTTTAATACCACGTTTAGAAAGCAGACGACTTAAACGCTCAGAACTTTCAATAGAAACCGTACCAACCAAGCAGGGCTGACCAGCGTTGTGACGTTCGGAGATATCGTCAGCCACCGCATTAAATTTCGCATCGATGGTGCGGAAGATTAAATCGTTTAAGTCTTCACGAATAACAGGCTTATTAGGAGGAATAGCCATTACGGGAAGCTTGTAGATCTGACGGAATTCCGCATCTTCTGTCATTGCGGTACCCGTCATACCAGAGAGCTTTTCATACAGACGGAAGTAATTTTGAAGCGTAATTGTAGCAAGCGTCTGATTTTCTTGACGAACCAATACGTGCTCTTTTGCTTCCAAAGCCTGATGAAGACCCTCGGAATATCGACGGCCTTCCATAATACGACCCGTAAATTCGTCAACAATTTTTACTTCACCGTTGGTAACAACATAATCCACGTCGCGATGGAATAAGAATTGTGCACGTAAGGCCTGTTGAAGATGGTTGGGAAGCTGACCGGTTGGATCACCAAAAATATCATCGACCCCTAGTTGAAATTCAACTTTTTCCAAACCTGCTTCAGTGGTGTAGATGGTCTTTTTTGCCTCGTCCATTTCGAAGTCGATATCACGCTTCAAGGAAGGCATGATAGCAGCAAATTTCTTATAGGTATCAGCTGCTTGAGAGCCTGCACCAGAAATGATAAGAGGAGTTCGTGCTTCGTCGATAAGAATGGAGTCAACCTCGTCGACCACTGCAAACGCATGACCGCGCTGCACACGCCTACTTGCACGAGTTACCATGTTGTCACGCAAGTAGTCGAAACCGAATTCGGAATTCGTACCATACGTTACATCGGCTTGATAGGCAGGAATCTTCTTGAGAGGATCCATGCCGTTTTGAATAAGACCAACGCTCATTCCCAAGAAACGATAAACCTGACCCATCCACTCGGAGTCACGTGCTGCCAGATAATCGTTAACCGTAACAATGTGAACGTTGTTTCCTGGAAGTGCGTTAAGGTATCCCGCTAATGTAGAAACAAGCGTTTTACCTTCACCAGTTTTCATTTCTGCAATTTTGCCATCATGTAAAGCCATACCACCAATAAGCTGTACGTCGAAATGACGAAGCCCAATAGTACGTACACTTGCTTCGCGTACGGCAGCAAAAGCCTCTGGTAGAAGATCGTCTAATTCTTCACCTGAATCCAGGCGCTCACGAAATTCAACCGTAAGATGCGCTAGCTCATCATCACTATATGCCTGCATGCGAGGCTCAAGATCATTGATAGTTTCAACAACCTTCTGATATTTTTTGAGGGGCTTGTCTTCGCCCACGCTTAAAAGCTTAGAAAAAATGCCCATAATCTCACTTTCTCGTATAACTGCTTCACTCTATCACAGGCATGGGTTGTATAGCGATTTCGAATAAGGAGACACAAGGGTTTTTCACGTTAAATTCTTTTAACGAATGCAAAAATCTCAGGCTAACTTGAAAACACCATGACAACAGAACGCAAATATCACACCGACTCGAAGACGCTACGTTGTCAAAGCACGACTCACCCCCCCTAGATTTCTTTAAAAAAATTACGGTTAAACCCCAAGTCGGGTTAAACCCTAAGTCGGGTTAAAGCCCAAGTACTAAGCTGTAAGTTTACGAAACCAAGTTTACGAAACCTCCTTGATAATTTCTTCATAAAGCGCATCAAGCCGACGAGGAGCATCAATACCATATTCATCAACGAGTGCGCCGCGACACTCAACATAAGTATTAATGGCTCCGGTATAATGCCCTAATTCTTTTTGGATGAACATGTAGAGATAGCACACATCTTCTCGTGCGATATTTTGCCCAAAGGCAAACCCCGCAAAATGGAGAGCGACATAGCGATTACCTTTTGAATAAATAATGCGAGACCCTTCGGTCAGCACATCAAGAACTTTGTTTTGAAATTTATTTCTATAGGATTCAAGTTGGGCATTTTCAATACCAGGCATAAGTGGACCTTGATAAACACGTTCGAGCTGACTTAAAATCCGCACACAATCCTCTACTTCATGTGCCGTAGAAAATTCATTACATAAAAGGTTGACGGTATGAATATCGCTTTCTATATGCAATTCACGAAGCGAAATTGAGTCCCTAGTCCTGCCTAGCAAGCGACGTTCTTCATCGGTTTCACTTAAAGTTCTTTTGATATAAGACCATAAGTTGTAAAAGTTCGAAGTAACGGTAGAAGTGTAATTTTCGGGCCACACTGCCCTTTCAACCCATGTGCGGGGCAAATCTTTCTGAGAATTAATCACCAAAAGCGCAATCATAATCTTTGCTAGTTTTCGAATTTCGCCCCTTTCAGGAACCAATCTTTTACCACGCTTCATCTCGAATCTCCCAAACAAGTTGACCACTAAGCGCTCAGGCTTGTCAGCGTTTTCGGATTCTTGTGCAATGCTTTCGGTTGTAGTTAGATTTTTGAATTCAGCATAGCTATCAAACCTATCAAAACATCCTGATTCCTTTGGGACTGTCCCTGATGCTGATTGTTTGAAAGCTTTTTCTGGCGCATCCAATTGTGCCATTGGCTCTTTTTTACGAGCAAGCAACTCACCTTTATTCCCTCGTAAATCGTTTTCTTCAAAATCATTAGCATACAAGTCATTTTCAGGCGATTCAATCTTGCACAAATCGCTTTTCAGAAGACTGTTATTTTGCAAGTCGCCATCTTGCGATTTAACACTCCGCAGGTCATCCTTCTGCAAATTGCTCTCACGCGGATCCTCGCTTCTTTGCGAATCTGAACTATCCGGTTTTTGCAGATCTGAACTGACAGGTTTTTGCGAATCTGAACTATCACATGCTTGATTCTTTTGTTTTTCTGCGACCAGTTCTTCAACACAGCGCTTTATAAACTCATACGTTACTTCGTGTTTCTCGTAGAAATCCGATCGTTCTTCTTCAATAAGACAAAACTTCAAAACTAGCTGAATTAAGGCATAATCTTGCACGTTATACAGTTCATCGAGAAGAGCCAATACGAATTCCTTTTGCGATGGATAAAGACTTAATTCAACTAGTTTCGCTAAATGAACCCATAGAAGAGAAAATCTTTCCTGCGCGGATAATTCAAGGGCAACAAATCCCCTATTGCGCAAGCCTGCATGAGGATAGTATTCATTGAAAGATTGCAGATCAATTGCGGCAAAACCCACAATAAAGCAACTGAAAATTGATTGGGCTCCTTTTCCTATAATTAAAGCAAGAAGCGCTACCGCATCTTCAGAGGAGCACACTTCCATATGCTGCAAATTCGTGAAAAGCCGCTTACTTCCTTCGTTTTTATCGCAGAGCACTGCGGGTCGTACCCACCCCTGTAAAGACGAAAATGTGTCGGGAGATTCACTGGTATCTTCTTGAGAATCTAAAAGCAAATCATGTGCCGTGACATAGTTCAGCTCAAGCTTGCCTTGCAACTCAAGACCCTCTCCTGAAAACAACGATTTACAGCGTGTAGTAATTAGTACTTCACAATCTGACAGCTTCAAGGAATAAATAAGTTGTACAAATTCCTGCAAACGCTTTTCTGATAGCTTGGGAACACCATCAAAAACAAACAGCTCACACGTAGGGCCCTTCTCTAAAACATGCCTGAACGAATCCATAACGCATCGGGCATCAAGATCTCGAAGGAAACACAGATCATCCGCCTTTACCCACACAACACTTTGGTCAGCAAATATGATCTTTGCATACTGAAGAGCAAGAATGGTTTTCCCGAAAAGAGCCGGAGCGCATACCACGCGTACGGCATCGCGCGTTGCCATAAGATTTAATAACAGTCGTTTTCTTTCTATTAAATCTTTTTTCTTTACATGAGAAGAAATAAGAGATCCCACTTGAGGATTTCGGACAATATATTTATTCATGCTTTAGCCTTTCCGCAATAGCGGTAAAGGCAAATGGGAAGTATAAGAGCACCTCTATACTACCCTTGACCTGGTATAATAAGGAGCCTTTTGGTATAAATAACGTTGTTTTCGTATCAAAACAACAGTTTTTATCTATCATCGGCGCAATTTTGAACTATTGAGCATCTAATCAGGCACTTTATACCTGAAACCAAGCAACCATCTTCCTACAAATCTTTTCGCCGACACACAAACACTTTTTACACAAATCCACGAGCACTTTTTTGCGCAAATCCCCGAGCACTTTTTTAGTCAACTCACAAACAACTACTTTTCTTAAATGACATCCGATATCCGTGTGTGATGCCCATTTTCCCCGTGTGATTGCCCCTATCCTTATATGATCTCCGCAACCCCATTTTGCTAGATTCGTGTAAGATAGCCCTGTAAGCTTTATGCGAAACAAATACCGTATCATTTTGCGGAAATTTGTTTAAAAACTATCAACATCAAACCAAGGAGTATCGGTGACTAATTCCACAGCCAAAACAGCTCCCAATACCACTGAAACTGTTCTCGTTTTAGATTTCGGTGCCCAGTACGGACAACTTATTGCACGTCGCGTACGTGATTTGAAGGTATATTCCGAAATTGTTCCCTGCGACACTCCCGCCGAGGAAATCGCCGCGAAAAAGCCTGCTGCTTTGATTTTGAGTGGCGGCCCCGCAAGCGTATATGCCGAAGATGCTCCTTCGGTAGATCCTGGCGTATTCGAACTGGGCATTCCTGTACTGGGATTCTGCTACGGTCAGCAGATCATGGCTACCACGTTAGGTGGCAGCGTTGGCCATACCGAAAAGGGTGAATACGGCCCTGCCCCACTGACGCGTTGCGATACAGCAAACGGCGTGGGCGCTTCCGCGCTGCTTGGCGATACTCCAGCAGAGCAAACGGTATGGATGAGCCATCGCGATGCGGTAAGCGAAGTTCCTGAAGGTTTCGTAGTAACTTCCACTACTGATGTATGCCCTGTAGCTTCCATGGAATGTGCCGAGCGCAAACTCTACGCAACTCAGTTCCATCCTGAAGTTAAGCACACCGAATACGGCAATCAGATGCTTTCCAACTTCCTGTTCAACATCTGTGGTTTAGAGCCAAGCTGGACCATGGATTCCATTATTGAAGACTCCATTGCTGCAATTCGCGAACAGGTTGGTGATAACCGCGTAATCCTTGGTCTTTCTGGTGGCGTTGATTCTTCGGTTGTTGCAGCCCTGTGCTCCAAGGCAATTGGCAAACAGTTGGTCTGTGTGTTTGTAAACCACGGTTTGCTTCGCAAGAATGAGCCTGAAGAGGTTGAAGAGGTATTCACCAAGCAGTTTGACGTTGACTTTATTCACGTACACGCTGAAGAACGCTATGCAAAGCTACTTGATGGCGTTACTGATCCTGAACAGAAGCGCAAGATTATTGGTACCCAGTTCTGGGAAGAATTCTTTGCCGTTGCGCAGGATTTGGACGGCGTGAAGTTCTTGGCTCAGGGCACTATTTATCCCGACATCATCGAGAGCGGTGCGCGCAAGACAGGCGGCAAGGCTTCTACCATTAAGAGTCATCATAATTTGATCCCCTTCCCAGAAGGCGTTCACTTTGATTTGATTGAGCCTTTGGATCACTTCTTTAAGGATGAGGTTCGCGCATTAGGTACTGCGCTTGGCTTGCCTGATCATATTGTTCACCGTCAGCCTTTCCCAGGACCTGGCTTGGCAATTCGCATTATTGGTGCAGTAAGCCCTGAGAAGCTTGAGATTTTAAAGAACGCTGATGCTATCGTTCGCGAAGAGCTGGATGCGTACAATCAGCGCCTGTACAAAGAAACGGGTGAGCGCAATTCTGAGCATTCTTGTTGGCAGTACTTTGCCGTATTGCCTGACATTAAGAGTGTTGGTGTTATGGGTGATGAACGCACCTATCAACGCCCCATCATTTTACGTGCGGTAGAGTCGAGCGACGCAATGACTGCTGACTGGGCAAAGCTCCCCTACGATGTTCTGGCTAAGATTTCCAGCCGCATTGTTGCTGAGGTTCCTGGCGCAAACCGCGTATGCTACGACATTACGAGTAAGCCACCTGCCACGATTGAGTGGGAATAAAGCAACTATTCCAAGTCAATAGTCGCAAACGGTTTGCAAGTTCAGCGGGGCCCCAAAACGGGGCTCCGCTTTCTTCGATTACTCGACCCCGCATCTGCAGCTGCGGATCGCAATAGACTGTTCCGACATCGAAGAAAGCGAGACCGCGAACAGCGCGGGTTTTTCCGTGCGACAGCCATCCCTCATGATTCGCTTTCAAATCCACCGAGCGCTAATTCGATGCGGGAGGCGGGCTTGCTCCCCTCGCTGTCCCATACGTTGGACACGCAAGCCACCTACAACCATTTACGATACGAATGGGCTGCTGACAGTTCATCGCAAAGAACTGTTGGCGGTCGATGATATACTTTCATTTGTATTGCACTTTGCAAATTTTTAATCGCCTTTCAGGGCAAATGCGTATGTGCTTATGGACATGATGTCGATAGGAAAACAATGAACAAAACGGACTTGCTTAGCGTTATCCGCGAAGAAGCGGATGGAATTGTTGATGGAATCAGCGGCATCCGCGATGAAAAAAAGAAGGCGGGCGAATTCAATAAGCGCATTGTCAAGAGAAGGGACGCCAGGCTTGAGCAGGCCATCTCGGAAGGGCTTGAGCCCCAAAAGCTGCTTGATCGTCTACTTTTAACCTCGTATGCGTATTACGTTGTAATGCTTGAATACAGAAATGCGATTTGGAATTACGACTACATGGCTTTTTCAAGGCGCATTGGAGAAATCTGGGAACCGTTCTGCAAAATTACGTTCGAATATCCCCTGAAGGATTTGTCATTCTTTGATCCACCGTCTTTTGTGGAGATTCAGGAATCGATGCAATCCGAGGTTGAGGACTACATTTACAGACTAGAGGTACCCGAAGATCAGAAACAAGACCTTTCTGACTACTACCTGATTGCTTGGGAGATGATTGACAGCAGTAATATCAACATGTCGCTTGATATGCACTTCAAACAAAACGACAGATTTTACAATGTCGACTTTAAGAGCGGCTTCTCAAGCAATGAGAAAGGTAATACGAATCGACTGCTTCAAGTCGCAGGCATCTATGCCACCCTCCCCAAGAATTACGAATGCCTGATTTTTGTTAGACAACTTGAGGACGAAAACAACCACTATCTCCAAACGCTTAAAAACTCACCGAATTGGCAGGTGTTTTGCGCCGAGGAAGCATATTCCAAGATGGAAGAATTTACAGGTTTCAATCTAAAAGAGTGGATGGCCGCAAACATTGACTGGATGGGTGACTTTTCTCATGAATTTGCGCGCTACATCCTCGACAACGATCTGACTAAATATCTAACCTGGTAGGGCTGCAATTATGAGCGATACACTTCAGGCTTACTACACAAACGATAATGAGATAACTGACTACATGGTAAAAATGCTCGATCTCAAACCCGGAGATAGAGTGTTTGAGCCATGCGGAGGAGCTGGAGCATTCATTGATGCAATCTTGCGCAACGGCAACTTCCTCCAAATCGATACATGCGACATCAATCCTGCTGCGGTGAAAGAGCTCCATGAAAAATATGGTAGCAATGAGTCAATATCGATCAAACAGGCCGACACTCTGTTTGATGAAGAATTTGATCGAATGGCAAGCTCGCCACTTTATGACAAGATTATCGGCAATCCTCCATATGGTGCATGGCAAGACTACGACAGACGCGCGGAACTGAAGAAGAAGTATCCAGGGCTGTACGTAAAGGAGACTTATACTCTCTTCCTTTACAGGTGCCTTTCGCTGCTCCGCGATGGAGGCAAGCTGAGTTTTATCATCCCGGACACGTTCATGTTCTTGCATATGCATGAATACTTGCGTCGTTTCATTCTGGAAAACACCAGAATTGACGAGATTTTGATTTTCCCTAGCAGACTTTTTCCCGAAGTCTCCTTTGGGTACAGCAACCTTTGCATTATGACCCTAACAAAATGTTGCGATGAGAGCGCGTTAAACAATGTGGCATGTATCTACAAAGGCTTTCAGCAAGCCGCCGAATTTCACGGCCCCTTTAACCTGCCACATATCTCTTCTTTCCATCTCAAGCAGTCAGATATTCTGCACGTTGAAAGCAGCACATTTATCCTAAGCAACGATCTTGTTTCAAGAATAGTCAACTCAAAGCTTGGAAGATTAGGCGACATCGCGAATTGTGCAACAGGTATCTATACGGGCGACAATAAACGATTTATCAAGAAGGCCGCTGAAACTACAAGGAATGGAAAGGGCTATGCCGTCGTAGAGCAAATGCTCATTCGTAACAACTGGGACAGTCTCCAACCTATAGAAGAGGCTGATTGCTTTATTCTGTTCGCAAAAGGCGCAAGCAAAACCAAGTACGTCCAGTTGGAAGATGAGTGGTACATCGACTGGGGAGTCAAAGCTCACGCTCACTACAAGAACAACAAAAAAGCACGATTCCAAAATAGCGAGTATTACTTTAAAAAGGGTATTGGTATCCCCATGGTGAAGAGCAAGGTTGTAAAAGCCTTCCTCATGTCGAATCGCGTATTCGATCAAAGCATTGTCGGTATCTTCCCCCTAAAAGAAAAAGATGTCATGCCCTTGCTGGGAATACTCAATTCAGAATTGGTAAATCAACTTATTCACGCGATCAATCCAACGGCAAATAACTCTTCGAATTACTTGAAACGCATTCCCATTCCATCCATTAAGGGCGAGTGGATTGCCCGGCTTTCCGATCTCGTTTGCAAGATGGTTTCCAACCCGAATAACGACGACGTTCAAGCAGAGATCAACAAAATCGTGTTTAACGCTTATATGGCAGAGCTGAATCAGTAAAGGGGCCCGAAGATATGAGCTACAAGGAGCTGATTAAAAGCGGTGCCGATGCCACCGACATCCAGCAGTATCTGGTTGATGGCGAGATGACCGCAATCACTATACGTATCCCGAAGAACCTTAGAGATAGCGCCAAAGAAGCCGCAGAGCTTCGCGGAATGAGCTTCAGCACGTTGATCCGCAAGTGCATGATTGACGAGCTTTCGAATATCGAGAGGGGCTAACATGGCCAATGCCTTCGCCGACGGAGGCGTCCCCGAGGGCGGCACCGAGGTGGCCAACCTGATGACCAAGAAGCCGAGTCGATTCGCTCCGGCAAATGCATGTGCGGACATGAAGGCCCGAGTACTCGAGAGGCTCAAGGGTCTCTTCGATAGGTTCAATGAGCTGGGAAGGTAATTATTTATGACTGTAATTGAGAGACCTTTCTCTGATAAATGGCTGGCCGACCTGCTTGCTGGCAACGATGCAAATCTCAAAAGGGAGATTGATTCATTGTCCGATGATCAGCTGCTTGGCAACAGCCATGACTATTTGATCGCATACTTTCTTGAAAAGTACACTTTCGAGAGCTTATCTCTCGGTGATGAAGATCCCTCCATGCGAAAGCAGGAGCGCTGCAAGATCTCAAAATATCTGCATGACCCTTTCGATCGCCGGATGTACGGAAGAGATTACGTTGAAGTCGACGGGGTGCGTGTTAGTTTTGCGTATCCATATCACGGTAATGCCGATCTCTTTAGGTGCAAAGCAAGCACTTTCTCCCTTTCTGGATATCCAAGCATAGAGGTGCAGAAAGGGTACGTGGTACTTAAATCCGAGCGACAAATCTACAGCAACGCCGACGCTCCAAGCGGAAGAGAAATCGCGGCAGAGCTAAACTCTCGGTCTGAGTCTATTCGCTCTGGCGTCGAGTATCTTGCTTGAGACATTGCCGCATACAATTCGACGCTTTCATCAAACATTGAATCCGCTTTGGCCAAACGTGAGAACCTTTCCAAAAAGCTGTCCGATCTCTTCGCAGAATTGGAGATTCCGGTTGAACAGAAGAGAACCGTCGACGGAAGCATCTCTCTCAAGAAGAAGCTCCGCCTCGAGTCGAAATCTGAGAGTCGAGAGGCCAACTGCTATATCAGCGACGTCATATACGAAGAAATACTCGATATCATCCGGAACTGCTATGCAACTTGCGAAAGAACACCAGCTACCTATGCGAGCTTAGACGAGGAGGCTCTCAGGGATCTTGCACTTGTTCCCTTGAATTGCCAATACGAAGGTCGAGCAACGGGCGAAACGTTCAGAAACAAGGGCAAAACCGACATAAGCATCGAGGAAAAGAACAGAGCCGCTTTTGTTGCTGAATGCAAGATTTGGAAAGGCCAGAAGAATTTCACAGCGGCTATTGAGCAGCTCCTTGGCTACTTAACCTGGAGAGATTCTAAAACCGCTCTGCTAATCTTCTCAAGAAACAAAGACTTCAAGGGAGTGCTGCAGGCCGCAAAGGAAGCCCTAGCCATAGATGAGCGTTGCATTCAATTGAACGAGAAGCGAGATAACGAATTCGACTGCAAGTATGTATTTGAAGGAAAGCCGGGCGACACCACAAGGATTCGCGTAATGGTTTTCGACTTGCATTCTTCCTGAAAGGAAAGCTTTGAAGGGCGAAGAACGCTATCTATCGAACCCGATTGAGGGCATGAAGACCAAGTTGATTATTACGGCGTAATTGGCACAGCATTCCACGCATCGTTGATACAGCGTTCGGCAGCGCGGACATTTTATTGGAGAGCTAGGCCCATCCGACGGCCCTTCGGAACTCCATGGGGCTCAGCCATCCAAGTGAGGCCTTGGGCCTTTCCGCATTGTAGTAAACCATATAATCATCGAGCATCCTGATGAATTCCTCGCGACTGGTGCCATCCCAATCCCGATAGTAGAAGAACTCGTTTTTCAGCCTGCCAAAGAACCCTTCCATCGCCGAGTTGTCCGGCGAGCACCCCTTCCTGGACATTGATCGGACGATTTCGTTTTCCTCGCAAATCCGCAGCCAACCCGGCCATCTGCAGTGTCCGCCGCGATCGGAGTGGCATAAGGGGCGCTGCCCCTTATGCAGCGTTCTGCATGCCTTCTCGAGGCTTTCGTTCGCAAGCTCAGCAGTCGGACGGACGCCTATCGACCAGGAGACGACAGCGCCGTCAAAGCAATCGATTATCGGTGACAGGTACACCTTCCCGGCCCTTATCTTGAAGTCCGTGATGTCCGTCAGCCACAGCTCGTTCGGGCGGCTTGCATGAAATCGGCGGTGCGCAAGATTCTCGGGTGCCTCGGAGACCCCTCCGACGTACGAGCTCCGCCTCCTCCTCTTCTTCGCATACGGCACGGAGAGCCCCTCTTCTGCCATGATCCGCCTGACCACCTTCTCGGAGATGGCGGCAACGTCCTTTCTCAGCCGGAGCCTCTGATGGACATGACGGTAGCCCCTGCGGCCGTTCACCAGCCAAAACTCCTCCTTTATGGCCTCGCGCGCCTTGGAGTGCTTGTCGGGCCTGAGCCTTCTCGCGCGATCGCAGCAATAGCTGCTGGACGGAATATCCAGCGCTTCCAGCAGGGCTTTGAGCGGGCGCTTCCTCCTCAGGGCGTCGATCACCTCGGACTTCTCCATGCCGGTGGGGCAATCAACGCCCTCGCCCTTTAAAGCTTGGATGGTTTCCTGGAGAACGTCGTTCTTGAGCCTGAGAGATGCGATCTCGGCTTCGAGCTCGGCGATGTCCCTGTCCTCCTGCTCAAGGGACCAGGGCCTCTTTGCGGGAATCTCGTTTCTGTACAGCACGGGGACGTCCATGGTGCCTCTGAGGATGTAGCGCTCCTTCCATGCGTTGATTGTGCTCATGGGGACGCCGAGGCTACGCGAGGCCTCTTTGAGCCGCCACTGTGGCCAGCCGTAAGCAAGGCCGAGGGCAAGCCGAATCGTGTCTTCCGGGTATTTTCGAGCGCGCTCCTCTGGCCCTGAGGAGCGCGCCATCTTCAGCCCCGCCCTGCCGTCGGCTTTGACCCACGTAACCAGAGAGGCCGGGGAGACGCCCAGGTCCTTCGCGGCCTTTCTGCAAGAGCTGCACGCGTAGTAGTATTCGACGGCAAATTTCTTGAAATCATCGCTGTACGGCATCGTTTTCCTTTCGTGCGAGATGCAATCATCTCCAAGAAAACGTCCGCATCCCCAACGGCGTTCAGTCTTTGGCGAAATGCTGTGCCAATTACGCCGTAATAATCACCTCGCGATCTCGAATCTCACGATGCCGCTGTCTATGGACATGTACACGCCCGCAATCCCGGACATGACGACGTACTTCGGCGCAAGCGAGGCGGAGATCAACCTCACGCTCGTGCTATACCTCGTCTTCTTCTCCGCAGGGCTACTGCTCTTCGGTCCCATTAGCGACAAGGTGGGCCGCAAGTCGGTGCTGGCAGGGGGTATGGTCGTGTTCGCCGTGGCGAACGTCTTCTGCGCTATCGCGCCGAGCATAGTTGCCCTTGTTGCCGCGCGCGTTTTCGCCACCCTCGGCGCAGAGAACGTTGTGTCCTTCAAGGCCGCTTCGACCCAGGCAGCGGCTCCTTCCGATCAGCCCGTCCGCAACCAGCTCTAGGAGGAGAACATGGCAGTCAGCTACACCCAGGCAATCCATCACCTCGCCAACATGCAGGCCGTCCTCAACGCAACGCAGGAAGCCAAGGCCCACCGCAACGGCAGGGAGCGCCTGCGCGGCGCCATCGAGACCGTGGCGTTCGTCTACCAGCGCCCCGTGAGCACCGTCCAAACAGACCTGAAGTTCAACGAGATCCTGGAAAGAATCGTGGAGTAGCTCACAGCACGAAAGGGCGTCCAGCTGGCTCATTCAGCTTGGGCGCCCTTACCAGTTAAAGGCTCATTTTTGCAGGGGTTCAGTTAGTGTACGGCCAGATGCTCTCTCAGCTCGCTAAGACCCATAGACCCTCCGCCGGGGAGTCTATGAATCATCGCGTGGCAGTTGGGGCAGACCGGTATCAAGTCCGTCTTGTAGTTGACCTTGTAGTCTTTCCCAATGGTATGGAGAGGTATCAGATAGTGCACATGGATAAAACCCTCTGCGAAATCGCCGTATTTCTCCCCGAAGTCCAAATCGCAAATCGCGCATCTGGCACCACCGAAATACTTTATGCACTCACGTCTGGCGATGGAGCTACGCTCGTACTTATTCACTGTCACGCGCTTGCAATGGCCCTCTGAATAGCTCTTGGTTGTGTCGACATCGGGAAAGAACCCCTCAGCGTAATAGTCGTTGAAATGACTTTGCAGGTAATCATCAAGTACGTCGTTAATGCGCATCGGACCCTGCGGTGCGGCCTTCAGTCCGTGCCTCTTTAGCTGCTCAAGGCCTAGCAAGGGGGTGTCAACTTGCTCGAGAAGCCGCAGACGCACGTATTTGCCAGCCTTTGCCTTCTCATACTCCTCAGGAATGATCCAGAACTCCCTATCGTCAATAATCTCGGAAAAGAGCAGACCCTCTTCCTCGACTAGGCAGCGGAACATCACGCGCGACAGAGGCTTGGTGCAGTAGATATAGACAGTGTCGCCTAAACAGTACTTCGTCTTGTTCTGCCGCCAATCAATCAAGCCATCTTCTCAAAAGATGCCGCGTGGTCGTACATCTTTCCGTTTGCGGAAATAAGCCAATTGGTCATGATTCAGCCCTCTTCTGTTCAAATTCGCCCTACTCGCACAACTTTTCGTAGGCCTGCCTGATGGTATCGGCCATGAGCTTCCTGCGCCTGGAGAGGAAGGTCTGGTAGTCGAGGGATTCGAACTCCTCAGGCAGCGCGTGCTGCTCGCAAGCCAGCGTGTAGGCGTCATAGCCGAGCCTGTTCTTGAATTCCGTCACATACTCAACGGGGGCCTTGTCTCCGATGGAGATGTTGGTCGCGTAGTCCAGAAACGTGAAGTTGGCGATCTGGTTTCGCTCGCGGTCGTCCTCGATCCCGATGCCCGCAAGGTAGTTCTTGGGGAAGATGTGGTGCTTGTCCACAGCCGGCTTAGTCCCGCTTGCGCCCACGGTAAAGTACTGCGCCACTGGCGCCGTGCCGAAGAGAATGGGCCTGCCCAGCACGATGAGAGAGGCAACGTAGCCGAACCACGCGGGAGAGGTCGCAGAAGACCCCTCCAGGTTGTGCGTGAGGGGCACGGTAAAGAAGTCGTCGGTGAAAACAGCGGCGATAGACTCGTCGAGGAAGGCCACGAACTCGTCTGCGCTGCCGATGCTGCGCAGGTCCGCGAACTGCTTCTCGACGGTGCTCTCGGTGGAGCCCGTGTACCAGCCGGTGATGGTGGCCATGAAGATCCACTTGGTGATGACCTTGTTGAGCGTCGAGACGGGCACCTTGTACTCGTACTTGCCGATCAGGAAGAGCACGTAGCTGTAGACTACCGCATTACTCGAGGCCACGATGCTCGCCTTCAGGTATCCTGCAGCCGCGTAGAGATTCAGGAAGGCGTGCCAATCGTTGAGGTTGAGCGCCCTGTCCAGACCGCGACCGAAGTCTGCCAGCTTCTCCTCGCGCATGCTCGCGGACACCTCACCTGTCTTGAGGTCCTTGCCGCGCAGCAGCTGGTAGGCGTACTTGAGCCGCGCCCTTCTCAGCCCAACGCCCACGGCCACCCTGATGACGTGGGAGGGGTCGACCTCGATGATCTGGTTGAAGGAGGTCCCGTTGTCCGGCACCCTGCTCTTCGCGCAGAACTCGTTGATCTTGTCATGGGCGTCGTTGTCGTAGACGGCCAGGAGGGTCTGGATGAAGTTCTTTTCGGTGAGATGGGTGCCGCCGGAGTTGACGCGCACGAATATCTCCGCGACGTCCTCCTCGTCAGCTCTGCCGCTGATCTTGAGGGTGGGCAACAGGTAGGTCCCCAGGTTGAGCAGGTCGTTTAGGTTCTGTTCGACAGTGCACTCCTCGTCGTCCGTGAGAGGCTCAAGGCCCTTCTTCGCGCGGCTGTCGTTGAGGCCCTTGATGTAGTCCTTCCTGAACCTGGAGCTAGCGTGGTTCTCATCGGCAAGGAACACTTCGCTGACAGCCGTGATCCACTCGGGGTTCCTGTCATAGGCCTGGGTCCATACGGCGAACTCGCGGTGGAGGGGGTCGAAGCAGATGCGTATCGTGTGGGTCTTGTAGTTCCTGTCCTTCACGCTCACGCCGCGCATAGCGGCGATGAGGGCCGTGAGGCGCTGCTGCCCGTCGATGACCAAGCTATCGGGCCGCTTGTAGATCTTTTCGCTGTCTCCGATCTGGCTGACGTTCACGTAGTCGTCGGGGGATGACCACAGCATGATGTAGCCGATGGGATAGCCCTTCAGCATGGAGTCGAGGAGCTCTCTGACCTTCGTGTCGCTCCAGACGAAGGGCCTCTGCAGGTCGGGCAGGCCTATCTTGCCGAGCTCGACCTCGCGGAGCAGGTCGCCAACCTTCGTGTTGATACTGTCGTACAGCTCCTTGCCCATGGGGACATCCCGCCTTTCTAGAAGCAGCAAACCGAAAACGATTGTAATGTAATCCAAATGCTTCGCAGACGGAAAGAGATAGGAGGAATCGCTTGCACCACATTTGCACCATCATGGGAATAGTTGGGCAATCCACCAAAAAACAGCAAGTCTACCTGCGGTTTTGCCTGCTATCTCCACAGCTGATAGCTTGCGGCACAACTGAGTGTGAATAGCCGAAAGGCTATTTTGAAGCGTCGATTATCCGTCCGCTGAGTACCGTAAAGTGTCGCAGCGTACGGGAGAAACGCAAAGCCCCCAGCAACTTGGGGGAATAAACTGAACGAGATACCCTCGATTTCCACCTGGAATCGGAGGTGTTTTTTATGCTTTTGACCTGCTGTTTTAGATGGATTTACTCCCAATTGCCGTACAGGACGGACATGGCGGTAGCTACGGTCATCCATTCGCTGGGGCCACTCGCGGCCTAGTTCTGATCAGTGCAGCCGCTGCAGTCGCTTTGTGGTCTCATGCGTCCTCCTATCCTTTCCGCGCCGTATCGCTGCGTTCCGCGGCGTTACGCCATGTACGTTCATCAGCCTTCTACACGAAAGCGGGAAAGGTGCCTTTTGAGAGGAATGGGCTTCGGTTCCCTTGGGTTCCCTAAGTCCCATATTCAAGAAATTGGCATAATATCGGTTGGATGTCTCGCTGAGACAGATTGTCCCAGCAACTGTGAAAGTGCCTCGCTATTCGACGGTGCAGGATGCTCAGCGCCAATGCTGAAATGCGACCTTCGCCCGGCGCTAACTGTTCCTGACGTACATCGCATCACCACCCGTGCTGTGTTTATGCTGCTCTTACGTGCAGGCAGGCTTGACCGACAGGCTCACGCGTAGTTGGCGAGCTTGAAAAATGGTATTACCTGGAGTTATTCGAGCATGTCCGTCCTAACGGACATGGTGTTTGCAAACGTGCATTTAGAATGTCATCTGTAAGATTCCGCTTAGCAACCAAACAGCAGTGGGAGGGATTCTAAGGAGCTTAGTTGGGACAAATTGTCCCAGTTGCGTCCATAAACATGTCGAATCATCGTTTTCATCAAACGTATTAAACCGAGGGAGCGGATAATTGAAAACAATAATTAATCTCCGTTGCAAGCAACGCGGTTAATTGAATTCAAAGAACCAGGAGGAAATGCGATGAATATTGAGGCTGCAAAGAAAAGCCCAATCAATATACGAGTCGCCGACGCAGATGACGAGACGCTAGAGGCCGTAATCCAACTTCGGAAGAAGATCGGCGGCGAGGAAGAGCGCCTTGGATTTGTTAAGGGTCTCTATTACATCTCTCTGGTTGATTCTGACTATTCTGAAGACGAAAAAGCGTTGGTTGAGGGTACTGCGTGTGCACTCGGAATCAACGAGCCTACCCTTGCATACATGGAGCAAGAAGTGAACGATGATCCGGAAGCCTCCATCGAATCTTTTGCGACAGCTGGATCACGAAAGTATCGCCAGCAACTCTTCGAAGAGATGGCTGCGCTTTCCTATCTTAAGGGCTATCAGCTTGCCGCCGAGGATAGGGCCATGATGAAAGTCGCAAAAGCAATGGGCATCAAAGAGGACACGGCCGAAAAAACCATGTACGACCTATACATGGCGATGCAGGGTTTTGACGTTTCCAAGAAGGCAACCCTGGCTAAGGCTGCAATGGGAGTCGGAGCAATAGCGGCAGGTGCAGCCATCTGCGCCGTCACGGCTGGCGCAGCCGCACCGGCCATTGGCGCAGCAATTGGAGGCATGCAAGGTTTGACCGGCATCGCTGCCGTTAACGCAGGATTGGCTGCTCTGGGCGGTGGCGCCATCGCCGCAGGTGGAGGCGGTGTTGCCGCCGGAACTGCAGCAATCATCACGGCTGGCGCAGTTGCCGGCGGAAGCGCTGCCGCAGTTGGACTCAGCGTCAAGGAAAACATCAGCGCCGCCCATGACAAAAAGAAGCTTCAAGCCGCAATCAAACAACAGCAAAAAGACAACATGACCAAGCAGGAGATCACCGAGAACCTCATCAAAGCCATCGAACTAGAAAAGACGCGCTTGAAGCAACTCGAAGAACTCCATGCGAGCAAACGAGATATTGCAAGCATCGAGTTGCAAATCGCTAACCTCCAAGCACAGAAAGCAAAGATCGCACTTAGCGAGGATAGATAATCATGGAACCCAAGCCAAAATCGGACCCGTACCTTGAGAGGCTCCGTAGAATCCAAGCGGAGACAGCAGGTATTGATGCCAGGCTCAGCGCATTGGAGTTTGGGCAGGTGCTTGAAGCGGAGAAGATCGACGCGATCATCCAGAAGCAAATCTCTGAAAGACCCGCGAAATACGAGGATTTCCTCACCGAGGCAGAGATTAAGGATATCGCGCTCAAATACAACGAAGCTCTAAACAAGGGCGTTGATTGCGATACCCTCGATTACGCGCTATCCGCCGCATGCGGTCTTGCCAGTGGTCTCATCGATGTTGCTTTTACTGGAGCCCCAGGAGAAGGGGCTATCGGCCAATCGTCTGACAACCTCTTCGATGCGGCCGTAGTGAGATTCGCCAAATCTATAAAGGACGAAAATGGCGAGCAGTTGTGGAAACCCAGATTCGGCAACGAAAACAACGTCTCCTCGGCGATTGGGTTCCTGGAGAAACAATTCAAGGTTGGCTACGATCAGGCAAAGACCGCCGATACGTTCGGTGTCGTCAAGAACATGCTGCCCAAGAATCATCATGCGAAGTCAGCCGCCCACTATCCGGACTTCATTGGCTTAATCGCCTCGATTTGCAACCAATTCACGGACTCGTCGACATTCTTCGACAGCAGCGCTGGCCAAATTGTCATCGTCCCGGGAACTGGTAACGGAATCGAGCTTAAAGGGAAAACGCCGGCAGCCAAGGTTTTTGCTGGCGCTATGAATTGGTTTGGGCATTGCATGTCCGATGTCGCGGGCAGCAGCGGTGCTCATGGTCGCGGCACAGGGCTTCCTTTGCCATTTTGGGAGTTTTTCGAACTTTGCAACTTTGGAAAGTTCCCGAATGAAAAGGGTCAGTGGCAGTCGTTTGCAACTGTTATGACGCAAGTTTACGAACAGGGCTATGACTTAAGACATGGTGTAGCAACAACGCTCCCCGTATTCGTTAATGAACTTCTGATTAGAGCGGTGTTCACGATCAGGAGACATTTTGTGCAAAGGATACCCTGGTCAAAGTGCCTCCCTGTTGGAGACTGCCCCGAATTGCAACGTATGCTCACTGTCGGAACCGGAGCTATGTGCTTGATTGATCTCGGCCATGCCGCAATTACCTTTTGGGGCAACTGGGTTAAGTTCTTCGGCGATCTCAACATTACGGCATGGGCTCGCTTTGGTCTGCAGGGTGCACGAGAGCTTAAACAGGTCGCGGAGCGCGACACAAGGAACATTCTTTCAGTCAATGATGACATTTCTGAAGAATGGAACCACCTTCTGGAACGCAGCAAGGCACTACTCGAATAGCGTAACGGCAAGACAAATTGTCCCAATAAGGACATTTGCAGCTCATAGCCGATTAGCACCAAACCACTCGCGATTATTCCAAACGAATAACGCCCAAATCGTTCTGCAAACATGCAGTTGGATGACATCACGTGTTAGCCGCCTGCGCTAACTGCTTTGCAATTGTTGCTAGTAGCTTGCATGCGATGTCGCACCAAACCACACAAAAGGGGAGGATTTGGCTGCTCTACCCTGCCCCATTTCTCTACTGGGACAAAAATGAAACTCAACGCCCCTGAGTTTCATTTGAGTTTCGATTATCAGAGCAGTTTTGTCTCACTTGTGTGCCGTCATGTGTCGCCATGTATCGCCACATCCGTTTTCGGTATAAAGTACAAGACGACATGGAAATGCCCAGATATTCGATTTATTGAGTGGGAATAACATCCGCACATTATTGTAAGGTTCATTTCGTAGCCTGATTTTTCATCCAGTGGCTTCAGTTGGGCCAGTTTTTCACTCGGCAAACCTGTAAGCCACTGGATTTCTTTTTTGCCTCGCAACCCGAATAACGAGCATTTGACGAGCAAAATCGCAGGTCAATGACGATCGGTCTTATTCACGTCCATTCGAAAGCACAATAATGTGCTGAAAATCCGCATCAAACGTCGAGAGACAAAAAACGACGTCACGGGAGCACGCACACGCCCAAAATTGCGCGATTTCGCGAAATAAGCAACGTCAGATATGCGTCAAAAGGAAAACCGCAGGTCGCACGACCAATAAATCAGGCGACGAAAGGACAGCGCGAACTACGAATAAACGCAGCAACATTCTGTGCCAAGGATAAAGCGAATAAGGCTACAAGTGGACGATATCCGGATGCTCTGAACAGAGCCGGCCCGCAACGTCGTTGGCATCAGCAATAACATCATGCACACCTATAAGTCTGGCGAAAAACCGAAAAGATAATCTCAAGCAGATAATCAAAACGTTACAAGTCAGGCCGATATACCCATCCTTGCCGAAGTTCGATCCCCGTGTGGAGTTCGCTTGCGCTTTTCCAGAGAACGATTGACCGACACTTTACGCCGTGATCGAGACCAACAGGTCAACTGACTGCCGCGAGTCGATGACATAAACGCCGAGCAACATTTCTACGACCTTTTGAAGGATAAAACCAGATTAAGCAAAGCCCTACGCCAAGGAGATAATCGGAGGTATACGATAAGTGAAAGCAAATCTTATAGAAGCATTGCTCGGATGAACACGCCCATTGCAATGGTCCTTAGACCGGAAAGTAGGGATTTTGGCCGATAACTCTAATTACGAGGAGGAATTTCTAAAGACAGGACATGCCTACGGATATTTCGCCTCAAAACCCACCCCAAATAAAGACACTAAGTCCGAATTAACTTGCGTAATACCGCTATTACAAGCCGAATACGAAGCCGAACTCAGAGAAGTCAAATCGATAATGAACGTGTCAGCATTCGCAGACATTATCACCGACTTCAATGAGGCTTTCGCGACAGTTGTTTCTTCAATGAGAGCCATCGACAATCCAGACCTTCGATCCGTGAAAAAAATCCAGAGAGCCTTGGAGTCGTACATTGAATCCATCGTGAGAACTGTCACTCATTTTAAAAATAAGATCGAGACGGTCATGGGCAAAACTGATGCGGATAATTTTTCGCGTGATGTTTCACTAGTATATGATCAAGGGGATTCATATGCTCTTTTTTACAAGCTCAGAAACGTGTACCAACACGAAGGAGCTCTCCCGCTAAAACTCAATCGTAGCCTTAATCAAGATGGCTCACATGAATCAAAGCTTATCCTCGATAGCAATAAATTGCTCAACGAGCATACCTCCAATTATCTTAACGAGAAGGTAAAGGGATTTTTGCTGAAGAATCCCGAAATTGACATTTATCTTCATGCCGCAATTGTGTTCGAACAACTCAGTAGCCTCTTTGACTCATTCATAAAAAACACTCTCCTCGATGAGGAGCGGGCGCTCGAATGCTCGCACCAGATTAAGCATTTCGCCTCCCTTGATGATCCGACATATGTCCTTCATCTAACAGACATGAGTAAGAAAACAAGCAAAGACCCTGATTCGATAACAATGAATCAAACACATGTCCCCCTGGAATACCTATGTAAACTGCTTAGCTTATACCTCAAGGGAAGACCGGAACTTCTTTTTTCATACTGGGGACAGCCCCTTGAAGGAAAACTTCAAAATTATCTTCCAGGTGCTTACAACTTGATCAGCCCAGAACATTTCAACAATGATCAGATAGTCAGCATTCAGGGAGAAAAATATTCATGGCAGAAGAAAACACTTTCACTCGACGGGGACTCAGCAGAAATGATGTCGCTGTTTTATGCAATAAACAGCGAAAAACCCAGCAAAGAGCAGATCAACACCTATTGGGATCTCTACAATTCGCTTGTTAAGGGTCTAAAGATTCTCAATAGAACGCCCGCAAGCCCAAACCAAGAGACACCTGCAGAATAACAACACAAGCAGTCAATATTGACGGTGGATATGACTCGCATTGAATGTAAGCACGGGCACGGCGTCAAATAACGCACACTTCCACCCGATAACAGGCAACTTCGTGAAATAAATGAAGCCAGAAATGCGTCAAAAGGGAAACCGCAAGTCGCAAGGCAAGTAAACCAAACCATGAGAGAACAGAGCGCAACCGAGGAACGCAAGACGGCACATATAATATAGCTAAGAACAATATAAGAACGATCATTACAAGGACTATACCGATGGACAGCATGCAACGTAAGAAAAACGCGGCTGCGTTCGCCACTGAATGGAGCGAGCGCGGATACGAAAAGGGCGACGCCCAGGTGTTCTGGACGGAGCTCCTGCAACAGATCGTGGGCATGCAGAACATCAGCCGAAACGTGAGGTTCGAGTACCGCACCGCCTCTGGCGGCTTCATCGACTGCCTCATCCCAGACGCGGGCGTCATCATCGAGCAGAAAGGCCTAGGTGTCGACCTGGACAAACCTGAGGAGCGCCAGGGACGCATGGTCACACCCTTCGAGCAGGCCCTCGCCTACGCAGAAAGCTTCCCGCGCAATCGACAGCCGCGCTTCGTGGTGGTGTGCAACTTCTCCACCTTCCGCGTGCACGACCGCGACATGTGCCCCCGCGCCGAGCTCGCGGGCAAGTACGTCGAGTTCACTTTGGACGAACTGGGGCAGAACCCGCACCTGCTTGATTTCGTCACCGACCCCGCCAACAGCCGTTCCGAGCGCGAGAAGCAGGTCTCCATGGAGGCGGGCCGCCTCATCGGCGAGCTTCGGTCCCTGCTGCAAGTGCAGTACATCGAACCGGAGTCTGAGGAGAGCCAGAAGGCCCTCAACATCCTGTGCGTACGCCTAGTGTTCTGTCTGTTCTGCGAGGACGCGGAGCTCTTCCCCAAGGACGCGCTCTTGAACTATCTAAGGAACGTCGAGCCCAAGAACATGCGCGTCGCGCTCAAGAGGCTCTTCAAGGCGCTCGACACGCCAATTGAAAAGCGCGACCCCTATGACGAGTCGGTCAAGCCCTTCCCCTACGTCAACGGAGGGCTGTTCGCGGAGGACTCCGAGATCCCCAACTTCACCGACGAGATCAAGTTCAAGCTCCTGTTCGAAGTGTCCCAGCAGACCGACTGGTCGCAGATCAGCCCCACCATCTTCGGCGGCATCTTCGAGTCCACCTTGAACCCGGAGACCCGCCGCTCGGGCGGCATGCACTACACCAGCCCCGAGAACATCCACAAAGTGATAGACCCGCTGTTCCTGGACGGCCTGCAGGAGGAGCTCGACTCCATTCGCTCCCAGGAGGGCGTAACACCGCGCAAAAGGAAGAACGCCCTGCGCCGATTCCGCAAGAAGCTCGCCAGCCTCAAGTTCCTCGACCCCGCCTGCGGCTCGGGCAACTTTCTCACCGAGACCTACCTGTCACTGCGCCGCCTGGAAGACGATGTGCTCTCCGAGCTCAACGACGGCCAGGTTGAGATGGTGCTCAGCGACGAGCCCGAGGAAGACGCGGGGCGCGTCACGCTCTCCCAGTTCTACGGCATAGAGATAAACGACTTCGCTGCCAACGTTGCCCGCACGGCGCTTTGGATCGCCCAGCTCCAGGCGAACAACGAGACCGACATGCTGCTCGACGTCTCTGCCGAGGACTTCCCGCTGCGCGACTCCGCCAACATCGTTGAGGCTAACGCCCTACGCATCGATTGGAACGACGTGTTGCCCGCGTCGGAATGCAGCTACATCATGGGCAACCCGCCTTTTGTGGGCGCGTCGTTCTGCACACCTTCTCAAAAGGAAGACGTTGTTAGCCTATTTGGCAAAATCAAGCTTTCTAATTCTCTGGATTACGTATCGGGTTGGTATTTCAAATCATCTGAAGCGATGACTTCAAATCCTGGCATCACGACAGCCCTCGTTTCAACAAACTCGATTTGCCAAGGAGAGCAAGTTGCTCCGCTCTGGAAAACGTTGATCAATCGCTTTAATATAGCGATCGACTTCGCCTGGCGTCCATTCATCTGGAACAATGAGGCGACCGACCAAGCGCATGTCCATTGTGTCATTGTTGGATTTTCAATCGAAGGGCATCGTGGGCTTAAGACCATTTTTTCTCCGAACGGCGAACGTAAACGCGCCGATAATATTAGTCCCTACCTTATAGACGCGCCTAATGTCGTCGTATCGAGCAGGAGCAAACCGCTTTGCCCGGGCCATCCAGTGATGAAAAACGGGTCAAAGCCTACAGACGGCGGCTGGTATCTATTTACCGAGGATGAAAAAGACAACTTTATTAAAGAGGAGCCAGGCAGCGCTAAGTATTTCAGACCATGGGTCGGCTCGGTTGAATTCATCAACAGAACATGCCGCTGGTGCCTCTACCTCGGCAACGTCGCCCCCGATGAAGTCGCCCACATGCCAAAGGTAGTAGAGAGAATCGAAGCCGTCCGTAAAGTTAGGCTGGGTATTGGCCCCAACTCAAAAGGCAAAATAGCAGCAAAGAAACCACCAGCACCGACAATAAAGTCAGCCAATACGTCAATGCGCTTTTTCTGCGACAACGTGCAGAAAGACCCTTATTTAATAATTCCGAAAGCATCATCATGTAATAGGAGATACGTTCCGATTGGTTTTATGGATCCGGTCACAATCGCCTCTGATCTAGTTGCCACAGCCGAGCACGCCTCTCTTTATGACTTTGGCATACTCACTTCACAGTTTCACAATGCATGGATGCGCGTAGCCGGAGGACGGCTAAAGAGCGACTACCGCTACACCCCAGGATTGGTCTACAACACGTTCCCCTGGCCGCACCCATCCGACCAACAAAGAAAGGAGATCGAGGATTGCGCAGAGGATATCTTGAAGTGCAGAGACAATCATCCTGATTGCAGTTTCGCCGAGTTGTACGGCAAAAACCTCGACGTTCTCTTCCCCGATCTTTCCCATGCCCACCTCAAGCTCGACGCTGCCGTCGAAGAGGCATACGGCGTCGACTTCCAAGGCGATGAGGAAAAAATAGTAGCCCATCTGTTCAAGCTCTACGCCGAACTAACCGAAGGAGAATAGAATGCCAATCCCAACCCAAACGGAAATGTTCAGCGTGGTCCTCGAGATCATGGCCGACGGCGAGGAGCACACCCGCAACGAGCTCAAGAGTCTCACGCTGGAAAAGCTCCGGCTCACGGAGCAGGAGGCGGCAGCAAGGACGAGCAGCGGGGTTCCCGTCTACGGCGCCCGCGTAGGTTGGTCGGTCTCTTACCTGTCCAGGGCGAAGCTCATCACCCGCGTACGTCGAGGCGTATACGTGATCAGCGATGACGGAAGGACCGCCCTTTCCGAGAGGATGGACGCCCATGCGTTCTGGGTCTACCTGCAGAAGCGAATCGACGAGCTCGACCCCTGGAACAGAAAAGACCAGGCAAGCACAGAAGAAGGCACCGACGGCTGCGGGGAGGAGACCCAGGAGGTTCCCGACTCGGCCGAGTCCTCGCCGCAGGAGCAGATAGAATCCCTCGCCGAGGAGATGAACGAGACGCTCGCCGAGGAGGTAATCGCGCTCATCATGGACCGCGATTCCAGCTTCTTCGAGCGCGTCGTCGTGAACCTTCTCGAGAAGATGGGCTACGGCAAGGGCGAGGTGACCAAGCGCACGGGCGACGGGGGCATAGACGGCCTCATAACGACGGACGTGCTGGGGTTCCGCCCCATCTGCACGCAGGCGAAGCGCTATGCCGCGGACCACAAGATAGGCAGGCCGACGATCCAGGAGTTCGTAGGCGCGCTCAACGGCGCCCCGAACGGGGTGTTCATCACCACCTCGTCCTTCACCAAAGAGGCGCTCGACTACGCGAAGGGCTACCCCGGGGCCACGCTCTCGCTCATCGACGGCAAGCGCCTTGCCGAGCTGATGATCGAGTACAACCTGGGCGTCTCCGTCGAAAGCGTGGTGGAGATCAAGCGAATCGACACCGATTACTTCGAGGAGCAGTAGCGAAAGAAGCGTGCAGGCGAAAAGGTCCGCCCGAAACAGCATGCCCGCGCTTCCCTCGCAGGATCGCCCGTCCCGACAAAGCAGGGGCCAGCGGGGGCTCCCCCGCGAGAAGCGCGACGAAAGCGTGCGTATCCACAAGGAGCCATGAAATAGGGAATGTATCCCTTTCATGGGCTACTTGCTAAATGGATATGCACGCCCGATCGACGAGCCCGTGGATGCGCATCCGCCGCGCCGCGCGTATCCACGAAAACCCATTGGATCGGAAATGCGTCCCTCCAATGGGATACTTGCTAAACCTGATACGCGCGCCTAGCATGGCAAGCACGAAAGGCGCGGCATGGAAGGCAGGGCTCTCCGGCAGGTGCACCATTGGAATCGCGGATGTATCCACACAATAGGCTGCTTGCCGAACCCCTCGCGCACCGCCTTTTTGACGACCGACGAATGCGGAGCCGACCCCAGGGTGTCGATGGTATCGATAAAACCCATATGCCCTAATCTGCGACACCATCGACACCCATCGACACCCTCTCGAGATGGTTCACCTTCACGCCCCGGACCATCTTCTTGCTGAACGCGACCCCTTTGGAGCGCATGTACGCCGAATGCTCGTTGAGGTATTTGCTTAAGACGTTGGCACGGACGCCCCCGCAGTCGATCAGCGAGAGCAGCTCGGTCGCCGTCGCCCATCTTTCGGGTGTGGTGCACCACCAGCATCGCGATCTTCCATTCATCCGCGAAGGCCTTCAGCGCTCCCATGTCCTCGTAGTCGGCGGAGTAGATGGTCTGGTTGCTCGGGGTGCGCACGGTCTGGAACGTGTCGACGATCACCATGTGCAGGTCGGAATGGGACCCCGCGAACGAATCGAGCTGCTCTATCAGGCCCTTACCGATGCGCCTGGCGGAGACGACGCAGCGAGGTTGTCGTTCGCCTCGTCGACGAGCCTCTGCAGGCGCCTTTGGACGCGCCCAAACGTGTCTTCCAGACAAAGGTAGAGCACCGTGCCCTTCGCCGTGGCGAAGCCCCAGAACGGCTCGCCGGAGGCGACGTGGAGAGCGAGGTCGAGTCCGAGCCATGACTTGCCGATCTTCGGGTCGCCGGCGAAGAGGGTGAGGCCGCACGGGATCAGGTCCTCCACTACCCATCCAGGCTGATCGAGGGGATTTTCCAGCAGCCATTGCGCTGTTCGCGTTTCGAAATCCTCCATCACCCCATCACCCTGCCCTTTGGAACCACCTGCCAGTTCCCCCGAATGTCCTGCACGAGCTCCGCATTCATCGCGTTGCACACGGCATCCAAGCGATTATTGGTGGCGAACAGGTAGCGGACCAGCTCGTCCTCGGTGGGCCAATGGTCGAAGCCGTGCTCCCGCAGCAGCCTTTCCGTGCGGGCCATGTCGCCGAAGTATGAGTTGGAGCCCTTCATCGCACCCCGCCCCCTCCGTAGCGCCCGTCCGAAGCGGAGCCGTCCGAAGGCAGCCTCCCTTCCAGACCGAGGCCTTCCGGTGACAGAAGAAGAATAGGGTCCCGAGCGGGTTCCCGGGGCTCGTCCCCAAGCCCCACGAACACCCTCGCGAGCATGGCGATCGCCTCTTGGAGCTCCTGGGTGAGCTCTGAGGGGTCGGCCCGCTCCAGCTCTGCCAACACCTCTTTCATGACTCCGGCCAGGTTCCGTTGGATACGGCTGCTCGGCTCGACGGTGACGCGACGGTCGAGGAGCTTCGACGTGATATAGTCCTGCTTGGTGAGGCCGCTGATGCTGACGAGCATGTCGAGATGGCGCGCCTCCTCCGAGACCCTGAACGCTACGGTCCTGTTGCGCCACCTTCCGCTGCGGTCGTTGTTCCTTTCGCTCATAGCCTACTCCTCCCCCACGAAGTTCAGGCGCTCCATGTCGGCAGCCATCTCCGCCTGCTTGTTCGGGAACAGATGAGCGTAATGAAGCGTGATGTCCACGCCCTCGTGACCCATGCGCTCGGCGATGGCGGGAACGGAATAGCCGAGCTCGATGAGCAGGCTCACGTGACTGTGGCGCAGGTCGTGGATGCGGATCACCTTCGCGCCCGCAAGCGCGCAGCCCCGCCTCATCTCATGGTAGAGGAACGATTTCGACAGCCTGAATATCCTCTCACCTTTGGGGACATGCTTCACCTTCACGTATTCCTGGATCTCTTCCATGAGGAACGGGGAGATGGTGATGACGCGGTTCGACTTGGGTGTTTTCGGGCAGGTGACGACGTCCCTTCCCTTGATCCGCTGGTAGGATTTGCTGATGGAAAGCGTGCTCCTGCGCGCGTCGAAGTCCGCCGGGGTCAACGCCAACAGCTCGCCTTCGCGGATGCCCGTCCAATACAGGACTTCGAAGGCCAGGAACGAGATCGGCTTGTCCATGACCTGGCGCCGGAACTGCAGGTACTCGTCGCGAGTCTAAAACTTCATCTCCACCGAGCTTTTCTTCGAGCCCATCTTCCTTGTCCGACGCATCGGGTTGGCCTGGAGCCCGTAGTATCAAACCGCATGGTTGAACATCGCGGAAAGCTGGTTGCTGATTGTGCGCAGGTACGTCTGCGCAAGCGGCTGCCCGGAGAAATCGCGCAGTTCCTTGACGTCGTTTTGCCAATGGAGCACGTCCGCGGAGGTGATCTCGTTGACCTTGAGGTCGCCCAGGTAAGGCAGGATCTTCGTCTCGATGATGTGCGCCTTGGTGTTCCAGGTGTTCTCCTTGAGGCTCGGCTTCACATCAGCCTCGTAAAGCTCGTAGAAAGTAGCCATGGTCATGTTCAGGGCGCCTTCCTTCTTGAGGACGAACTCCTTCTCCCAGCGCAGAGCCTCGCGGCGCGTTGAGAACCCTCACTTAGTCGTCCGAATGCGCGAGTCCGTGTAATCGCAGTATGAGCATTGGACCAACCATGTTCCCTTCTTCTCGTCTTTGTACGCGGGCATCTAGACCGCCCCCTCGTCTTTGAAGCGCCCTCCTGGAACGCCGAAGTACTTCTGCTCCAAGTATGCACGGTTGACCCTGCCGGGCACTACGTAATGTCCCGAAGCCGTGAGCTCCTCATTGAGCTTGCGGATGACGCGGTACGCGTAGGAACGCGATACGCCGATCAGCTCGGCAACCTCGTCCACGTTGAGCAGCTTGCTGTCCGTCATTGCCTCTCCTATCCTCTTCTGCCGTTGATCTTTATACAGCACTTATGTGTGCTGTTGTCGATAACTTAACCTCACATATTTGTGCTGTCAAGCAAACCTTTACAAAAACGTAAGGTCGCTCCATAATTGGTCTTATCTTGCTGGACAATAATCGCTGCCGAATGCGGCTATGGACGAGAAGGAGCGTTTCATGGGGGCTACCTGCGGCGCGAGGATCAGGCGAAGACGCCAGGAGCTGGGGATGACGCAGCTCGACCTGGCGGAGAGGACGGGGCTTTCCGAGGCCGCCGTCCGCAGCTACGAGTTGGGGACCCGCAACCCCAAGGACGCGCATCGCGAGGCCATCGCCGAGGCGTTGGGCGTGTCGGCCGACCACCTGAGGGAGCACGACGGGTACCGCGAGAGCGAGATAGTCCACTTCCTCATGGAGATGGAGGACGCGGGGTTCCTAAGGCCCGTCCTGATAGACGGCACGGCCTACGTGATGCCGGTACAGGCGAACCTCGAAGACGGCATCCAGGAGTGGGCCGAGAAGGAGCGCGACTGGCGCTTCGGGAAAATCGACGAGGAGGAGTACCTCCGCTGGAAGGCCTCCTACGACCCCGCAGGCGCGCAAAGACGCATCGCGAGCGGAGGAGCCAACAGCCATTTCGATTGGGGCAAGGCAAAGATGGGCCCCGAACGGATGAAAAAGGAGCTGGCGAAGCTGCCAAGCGAGAGCGACAGAGAGGCGATTCGCTCAATTCTTGAGAACCGCGACGATTCAGAGAAGGAATAACTATGAACGATAATACAGCAAGTTCCACTAAAGGTTCGATATTGGTGGTCATAGGCCCTAACGGGTATGGGAAAACGACATACCTCGAAAGCCTCCAAAAAGAGTTCTCTGAAGAGGGACACGATGTCATATCCATCCCTTCCGAGATTAAGCTACTGGATGAGGTCAAAGATACTGTTGATTCTTCCAAGGCAATGGAAGTCCTTTTAGCAGAGATTATTGAAACCCCTGAATACATCTCTCAAAGGGATGGACTTTTTGCCGCAGCCGACCAGCTCATCCTTGACAATCAAGCACAGATGAATGAATTACTTGACGAAGTGCTGAGCATGAATGGATCAACACGAACGAAAGATTTCATTTCGCCCAACCCCAAACATCTGATAAAAAACCTCATCAGCATTGAGCAAACGGACATCAAGAAGAAAATGGGAAGTGGCCAAAGAATGCAGCTTCTCTTGAAAATGGTGATGCGAAGCACAAAAACGCATGTTTTCCTTGACGAGCCGGAGAAATATTCGCATCCCTCGCTGCTAAACGGCACGGCAAAAGCCATCAATGAACTAGTCGACTCTGGAAAGAATGTATATATAGCCACGCATTCGCCCAAACTTATTTCGATGCTTGAGCTCGACTTTGGGGATATCAGAGTGATCAATGATGAATCTCATTCGCCAAAACCAATTCCGTTTGACGACGCCGTCTCGGAAACAAAGGGGCTGCTGAATATTGGATCCTTGCCTAGAAAGTTTGCCCGCTACTATGAAGACGGAAATTCCCTCAAAAACTGCATCGTGCGCAGGCACAACAGGCCATTCATTGAAGCATTGTTCGCAAAAAGAATTTACCTCTGCGAGGGAGCGAACGATGAGTTGTTTGCCAATGAAGCCCTTCAACAATTTGGTGGATATTACGATGACTACTGCATATTTAAAACTTGGGGCAAGACGAATATACCCGTATTCATCAAATTGTTTCTGCTGCTAGGAGTTGAAGTCGTCGTCCTTCAAGATAAAGACAATGAGGAAAAGGAGCCCCATAAAACCGTCAACCCCGCAATCAAAAGCTTCATCTCCGACTGCGCGTTAATCACGTTTGACCCCAACCTTGAAAAATGGCTTTCTTATACAGGGGAGAAAGGCGATGCGTTAGGATTCCTGGATCATCTCGAGGAAATCGAGCTTCCAAATTGCTGCAATATTGCGGAAGCAAAAATCGGAGATGATATTCAGCCGTGACGTCAATTTGACGACGGTATCCCTGGCAGTAATGTGGAACAGCATTGATTTTTGTAACACCGGAAGCGATGGACAACCACCACGTGCAATGCAAAAATTCCAATCAACTTTCGAGTGGGAATAATCGTAAGTGGCTTGAAGGTTGTCGGTGCTAGGGGGTTTCGAACTCCTCCATCCCCACCTCGTTTTCCACTGGGACAAATATCGAAACTCAGCCTGGCTGAGTTTCGTTTGAGTTTCGATTTTTGTCCCAGCGCTGTCCCAGTACAGTGCCGCAGCGTATCGCAACAGGTTGCCATATTCGGATGACTGTGAAGTAGGTAAAATAGGTGAACTGAGTAGAAAAACACGCCGCATAGAGTGGGAATAAAATAGCCTAAAACCATATTGATTATCATTGGTGCCTCAGATTATTTCTGGGGCACTTTTACATTCCTTAAAATTCGTAGTCATTTATTTGAAGTACATTTGTTTAAATTCGACATTTATAAGTGCCGAATTTAAACAAACTAGGAGGTGAAAGCAAGTGTCAATCTTCTATATTGCAGATACTCATTTTGGTCACGAAAACAGCATTCGCTTTTGCAACCGTCCCTTTGCTGACGTGAATGAAATGAATCGAACACTCATCAAGAACTGGAATGCAAAAGTAACACCCGATGACGATGTATATGTGCTGGGTGATTTCGCATATCGTTGTGCCACTTCAGTTCGAAATATTGCACGCCAACTCAATGGAAAGAAGCACCTTGTCGTTGGAAATCATGATGTCTCATGGATGAAGGACAAGGGGGCAGTTGTCGAATTTTATGAAGTTGCACCCCTGCTTGAAATCAAGGATGAAGAACGCCTAGTCACCTTATGCCACTACCCCATGATGGCATGGCGTAATAGCAAGCGAAACTTTAGCTGGCTTATCCATGGACATATTCATAACAATGTACAAGACGAGTACTGGCCACTACTCACCACCATGGATCGCACCCTTAACGCTGGAGTAGATATCAACAATTTCACACCAGTAACCTTCGATGAGCTCATTGAAAACAATCAGAAGTGGAAGAAAACCAACACATAAGAATCTAATAAAGGCCAACCTCTACCAAAACACACGCTTTTTCCTGACCTTTAATTACCTCTTGCAAGCGCTTTGCGTAATATGCCTGTCACTGCGGAACATATCCGCAAGCTTATAAACCACCTCATACGAAAGCGTAAGAGCAGCAGCGAATAAATACCGCTGGCAGTCTTCTCATAATCTGCCTGACCAATGCATCCATGAGCAAGCTGCTTTGGGACACCATCACCCAATGCTTCGAAAGAGGTTTACCGATGATATAATTGGTCTTAATCGTACATTACGAACCTGATGGTTCGGGTCCAAGTGGACCAATCATCTTAAAGCGCCCCGCCCGCTCGGACGGGGCGCCATTGATATATTTTGCGTCTTAAGAAGGTGTCATGGAAAAGCTCACTCTGCTGTATGGAACATGGCTTTGGGATGAAGTGGAAATGAGAACTCCAACGATGAATTTCCTTGGCGAATTCTTCAAGATACTGGACTCAGGACATTTTCACGTTGCCTTTTTCAACTACCGTGACTTCATGAAGGGAGCCGAACTCAAAGTCGCACCCCTTAAGGTTCCAGAGCGCTTAGAAAAGCTTGGAATTGCCCATCCAGGACATCTAGCCTCAAAGGTGAAGCCCAAGAGACGAGATAACCCCTCAATTCTGAGATGTCCCTACATGGATAAAGCGCACTACAAAAAACTACAGCACGACCTTTTACACTTTGGCTATCGACTAATAACCGATTCCTGGCAAGCCTATAGTTATAACTGGGTAAGGCGAGCCTGCGGTCTTCCAACCGACAGATATATGATCGCTTCTGTCAACGCGGGAGCGTCGTTCGGTTCAGGAGGTTATGGATCCATTCAGCCCACAATTTATATGGCACGTGACGAGGAAGGTCCAGCTGACATCAATCGGTTCCGCGACTTCTTTGTATTCGGTTGGATCACAGGCAACCAATCAAGGTCGATGGCACAGAGCTTTGCCAAATATCGGGGTAAACGCCTCGTAGGTGAAGTCTTTTTCGAGAAGTACGTACCTTGCTCAGTCTTTCATGGTGAACCAATTGCCTGGAGAGTGTTCTACTTTGACGGCATGCCTTTTTTCAAGGGCAGAATCACGGCAGACTCCCGAGACTACAAGAAAATGCCCGAGCCACCGCAGGAGGTAATGGAAGCCTTTGCCGAGGTCATGCCCAGTTTATTCGGCGCTGCTGACCTTGTACTGGAGGAAGGCGGATCCTGGAAGTGTTCCCGTTTCATGGATGGACAGTTTTCACAATTACCTCTAGGAGGGAACAAAGAGGAATTTACGGAAGCTTTCGCCAAGGTAGTTAAGGAATCTCCACACCTACCCGAATGGAGCTGGTGTCTTACCGCCCAAGTTCGAGACGAGAACAGAATTGGAGAGAATCATAGAGTCGTCCATGGCACCAGACACTTTGCGCCAGGAACCAAGGTCTGGCTGCATCCTGTCAATTGGGATGAACGAGTGGGGGTAATCGGTATCCCACGTTACTCAAATAAGCTCACCCGTGTTGTAATGGATGTGCGAAAGCTGGAAGAGTTCGAAATCGAAAAAGTACGAAACAACGAAATCCTTGCAGCATTGGCATATCCCTACCGTTCATGGCCATTCAGTCGCTTTTCGCCACTGTCCGTTGGCAGAGGAAGCTGGGATAACTCAGATGAATCCCGCGATAGAATATTACAGCATATCGAATGGCTCAGATCGCTCAACCCCGATGGAAAGCGTTTCTCTTAAATGCTAGAGTGTTGTATGTAATGTCGTATTTACTTCCCGAATTCTAGGGTGTCGTTCTTTTCCGATTACGGGATAAGCTTCCTCTGCCCATGGCTTCCAAATGTCACACTTCGACATAGCAGTTATTTTTACTGGAACCATCTGTATACCCATAGGCCGAATGAGATAATAAACTCTCTACAACAGCAAACTTCTCGGATGAGAAAATTGCAGGAATTTCCCAAACTACCGATTCGCAATCTCAAAGATTCTAAAGGCGTTATCGAAGCGCTTTCCTCCCCAGATAGACCACATATAATCGAAATCGAATACCGCATAAATGCCGATACACCTTTCGTCGAAGTAATGAAATCCACCCTGGAGAATCTCTACCCTGATCTTCAATCAAAAGAATATCTATTTGAGCCCATAATACTCAAAGAAGCATTCTTCAACGGAGTGGAAGTCACCTACTTAAACGAAGGACGCAAAATTTCAAAACAAAAGATTAGTTTCGGCTCATTCTTTAATTCATCGAATGATACGGAAAGAATGAACGCTTTATCGACTTCGGAGCTCCTATTTGACGAGGATGATATTTCGTGTCAAGAAAAAGCCGACCTTCTGCTCAATTCATTGATACTCACTGAACATCGACTCTTGGCATGTCAAGCTGAAGCAGATACGATCATCGCCGAGCAAGAAAGCGAGGAATTCGAGGGGAGAACATTAAGAGAAAGCTGGATTCAAAGCATTGAAAGTATGGCGAAGAACTTGCTCGTCAAATAGAAGAGCTAGAGCATCGATACATCAGCTTAAAAAATAATTACCTAGAGATCGATGACGATTGCCACCCATAAACAAGGAAACGATCGTTGCTGCGCGATTTTCTCCAAGAAAACAATATTTACGATTAGCTGAAAAATGGCAAAGTGATCACATACCAACTCGGAGTTGACGGCAATGAGTGAACAGAAGTAGAGGAAAGCCGAAGCACTTATGACGCGCTGTGGTATCGGCTATACGCTAGGATTCGAAGGAATCGTTGCTACCGGAAAAGAAAGCGGACTACGTTTCCTTCCTCTAGAGCCCGAACTCTCCTCGCCGATGTACGTCATATGGCGCAAGTACCAAAAATTCACACCAGCTTTTAATCTCGTGCTCGATGAACTGACACAACGCTTTGGAAACTAAGTCGAGCAGGCAAACTGCCATGCATGAAGCAAAGTTCGCAAGCCACTCTCATAAACAAGATGGTTTTTGTTTAAAACTCGTTATACGAACAAAAGCTTCAATACTCTTAACTCGTAGAAGCTTTTCATAAATGAATTCTGTCACCTTCATAAGACGATTGTAAGCAATATAAATGCATCAGTATCTTGTAACCAAATACGGCTATAGTAGCGTTGCGTTATGATGATGCTGTAAGCTCATCAGGATCGCTTTCAATTTTCTTAAGAGGATGCAATGCAAAAGGAGAACATAAAACTCCACTTGCAAAGCACATTGAGCTTACCTTTACTTACTATTTACAACAAAGCCACTCCATTATTTTTCCAACGGAGCGGCTTTATATGTCATTGATTAAATATTAGATACAACATGCGACTTCGACACACTACATTAAAACCTTACCCGTATTCCAGGCACGACCCACTTCTTCGCCAACCATGCGATATGTCATATGAGATGCGTCATATACCAAAGGCTGAAACTTTCCAAAATCAACCTTTCCATCTTCGTCCAAAATTTCCTCGTCTACAACTACGTTTATCACTTTACCAACAATACGAGCACCGTGTTCGTCGCCCTGAATTTCAGTAACCTCACATTCCATAGTTAATGGATATTCTTCAATAACAGGAGCATCCACAAATTCAGACTTCACAAACGTAAGGCCGCTCTTTTCCGCCTTGTTAACCTTACTACCACTCTCGATGCCAAAGTAATCAGCAGAAACAACATTGCCCTTATTGGCAGGCGCAACGGTAAATGCACCTTTCTTTACTATGTTCTCAGTGGTCTTATGATCGCCAATATTAAAGCAAATTTCTTTACGCGTGCATTCACCTGCCCATGCAGCGTTCATGGCGTTAGGTACGCCATTTTCATCATACGTTGCAATAATGAAAACTGATTGAGGGAACAATTCCCCTTCGCTACCTAAATTCTTCTTAGCCACATCGAATCCTTTCGCTTGCATTGAATTTTTCTTCAATTCGCAGTATTGTTTGATAACGTAAGAAAGACAAGTACTGGTTTTAACACCAGGTACTTACTTGAAAGAAAGTGTAGTACTTCAAGATATAAGAAGTTTTCTTCGTAGGCTTTAGGAGTTTCTCGATTATCTAAAGTGGTTCACGTTTTTAGGGGAACTACCGCAATGCAAGAACGGAAATAATTATGATTGACCCTATTGAGAATGCTGATTTTAGTCAAACCGGCTACAGCTATACGCTATCCCTCATCCAGGGCAAGCATAAAATGGTCATCCTGTATTGTTTGATGGAATACCAACCAGTTCGCTTTAACCAGATGCGCCGTTACTTAGGTGGTATAGCTGATAAAACGCTTTCAGCTAACTTGAAAGAATTAGAAGTCGACGGTTTAATCAAACGTAAAGAGTACCCACAAGTACCCCCTAAAGTGGAATACACACTAACTGAATTAGGAGAATCATTGATGGAAGTTCTCGATCAACTATGCGTTTGGGGCACTAAACACATGCCGAGATAACTTCGGAAACATCAACTCTAAAAACGCCTGGTGCAAACCATGCTCTGACACAATGCCATTTAGTATATAGACATTAGCAAATCTATTATGCACACGCATGAATGACATCGTGCAAAAATTGAGTTGCGCCAGGTGCTATTTCTTCATAATAAGCGTGAAATCTTTCATCGGTAATATATCCATCCGCCAAAGCCTTATGAGCTTCTGGAGTATACATATCATCGGGCCAATACATACAAAGCTAATGTCTGTGCATAGCAACTAACTTTCGCGCTTCAGGCCCTTCGGTGTCCCCGCTCTCCACTGCACGACGCAGCTGTTCCTTAATGGCAAGTTCCAATTCGTCAGCCTGCAAGTGTGCAGCTTCACCCATGGCTACATACTTCTCGTTCGCCTTATCCATGACTTCATCACCATAGACCGCGCGAAGTTCATCGCCAAACTGCTGCTCGTTTTCGTCCACCTCGCGCCAACGCTTCAAGTGTGGCAACAGTGTAGCCATCAAAGACACCGCTTCATCAAGCGAAACCCCCAGTGCTTTTGCTTCCATAGGAGCAGTAGCCTCAATAAACTCATCCATGGTCATACCTTTTGCCGTAAAATCGCCCTGGTCATAGCAGTACTTGCAAAAATCGGCACTTTTCGATCCATCTGCCTCGGTGCCATGCATTTCTTCATCCGGAATAGGCATGCTACAACACTGACAGTAATAACTCATAGGCATGTCAAAAAAGCGCTCCAGAGGCACGCCGAACGTAACGCAAATAAGCTTCACCATATCAATACCCGGCGTAGTTTCACCCGTTTCCCACCGAGAAACTGCCTGCCTAGTAACGTATAATCTGCGCGCCATTTCCTCTTGAGTAATACCTGCTTCCTTACGGATAGCAGCAATCGTATCTTTAATCGACATAAGATCTCTCCTTCGCAACTTTTAAATTCACTAGCCGTGACTAACAGTCCTTTGCTTTCAGACTCATCAAACTCAGCCTGTGTACCACCGATACCGTTCAGCCTGCATTCATTCTCTCTGATGACATTAGACCAAAACAAGAAACAGCTTGTTGCGGACTGCAATTCAAGCAACAGCAAGAAGAGCCCAAGGAAACAACGCAGTGCTTGCGAATTTACATAAAATTGACTTTTGGGACACTGCGGAATCATAAACTAGTCCACAGTAAATAATTCTACATGCTCTCGTTTCAGCACCATCAAGCAAGGAGTTCCTATGGACGCTAGCGATTCAGAGGTCTCTATACCACATTCTCTCCTTAATGCATCATGGGATATCCAGGTAGACGAAACATATGCCCAGCGTATGATTCGCGCCCACAACAAAGCATACCGTCGCAAAACTGGCAAAGGTTACTTCGTCTTTTGTCTTTTGCTTGACCTACTTGTAGTAGCCGGAACAATAAAATGCCTGGTTGAAGGTCTGAACATTTTCGATGCGCTCAATGGTTTTGCTGGAATAATCGGGGCGTATATCCTGTTTCCAGGGCTGACGATTTTCTTCGGTATACTCGCGTTCGGTCCCGACAAAGGCATCTTCTTTGGGCTCAAGCGTGCGGCGCGTCAGCTGGCGGAAGAACTCGTTCCTAACGGAGTAGGAACTCTATCTGCGCAAACCGACGCATCAGGCATAACGCTATCCTCTAAAGCGGACACCATGCATATCCCCTATGCCGCTTGCTATAGCACCGCTGTTATAGATGGAGAAACATTCGTGCTTGTGGGAAACGATGAAGAACAGTCGGTCCTTTACCATATGGCAGGCAATAACGCCTACCTGCGCGACAATATTGGTTTTGCTTTTGCTGCACCAGCAGAATTAGCCGCTTCAATTGTCGAAACAGGAAAAGCACAACTATCAGAGCTTAAGACGGTTTCTTCAAAGGAATAAATATTCTGTATATTTGCAAATCGCATCGTAAATAATTGCACGACATGCACGACAATGGTCTGCCCATTCTTTCATTTGTTGCACAACAACCAACCACCGATGGCGAAATTGCAGTAATCAGTTAAAAGTAAGACGTATAATCTAATATCCACTCTTACCTGCCTTGCAATATCGGATCAAAAGGACACCATGAGCACCAGCCGCAACAAGCTTATTCCCCTCGCTGAAGGAGAAGCCTTGGCGCTCTTTGCTGTAACGCTGTACTCACAGGCGCTTCTTCTGTTGCTGGGGTGCGTGCTCTGCATGGTTTCCTTTGGTATTTCTTCTAATAATTGGCTTGATGCAACCATTGGTTTTGGTTGGGTGAAACCCATAATTGCTTCGCTTACCGCGTTTCCCGCATCCAACACCATCGCTGCAGGATGTGCAGCTGCCTTCATTTTCTTTGTTATAGCGTGGTTAAACGAACGGCGCGCATACAAAACTGAAGCAGGACGCGCATCAATTAAAGCTGCACGTCAAGGTATCGACGGCGAACTTCCCCGACTACCCCTTTTCGCTCTAATAGTTCTTTTTGCCCTTATTGGCTTTATTGAAGAGCTGCTTTTTCGCTACGCCATCTTTACGCTTGCAAACGCACTGCTTTCTTCCTTCTTGCCAGCCCCTTTAACGCTTGCCATAGCGCTTCTCGTGTCTTCCCTAGCCTTTTGCCTTGCACACACCAGATACCAAAACCTGTCCACCATCGCCGTAATATTTGCAATGGGGCTCCTTTTTGGCGCAGTTTTTGCCACCACCAACAGCTTGGCAATTGTTGCGCTGGCTCACGGCTTATACGATTTAGCTGTAGTTATATGCAAGCGTATCCAGATGAAACGCGATCCAAATTATTTTGATGGCGAAGTTCCAACGCGAGTGTTACTGAATAAGCACGAGTCCGAACCCACTTGATGCTCTAAAATAAGCAAAAGCGTTTAATCGTACGAACACTTTAAAGTACGATTAAACGCAATATATAGCATGTACACGCGCCCATGTACGCACTAGCGCATTGGTAATCGATAACGATTATCCAAACTAGCTGCACAAGGCTGCAAGCACATGCTAAAACATTCAAGCAAGGGAAGGGACAACTATGCTTCACGAACTCACATTCCCCTCATCCAACGGACGCGACCAGGTAACGGGCTGGATTTATGTTCCCGCCACTGAATCAGAAGGCATCGTACAGCTGGTTCATGGTTTCGGCGAACATTCCCGTCGCTATTTCCATATGATTGTTGCGTTAATGGATGCAGGCTACATTGTTGCTGCCAACGATCATGTTGGCCACGGCGCAACCGCAATCGCCAACAACACCTGGGGCGACTGGGGCGATGCAGGTCCTCACACCATGATGGAAGATGAAAAGCTGTTCAAAGATCTTGTGTGCGAAAAATATCCTGATCTTCCCTACTTTATGTTTGGTCACTCTATGGGCTCCATGATCGCACGCGATTTTTCCGCAAAATACGGCGAAGAACTAACTGGCGCTATTTATTGCGGAACCCCTGGCATCTTTAAGAACACTCACGAAGTTCGTGCCAAACTTGACCAAGCTGTCGAAGCAGGAGGCGCTCACGAATCCGACCCCGCCTTCGTAAACGAACTTATGGGCTGGATGTTTGCTCGTTGCTCCGAAGGTGCAACGCTAGGCAACGAATGGATTTGTCATGATCCGTACGTCCAAAAAGACCACGCTGAAGACCCCTTCGATGCATTCACTCATCCTACCCACAACATAAGCCTTCGCGACTTCATTGATATGATGCTCTGCATCGAAAATGAAGAATGGGCAAAGAAAGTTCCTCAGAATTTACCCATCCTGCTTATTGCGGGCGACCAAGACCCTGTAGGTAATTTTGGTGAAGGCGTATACCAGGTTGCAAATTGGTTAATCGATACGGGTCATGAAGACGTTATTACTAAGCTGTATTCGGGTTATCGTCATGAAATTCATAACTATGACGACATTAAGTTCGATGTGGAAGAAACCATCATCAACTGGCTTGATATGCAGGACTAACGCAAAACTACTGCTCCACCTCACAATTGCGTAAGAGTTAACGTGTGACAAGTGCCCTGTCCACTTGTCACGCTTGTTCTTCCCCTTTTTCGTAAGCGGTAAATTCAGCAAGAAATCCCTTTTCATCAAGGGCTTCTACAATTTCATCCAATACTTCTTGGGATTCAGCACTAATGTGATGAAAATGATATCCATCGGTTATAGCCAAAAGCGGACTTGAAACACCATTATTAAGCTGCTCCACAAACTTTTGAACATCTCTGCGATTTTTCACATTCAAAGGCGCTTCAAGCTTCGCATACGTTCTGTGATTTACTAAAACGTCCTCAACACAACCGCCCAAATCGACGACAAGATTAAGTTCCTCTTCGATGCGCTCGGGGCTATGCCGCACCTTCACCAACCTGCGAGGATTAGCATTCGACTCATGTAAAACATAGCCTCGGTTAGTAGATATTATTTCGTAGCCTGAAGTGCGAAGGAGCGCAATATCCTGCACAATAATCTGTCTACTTACTCCAAGCATTTCCCCTAAAGCAGTTCCCGATTGAGGAGCTTCGCTTTCTTGAAGAATCCTAATTATTTCTGTACGACGAGAAGAATTTGTCATAAAAGACCCTCTCTAAAACAAATTAGCTTCTTCATTGTACGAAAGGCTCGAAAGTAAATAAACCGACTATTTCAACAGGAGGCAATGCTTAAGCCCAGTAAAGCTTCCTCTAGAAAGACAATGCTTAAGCCCAGTATTGCCTCCCCCTAAAAAGGTAATGCTCAACTCTGATAATACTCTGACCGTCAATACTCTAACTGGCAACACTTAGTGAAGACAATACTTAGCCTTACGCTTCCTCATTGCTAAGATCACTTAAAGGCTGTCCTTTTGTTTCTTTTCCAAAAAGTGCAATCACCAGTGCGACTACCGCAAATGCTGAAGCCAGCATAATAAAAACTACCGTAAAGCCAAGCCCTTCACCAAACGAAGCGTAAACCAAAGGCACAATAAACGGAGCAACGAAAGCACCTATACGACCAAAGCAAGCCGCCCAGCCCGTACCTGATCCACGCACGTCAGTGGGATACACTTCTGGTGTGTAGGAATACACACAACCCCAAGCACCCAACGCAAAGAAATACAGCAAGCAACCAGAAGCCAATATCTCCATCTCCGATGCTGCATGACCAAACAACCAGGCTGCAAGTGCCGTACCAGCAAAGTACGCAATCAGAACTTTCTTTCTGCCAATTCGCTCAATGAGCCAAGCAGCACTAAAGTAACCAGGAAGCTGAGCCAAGCACATAATTACCGTAAAGCCAAAACTGGTAACCAGAGAAAATCCTTGAGCTACCAGCAAGCTTGGAGTCCATAAAACGAACCCGTAGTAGCCAAAGTTAATTCCAAACCAAATAACCCACAACACCAACGTAGCCCGAAGGTTCTTTTTTGACCACAGCTGAGCAAAAGATTTCCATGCGGACGTTTTAATAGCGCTTAAGTGCGTTTTTTCTTCATCGGAGACAACAACACCTGCGGCAGTTTCCATTTTGGTAACTATTTCATCAGCCTGTTGGTGCTTGCCCACAAGATCAAGATATCGGGGTGATTCAGGAACCATAACACGAAGCACCGCAGCAAACAGTGCGGGAATTGCCCCTACCAAAAAGGCAATACGCCAACCATACATAGGAATAAGCAGATAAGCTACCAGTGCTGCAATAATCCAGCCCCAAGCCCAGAAGCTTTCCAAAAGTACCACGTTTCTACCACGATATTTAAGAGGAGAAAATTCGCTTACCAGGGTTGATGCCGCCGGTAATTCTCCGCCAAGACCAAGACCGGTAATGAAGCGGCAGACAACCAACATGGTGAAACTAGAAGAAACACCACAAAGAAAACTTCCCACGCTATACATAAGCAATGTAAAGAGAATTACCTTGCGCCGGCCCCATTTATCTGAAGCGATGCCCGAAAATGCCGCACCAATAATCATGCCAAAGGTGCCCGCACTTGCCAGCATGCTCTGATCAAGTGGAGACAAAACCCAGTCGCTCCCCACTGCTGCCAAAACACCTGAAACCATTCCCTGGTCCATTGCGTCAAAAAGCCACCCGATACCAACTATCAAGAGGACCTTATTCATGGTAGGTGTCATAGGAAGGCGTTCGAGCCTTTGTGCAATATTCATTGTTTTTTACTTCTCCAATCCGTTTTCTCACGCTTCCCCACGAATTCGTTCCCCATGAGACATTTCCCCACGGAAAAACCAAGCAACCATACTACCGTATAATCATCTGACAAGACACCTGAATTGATAAATACTTTTGTATTTAATAATTCGGACATAAAGGAATAAAACGTACTATTATTGAAAACTAAATTATTAGAGGCTAAAGCCCACAAAGAAGGTTTCCTGTTTGGAACGTCCTGAACAATCAGAAAGGATATACATGAAAGCAAAAATGGTACACGAATCCTACAAGGAGCATTAGTGCGTACCCCACGATCTCGTTTACCAAAAGACTTTTCTCTTGAAAAACATCTTGTTGCTTGTGACCAAGCTTTGGAACTTTACCCGGGAGTTTGGCGCGGTAAATGGAATAAGTGGGGTTACCGCACACCCTACCATCGTGTCGTTCTTGATCTTGGATGCGGTAAAGGCGAATACACGGTTGCATGCGCAAAACTGCATCCTGATACTCTTTTTATTGGGTTAGATGTTGAAGTTATTTGCACTATCCGCGGCGCAGAACGTGCCCTTGCCGAACGGGTGCCTAATGTGGTGTTCGTCTGTGCTAATGATCCTGTATTAACTGAACTATTTGCACCAGATGAACTTGACGGCATTCTTCTAAACTTTCCTACCCCATTTCCTAAAAAGAAGCGAGCCCATCTGCGCTTAACCTATCTGGATCGCCTGATAACCTATCGAAAAATTCTGAAACCAGGCGCTTCGATACGCTTACGTACCGATAGCTTTCCTTTACGTGATTTTTCCTTAACCCAGCTAGAACTTGCTGGATATAAACTGAAATGGAAAAGCGATAATGTCCGTGCACTTTTTCCAAACGAGCCACTAAGTGCTTACGAGAAAAAACTCACGGCACAAGGTAACGTAGTATACGGCTTTGAAGCAACACCAAGCCCAGAGCCCTTACCCGACTATATTGAACAAACCGCACCACTCAGCTTAGTAAGCTACTTACCTGAAAATATTGAAGACCTAGATTATATCCCCCATGGAATGCAGGGCTGCGTAGCAAACATGCGTGGTCGCCGCGCCAACCGAAGAAAAAAGGGGCTGCCCGAATGGACGCGCCCTATTGTGTAAAAACGAATTCAACATTTCAAACAGCAAGCCCCCAGAAACGGGGGCTTAACTGGTCTTATACAACTAAATTAGAAACACATTTTGGTCATTAAACACACTTTTTTCTATAACCCTATATGGATATAGGTAGTTAGGTTACCAACACTTTTTGGTCGGTAACCCAACAACAAACCCAAAGTGATTTAATGAGCTTCGTACAATTCAAAGATAGCATCGTCTTTGATAACAAATGCTAAGCGGTCATCTCCTACTGGCTCTGGGCCAAAAATAACCTGATCTGCATCTTCAATATAGTGCTCCAAATTATCAACCAAATACGCCACATGAGGCTGCTTTGATAAGATTTCAGGAAAACGGGTGCCCTCTTCAAACTTCAAATACTCAATTTTGTAGTCGTATTCATCCACGCTTTCGTTCACCCAAAAGCCGCCCCACTCATTGAACACCATGTTGGGTTTTTTGTTGAGCACCGGAATTCCTACATGCATATATTCAGCAGACATAACGCTACCTACTTTCCAGATTATCTACTGCCCACAAGCGGGCAATGCAAGACACTTTTTAGAAATTCAATCCCAGCCTGCCACTACAGAAAGCTAAGCCGAAATCCACCTTTTCGAACTATTCCTTAAAAAATACCGGGGTATGAGCAGGGGTATTCCACAGACGCAAAAATTCATCGTCCCACTTGGCAATATTCATCTGGAATCCGCCTGATTCTTGAACGGTCAAAATCTCTCCAACCATATTGGCAACAACTTCAACACCCAAGCCTTCCAAATACTCAACGGTATCCTTATAAAGAATAAGCATTTCCATCATGGTAGTAGCACCACAGCCATTAATCATAACGAAAGCTTTGTCGCCCTTTTGTAGTCCGACATGCTCTACCAATTTTGGAGCAATTAAGCCAACTGTTTCCTTGGAAGATGCCATAGGAACGCGAACGCCGCCGCCTTCGCCATGCTGACCAGCGCCAATTTCCATCTGATCGGTTTCACCCAAATCGCCAAATGACATACCATTTTGAGGATGGGTAGCATCGGTACTTTTAACCGTAATAGAAGCCATGCTATCAGCATAACGCTGTGCAATTTCGGCTACTTCGTCAAGACTCTTGCCTTCTGCAGCAGCCGCAGCAGCAATGTGGTAAACAGGAACGCAACCCGCCAAACCACGCTGGTTATCTTCGCATTCTTCGTTGTAACGAATTTCTTCACCAGTTACCACCTGACGAACGTTCATGCCTGATTTCTTTGCAAGTTTCATAGCCTGCTTGCCCGCCAACTGGTCACCCGCATAGTTAAGGGTCAGCAGCAATACGCCATGGCCTTTGTCAGCCAATTTCATAGCTTCAAATACTGCCGCTCCATTAGGTGCTGCAAAGATATCTCCATCAACCTGAATATCAAGCATTCCCTTGCCCACAAAGCCTTTTTGAGCAGGTTCATGACCAGATCCACCATACGTAACAATAGTTACGCGGTCGGCACCCTCTAAATCCTTGCTTATTACGGTGTGACCATCAACGGTAACGATGTCGCCATATGCAAGTCCAAAACCAACCAATTCTTCATCGGTAATGGTTTCTTGGCTGTTGATAAATTTCTTCATCCTACATTCCTCCTTGTTTTGCGCAGTAAGCCATCTGTTCGCTACTCCCATGGCTTACCTTACGCATATCCCTGCGGCATAATCCCCTTACCGCAACAACCCAAACACTTAAAAAACTCAAAATACGAATCTTCTGTAACAACATTACGCCTGAGCAAGTCCCTTAAAAAAGCAAGCCATCGATACTGCGCCTGCATCAGGGGTTCCAATAGTTTTTTCTCCATAGCTTTTTGCACGACCAAATTTTGAAACGAAGTTTTTAGAGTTTTCGGCTCCCTGTTTAGCAGCAGTAGCCGCCACCTCAAACAAACCTGCTTCATCACCGGAATAGGCTGCAACAGCCTCACTCGCAGGAATAACCGCATCCATCATGGTTTTATCGCCTATTTCGGCGCCACTAATATCAGCAAGTTCGCTCAGTGCATTAGCAAACATAGCCTTAAGCTGGTCGGTATCCACCTCGGTACCCTCAGGGGCCTCTTCCTGCAAACCATCAAGCCAGGTATTCCATAAGGGAACCGCACTTCCCCCGTTCAGTACCATAACCGCCATGGCAACATCATCAAGCATTTCCTGAATACCGCCATCAGCATCCTCAATAGCACTTTTAATGGCATTACCAATTTTTACCATGGTCAGTCCATGATCCGCATCACCGAAATGAGAATCGATTTCCGTTAGCATATCTTCCGCGGCAATAACTTCTTCACTTGCATGAATAAAACGTGCCGCTAGTTCATCTTTAGTAATCACTCAAATCCCCTTCTTTTTGTTGGTGATTGACTCCTATTGGCAGTCAGCCCCACTTCGATAAACATACACTGCAAAACATGCCTTCCGAACGCCTGAGTTACTTCATTCCCCAACATAACCACTCAATAAGAAGCGTGACGTTACAAGGCTTGCGTTGCCGTATTTCGCGTTGTCATACTGATTTACTTCACGCAACGGAGCACTTTGTAATAATGATGCAGAACTTTGCGCATTGCTTCGTCGCCCGTATTCAGAAGCTCTACCCAATTATTGGGATGCTGCTCATAGACCGCATCGCGTGCCGCCAGAATAAAGTCGGTATACAAATTAACCTTTGCTATACCACCTTGCGCGCAGCGTGACAAATTTTCATCGCCTGACCCTGATCCACCATGTAATACCAGAGGGATTTGCAGCGCCGCATTAAGTTCTGCTAAACGTTCGAAGTTGATATGAGGCTCACCTTTATACGTGCCGTGTACTGTACCGATGGAAACCGCTAGTGAATCCACTCCTGTTTCCACTACCAATTCTTTAGCTGAATCCACTTCGGTATACACGCTTTCAGAAACCGCGTGAGGGTTGTTATCTTCTTCGGTTCCCACATGACCAATCTCAGCTTCAACCGTAACACCATGGGCATGAGCTAGCTGACATACTTCCTTGGTAAGACGAATGTTTTCATTAAGATCTTTACTGGACGCATCAATCATAACTGATGTGAAACCACAGCGAATGGCCTCTTCCACTGTTTCTAACTTGGTTCCATGATCCAAATGAAGCGCTACCGGAGCATCTGCCTTTTCGGCATAAAACTTACCCAACAACGCTGCCTCTTCAATACTTAGCTGTTCTAAATGAACTTCAGCAAAACTCAAAATTAACGGAGCATGAAATTCGTGAGCCACCTGAGCATAAGCACGTACAGAATTAGAATCTACAAAATCTGGCGAAGGAATGGCATAGCCTTCCTTCCATGCCTTCTGCAGCATGTCGCTCGAATTCACAAGCATAGTATCCCCCTCCTACAACGCACATTCCCCAACTTGCGCATTTCGCTTCCTCAATACAGAACAATTCAGACACACTTTTTAAAGAGCATTTACTCCCTAAAAAGTACTTCTACGTTACAAATTATATCTTGCAAAAAGATGTCATTCCAGGAACTTACTAAAGGGTAAGTTCCTACTTTGAAAGCTCTTTTCCGCCGCTTCGTCCTGATGCCCAACTAACATTCTTTTAGACGAATGCAAAATAAGTGTTAAACCAACTCTTAAAACAGGTTCCTTAAAAGCTTTCATCCTATACTTGTCCATAAGAACCTACACAGCAACTAACAGCAAGTGGTCTTATCATGATCGTTTTAAATCGCCCGCCAACTCAAGACGAAATGCAATATGCCAGTGACATTCTGCATGGCAGGCGCAAATGGGATGTACGTATCATTGTTGGATTTGCTCTCTTGGGTGCCATTTTAGGAATTCTTGTTGGTTTTTCGAGCGCACAAGCAAATAATAAACCTATAGATATAGGGTTTACTCTTATTTGCATGGGCTTTTTTGCGGCTGCTTTAGGAATGGCTGCTGCTCTCATAATGAATGCAATCAGAACTATAGGTGCCATGTGTAAAGCCTGGCTACCAGCGCGCATTCTAACAATTGCGGCAGGTATATTAGTGCTCGTGCAAATAGCAAAAAAGACTACTTACTGGATGATTTTTCCCTCTCAATTTGTTACCGATGCAGTAATGGGTGGGCTCTTTCTCATTTTTGCTGTTCTATTCTTTATGCTTGGCCTCCGTCTTCTTTTTATTCTGTATTGCATGATTACGGGCAAAGATGAAGATGAAATAATGGTTCGCAACATTGCCGCCAAAAACAAAGACGACCAAAATAAATGATGCACCAACAAACAGAAGCATAACAATTAATAGCAACTCGTTTTTCGCGCAATATTCACCTCAAACAATTAGCCTTTCTCAAATAAAAGCCATTTCATATAAAATTGTGAGTATCTAAATATCCTTAGATTAAGTACCGCTCGATACGGCTCAGCACGCGCTTACTGCATCTCGTGCAAAAAGCCAACACTATACCGGAGGTCGAACTACCTTATGAAAAAGGCTCGCTACTTAGAACTGCTATCGCATTCTTTTCCCACCTCACGCCAAGCTGCTACCGCAATAGCTCACTATGCAGGCGAATTATCGCTTCCTAAACCTACTGAACTCTATATTTCAGACATTCATGGCGAATACGAAGCGTTTGCCAACATTCTAAGAACTGGTTGCGGAAGTTTACAGCGCGTTATAAACGAAGCGTTTGACCAATCGCTAACCGATCAAGAAAAAGCAGCTCTTACCTGTCTAATTTGTTATCCACAAGAAAAAATGGAATGCATTTTAGCCGATGAAGATGAAACTGCACCTTGGTATGAAGAATCAATTTCACAACTACTGGTTCTTATTGATTACCTTTTGCTTACCCATTCCAATCAAGAATTAACAGAAGCACTTCCCGAAGAGTTTGCGGCGCTTACCCAAGATTTATTATCCCTTGATTATCCAACCGAAATTGTTTCTTCGCTTATTAGCACCAATACCGCACCAGACTATATTGAAGCACTCTGCTTGGCAGTAAGAACCTTATTAGTTGGCAAGCTTCATATGGTAGGCGATGTATATGACCGCGGTCCTTTTCCTGAACTGATCATGGACGAGCTTGCAAATTCGCCCCGTATCGATATTCAATGGGGCAACCACGATATTGTTTGGATGGGAGCTGCGCTTGGCCAGCGCGGTTGTATTGCTCATGTTGTACGCAACTGTGCCCGCTATGGAAATCTGTCCATCTTGACCGATGCCTACGGCATAAATATTATGCCCCTAGCCAACTTTGCGCTTGAAGCCTATCGTGACGATCCTTGTGTTGGGTATGGACTAAAGGGCAACCCTGCTCTTTCGCAACAAGAATATGATCTCAATGTAAAGATCCAAAAAGCGATGGCTATTCTGCAATTCAAAGTAGAAGCGAAACATATCGACGACAATCCTTCTTTTAACCTGGAAAATCGAAAGTTACTGCATAAAATCAACCTCGAAACTAATACGGTAGAAGTAGATGGCGTTGAATACGCAATTACCGATGCAATATTCCCTACCGTCGATTGGACAGATCCCTACAAACTAACCGACGAAGAAGAAGCGGTTATGTGCTCGCTTGAGCAAGCCTTCCTTAATTGTGAAAAGCTTCAACGTCACATGGCGCTCCTTCTTAAAAAAGGGAGCTTATATAAAATCGAAAACAATACGCTTATGTATCATGCCTGTGTTCCCCTTAACCCTGATGGAACACTTAAAGAGGTAAACATCTATGGTAAAACCTACAAAGGAAAAGCGCTTTTTGATGCCGTAGACAAGTATGTACGCGATGCCTTTACCGCCAAGGATCCCGAAAGCCACAAGCGTGGTTGTGATTTGCTTTGGTATCTCTGGCTGGGAGAAGGGTCGCCTTTATTCGCAAAAAGCAAGATGGCAACGTTCGAAATTTATCTGATCGAAGATAAAACAGCACGTAAAGAAGTAAAAAACTCTTACTACTCGCTTCTTGAAGATGCCGACGTTCTTGATGCGATTTTTGAAGATTTCGGTATGAACCCTGAAACCGCACGCATTGTATGCGGTCATACGCCTGTTAAAGTAAAGGATGGCGAAGATCCTGTTAAGTGTGGTGGTAAAGTCATTATTATTGACGGCGGAATGTCTAATGCCTATCAATCTACCACTGGCATTGCAGGTTTTACCTTGGTCTCTGATGCCAAAGGGATACGTCTTGTATCTCATCAGCCTTTTGTGGGAAGCGTTGCTGCAATTCGCGAAGATAGATGGGTTGAATCAACTGAACGGATCATTAGCGAGGCGGATCACACACTTCAAGTTGCCGAAACTGATGCAGGAAAACACCTTAAAAAGCGTATTGCTGATTTAGAAAAACTCATCTCTGCTTACCGTAAAGGAAAGATTGCAGAACAAATATAAAAGTAAAATGAGCGCCTGCTTAAGCGTACAACCAATGCTCTATACAGGCGCTCTTTGAATTTACTTTGAATATATAGCTCTGATGCTCTTTGCTTTTTCTAAATAGGATCGCTGTATAAGCCCTTTTCACCCTCGTCGGCATTATGAATATCAAACGATGCACGCCTGTTCCAATGATCAACTGCTTCTTCATAGGTAGGCTGTTTTGTCTCTGCTTCATAACCGCACTTGTCGCATGCAACATAGTAGGATGGTTCACCACTGTCGCTATCAAACCATTCAGAAACATGAACTTCAGGACTTCCGCAATACGGACAAATATTCAATCCAGCCATTTCCCATCCCTCCTTCAGCATTTGAAATGCGAGAAATAAGCTTCTTTGAGTCTTGCACCAAACTTTCAAATCCCCTTTTGCTTAGTGCAATTTTCTCTATTCCTATTGTATACCTTATAGCCATGCTGTAGGGCTGTATTAATCCAGGTAGCACCCCAAACCAAAACGAGAATGACGCTACATCGTAAGCATCATGCAGCCCGTACCAAGCAAAATTGCCAAAATCATTTTGCCAAAAGCTTTATAGGATCTACCTAAGCGACCCATTCTTGGTTCGCTGTCCCTGTATGGCTTGTCGTGCATACGAATAGCAACAGAATCAGTTAGCAAAAAGCCGCACATTTTAACGAATTGTACAAACGCATAGATATAAAAAATCAAAGCGATGAACTCCATGGGAAATTCCTTTGTCTAAACAATACCAGTAGTTTTTCGAAAAAGTCGTCGATTCAGATGCTCTCAAGAGACGCTAAAGATTAGCCCTATAGACAGCAAAATAGCCTATCTTGTTTTGGGTCCATTATGTCCTTGAAGAGGAACATCTGACAAATCATCGCGTGCAACGACCGTATATTTAGGCATAGTAATTGTAAGTCTCCCTTTTTCATCTAAACGAGAAAGATCAAGTCGCCTCTTGCTACTAGGATGATCCACTACAATTGTTCGAGGCTCAGTCGCATAGTAGCTATCAGACACCGTACCAGTGATATCAGTACCTACTAAAAACAAATCTGGATTATCCAAGATGAACAAAACATCAGAAGGACTAAGCAGTGAAGGTGTGCGCACTGCAACAGGCCGATCCGAATTAGGAACTTGAACGCAAATGAAAAGCTTATACGTGTCGAAATCTTGTACTTGCCTATTGAAATAACTTACTACTTTAGTTATTTCGTTAGGCTCTAATGGATTTTGAGATACTTGATAGCCTTGATATCTCGAAGAATCCTGAGATCTTGCAGGATTCTCGGGATAATCGCAACTCGGATATGCAGATTCCCGAGAAGGCGAATATGAAGAGTCGTAAGAAGAAGTTCTGCAATACGAGCTACGCCCGTAAGAACTGCCAGAAACGTTTTTGTTAAGAAATTCTTCTATGATTTTTCTACCGAAGCCAAACATGCGATATTCCTTTCCGAACTAGAAACGCCAAAATCACTAAAATGCCCCAAAAAAATATATAAAGACCTCGGTAAGATCAATCAATTATTTATATTGTTCCTTATCTTGTGATTTTAAACAATACCCTTTCTGTCATTTATTCCGATCCTTGCAAAAAGTGATACGACACAGATCGAAAGGACAAGTGATTCCGCTTTGAATTAGTATCATAATTACGCTATGAATATTGATTCAGAAAATATCAAACACACCTCAAACACCACGGAAGTAATGAAGGACAACTCCCCTTCAGTAGTTCCACCCGCTTTAATCATTATGCTTGCCGTTGCTTCGGGTATGGCAGTAGGTAATCTTTACTGGGCGCAGCCTCTTTTAGCGCAGATCACTCACGGTTTCGGCATAGATACCGCCCAGGGTGGCTTCTTAATAATGGCAACTCAGATCGGATACGCTCTGGGCCTTTTCTTTATAGTCCCGCTTGGTGATGTTCTCCATCGTCGCAAGTTAATATTTACTATGATGCTGCTCACCGTAATTGCCCTTATAGCAGTTTCTCTGGCACCTTCTTTTGCAGCGCTTGCTTTTTCTCTTGGCTGTTTAGGTTTAGTGACCATTTCAGGTCAAATAATCATGCCCTTAACTGGCGATATATCGAGCCCAACTGAGCGAGGCAAAAACGTAGGCATTATTTCTGGCGGAATTACGATTGGTATTTTATCTGCACGAACCATAAGTGGCCTGGTTGCCGATGTGTTTGATTGGCGTGCAATTTACCTTTTTGCAGCAGGAATTAATATTATTTTGGCTTTCATTATTGTTCACATGATTCCTGAAACACCCGATCGAGAAAAAATATCTTACCCAGCTCTTATTCACGATGTGTTTCATACCCTTCACACCACCCCAACCCTTATCCCTTTAATGATGATTGCGGCGTGTTCATTTGGCATTGTATTCAATATTTTTTGGACATCGGTTACCTTTCTGCTTTCAGCAGAGCCATTCCAATATTCAACTTTTCAAATTGGCCTAGTAAGCTTAACCGCAATTACGGGAGCACTCGCCGCCATGAAAGTAGGATCATTGCAAGATCGTGGATTAGGGGTTAAAGCAACGGGTGTTTTTCTTGCCCTTAATTTGACATGCATTATCCTTGCAGATTTATTTGCAGAAACTTCAGTAATTGCTCTAATCGTGCTTGCAGCAATTTACTCACTCGCCAACCAAAGCGTTTCGATTTTGAATCAATCACGCCTGTTTTCTCTTAATCCAACCAAACGAAGTCGTCTCAATACCTGTTTTGTAGTTAATAATTTTATATTCTGCGCAATTGGTAGCACCCTTGCCTCAATACTTTGGAATATAGGAGGTTGGCATACAGTTATGACTGGAGCTGCTATCACTCTCATAGTTGCCCTTATAATCTGGGCGGCATCATACAAATCATCAAAAGCATTCGACGAGAAAACTCATCTTCAAGAAAAAGTTCGGTAGCAAGCCACTAGAAAATCAAAGGATCAGAAACAAGCGCTAGCACTTCTACCTGGACATATGAAAACAGAATAAACCGAATACTACGCGCAAACTACAGTACAGCATTCTTTATCCAAGTTTCACCCTTAGCGCGTAAACCATTAGCAATCCCTCTGCAGCCCATAAGAAAGACTCCCATCACCAGCCAAAGCGCCGCTATACGAGCCAAATCATCTGGCAAATATGGCCCAATAGCAAATACCAAGACTACCAATGCGGCAATATGCACAAGAGCCGACACTCCACACGTAAATGCCAAGTAGCGAAAATCACCTGCTCCGATCAAAATACCATCGAGCGCCCACATCCAACCCTGAAGCGGCATCAGAATACCAACCACGATCATTCCAGTTGTTACCAGCGCTTGAATAGTGGGATTAGGAGAAAATAGCGACCCCGCAACTAATCCTAACATTGCAAAAACAACCCCAATAATAATCCCTGCGATAAATCCTGCTCGCGCTGTTTCTTTTGTTAAATTACGTGCACGATCATACGCTTGGGCACCTAACTCTGCCCCAACAAGGGTTTGACCCGCTATCGCTATAGAATCAAGAGCATTTACCGTAAAGTTCCAAGCCGCATTTACCACTTGATAAGCTGCAAGTACTTCAGTACCCATGGAAGCTGCAGCCATCACACTTGCCACTAAAGCCAAACGAAGAGCTAATGTTCTTACAAATAAAGGAAAACCATCACTTCCCGCAGAAGCAATCCCGCTCGCAGACGGTTTAAGAGAAGCTCCTCCTTGCACAATCCAACGCAGCGCAGGAACAAGCAGAAAGATGCCCATAAACCACTGGGCAATTGCCGTAGCAATACCAGATCCAGCAATACCCCAGCCCCAAACGATTACAAACAAAATATCAAGTACGGTATTAAGGGCTGCACCACTCACTGCAGCAACCAAGGTGATATTCACTTTTTGCAATCCTCTAAAAATACCATTTGATGCATAAACTAATAACATCCCAGGAACTCCAAGCAAAACCATTTGAGTGTAAATAGTTGCCTGTTGAAGGGTTTCTCCCTTCCCGCCTAAGAAGCTACAGAGGGGCTCGGCAAAGACAAAAAGCAGTACGGCTAATAGTAATCCGATACTTAGTGACAGCCATAAACTGTTCATACCAGCTTGCAAGCCTTCACGTTTTCTTCCTGCACCGAAAAGACGAGCAACCTGTGATGTAGTGGAATATGCCAGAAATACGCAAAGCCCAACTGCCGTCAAGACAATGGTTGATCCCAAAGATAATCCCGCCAATGCAGGATCGCTGACATGTCCCACGATTGCCGTATCAATTAAAACAAAGGTCGGTTCTGCGATTAGCTGACCAAACGTCGGAATTGCTAAAACAAGAAGCTTTTTATTGATTGAAGGAGTTTTCGTATTCATTTTCGTATTCATAGGAGCCATTGTAGCAGCCCGTCTTAAACAACAAATTCCCAACATTTATCACTATGTAGACTACGTACAAAATCCTGCTTCGATATAATTCAGATAGAACAATAGCGCCTGATCATGTGCGAGGGATTATTATGACTACAGACAATCCAAAAGCCACAGAAGATAAAACAAATGAAAACTGTTCAAAAATTACCAATCTTGAAACACAAGAGACTGAAATAATTGACGTCACTCCACTTGATTTAGATCAAAACAGCAAGGCATTCGGGGATAAAAACGGAGATGTTTTTGAGCAGGTAACAGCAAAATACTACGAAGCCACAAGCACCATAAGCAATGATTCGTCAACTGTCTCACCTGGCGATAATAACTCTGAATCCGACGTGCGGAACAACACTACCACCAGCAAAGTAACAGCCACAGCGGAATCTACCAATGATCCTGTTACCGTGATCCCTGATGTTATCCCAGTCGATGGAGAAGAAATTCCCGCATCGCAAACACAAAAAATCAAAGGTGCAGCCCAAATGGCAGCAGGTGGCGCCCTTGCGGTTGCAGGCGTACCCCTCCTTATTCTACCGGGTCCTGGCGCAGTCTTTATCGTGGGCGGTGTCGCACTTGCAAGCAAAGGTCAACGGAATTTTTCTGGACGAGCAGCTTCTCCTCTTGAAGCTAAACTTGATGCTGCTGCAGCTAAGATGACAGAAATCGCAAAAGAACAAGCAAAACAAGCTGCCCAAAATGCAGCAAAAGAAGCTCCCCACGTTGCAAAAAATATTGCACAACAAATTCCTGTCGCCGCAAAAAAGGCTGCAGATTCGGCACCTGTAGTAGCAAAGAAAGTGGCAGATAAGGCACCAATCTTGGCTCAAAAAGTTGCGGACACCGCACCTATCGTTGCCAAGAAAATCTCAGAAACAGCACCAGTAGTAGCTAAAACAATCGGAGATAAAGCACCTAAAGTAGCAAGAAAAGTGAGCGAATCAGCACCTGTAGTTACCGAAAAAGTAAGCAAGCAGGCACCTCAAATTGCTCGAAAAGTCGCCAAAGGAGCAGCGACAGTGGCAAACACCACCATAAAAGCAGCGCCTATCATTACTGACAAAGTTGCAAAGTCAGCCCCTCGAGCTGCAGAAAAAATGGCGCAGACTGCTCCCAAGGTTGCCGGTAAGGTAATAGTGGGGGCACCCGTCGTTGCAGAAACAGTATCAAAAGGCTTAGTAAAGGGTATTTCCCTTGGAGCAGACTTGCTCAAACAGGCAGGAAATAAAATTACCGAATCCAAAACCGATTCAGAGCATACCCACTCGAACACACTTCATACGAAGTAATACAAAAACAAACCCAAGGATTAAACAAGGAATAGTTCCTCCCACGGAAAAGGAAATGCCCCAATCCGAGATAAATAATCCGCAGACGCTGGTGCCAATCGTGGTGCCAAGATTGGTTGTGGTCAGAAATAACCCATTTATAAAGTCAGGGGCATCAGGGGCAGAACGAGACACCATAAACTGATCAGTGGTATTTGCTACACCCACCACAATTCCAAGAAGCACAACAACTACCGCAGCAAAAAGATTATTTGCTTCTGACACTAAAAGCAGCACATAAAGCAGAATGAGCAACAAGGGTCCAACGATCATGGTTTTATAAGGGGCTCTACCAAGTGTCTTTCCTGCAATGATATTCCCTGCAACATTAGAAAGCCCATATACCAACAACAAAGCACTTACTAAAGCAGCACCCAACCCGATGGAACTGCCAAGAAATTCTGCCATGAAGCTATAAAACCCAAACATCGCTGCATTAATCGCTCCTGCCGCAAGGAGAGAAACTAGAACTACAGGACGCTTAAGGACGGCAATTTGCTTGCCATACGAAAGGGGCTCTTCTACAGGCATCGAAGGAATAGCTACAACGCTAAGAACAAATACCGCAATTGTAACCGCGGCAAAGAAGCTCATGGCAGCCGAAAACGAAATATAATCAGCCAGCATACCAGCAATGGGCGCACCAACAACCATACCCGCTGAAACACCAACAAAAACCTGCGCTGAAGATTTTGCGCGCTCTTCAGGAGTGTCACCCGTATGCTGAGCAAGTGCCATCGCCATTGATACATACAAAGGATGAAACGCAGCAGGAATCACTCGAGCAGCAACAAGTATTTCAAAAGTTGATGCAAACACGGACACCACATTACAAAGAGAAAAAACGCCGAGTGACAAAAGCATTACTTTCTTACGATTAATTTTCGAAAACAAAAGCGGCATAGTAGGGCCCGCGAGAGCAACAATAAGAGCAAATCCGCTAACAAGAAGCCCTGCATCAGGAATTGAAACACTAAACCTTTCCGAAACATATGGAATAACACCTACTATGCCCATTTCGGTATTGAGAATGCTAAATACTCCCATTGTCAAAATGAGAACCAGCGTCTTATTGTTTACTTTTTTCACGAAATTCCTCTATCTAAATACGACACAAAACACCAAATGACTACCTGAAAATCAGCGAATCTAACAAATGATTTTTCCCAGTATAAGAAGAATTAACTTATATGTATAATACTTATATCTGATTTTTAGCTATTACATAATGTTATACTTTATGAGATGAGATCACCAAAACTGTTCGCTTCTCGCTTGGCATAAAAAAGCGTTCGCCTTGCGCTTATCTTTACACTCGGAGGTAGCTTCCATGGAATTTCGCTCACTTCGCTATTTTCTTATGATTGCTCGAGAGGGAACCATTTTAGGTGCCGCAAAGGTACTTCATGTATCCCAGCCTGCCCTTTCTCGCCAAATGAAAGATCTCGAACGAGAACTCGGGTGCACGCTTTTTACTCGAGGTAGTCGCCGCATCGAATTAACCGAAGCCGGAATACGTCTGCGCAAACGCGCCGAAGAAATAGTCGATCTAATGGAGCGCACTGAATCAGACTTCCTTGCTTCAGGAGATACCATCACGGGTGAAGTTCGTATTGGAGGGGGCGAAACCCCTGCGATGACCTTTGTTGCAGAAGCTATAGAGCAAGTTTTATCGGAATACCCTCACCTATCATTTAATCTCTACAGTGGCAACGGTGTCGATGTTGGAGAGCGTCTTGATATGGGACGCTTGGATTTTGGTTTGTTCGTCGGAAATGTAGATCATGATAAATATGAAGCGCTAAAGCTTCCCATGAAAGACACCTGGGGCGTCATTATGCGAAAAGACAGTCCTCTTGCCTCGCACACCACCATCAAGCCTGATGATCTGTATAATCAACCACTTATTCTTTCCCAGCAGGCTCTAAATGATATGTCTTCTTGGTTTGGTAAAAATGCCGACAAACTCAACGTTGTAGCAACCTATAATCTTCTCTACAATGCATCGATTCTAGTATCTCAGAGTATTGGATACGCACTAAGTCTCGATGGTTTAGTAACTTCTTCAACTAACGAAAATGCCCTCTCTTCATCAGTAGGAGAAACACGATCACAAATGCTCGATATCACCTTTCGTCCTCTTGAGCCACCGCTAAAAGCTGATATCTTTATTGCCTGGAAACGCTATCAGAGTTTTTCTCCTGCCGCCGGAGTTTTTCTAGAAAAGATAAAAGAGATGTGGCAATAAGTGCACAGATACGACGTTACTTACCCTGCTTCATCTAACAATTTCCGGTGTACACGTACCTCAAATGCTTCCGCGCAACCTCAGCTAAATGATAGACAGATTGAATAGGCGTTGGCGCTATCTCCTTCATTTTGTAGCAAGGGAAAAAACGGCTAACATGGTAAGGAATTTCAGGATTGAGCGAAGCTAACCAACTCGATAACGCATCGATTTCTTCCTCTGAGTCGTTCATGCCTGGCACAATAAGGGTAGTTACCTCTATATGACAAGTCGAACACTGCGCGAAAAGCTTTATAGAATGCATAACCGTTTCAAGTGAACCACCCACAAAGGAATAAAAATCTTGGCTGAATCCCTTCAAATCTACATTAACGGCATCCAAATAAGGTAGCAGCCTCTTAAGCATTTCAGCATTAATCATGCCGTTGCTTACTAACACATTCATAAGTCCTGCTTCATGAGCAAGATATGAACAGTCAAATACATACTCGAAATTAATCAAAGGCTCATTGTAGGTATAGGCAATGCCAACATTTCCTTGTGGTTTTAGACGAAGTGCTTCGTTAATCAATTTTTCTGGCGATACTTCCTGCCAGGGAACATCATCAATACCCACTTGAGAAATTGAAGCATTCTGACAAAATGCACAGTGTAAATTGCAGCCAAATGAGCCAATAGATAAAATCCTACTTCCCGACATAAAGCGCGCAAACGGCTTCTTCTCTATAGGATCAAGCGCAAGACTGGTAACCTTCCCATATGAATCGCTTACCACCTCGCCATTCCGTGCACGCCTCGCACGACAAGCTCCCACTTGACCTTCTGCAAGAACACAGGAATTTGGACAAAGCGAACAATGCGCCCTCTCCTTTTTAGGTTTCTCCTCACGAGGCTTCATGTCGAATCACTTCAAAACGCTCGAGCTGGACATCGTAATCATCTACCCGTATACCTGCTTTTTGTTTAGCTATTGCAACTTGCTGCGCCACTGAATCTACTCCTTCAAGATCGGGAAGCAGCAGCCCGCGCTTATAACCCTTCGTTACCACCACCCCATAACGATAAGGGTCCAAATCAGCTTCCGAATTGATAGGCTCTGGCTCAGTAAGCACATCGACGCTTACTTCGAGACAATCAAACTCATCTACCTGAATTGCCGGAAATCGCGGATCACGGGTAGAAGCTGAAATACCGTTTTGAATTATTTCCTGAGCAATGCTTGACGTAGTGGGTACGATAGTGCCAATGCAGCCTCGAAGCTCTCCATTCTTGTGAATAGAAACAAAGACTCCTGCTTGTTGTAAAAGCATTTCATCAGGCAAAGCGTTTTGCCACTCGCCAGTAAGTTCAAGTGGTTTTCCGGTACGAAGATATGCATCGATTGAAGCACAAGCAAGTCTTACATAAGGGTCAGCACCAAAGTCTCCAGAATTAGCAGTATCTAACCGCTCAAAAGCAGCAACTGCATAACCAACCCCAAAAGGCCCCTCGTAGCTGAGAAGTTCTGCTTGATAGGCACCAAACAAAGGTTTTTCAGATGCATGAAACCTCGCTGAGGCGTTTTTGCGCGAACTTTTCGTAGAAGAAATTTCCTCTAAAGCCCCTGCCATTATCTGGAACGAACGAAGTCCACACTCCGCAGCAGAATCACATATCTGTTCGTCTAATTCAAAAAGACCCCCAAGGTTGCCCTGTTCGAACAGATCACAAAGACCCTTGTCAAGCTTTGGTCCCTCAGGAGCAAACCCATAAGGGCCGTCCGCTTTTAACTTATGAGACAAATCTCCACTTGCAACAAAAACACAAGATCGATCAACTACCTCTATTGCCTCCGCAATCACGCGGCCAAAGCTTCGATGAATATCAGCAGAGAGACCTGATAATCCTACGCGCACCAAGCGATAGTTCGGCCTTATTCCGGCTTCTCTATACGCTTGCTCAATGAAATACAGCGGAATAAACGTAGCATGATCCATTTCCTGATCACGCCAACTACTCGGAGCGGTCACTATATTATTTCGTTGAGCAAGCTCGATAATAGCCTGACTAAGCTCAGTATCAATTCCCACTTCTAGCTGCGTTTGTGGCGCACCGAAGACATCCATATCCCCTGATAAAGTAGTATCACTAGTCACGTGAAACCCATCTCGATATGCAGTCACATGAGGTGAACTTACCACGATAGTTTCTGGACACAAAGCTGCAATCCTACGAGCTACTTCTTTGTAAGCACTGATTGTTTGCGCTATACCTTGCTCTTCCCCACGTCCAACCGAAGGAATGATGAGCGGCGGATGAGGAACTACATACCCCGCTTTGATGCCCATACTTGCCTCCCTACTTTAGAGGAATGTCTTTGCTTGTTTAGATAATCTCGAAACCTAGACTACTCTCATCGCAGCACTACACTGGGATTGCGACGCGGTGCTGTGCGCTGGTATTTCACATCGGAATAGCCCATAAGCATACATACCACCAGAGGCTTCTCTTCCAAATCCATATCTAAATACGCTTGAATATCTTCCATAGCCGCAATAGTACGCCGCAAATAACCGTTATAAAGCACCCCGATGCCCAAGGTAGTACCCACCATCTCAATCGCTGAAGCCGCCAAACCTGCATCCACAGGATCTGGAGCTTGAATACATAACACTGCAGGAGCATTTCGGAATAGATAATCTTGAGGATGTTCTCCTTCTCGTAAATTCAAAAAGTTTTGTACGCTTTCTCGAGGAATAGGTAATTCTCTCTGCTCCTCGAATGCTGAACGAAGATTACTCCATATTGTCCGCTTAAAGTCTTCTAGGCTGTCCTGGATGAACACAAAACGGCACGCCTGAGCATTCTTTGCCGTAGGGGTATGCGCTGCCGCATCAATAAGAAAGTGCAGATCATCATAAGAGAGCAGTTGCTCCTTAAATTGTCTTACACTTCGACGAAATTTTATGGTGTTGAGCATATTTTGAGTAGGAATATCAAAGGTCTCTGAATGATATTCAATAAGTTCATCGCTATAAACCGAAATCGAAGGAGCAGCCTGCGGACAAATCGCAATACAATGCCCGCACTGCAGACATTCATCGCAAACATGGGCTTTACCTTGGGTTATTGATAAAACTCCAGAAATACAATCAGACACACATGCTCCGCAGCCCGTGCAGAGATCTTCATTGATGCGAATCATGGTGAACTCCTTTTAAATCGGTTAACTCTAATATGAAGCCCCTAGAAATTCACGTTTTCGAAGAGCTTAGAACTATCGAGATTACGCGTTTATCGTATTCGCCTTGATACTTCAGTATATATCGCTTCTTTAAAGCTGCCACCATAGAGAGACAAAACAACGTCATACAAGTCGCCCACCAACGTGATTCCTTGCTCTGCGGCAAACGTATGGAGCGCATCATAGGCGGCAAACATAGGATTATCTTCTGAAGAAGAAAAGTCTCCTGCAACAATTTCCGGAGTTTCTCCCTCATCAACGACGAGCATTGTTAAATCAATGCGATTAAGCCATTGGAGATAGGTGCCCGCTGGCTTCATCCGTAATCGCGACGATTCAATTCGCCTCGGTATACATTCTTCAGCACAGAAGCCTCCCGCATAATCACCTGACACAACATGAGCTTCATCAATTCGATAAGCTTCCTGAAATGTTGCCGTCCAACCTTGATTTTCGCAATACGATACATGGTCTATGAGGGAAGATATGAAATCATCTTCTTTACCCTGGGTATACGCCACCGATGTTTCGAGAAAATACTCTTCTGGACATTGAACTATCCGCCACCTATATCCTTCAGGTGTGATAGAGATTGAATCATCGAACCAAGAATCAAGTTTTTGAGCTTGATTAAGTGCCCCTTTTAGTACCTGCTGTTTTCGTTCCAATTCATTGATTTGCTTATCAATAGATTCAATTCTTTCTTCCAATAAAACCTTTAACGACGAACTTGAAGGATTCATTAAATAAGTTCGAATCTGACTGAGTGACAAACCCGTACTTTGAAGTGCTGAAATAAGAGCATAATCAGCAAACTGGGTAAATGCGTAGTAGTTATACCCATTCTTTGCACGGATTGAAGGAGAAAGCAAATCTATTTTGGCATAATGACGCAGGGTCTCTTTTGTGGTGCGACACAATTGAGCGAACTCTCCCGATTTTAATAAAGGGTCCATACTATCCCCTCTTAATCAAGATCAAAGAATATCAAAAAGGTGCTTGACCGTGTTGTTACCCCACAGTTTATCGTAAGAATCGTCGTAAGAACAATGCGTAAAACGAAAGAGTAGCTATGAAACACTCAAAACCAGAAGCACCTGCAGAGACAAATGCTGCAGGTAACCCTCTTCCCCGCAATTGGATTTCCGTTATTGCCATTATCTGGTGCGGTCAAGCGCTTTCTATCTTCGCAACCGTAGCAGCGAGTTTTGCCGCTATGTGGTACATCACAGAAACCACCTCTTCAGCAATATGGCTCTCGTTGGCGTCTATGGCTGCGCTTTTGCCGGTTGCTCTCTTGAGTCCCTTTGGAGGAGTAGCAGCTGATCGATACAATCGAAAACATGTCATCATCCTAGCTGACGGAAGTGCTGGCATCTTTTCACTCGTTCTTGCTCTGGTAATTATGTCGGGTCATTTAAGCGTGCCGTTGATGCTTCTTCTTTTAGCTGTGCGTACCGGCGGGCAAGCCTTTCACGGCCCTGCCATGTCTGCTCTCATGCCTCACCTTGTGCCCGAGCGACATCTTATACGCATAAATAGCATGGATCAAACTATAACCAGTTTATCCACTATCATTGGACCCGCATTAGGCATTCTCTTATTCACCTTTATTGGATTACAGGGAGTCATGCTTCTTGACGCCGCCTGTGCAGCTCTTGCCTGCTGCTGTCTTGGCGCAGTTCGCATTACCTTAAATTCCCCCCATGCTTCTGAACAGAAATCAGTTCTTCAAGAAATGAAAGAAGGTTGTCGTTTCATTCTTCGCGATAAAGGATTACGCAACCTTATGCTCCTTGTCATGTTTACTATGCTCTTATTTATGCCCGTATCATCTCTAGACCCCTTGATGACCTACGAGCACTTTAAAGGTGATGGTTTTCAAGCCTCTTTAGTTGAAGCAGTATTTGGAATCGGTCTGCTGATCGGATCTGCCGCAATTCTCATTTGGGGCGGCGGATCACGACGGGTACCTTTAATTATCGTTTCGGGAGTAGTACTCGGTCTTTCTCTTGCCGCTTGTGGCTTTTTGCAGTCAGATCAATTTCCTTTATTCGCCGTTCTTGTAGGAATAAGTGCTGCAGCAATCGGCTGCTACAATGCACCTATTATGCCTATACTGCAAAAACGAACCCCTGATGAAAAATTCGGTCGCGTTATGGGCATCTTTTTAGCAGGATCTTCTTTAGCTGCACCTATAGGGCTTTCTTTCTCTGGCTTTATTGCCGAAGCAATTGGCATAACTACCTGGTTTATAGTATGCGGTACGTTAGTTGCTCTCTGCTGTGCGCTTGCTTGGTTTAGTAAAAATATTCGCGCACTCGACACCAATAATGAAACAAAAAGCAATACCTAGGCTCTTACAACAAAGACTGCCTTTTGCATACGAAAAGGCAACTTGGCCTCTTCAGGTAAACTTTTACACTTAATCGCTTCAAAGTTTTCCTTCACAAACCAAGTTGCCTTATTAAACACCAAGGACAGGTAAGCACAAACCTATTTCGTTTCCATTGCCTGTTCCATAATGTTAAGTGCTTTCATAATGTTGCGACGACTGAGGGTACCAACGAGTTTCCCCTCGTGAATCACTGGGGCTTTCTTAATCTTTTTGTCGGATAGAGTACGGAATGCTAAGTCTGCGTGCTCATGCGCATCTACCGTAATGACCGATTTTGTCGCAAGGCGCATCGCATCAAGATCATATACCGACCTAATACGATCCTGAAAGCTATCGGTCTCCAGCATAATAATGTAGCTCACACCATCGGTTTGAGAAGATTCATGACGCGACAAATACTTTAGTATGTCGCCATCAGAAAGAAAGCCAACCACTTTGCCCGCATCATCTACCAAAGGAACGCCATTTGTTTCGGTTTCTTGCATAATTGCGATTGCGTCACGAATTTTCGCCGTTGCCGGAAGAGTGCTTGGGTTTGTGTTCATGATATCTGAGACCAACCAAGGACGATCAATTCCTGGAATTGCATCCGATTCCACCGCTGCACTCATGGACGTTTTCTTTTTATCGCGAACAAATATCAATATCAAAATTGCGATTACCGAAATAAGAAGCAGCATGCCAATGAAAGCAAAATGGCAACCGATATACGATACTTCCTGAACAGGCATTTCTGGTGTCGCATATAACGACGATAACGCCGTTAGGCTAACTACAAAAGCGGTGCCTAAAGAACTTCCCACCTGTTCAATTGTGGCAATAATTGCATTACCGTGCGGAAGTTCGTTGTTGGGAAGAGAATTGATACCCCATGTATTAAGCGGAGTGATAAGCGCCTGAATACCCAGCGTAACAATGGTGTATGCAATACACGCTAACAATAAAGACGTTGCACCACCAAGTAATACGTAGCTTATGCCACCAGCAAGCAAAACCAACGCACCCGTGACAGAAATACCACGTACACCGTATTTATCAAAAAGCTTGCCTGAAAGCAGTCCGAAAAAGGCACCGATAAGCGCACCCGGCAGCATGATGAGTCCCGAGACGGTAGCTGAAGCTTGAAGGGCGTTTTGAATATAGAGCGGGAATAATACGCTTCCTCCAATGAGTACCCCTTCAAGAAACAAAATAATTATCGCAATGATCAAAAATTCCCGATGTCTCAAAACTTGCACTTGCAAAATAGGATTTTCAAGCTTTACCTGACGACGGAAGAATAAAACAATAACGGCGAGACCTACCACAATCAGCACTATAGGCAGTATTGGCGTTGGGCTAGAGGTAGAAGTGGAAATACCATAGAGTAAGCACACCATACCTGCCGCAATAAGTACAACCGATAGTCCATCAAACGTAGTGCGGTCAAAACCTTCGAATTTTTTCAGGGCCAAAAGAGCTGCAACTACTACACAAAGAGCTAAGCAAACTACAAGAACAAATTGAGCACGCCAGCCAATACTATCCACCAGGACACCAGAAACAGAAGGCCCCATTGCGGGAGCAAAACTAATGATCAAGCCGACTAAGCCCATACCAACACCGCGATTTTCTCGCGGGAAAATAAGTAAAATAAGGGCGAACACCATAGGCATTACCACACCAGTTGCGCAAGCCTGCATAACGCGCCCCAGCAACAAAAACGGAAAACTTGGGGCACTCGCACAAAGAGCAGACCCTGCAGCAAATAGCAGCATTCCACCGATAAACAACTTACGCGTAGAAAAGCGCCCGATCAAATAAGCATTAAGAGGAATAATTACTGCTTCAACTAAAGCGTATCCGCTCGTCAACCATTGAACCGTTGTAGCATTCACATTCAAATGGGACATGATGGTAGGCAACGCAGGTGTCAGTAACGTCTGATTCAACACCACTAAAAATGCTCCAGCGAGCAGTACCGCAATCATAGTAGTTTGCTGGCGCGTAAGACCCATGATTCATTTCCCTTTCAATCACGTCTTCAAAAACAGCTAATAATACCTAAAACACCTTGGTAACCTTAGGTCCTCCATGAGGTTTAGGCTTACGAGCGCATAAGCTCACAAGCGTAAAAAAGCTGGATAAGATGCAGGCATTTCAGCCTGTGCCTTATCCAGCTTGTTATCTCTTCTTTGGATAACTCGCCCTCCGTGCAAGCAGTTCCTATTCTGTAAGCTTATAGCGATAAGTCAAGGTCGAGTCATAAATCTTACACTTCTTTAGGGTGCTAACGGCTAAAAGACGTCCGCCAGCGTAAAGATACATCCACTTGTCGTTTGATGAAGCTTCACTTCATTCTTCGTCAAAAGATGACGTAAGTAAGCGGCCATTTCCACCATCAATGCCCAATGAAACGCCACAGGATAATCTTCCCAATGGCGTCTTTTCCCTTGATAGGTGAAATATAGGTACTCGAGCGAGAAAAACGATTCGTCATCTCTGCTTCCAGTATCAATCAGCAGACTGCGTTCAGGAGTATGAATCAAGTAGGTATTTACGTAGTTTTTCGTATGCGGGTAAAACACCGATAAGCGATATAGATCATTCGCAAACTGTTCACACTGCGGAGCATGATAAGCGCTTATATCGGTATTTGATTTGTTCGTTACTGAATTCTTTTCTATTCCCAATTCACTCATAGGTTACTTCGATTCACTCTTTTCCTGGCTTCTAGCCTACTTCAAATGAAACAAAGCTGCCCCCACAAAATAAGAATATCTACTATGCACGTTCAAAACACTTCCCAAGCGCGCAATTACTTCTAAAAAACAACTCACCAAGCTGCTTTTTGATGAATTAAAGCATGAAGAATAACTAAATCCTTTTCCTTATCGTAGGTATACACAATATCAAAAGGATTAACGGGAGTAGTGCAAACACTGTCTCCCTATTTCTCTAAAAGAGATCTAGGGACAATTTCGGCACCGATATCAATCATTTCATCTAGCATTAATGAGCAACCGAGGTATCTCCAGGTTCAAAAGTCGGTGCTACTGCTTCAACCAAAGCATCACCTACTGAAGACATTGAGCGTGGATAAGAAATACTCATAGTTTCAATGCTTCCTGAGCCCACATACTCCTTCGTGTATATAACGCGTCCATTAGCTTCGTATGAATACACATACCAAGTATCACCTGACGCGGTGTATCCTTCGATTCCAACGGTTTCCACCAAGCTTAAGAAACGCTCATCGAGTGTTTCTCCCGCAGAATTGTTATTTCCCCATACATCGATTCTAATTTCGTCATCGTTGTTATCTTCGATGGTAATCCCTGATCCATTTTCTGAAACATAGGGAACAAGATAGTAATTAGGATACGCAATGCTATAACCAAAACGCCCATTGGTATAGAGGGTATAACCTTCAATTGAGGATTCGCTATACGCATCAGGAGCTGTACCGCTCTGCGAACTACTTTCTGAAGCGTCGGCATCACTTGCGGTATCTTGAGAAGAAGATTGACCAGAATTTTGATCTTGAGACCGATCTTGAGGCTGAGTTCGATCAATAACGGTAGTTTTTGTTTCACTTTCGGTCGGTGTCGAATTATCCTGCGACTGATTAGGCAGCAAAAAAACGAGGGCGATTATCACCAGCACGACAATTGCTACTACCCCAATCGCAATGCCAATCTTGACATTTCTAGAAAGTGGAGTCCTTTTGCTCGAGGCAGAAGCTACTGGTGCATTTTCAGAAGAAGCAGCACCCGAAGTATTCAAAGGCACGGTTTTCTCAAAAGAATTCCCTGCAGATTCATTCATTTGGCTTTCAATCGGTGCACCACAATGATTGCAAAAACGCGCGCCTGGCTCTATTTCTTTTCCGCATGTCGTACAATACATTGCTTATTCCTCACTTGCCTGCTCGGAATCAGAGCTTTCCCGTAACGTGAATTCCCATGAACAAGAACAGGTTTCATCGGTTACATCTGGATAACAGCTCAAGCAGCGACACTCAATTCGATCATCGATCGCTGATGCAAAACAGCTATACTCATAAATCGCTGCAAGCTTACAAGGGTGATATTCCATGCCCTTTCGAGAGCGCGCCGACTGCACACGACAATCTATCACGCGATTAACAACGCGTCCCTCTTCTTCGATCACCTCACAAGTATTTGCACGATCTACAATATGAAGAGGCAACGCCTTAGCCAAACCTTCCAAACCTGGATGCTCGCCCAGCCCCAAAAACTTTTTAATACGACGTGCCTCTACAGGAGAAAAACGCTTCCATGCTTCCTGATCGTGATACATCGCTTCATCCATGCCAAACTTGCGCTCTACTGACTGAAACCATACCCCGTCAAGTGCCACGCTATCCTTTGCGTCTATTTCCATCAGCTCAAGAAGCTGTTCTTTTGTCATTGATCGAATGGTTTCATTAAGCATAAGATCCCCTAAACGTTTAGTAGAACTACTGCTTTACCGCAAGTTCTAGTCCTTCTTTATAGGCCATGCCCCTAATAATACCCGTTTCACTCACCAGTATTACCAAACTTCGACCAGACAAAATTTCCAATCAGCGAAATCAACGAAACGGCTCAGTCCACTCCATGAGACTGAGCCGTAAAACTCACAATTTTGAACTACTTCTCTCTATATCGGAAACTCGATCGTCATCAAAAGCAAATCAACAACCTCACTTGATTAAGCAAAAGCCAGCTTTACTCTATTGCGGGCAAACAGTACACCCGCAAGGGCAAGAGCGGTACCTAATCCCGTGTAGAACACTGCAATAAAAATTGAAGGAGCAACTCCCGAAACACGTAAGGCAATTCCACCCGTCATCATAATCGCCATTATGATGAAAGACTTCAAATCAAAGAAGCGCCAAAAATACTGGTGTTGATCTTCGTAATTCGTGATCCGATCAGTATGCTTTTTGGTAAGCCGATAAAATGTTCCAAACCAAAATACGAGACCCACTACTAACGAAAGTGCCTCATTAAGAAGATTTGCATATCCTTCCGCATAGGCTTCTAAGCCAATATGCAAGATATTAACTCCAGCCGCTATCCACACCAATGCCGCTATTACCAGTAAGTTATTCTTTTTTACTTGCAGTGGCTTTCTCTTAGACGAAGTGCTTTTCTGCTTTTGAGCAGAGATGGCTCCCTGCTCTGAGTACGTGCTATTCTCTTTATGTAAAGTGTTTGAAAGTCGAAGCATTTGAGATCCTCGTTTCACTCTGAACAACGTTCATCTGAACACTGTTCATTGTAGGAGGATCATTGTTAAACTTCACCAAGAAACACATCTTAGAGGAGATTTGCGAGTATATTTCCCTGAACTCTCCACGAAAATGTTCAGAAAGGATCTCATGATCTTATGACAGCAGGACCCGCAAAAATGCGTACAACCATTGTAGATACCGCCTACCACTATGCCTGTGAGCACAGTCTTTCGTCCTTGAGTATTCGCACCATAGCTAAAGAATGCTCGGTTTCGGTAGGAAGTATTTACAATTATTTCCCTGATAAAGCAGCTTTGGTGACAGAGGTCATACTAAAGTTTTGGACCACCATTGCTTTCTCGGAAGAAACACGAACCTGCCTTAATTACCGTGAAGGAGAAAGTCTTATAACCTTCTGTGAGCGTCTATATTCCACCATGAAACACGCGCTCGAACAATTTAGAAACAACTGGCTTGGTGAAGTATCATCACTCGATGCACGAACACGTCAAAAGGGACGTCAAGCGGAAAACGCTTGTTTCGAGCATATCTATCACAGCTTGGAGAAAGTTATTGTCTCGGACAAATCAATCAACCAACAAAAGCTCTCCGCAATAGGTACTGCCCAACTTGCTTGTTTTATATGGCAAAGTATTTATCAGGCACTTCGAAATAACGACGACTGTTCGACTTTGCTTAAACTTCTAAAGTTCGCTTTGTACTAGGGTGGCTGCCCTGCACTAGCATGGCTGCCCTGCGCTAGCATTGCCACCCCACATCAACACAGCTTGCCCTGCGCTGACGTAACTACCCCGCATCAACACAGCTTACCCTGTACTGATGCAACCACCTCGCACCAACACAGCTTGCTCTGTGCTGATGTAACCACCTCGCACCAACACAGTCATCCTGCGCTAACGTAGCTGCCGAATTACACTAACGCGACTCTCACACAATCTATGTTCGCGAAACTACAACATGAGTGCCCTAGCACGCAATCTGCGCTAGGGCACTGTCTCAATTTCTCTCTTTAGAACCATCTCGCTATTCGCTTCGCAATGCTTCTACAGGGTCTTTTCGACTTGCCGACGAAGAAGGAATTAAACCGGCAATAAAGGTAAGGAACACACTGATCAATACCAATATCACTGCAGCATTTATAGGCAACAATGCGATATTAGGAACATCAAAGAGTAACTCAATCAAGGCACTTACCGGAATGCAGAGCAGCGCTGTAATTCCCACACCAAGCAAACCTGCAATCAGGCCTTCAATTATGGTTTCAGCATTAAATACGTGAGAAATATCCTTCTTGCTCGCCCCAATAGCACGTAAAATGCCAATTTCTTTGCGACGTTCCAGAACGCTGATATACGTTATTACACCAATCATAATTGAGGAAACCACAAGCGAAATAGAAACAAAAGCTATCAGAACATAACTGATCATATCGACAATAGTGGTAACCGACGACATCAAAGTGCCTACCAGGTCGGTATAGGTGATAACCTTATCTTCCTCGCCATTATCTTCCATCTGTGTATTGTAGTTATCCAAGATTTCAATGACATGCTCTTTGCTGTCGAAATCGAGTGGATAAATATCGATACCTGCTGGCTCAGATTTATCGGCATAGCCCAACTCTCGTAAATTGCTGTCATAGGTAGTTTCACCGCCCGTCATCATGGACATCATAAGCTCACCCAAGCTCTCTTCATCCATGTTGACCTGGAACGCTTGTGCCATGGCGTTTGGATCCACCTGCATAGCTGATGCCATATTAGTAGCAAGCTGAGCCATTTGTATTTGCATTGCGCCGCCAAGTTGCTGCTCAAGCGCCGTGCCGAATTGGCTCATCGTTGTCGAAATTGCCTGTGTCATGTATTGCTGAATTGCATTCTGAAGTTGTGTTTGTACTGCAGACTGCAAAGCGGAAGAGATCTGAGACTGAATCTGCAAAGCAATGTTGCTTCCCAATTGCGCTTCCGTCTGTTGTTTGACTTCTTCTTGGATGCTTTCCTCTATACCACTTACATCAACCGCAGTCGCAATTTTTTCATTTAAGGTTTCCTGCACCTCAGCGGAAGACAAGTAGGCATTTAGTGCAGAATCGAAATCTTCATAGTTTCCAACATTTGCTGCATACCAAGGCCAAAAACCTTTCACGGTATCCGTCATAGCTTCAGCAAGTATGTCAGAATCTACTGATACATCTTGATTAAGATCTATGCTCCCTAGATCAAATGACATATTTTCGAGACTGCTCATATCTATTGACCCAGGATCTACTTCAATGGATGAAGCATCAAAAGCAGGAAGCGAACTCATATTGATACTTACATTCGACAAGTCAAGACTCATGTCGCCCAAACCAGCAGTCAAAGCACTTTCATCTATCTGGAATGCAGCCGATATCGCATTTCCATCAATCGTGAACAAAGAATCCATGCTGAAGCTAGAGTTGCCCTGATCCTCCTCGCCAAATGGTTCACCTGTAAAGACATTTATCGAAGAGTCCGAGAGTTGATCTTGCACGATTTCGCTTTGCGAAGCTTGCTCAATAACATGGTCAGTCATTGAAGCGGGATAATTGATACCTGCCGATAACATTGAAGCATTTGCGTCCTCTTTAGGCTGAACAATACCAACAATCTTTACATCTTCGCCGTTATTGATCAGATCACGCATATAACTTTCATTGTCAGTCTTATCGCGCCATACGTTATACCCACTGTCGTATTCGTAATAGTCTGCCGCATTCACCAATTTAAAGGTGACGTTTAAGATCTCATCATAGGTAGGATCAGTTATATCAGTAGGAGCAGTAACCTCTTCTTCGTCAGCAAACTGCTCAACCATAGACTCGAGCTCAGAAGAATCGCGAAGTCCTAAGGTATAGAGCAAGAAGTCACTTATGCCTCCATTGCCTGTTAAAACCAATACACACTCATTGTAGTTTTGAGGCCAATGTCCAGCTTTTACCTCATACTGATTCTCATAAAGACTTGGATCGCTTGGCATCTCATAAAACACGTTAGTGCTCATGCTTGCGCTCATAATGCTATTTGAGCTTGTCGTAGAACCTAACCCCAGCGAAGAGAAAGAAGTATCGGGATTTACCTGATGAATTGTTTCAGTATCTGAACTATATATTTGTGGTGTGACATTGTAGCTATATTCAATCGTGGAAACATACTGTTCGATACCACTTTGACCGCTATCAAAATACGCTTTTAACGAAGCAAGGTCATTTGATACCGCACTAGAGAGCATGTTGGTAATCATATTGATCACCCGCACGGAATTCTCGTTTCCTCCTTCCGTGCTTTCGCCGTCATCACTCGCCTCACTTTCCTGAGTGGAAGAATCCGCTTCTTCGCCAGCAACTCCCACCATCATAGAAGTCATATCAAAGCCCGTACTCTGAATTTGCAAAGGATATTCGGAAAGCGTTTCTTCTTCAACGTTTGCAATGTAGTTATTGACTCCATTTGCAAGTGCCAAAATTGCCGCAATACCAATAATGCCAATTGAACCCGCAAAGGCAGTCATAATGGTGCGACCTTTTTTGGTCATCAAGTTATTAAAGGAAAGGCCAAGAGCGGTCAAAAAACTCATGCGAGTTTTGCGAATAGGCTTATCTGATAGATGCATCTCATCTTCAGTAGGCTCAAAAGGATCAGTATCCGAAGTGATAACACCATCAGTCAGATTTACAATGCGAGTTGCATATTGCTGTGCCAATTCAGGATTGTGGGTAACCATAACCACTAAGCGATCCTTAGCGATTTGGGTAAGCAAATCCATGATCTGCACGCTCGTCTTAGAATCGAGAGCACCTGTTGGTTCGTCTGCAAGTAAGATTTCCGGATCGTTAATCAACGCACGCGCAATAGCAACACGTTGCATTTGACCACCAGAAAGCTGACTGGGTTTCTTATTGATATGCTCGCCCAGACCCACTTCCTCAAGTGCCTTTTTAGCGCGCTCTTGACGCTCCTCTTTAGAAACACCTGACAGTGTAAGTGCCAATTCGACATTAGCCAAAATGGTTTGATGAGGAATTAAGTTGTAACTTTGAAATACAAAACCGACTCGATTATTACGAAAGGTGTCCCAATCGCGATCTTTGTATTCCTTAGTAGAAATACCATCAATAATTAGATCGCCTGAATCATAGTGATCCAAGCCACCTACAATATTCAATAAGGTAGTTTTACCTGATCCTGAAGGACCAAGAATTGCCACGAATTCGCTATCGCGAAACGCGACAGAAATATCATTTAACGCAACCTGTGTAAAATCGCCCGTAGTGTATGACTTTCGAATATGCTGCAGTTGTAGCATACAGGGCCTTCCCCTCGTAATTCATTTGCTAACCAGTAACATGAATGCATTGCTTAACGCTTTATTTCCAAAAGAGTTTTGATAATTCTCTTTTTAATAGCATTTAGCAACATAATGACAGAATTAGTCTATTTTGCTTTCAGATGTAAGAAAACTAACATCATTTTCGTTAATGTCTCATCACTTCTTACGATCAACATCCCGATATTCTGGTGCGTATGGGATATCCTGATTCCAGCACATTCTCGCAGCAAGTTATCGACATAAAACTTTTTGGCTCGCAGCTCAAGCTCAACGAAGAAAACACGATACTTTTAGGCAAGGAACAATACGTTGCTATTCTTCCTTCCAATCATCCCCTAGCAAACAAACCTCATTTTAAGCTGAGTATGCTAAGTAACGAAGAGTTTATCCTTACCAATCCAAGCGATTTACGAACTACCGTTACTGATATGTGTCATGAAGCTGGATTTGAACCAAATATTGTTGCTGAAACCCAGCTTTACAGCGAAGCACTAAGTCTTGTTGAATCAGGAATCGGATGCACTATAGGAACTACTTTTACCTGGCTTGGCCATCACCATTTCAATATCGCAGTAAAGGTTTGCGAAGATGTGCACCGTTATCGATATCTCTATGCCAACTTAAATAGCGATATCAAACCATCGCAGGCGACCAAAACGTTTATAGAGTTTCTAAAATCTTACTCTAAAGAAATTACTCAATCATATGAAGATGAATAGGGTTCGCTACAAACAGTAGATCTGCTATTAATTTCTTCATTGAGCTAGATATATTTAAAGTACATCCTTTTAAAGCTCGCACTATTCGCCGAAGAATACCAAACGTATTTCTTTTTCTTTTTCGCTCGTAGCTTTAGAAGAAACAACGAGTGACCCAATCACCATACAAAGCAATGAAACTGTTATACCGATGACTATTTGGTGAAGTCCAAAGAAGGTTATTCCCGCTGCCATGGTTCCACAATAAGCGAGCGTTCCGCCCACCATCGAACATAGTGCACCAAATTTGTTAGCCTTCTTCCAGAAGAGGCCCATAACCAATATCCAACAAAACGCAGTTTCAAGGCCACCAAAGGCAAACATGTTTATTTTCCAAATCACATCAGGTGGCACAACAGACAATACGAATACAATAACGCCTACAACAAAAGTGAAGACCTGGCTATATCGAGCCACCTGCTTACCACTTGGAACATCATTTTTCTCTTCACGATAATGTAAGTACATGTCTTTAATGATCGAAGAAGACGAAAAGATCAAAAGTGACGCAACAGTCGAAATAGAAGCAGCAACCGGACCAATAATTGCAACACCTGCCAACCAAGGAGGCAATGACTGCACAATAGCAAGCGGAATTATATTATCAACACTGTTACCATAAGCCGAAAGATCTGCCGGAAGTATACCTTTCGCCAAAACACCTAACGCAGTTACTCCAATCATCATTGCACCGATAATAATGGTGCCAATAATCATTGCCTGGCGTAAGGATTTAGAGTCTTTGTACCCCATGCAACGAACCACTGACTGTGGAAGACAGAAGGTAAATACACCAACCAACAACCATTGGGTGAAATATAATCCAATAGGCATATCGCCGCCGCCTAAAGGATCTAGCAGTTGAGGATTGTGCGTTTGAAGGTTTTCCATAATGTTGGTATATCCACCGCCAGCATTTAAAATGCCACCCGCTAGAACAAAAATACCCACAATCATTGCAATACCGCACAGGGTATCAACAAAAGCAACGCCTCTAAATCCACCTAATGCCGTAAAGAGAATTGCCGCAATTCCAAAAATAGCGAGGCCAACTTCGTAAGAATATCCTGTTACCGCCTCGAATAGTTTTGCACCACCAACAAATTGCGCAACCATTGTTGCACCAAAAAACAGCACGATAACAATAGCTGAGATATTGGCTAATGCGTTGGATTGATACCGCGCACGAATTACATCAATGACGGTAATTGCGCCAAGCTTACGAGAAACTAAAGCCATTTTTTTACCCATAATGCCATAGAGCAAAAACAGCGCAGTAACTTGGATAGTTGCCATATATACCCAACCAAAGCCCACATTCCAAGCCTGGCCAGGACCGCCCACAAATGAACTTACCGAACCATAGGTGGCAATCGTAGTCATTGCCAGAACAAAAGCTCCCAAGCTTCGACTACCAATAAAGTACTCGGAAACAAAACCTGTTTCTCTGCGCTTTCGAGACTGATAACGAACAAAAAAAGTAATTCCTAAGCCTAGAAGCAAAAACAGCGCAACAGGGATAAGGGTAGCGGGATTTCCATTCATTAGTTAGCACGCTCCTCTCTCTCATGAGAGGAAGCTGAAACCTCTACAGAGCCCTGTAACGAAGTGCTGGGCTTTACGGGATTTAAAGCGTTATCAGTAAAACTAGAATCATCAGAGTCGTCATCTAATTCAATATCCTTGAATACATATTTGCTCATAATGACTGCAGCAATAATCGCAAAAATCCAAGTTCCAAAACACCCCGTAATAATCCATAAAGGAGTATTAAAGATTGTGATATTAAACTGAGCTACTCCAAAGCCCGAAATAATCCAAACAAGCACAGTAAGAAACAGTGCAACAACGGCACTTTTCGCTTCCTTATTTGCTTGTTGAAGCTTGTCTTTATACGTCATAGCAACCTTTTCAAAAAACAGAATTAGGGAAAGAACGTCAGACTATCAATTCCTTACAATGATTTTTGCCTGATAGGTAGGCGCACGCCCATAAGAAAATCGAAAGAATTATACCGCGCAACAATTCAAAATATCCCAAAAAGAAAAGATCATATCCGTAATACTCCACGCTTCGAAGGTAAACGGAAAATTCGCAAAATAACACTGATGACAAACAGTTTAGCGATAATGCTTGATTGTTTTGGTGTGAAAATTATCTTAGAAAAGTATTAGCGCAGAAAAATACGTATATAAACAGATAGCGCCCTGCATGAGCAGAACGACCTATCCTCCCACGGACTACACCGCAGTA
>OLPW01000151.1_pt1 | contig 80534 bp, 88 predicted proteins | sample 1672161 | NCBI WGS metagenome assembly OLPW01 (sample SAMEA3136654, study PRJEB25190) | human gut metagenome
TGCCGGAGCACAGGTCGGGCAGATACTTCATCTTCTGCTCCTCGGTGCCGTTCTCGAAGATGGGGGCGGCGCACAGGGAGGTGTGGGCGGAAACGATAACAGCAGTGGTACCGCAGACCTTGGCCAGCTCCTCGACGCACATGGCGTAGGAGAGCACATCAGCGCCAGCGCCGCCGTACTCCTTGGGGAAGTAAATGCCCATCATGCCCAGCTTGGCCATCTTCTCGACGGTCTCCATGGGGAAGCGCTCTTCCTCGTCGATCTCAGCGGCCAGGGGCTTGACCTCGTTCTCCGCGAAATCGCGGTACATCTTGCGAACGAGCAGCTGTTCCTTCGTCAGATGGAAATCCATACTTTTTTCTCCTTTTTCTGATTTTACTTGTTGTAGTTGAAGAAGCCTTCGCCGGACTTAATACCCAATTTGCCCGCACGAACCATCTTCCGGATCAGCACGTTTGCGCGATACTTGCTATCGTGAGTCTCGTTGAACAGCACGTCCATAATGTTCAGCACCACGTCCCAGCCGATGAGGTCGCCCAGATGCAGGGGGCCCATGGGATGGTTGCAGCCCAGCTGCATAGCAATATCGATATCTTCCGCGGAGGCAACGCCTTCCTGCAGAACGCAAACGCCCTCGTTGCAGTAGGGGATCAGGATCTTATTGACCACAAAGCCGGGGGCCTCGTTGACCACCACGGGGGTCTTGCCGATCTCCACAGACAGGTTCTTGATATAGTCCACCAGGTCGGCGGGGGTGTTGCCGCCGGCGATGACCTCCACCAGCTTCATGGCGGGCACGGGGTTGAAGAAGTGCATACCGATCAGGTGATGCTTCATGCCCTGGCCCATCTCGGTGATGGACAGAGAGGAGGTGTTGGAGGCGAAGATGGTCTCGTCCTTGCAGATGGCGTCCAGCTTGCCCAGCAGTTCCTTCTTGACGGCCATGTTCTCGGCCACGCACTCGATGACCAGATCGGCATCGGCGGCAGCGTCAAACTCCTCGACCAGAACGCGGCTCATGATATCGTCCGCGGCTTCCTGGGTCATCTTACCCTTGGCGACCTTCTTGTTCAGGGAGGCTGCCAGCTTGTCCTTATGACGCTGTGCGCTGGCGGTGCTGGAAGCATACATCAGGGCGGTGTGGCCCTTCGCTGCGAAAACCTGGGCAATGCCGCTGCCCATCGTACCGGCGCCGAATACTGCTACTTTCATGATAGTTCCTCCTACTTAAATTTTTACATGAATTGCTTAATTATCAGGCGGTGTGCCTGCCAATTAACTTACTTGTTCTGATAGGGCTCGTGCTTGCGCTTCTCCAGGAAGGCGGACATACCCTCGATCTGGTCGGCAGACTGGAAGCAGCTGCCGAAGAGCTTTTCCTCGATGACGATGGCCTTGTCCATGTCCACCTGAAGGCCCTCGTTGATGGCCTGCTTGCAGGCGCGGACGGCGATAGGCGCGTTCTTGGCGATGGTCTCGGCCAGCTTCTCGGCGGCGGGCAGCAGCTCGTCCAGGGGATAGACGGCGTTGACCAGGCCGATGCGGTAGGCCTCGTCAGCCTTGATATTCTTGGCGGTATAGATCAGCTGCTTGGCCATGCCGGGGCTGACCAGGCGGGCCAGACGCTGGGTGCCGCCGAAGCCGGGGGTGATGCCCAGGCCGGTCTCGGGCTGGCCGAAGACCGCGGTGTCGGCGCAGATGCGGATATCGCAGGCCATGCTCAGCTCGCAGCCGCCGCCCAGGGCGAAGCCGTTGACCGCGGCGATGGTGGGGATGGGCAGCGTCTCGATGGCGCGGAAAACGTTGTTGCCGTGCTTGCCGAAGGCCTCGCCGCCCTCTTTGGTCAGGGTACTCATCTCGCCGATGTCGGCACCGGCCACGAAGGCCTTTTCGCCGCTGCCGGTGATGACCAGAGCGCGGATATCCGCGTCCGCCTTTACGGCGGAAACCAGCTCGTCCAGGTCGGTCAGGACCTCGGAATTCAGCGCGTTCAGCGCCTTGGGACGGTTGATGGTCGCCACGGCGATGAGGCCCTTCTTTTCCAGCAGAATGTTGGTCATGTCAAGTTCCTCCTTATGGTTCCTTTCCGTGGGCGCAGCGCCCGGAAACGGCACGGGGCCGACAGGTGGGCATACGCCTCCTCATACATATCACATTATAGTGGCCCGTTAGAAATTTATCAAGTCCAACCCACCGGCTTTTTACTTTTTTAGCGGTTTCCACAAAAGTGGGCACCGGAATTTGCACACTTTTTCGGGCAGGGGCGCAGCAAACAGGGATATCAGGGAAAAACGTGCTTGTATCCCGGCGCAAGATGGGGTATGATGGGAGAAAATCGTAAAATGGCGAGGACATGAATATGCGGATGCGGAAGAAAAAAAATCTGGCGCCCCGGATGGAAGCCTGCGGCGCGTACCTGATCCGGGACCCGTTCGCCCTGCGGGGGCGCTGGCGGGAGCTGATGCCGGAGGCACGGGAGCTGCGGGTGGAGCTGGGCTGCGGCAAGGGCGGCTTCACCGTGGGGACCGCGGCGGCAGAGCCGGAGGTACTGCTGATCGCCGTGGAAAAGGTTCCGGACGCCATGGTGGTGGCCATGGAGAAGGCGCGGGACGCGGGGCTGCGGAACGTGTGGTTCGTGGACGGAGACGCTGCGCTGCTGCCCGATATGTTCGCCCCGGGCGAAATCGACCGGCTGTACATCAACTTCTGCGACCCGTGGCCCAAGAGCAACCAGAAAAAACGGCGGCTGACCCACGGGAACTTTCTTAAAAAGTATCGGCAGGTGCTGACCGAGGGAGGACAGATCCACTTCAAGACCGACAACGACAAGCTGTTTGAGTGGTCGCTGGAGGAGATCCCACAGTTCGGGTTCACGCTGTCGGAGGTGACGCGGGATCTGCACGCGGACGGGCCGGTGGGCGTGATGACCGACTATGAGCGCAAGTTCTACGGCGAGGGCAAGAGCATCAACCGATGCGTGGCCACCATGGTGGAATGGACGGAGCCGGTGATAGAGGACGTCCCCTCCCCTGCTGAGTAAACAGAAAAGGCACCCCTGACGGGGTGCCTTTTTTATTTCGCGCGGCGCCGGGGTAAGACACCGCAGGAAAACGGTGTCAGTCCTCGCGCTTTTTGCCCACAAACGCCACGCCGGCGGCGGAGGTCAGCGCCATGCCGACATACAGAGCAATGCCCGCGTCGAAGGTCTTGGGAGAACCCTTGGTGGTGGTAGAAGTGGTGGTATCGCTGGTGGAGGGGTAGTAGTAATAGGAGATCTTGGTTACCGTCCAGGTACCATCATCATTCTTCGTCGCCTTATATCCGGAAGGCACAGTAGGCTGACTGGTATAGGTGCCGCTGGTGATAGCGCCGTCCGCTACGACCTTATAAGCGCCGCCGTCCTTCTGGACGATCTTGTCGGCCGCAACATAGGCGTCCACATCGCTGGAGAAGGTGCCGCCGGTGATGAAACCGGTCACAACACCCGTTGCATTATTGCCAACATAGCTGCCAACGGCATTTGCATTCGTGCTGCTGAATGTGCCGCCAGTAATGCTCACAGCGGGATCACCGCCGGGATAGTTGCACTTGTCAATGACCAGGGCTTCGCCCGTAGGATTGCCGCCATTTCCATAGTACGCATAGTCCGCCTTAGCACCATTACCCACGATCGTACCACCGGTAACAGACACACTGCCACACTTCACGTAGATGCCGGTCGCACCGGTAATAGTGCCGCCCTTGATGTTCAGGTTGCTGGTGTTCGGATAGTAAATGCCCAGACCACCGTCGTTCGTGTTCGTGACCACCGCACCGTCCTCGATATTGATGGTAACGCCGCCATCGGAAGCATTGCCAATACCGGAAATCGCCGCACCGCCGGCAGCCGTCACCTTACCGTACACGGTGACCTCGGACCCTGTGTTCTGAACGGTAATACCGCCCTTATTCGCATCCGTGCTGGTGGCGTTGATAACCATGTCCGCGGCAACCGTCAGCTTCGCGCCGTTCTGCACCCACGCGGCCCACTTCAGGCACTCCAGCGTTCCGTTTTTCAGCGTCAGATCGCTATATACATCGAATCCGCCGCCAGCCGCTACCGTCATCGTGCATCCGCCGAAATCGATTGTGAGCGCCTTTTTAACTTCGGTATAGCTGTCGCCATCCACAGTTAAGTCATTCACAAGCGCGATAGTATCCCCGGCCTGCGCCGCAGTGATAGCCTCTGCTATCGTCTTATAGGTTGCGTCCGCTGCGCGTGCCGGTGCCGTTGTGTAGCTTACACTTGGATCGACCTTCAATGTGACAGGGTCATCCGCCCAGCTGACGCTGCACAGCCCTATGGCCATGACCAGGGCCAGAATGGTTGCTAATACTTTTTTCATTGTTAACACTCCCCAATGATTTTGATATTTCCGCAGGGTGCTTCGTTTTAAGCTTGTTAAAACGCCAAAGCAGGAGTACTCCTGCGGATAGGGCAATTATACCACAAATTTCTTGGTTGTCCAGAGGGTTTTGTAAAATATGCCGGTTTTTCCGGTTTTGGGGCAAATAGGGGGAGGAATTGGGGGGAAATGGGAGGGGGGAAGCGCGCGGGGCACGCGACACCTCATCCGCCCCTGCGGGGCACCTTCCCCTCGAGGGGAAGGCATGGGGGTTCCGCGCCTGCGGGCGCGGGGGACGGATTGCCACGGCCAGTCTGCGGACTGGTCTCGCAATGACAGGGACGCAAGAAGGCAGATTTTCTTGGTAAAACCTATTGACATTGTAGGGTTTATGTGCTACCATGCACTTACCTACAAAAAAGATATGTTAAAGGAGTGATCCTATGCAGGTCTATGCAGATAATGCGGCCACCACGCGGATGAGCGACAAGGCCGTGGCGGCTATGACGCCCTATTTCCAGCAGTTTTACGGAAATCCCTCCAGCCTGCACACCGTGGGCCAGCAGGCCGCGGAGGCGCTGGCGGACGCACGGCGGCGGGTAGCGGACTGTCTCGGGTGCAGCTTTAAGGAGATCACGTTCACCTCCGGCGGCAGCGAGGCCGACAACCAGGCCATCGTCTCGGCGGCGCGGATCGGCGAGCGAAAGGGCAAGAAGCACATCATCTCCACCGCCTTCGAGCATCACGCGGTGCTGCACACACTGAAGAAGCTGGAAAAAGAGGGCTTTGAGGTGACGCTGCTGGACGTGGGTCCCACAGGCACCATCACCCCCCAGCAGGTGGCGGAGGCCATCCGGGAGGACACTTGTCTGGTGACCATCATGTACGCCAACAACGAGATCGGCTCTATCCTGCCCATCCCGGAGATTGGCAAGGTGTGCCACGAGAAGGGCGTGCTGTTCCACACCGACGCGGTGCAGGCGGCGGGCCACCTGCACATCAACGTGAAGGAGCAGAACATCGACATGCTGTCCCTGTCCGGCCACAAGTTCCACGGCCCCAAGGGCGTGGGCGTGCTGTATGCCCGGCAGGGCATCCCCCTGACCAATATCATCGAGGGCGGCGCGCAGGAACGCGGCAAGCGGGCCGGCACGGAGAACATCCCCGGCATCATGGGTCTGGCGGCGGCGTTGGAGGAGTCCTGCGGGCACATCGACGAGGACACCGCCCGGCTGACAAAGCTGCGGGACAAGCTGATCGCGGGACTGAGTAAGATCCCCCACAGCGCGCTGAACGGCGACCCGGTGCACCGGCTGCCCACCAACGTGAACTTCTGCTTCGAGGGAATCGAGGGCGAGAGCCTTCTGCTGCTGCTGGATCAGGCGGACATCTGCGCCAGCTCGGGCAGCGCCTGCACCAGCGGGTCCCTGGACCCCAGCCACGTGCTGCTGGCCATCGGGCGGCCCCATGAGGTGGCCCACGGCTCCCTGCGGCTGAGCCTGTGCCACGACACCACGGAGGCGCAGGTGGACTATATTCTGGAGAAGGTACCCGGCATCGTGGCATACCTGCGGAGCATGTCCCCCATGTGGAAGGACCTGGAGTCCGGCAAGCGGACATTCATTCTGTAATGTAAAGGAGCGTTGATTATGGCTTTGTATACCGATACCGTGATGGACCACTTCCTGCACCCCCGGAACGTGGGCGAGATCGCCGACGCCGACGGCGTGGGCGAGGTGGGCAACGCCAAGTGCGGCGACATCATGAAGATGTACCTGAAGATCAAGGACAACAAGATCGAGGACGTGAAGTTTGAGACGTTCGGCTGCGGCAGCGCCATCGCCTCCAGCTCCATGGCCACCGAGATGATCAAGGGCAAGCGCATCGAGGACGCGCTGGCCCTGACCAACAAGGAGGTCGTGGACGCGCTGGGCGGTCTGCCTGCCCACAAGCTGCACTGCTCCGTGCTGGCGGAGGAAGCCGTGAAGTCCGCGGTAAAGGACTACTACGACAAGAACAGCATCGCCTACGACAAGAGTAAGTTCCCCGCCTGCGAGGACTGCGAGAGCTGCCGCATGGTGTGAAAGACGGAAAAGAACCGCCCGAGGGCGGTTCTTTTTTTGTTCAAAACACGCCGTAGCCCTGACCCTGGGTGATGATGTAGGACCAAAGGACCGGGCCGACGGCGCCGGTGGGACTGTACCCCAGGCGGCTTTGCAGGGCGCGGACCGCGGCGGCGGTGTCCGCGCCGAAGATACCGTCCGCAGCGACGGCAGGCAGGGCGCTGTCCCGCTGCGCCAGCCGGTTCAGCTGGGTCTGAAGCAGCGTCACCTCCGCGCCAGTGTCGCCTTCCACCAGAAAACGGCCGGGGTATATCTGCCGGGCGAAGGTCTGGTACTCCGGCGGCAGCTGGTAGAGCGTCTGCTCATAGACGTTCCGGATGGCGTTCCATGTGTTCCGCCCCACCACGCCGTCCACCGTCAGGCCATAGGTGCTCTGGAAGGCCAGCACCGCGTCCCGCAGCTCGTCGTCGAACACGTCGGAGATGCGGATGGGCGGCAGCTCCGGCAGGAAGAAGCCCAGAAACGCCAGATAGAACCGGATGGTCTGGACGCCGATGCCGGTATCGCCCAGGCGGAGGACCTTGGGGAACTGCCGCTGAGCCTCAGAGATGGTCAGGCCCTCGCTGGTGACCTCGGAGAGGCTCTTGACGCCGTTGTAGATGGACTTGATGCGATACCATGTGCCCTTGCCCACGATGCCGTCCTGGGTCAAATTGAAAATGCGCTGGAAGGCGCGGACGGCGGCGGCGGTATCCGCGCCGAAGACGCCGTTGGCCTCGGTGATGGCGGGGATGGCGGGATAGTTCTTGCGGATGCGGTTCAGCTCCCGCTGGATGGTGCGGACGTCCTCGCCCACGCTGCCCACGGTCAGCGGCCGTCCGGGGTACGAGGGGGTGCTGTCCCCCACCGGGGCGTTGTACACCAGGTCGATGTCCTGCCCGTAGTAGTATTGGAGTATCTCATAGGGTGTTTTCCCCTGCTGCGCCAGCTCCTGGCTTCCCCACTGAGACAGCCCCCGGCACTGGGTGCGCACGCCGTCGCAGAACTGGGCGTACAGCGGCTCCACGTTACCCCGGCGGACGATGTAGTTGTTGAACATATCGTCCACGATGGCGTTGATGTTCTCGAACGTCTCCTTATCCGGGGAGAAGGCCTGGTCGTACTGGGTGTTGTTGGTGATGTCGAAGTCATAGCCCCGGCTGCGGTAGAACTCCGTATAGACCCGGTTCAGCGCCACGGATATCTGCGCCAGCACGTTGGCGCGGATGGCGCTCTCGTTCCACGTGGGGTATATCTCGCTGGCGGCCACGCCCTTGATATAGCGGGGAAAGGTGACGGTGACGTTCTCCGCCGGGGCGTCCGGCGCGCCCAGATGGACGGTGATGTACTCTGGAATAACGGGATAGGGCACGGCTCAGCCCTCCTCTCGCTGCGGCGGCAGCGTCACCGCCAGCACGGACTCGATGCAGGGAAATACCAGCACCTGCTGGTGCTCCGGGCAGTGGTAGTCCGGGTGGCTCACCGCCACGGTATAGGCCGTTCCGCTGATGCCCGCCGTGTCCGACGACAGTCCCAGCGACGCGGGCAGCGCCGGCAGCAGTATCCTGTCGGCAATGCCGGAGCTGTCGGTCACGCCGGAGTAGAACGTCTCCCGCACCGCGCCGAAGTCGCGGTATACCTCCACCGCTGCGCCGGGGATGGGGAATATCCCCTGGGCGGCGGATACCTGCACCCGCAGGCTGCCCTGCTCCGGGTGGGCATTACGGAACCAGGTGATGGGTTCGATCTGTGCCATGGTCGTTCCTCCCTTTTGCTTTTGGGAGAGTATATGCATCAGCAGAAAAGAAATATCCCCCGGCGGCAGCCGGGGGATATTTGTTGTTTCAGAAGGCCCAGTTGCCATGGCGGAACACGGGGACCACATCGCCGTTTTCGCAGACGGCGTCGATGTCCATATCCTCGGAGCCGATCATAAAGTCCTCGTGGATCATGGAGTCATTGACGCCCAGCGCGCGGCACTCGGCCAAGGTCTTGTGCTCAAAGTCGTTGATGGTGTCGGCAAAGCCCATGCCCAGGGCCAGATGGCAGGCGGCGTTTTCGTCGAACAGCGTGTTGTAGAACAGCAGTCCGGACTGGCGGATGGGACTGTCGTAGGGCACCAGGGCGCACTCGCCCAGATAGGCGCTGCCCTCGTCCATAGTGATAAGCTTGGTCAGCAGGTCGTTGTTCTGCTCGGCGTGCCACTCCACAGCCTTGCCCGCGTGGAAGCGAATCCAGAACTTGTCAATGAGCTGCCCCTGATAGCTCAGTGGCTTGGTGGCGTAGACGATACCCTCGGCCTCGCCCCGCTTGGGGGAGATGAAGCACTCCTCGGAGGGGATATTGGGGTTGAAGACAATGCCCTGCAGGCTGCGCTCGCTGCCGCCGCAGAAATGGGCCTCGGGGATCATACCCACGGTGAAGTCGGTGCCGGTGGCGCTCCTGTAGCGCAGCTGGCGGATGTGCAGGCTGTTCAGGTAGTCGCGGCGGTCGTGGATGTCCTTGTTGTGGGCCGCCCAGTTGGCCTGGGGATCGCCCTCCAGCGCGCGGGAGGTAGAGAGGATGGCCTCCCACAGCTTTTCCACCGCCTGAGACTTACGCAGACCGGGAAACAGCTTTTTTGCCCAGGCCTCGCCGGGCACGGCGGCGATGCACCACTGGTACTTGTTCTCGATCTGGTCGCGGTAGGGCTTGATGACGGGGAATTTGGCCTGCTGGCTCTTGGCCAGCTTCTCCTGGTCGATGCCCTTCAGGCCGTCCGGGTCCTCGGAGAGCAGATAGATGCGGCAGGGGATGGTATCCACATAGTGCTGCCAGCGGGTCAGCTCGTAGTCCTCCACTCTGGAGAGGGTAGTCAGGCTGCGGTGACGGACGTGGAGCTTCTGCAAAGGCTGGTAGTTCCAGTCCACCACGACCTTTTTGGCCTTGCATTTATAGCACTCGTCCACCAGCATGGCCACAAACTCCGGCTGGTCCAGGTCGGCGGCGATGAACACCTCCTGCCCCTTCTGGATGTTGACGCCGGTGCGGGCGATGAGACGGGCGTAGGAACGGAGAACAGACTTTTTCATAGGGAATGCCTCCTTATCGGCAAAATTTCTGTTATGGGTATTGTACCACCGCGGGTGGGATTTGAAAAGCGGCAGGGCGGGACGTTCAAAAATTATTTTCATTTCTTTAATGTTCCTCTAATAAACCGGACGTAAGATAAGGCTATCCTAAGGAAGTATACAACACATCAACACAAGGCCATCTACATATACAATACAGTTTCAGGAGGTAAAGAACATGAAACGTTTTCACATCACCAAGAAGGCTTCCCCCGTCAACTACGCGCTGGAGAGCAGCCGCACCCTGGACAACGGCGTGGTGCTGAAGCTGATCCACTGCGGCGAGACGCTGACCGTGTCCGCCAGCTATGAAAAGCATCTGGAGAGCTTCGCCGACCTGCGCTCCGTGGAGGAGGCGGCGTATATCGAGGACTATCTGACCCGGAAGTACAGCGGTGTGGACGCCGCCGACCTGCCCATGCTGACGGCGTAAGGGTTGTCAGGGAAAACACTTTCTGGTATACTGGGTGTGAGCGAGAGGTCCCGCCCGCCGATGGGCGGGCGGGATATTTTTGATTGCCGCCGGACGGCAGTTTGTGGAGGAGGACACAGCGTATGCGTATTCTCATCGCGGAGGACCAGCCGGAACTGCGGCGGATGCTGGTGAAGAACCTGATGGCGGCGGGCTACACCGTGGACGGCGTACCGGACGGTGCGGAGGCGCTGACCTATCTGGACGCGGCCGCCTATGACGCGGCGGTGCTGGACATCATGATGCCGCGTGTGGACGGAATGACGGTGCTGCGGACGCTGCGCGCCCGGGGCAGCGCCCTGCCGGTGCTGCTGCTGACAGCCCGGGACGCCGTAGCCGACCGGGTAGACGGGCTGGACGCGGGCGCAGACGACTACCTCATCAAGCCCTTTGCCCTGGACGAGCTGCTGGCACGGCTGCGGGTACTGACCCGGAAAAAAGGCAGCGGCAGCACCAATGTGTACACCCTGGCCGATCTGACGGTGGATACCGCCGCGCGGACAGCGAAGCGGGGCGGCCGGACGCTGGAACTGTCCGCCAGGGAATATGCGCTGCTGGAATACCTTATCCGCAGCAAGGGCGTGGTACTGTCCCGGCAGCAGATCGAGGACAACCTGTGGAGCCTGGACTACGCCGGGGGCACCAATGTGGTGGACGTATACATCAGCTATCTGCGGAAGAAGTTGGAACTGCCCGGTGAACAAACGCTGCTGCACACAGTGCGGGGCATGGGCTGGGTGCTGAAGGAGGATGCATGAGGAACATATCCATCAAATGGCGGATGACCCTGTGGTTCTCTCTGCTGATGATCGCCATCACGGCGCTGATGCTGGTGTTCGTGATGCTGATGAACCGCAACACCGTAACGCGGCCGCCGGAGGCGGAGCTGCTGTACATGGTGGGCCGGAACGCCGATGATGTGGAATTCGACCACGGAGGCTGGGACTTCAGCGACGTGGAGCAGTACGCCCACGGGGTGTACACGGAGATCTTCGACGAGGACGGACAGCGGCTGTTCGGCACGGCGCCGGCGGAGGTATCGGACGGCGCGCCGAAGGAGAAAAACGCGCTGCACACCGTCGTCGGCAGCAGCGGCGGGACGTATCTGGTGTATGACTGCTGGCTGGAGATCGGCGGCAGCGGCCTGTGGGTACGGGGCACCATCGACAGCGCGGCCCGGGGCAGCGTGATGGAGGTCATCGTGCCGCTGGCGTGGTCGGTGCTGCCGGCGCTGGTGGTGCTGAGCGTGGGCGGCGGCTGGCTCATCTCCAGCAGCTCCTTCAAGCCTATGGAGAAGGTCATCGCGGCGGCGGAGAGCATCTCCGGCGGCGAGGACCTGTCGCGGCGCATCGGCCTGCCCAGAGGCAGGAGTGAGATCAACCGGCTGGCGGGGACCTTTGACGATATGTTTGACCGGCTGGAACGCTCCTTTAAGGCGGAGGCGCAGTTTACCTCGGACGCCAGCCACGAGCTGCGGACGCCGGTGACGGTGATCCTGGCAGAATGTGAGACGCTGGAGCGTACAGCGGAGACCACAGAGGACTACGTCGAGGGCATGACGGTCATTCATCGGCAGGCGGAGCAGATGTCCCGGCTCATCGGGCAGCTGCTGCACATCACACGGCTGGAGCAGGGCACGCAGAAGACCTGCATGGAGCGCGGCGACCTGACAGCGCTGGCGGAGGCGGTATGCGAGCAGCAGAAAATGATCGCGCCGGAGGGCGTGGTCCTGACCTGCGACGGGCCGGATAGCGTGGAGGCGCAGATGGACGTAATACTGATGACCCGGCTGCTGAACAATCTCATTTCCAACGCCTTCCGGTACGGCAGCGGCGGCGGACACGTCCGTGTGACCGTCCGCCGGACGGGCAGCTGCGCCGTGCTGTCCGTCAGCGACGATGGCGCGGGCATCCCACTGGACCAGCAGGAGAAGATATGGCAGCGCTTCTATCAGGTGGACGCGGCCCGCAGCGGCGGCGAGGGCACCGGGCTGGGGCTGTACATGGTGCGGCAGATCGCGCAGCTGCACGGCGGTACGGCGGCGGTGAAGAGCGCGCCCGGGCAGGGCAGCACATTCACCGTGCGGATCCCGGCGGAATGACATACATTTTCCCCGCCTGCGGGCGGGGAAAATTTTTTCATATCCCCTATTGACTCTGCCATGGTGGGAGGGTATAGGATAGGTACGAGCTCAAGGAAAGACGATGGAGGTGCCCCCATGCTGAAGATCGGAGATTTTTCAAAGCTGTCCCCCTGGCCGCGCATTTGCGCTCCCCTCACGCCCCCCGCCTGACGGCGGGGGCCTTATGATTTGCTTGACCGGGTTGACTTTCACGGGACAGGCGGGCATAATAGGGCATACTATACTGATGGGAGGTGCGGCCATGGCGGACATTTTCATACGGGCGCTGCCCAGGTACACACCGGACCTTATCGTACTGCTGGGGCTGTATCTCCTGCTGCTGGGCCGGTGGAAAAAGCAAGGTCGGCGGCGGGTGCTGGTGTACACGGTGTTCAGCGTGTATATGCTGGGCGTGCTGTGGGTGACGGTTCTGCCGGTGCTCTCCATGCTGGGAATACACCATGCCTACGCGCCCATGGTACTGGAGCCGTTCCGGGATCTGCGGCTGGGGTACGGCAACGCGGAAAGGCAGCTGCTGCTGAACGTACTGATGACGGTGCCCTTCGGCATTCTGTGGCCGGTGGTGCGCCGGGGAAAGGCGGGGGTGTTCCGTACGGTGGGGGCGGCGTTTCTGCTGAGCCTGTGCATCGAGCTGGTCCAGCCTCTGCTGCCCACAGCACGGATGTCGGACATCACCGACCTTATCTGCAACACAGCCGGCGGGCTGATCGGCTACGGGCTGTACCGGCCGTGGAAAAAGGCTTTAGGCTGCTGGATGTAAAAAACGACCGCCAAGGCGGTCGTTTTTGCTTATTGCAGGGCTTCGCGGAGGCAGCGGACCTTTTGGGCCAGCTGGGCGAAGGCGGCGGGGGTAAGGGACTGGGCACCGTCGGACAGCGCGGTGGCGGGACGGTCATGGACCTCCACCAACAGTCCGTCGGCCCCGGCGGCCACGGCGGCCAGCGCCAGCGGCTCCACCAGATCGGCGCGGCCCGCGGCGTGGCTGGGGTCCACAATGACCGGCAGATGGGTCAGGCGCTTCAGCACCGGAACGGCGGACACATCCAGGGCGGCGCGGGCGGGGGTCAGGCCGCTGCGGATACCACGCTCACAGAGAATGACCTGTGTGTTGCCGCCGGCCAGGATATACTCCGCGGACAGCAGCAGCTCCTCCACCGTGGCGGAGGTGCCGCGCTTGAGCAGGATGGGCTTGCGGGTGCGGCCGAGAGCCTTCAGCAGGGCGAAGTTCTGCATATTGCGCGCACCCACCTGCAGCACGTCCACATCAGCCAGCGTGTCCAGCTGGGCGGGATCGGTGATCTCGGTAACGGTGGGCAGGCCCGTATCACGGCCGGCCTGTACCAGCAGCGCCGCGCCCTGCTCGCCCAGACCCTGGAAGGTGTAGGGCGAGGTGCGGGGCTTGAAGGCGCCTCCGCGGAGCATGACGGCCCCGGCGGCCTTTACGGCGGCGGCGACGGTCTGTATCTGGTGCGCGGACTCCACGGCACAGGGCCCGGCGATCAGGCAGAAATCCGCGCCCACGCGGACATCGCCCACCGGCACCACGGTATTCTCCGGATGAGCGCTCCGGGCGGCCAGGTGATAGGCCGGGGTCAGGCGACGGGCCTCCTGCACATAGGGCAGGGCCTGAAGCGCGGCGGGGTCCAGCCGCCACGTCTCCCCCACCAGGGGCAGGAGGAGGGACGTCTCCCCCGCTACGCAGCCGCCCTTGACGTTTTGCAGAGCCAGCTGGGCCAGCAGCTGGCGGATGGCAGGCTCCGGGGTGTTCTTTTGCAGTACGAGTATCATAACGGATCGCTCCCTGTATTGTAGTCAGGTGGTTATTATAGCGTATCCCATCGGTTTTTGCAATCCGTGAAAAGCGCATATTGACAAAAACAGGCAGGGCCATATAATGAACTTGTATTACAAACGGGCGTTCTGCGTGCCCCCCCTTCCCTGCCGCAGGCACGGCGGAACAAAGGAGTAAAAAGGAGAAATAATGGAACGGAAATTTACACTGAGCTGCTGCTCCACGGTGGACCTGCCCTATTCGTACATGGAGAGCCGGGACATCCCCGTGCTGTTTTACACCTACGTGGTGGACGGGCAGACCTATGACGACGATATGGGCCGCGATCCGGCGGCGCTGCCCCGGTTTTACGGCTTTCTGAAGGAGGGCAAACTGCCCCAGACCAGCCAGATCAACGTAGCGGGGTATATGGACTTCTTCGAGCGCCTGCTGCAGAAGGGCGGCGATGTGCTGCACATCGCGTTCACGTCCGGGCAGTCCTGCTCGGTGAACAACGCCTATCTGGCGGCAGCAGAGCTGAAGGACAAGTACCCCGGGCAAAAGCTGATCGTCATCGACTCCCTGTGCTCCTCCAGCGGCTACGGCCTGCTGGTGGACTACGCCGCCGATATGCGGGACGCGGGCGAGGACATCGACACCGTGGTCCAGTGGGTGCTGGACAACCGGAACAAGGTACATCACCAGTTCTTTTCCAGCGATATGACCCAGTTCCGGCGGACAGGTCGGGTATCCGGCGCGGCGGCCACGGTGGCCACGGTGCTGAACATCTGCCCCATCATGCGGCTGGACGACAAGGGCGCCATCAAGGCATACAGCAAGGTGCGGGGCAAGAAAAAAGCCGTGGAGACTACGGTGGACACCATGGAGCAGCACGCCCAGGGCGGCCGGGACTATGACGGCAAGTGCTTTATCTGCCACAGCCAGTGCCCGGAGGACGCCCGGCTGGTCATGGACGCGGTGGAGGAGCGCTTCCCGAAGCTGAAGGGGAAAATACGCCTGTGCGACATCGGCACCATCATCGGCAGCCATGCCGGACAGGGCACCGTGGCGGTGTTCTTCATGGGCGACGAACGGCCCCACATGGAGTGAAAACGGAAAAAGGCACCCCTGACGGGGTGCCTTTTTTATTTCGCGCGGCGCCGGGGTAAGACACCGCAGGAAATGCGGGTCAGTTTCCGCGCTTTTTAGCGGTCCAGGCCATGCCGGTAACGCTGAGAACAGCGGTCACGGCGTAGATACCCACGCCCGCGTCAAAGGTCTTGGGGCTGCCCTTAGTGCCGTCGGCCTTGGTGTCGGTGCTGGTAGTGGTGGAGTTGTAGTAGTAGCGGGGTGCGGTGGGCTGCTGCTCGGGAGCTTTCGGTCCCCAGGTGATGCCGTCATCCGTCTTTGTTGCCGCCCAATTTGCGGGGGCGGTCACCTCAAACTTAGTAGCAAACGCGTCCTGCGTAACGCCCGCGTTCCCAAGATCATTGTTATCTGTATATACGCCGGTCACGCCTACCAAAGTCGCTTCAGCAAGATTCACACCACACTTCTCAGGTGCCCCTGCAACATTAGCGCCCCAGCCCAAATTGATATAGTCACCCCAAGCATTCCCGGACATTTCCAGCTTGCCAGTAACTGCCACCTGAGAGGCATTAACGATCAAGCCACATCCTTTCGCTGCGTTCTTCATCGTTACGTTGTGCAGCTTCACATTCGCAGCAGCGTATGCTTGTACGCCGCCCGCCTGATTATTGCTGTCCAGCACAACATCAGTCACGCTCACGTTGCTGCCCAGCACCATCAGCTTCTTCGCACTGTTGTCCGCGCTCCAATTCGCATTATTTGCCTTAATGGTGTAGCCATTACCGTTGATCGTAACACCCGCCGGCACATTGATCTGTGCGGTCACCTCTGTATTACCCATCAGTTCAATGACGTCCCCGCTCTTTGCGCCCTTAACAGCGTTTTCAAACGTATCCACCTTGATAATACCATTGACTTTTACGATACTGCTTCCCTCAGCAGTATACTTTCCAGCGGAAGCCTCTTTATCGATTTTGCCATCGATAACAACGATGCCGTCATTGTTGGGCACACTGCGTCCATACAGATTTTCTCCTTTGGGAGCTGTTTTCTCAGCCTGCGCCAAGGTGTTGCCGGATGCCGCAGCCTTCTCGATCGTCACCTGTCCAACATTAGCCGTTCCGATCAAAGTGCCTACGCGCCAGTCACCCTCATCGGTAGAGGTCAGCGTACAGTTGGTCACCGTGCATCCGCTGAGAGTATGGTATGTTGCCGGATTGCACCCGGCATGCCCGATAACACCGCCCACAGAGCCCTTAGCCGTGAGCTTACAGTTATCCACGGTGCAATTGTTGATGATAATACGGGTGTCGACCGGTCCGTCGTTCTGATTGTTGTATCCAGACGTCCAGCCGATCAGCCCACCAACACGAGCACCGCCCGTGCTAACGATCTCGCTGTTTGTCAGCTTGCAGTTGATCAGTTCGATCCTGGGCATAGAATCAATACTTCCAATGAACGCGCCGATCCCCTGTGTATTTGTGCTGTCATTGATCTTCACATTGTTCAGCGTCAGATTCTTTATGACTATACCGGAGTTGCCCGCAAAACCACCGGCAAACAAAGGCGCCGTCAAGCCGGAAATGGTGTGGTTATCGCCCTCGATCGTGACGACACCGGCACCATGATACCCATCTACCGTAACAGACGTAAAGCTCTCACCGTCCGCTACCGAAATATCTTTGGTGATCTTGATCGTCGAATTGCCAGATCCGGCCTTAGCCGCCTCTGTCAAAGCCGCCTGTAATTCCGCAAGCGTAGAGACCCCCGTATCTGTCGCCCACGCCATCGTAGTGACGCTGAGTGCCATGACCAGCGCCAGAATGGTTGCCAATACTTTTTTCATTGTAACACTCCCCATAGAAATTTATATTTCCGCAGACCCCATCGTTTTAATAAAATCGTTATTAAAACGCAATGCAACGACGTCGTTGCGGATACTTTAATTATAACAAGTATTTTCCGTTTGTCCATCCCTTTTTGTAAATTCTCCCAGATTTTGTCCTATGTTCATCGCAAAATTGTAAAATACTTCCATTTCCTTCCATTTTTGCCGCGACAAAAGCAGGAGGCCGCACGGCCTCCTGCTTCTCTTTCACGGTTTATCTTCCGGTCATGACGGTCATGACCTCGAACTCCTCGTGGTTCAGGGTCTTGGTCATGGCTAGGCCCTCGTCGATGTCCACGTTGGTGATCCGGTCGCCCTTGGTGCAGACGATGCGGTTGGTCTTGCCCTCCGCCAGCAGCTGCACCGCCTCGTAGCCCATGCGGGTGGCGGTGACGCGGTCCTTGGCTGTGGGGCTGCCGCCCCGCTGGATGTGGCCAAGGATCGTGACGCGGGGATCCAGCCCCAGCTCCTTTTTGATCTGCTCGCCCACGGCCATGCCGCTGGCGGCGCCCTCGGCCACCACGATCATAAAGTTGGTTTTGCCGCTGATGCGGGCGCGGCGGATCTTCTCAGCCACGTGCTTTTCAAAGTCGTAGGAGCGCTCGGGCACCAGCACGGCGGTGGCGCCGATGGCCACGCCCACATACAGCGCCAGATAACCGGCGCGGTGGCCCATGACCTCCACCACGGAGCAGCGTTCGTGGGACTGCATGGTGTCGCGGAGCTTGTCCATACACTCCACGGCGGTGTTGGCCGCGGTGTCGAAGCCGATGGTGTAGTCGGTGCAGACGATGTCGTTGTCGATGGTACCGGGGATACCCACCACGGAAATGCCGAACTTGGACAGGTCCTGCGCGCCGCGGAACGTGCCGTCGCCGCCGATGGCCACCAGGCCGTCCAGACCGATGAGCTTGCAGGTGGCGTAGGCCTTCTCCTGCCCCTCCTTGGTGCGGAACTCGTCACAGCGGGCGGAGTACAGAATGGTGCCGCCGCGGTTGATGATGCGGCTGACGCTGGCGTTGTCCATCTCGACGATGTCGCCGGAGATCAGGCCCTGATAGCCGCGGCGGATGCCCACGCACTCGATGCCCCGGGCGTTGGCGCTGCGGACCACGGCGCGGATGCAGGCGTTCATGCCGGGGGCGTCGCCGCCGCTGGTCAGCACGCCGATACGTTTGACTGCGTTTTTCATACGCTATTCCCTCACTTTGTCAAGGGGCGGTGCCCCTGAATATGCAGGCACATTGTACCATACGTTTGGTCTGTTTTCAAGTCCTTCGGCGAGCCGCGGCAAATTTTTGCCTGTACAGTCCGTCGGTTTTGTGGTATCATCCCTATGATAAACGAAAGGAGCGACCGTCATGCACCCACAATTCGCAGAATTGACGCCCAACTGGTTCAATCGGGCGTTCATATACACCGGCTCCATCGGGGAGTTCCGCTACCGCTTCGATGGGGATAAGGACGCGGGAATCCTGCACGCCGCTGTATACAGCAATGTGTGCTACGAGCTGGCGCAGGACAAGGAGGAACGGGATTTCACCTGGGACGAGGCGGGCGTGGAGGCGCTGAAGGCCTGGCTCCAGGAAAAATATGAGGCATACTGCACAGCGCAGAAATGACAAAAGCACCCCGCGGGGTGCTTTTTTGCGTCAGTCACGCCAGGTGCTGCCCAGGAACAGCGCCAGCAGGGGCATCAGCTCCAGACGGCCCATGAGCATCTCCAGCGACAGCACCAGCTTGCTCAGGGGCGAGAGGATGGAGAAATTCTCCATGGGGCCGAGGATGCCCAGGCCGGGGCCCACATTGCTGATACAGGTCAGTGACGCGGCGAAGGACTCCTGAAAGCCGTAGTTGTCCCAGCTGACCACCAGTGCGCCCGCCAGCAGCACCAGCAGGTATGCCGCGATAAACGCGCCGGCGGAGGAGACGACCCGCTCCTCCACGGCCTGTCCGTCCACCTTCAGCACGCTGACATGGTGGGGGTGCGCCAGCCGCTTCAGCTCCCGCTTCAGGCTCTTGCAGAGAATGGCGACGCGGGATATCTTGATACCGCCGGAGGTGGAGCCGGCGCAGCCGCCGGTGAACATCAGCATCACCAGTGCCATGCGGCAGAAGGTAGGCCACAGGGCGAAGTCCACAGTGGCGAAGCCGGTAGTGGTGATGATGGTGACGGTCTGGAAAGCAGCATCGGTGATGGAGTCGTGGAAGCCCACACCGGCCTGCGCCCACAGATTGACACACAGCAGCAGTGTGGTGGCGGTCACCACGCCCACATAGATCCACAGTTCCTCGCTGCGGAGCGCCTCCTTCACCCTGCCCCGGACAGACAGGAACATCAGTGAGAAGTTGACGCCCGCCAGGAAGGAGAACACGGTGATGATCCACATGACCGCCTTGGACGCGCCCGCTAGGGAGGTATCATAAATCGAAAAGCCGCCGGTGGCCATGGTGGTAAAGCTGTGGCAGACGGCGGAGAACCAGCTCTCGCCCGCCAGACGCAGGGCCAGCACCTCGCAGAGGGTCAGCACCACATAGATGAGATACAGTATTTTGGCGGTGCCACCCACCTTGGGCACCAGTTTGGACTTGATGGGGCCGGGGCTTTCGGCGCGCATGAGGAACACCGCGCCCTCGCCCATGCGGGGCGTCAGCGCCAGGAACAGCACCAGCACACCCATGCCGCCCATCCATTGGGTCAGCGAGCGCCACAGCAGCACGCTGCGGGGCAGATGGGACACAGCGGTGAAGGTGGACGAGCCGGTGGTGGTCAGGCCGGAGACCGTCTCGAACAGGGCGTCGATATAACTGGTCATGGCGCCGGTGAACACATAGGGCAGCGCCCCGAACAGGGACAGCAGCACCCAGCTGAGCGCCACGGCCACGAACCCGTCGCGGCTGTGCATCTGTGCCTTTTTCACCGGGATCAGATGCAGCACCGTGCCCGCCGCGGCACAGAGCAGCGCCGTCAGCAGAAACTGCTGCCAGCAGGTCTCGGCATAGATGCAGGCCGTCAGTGCCGGCAGCAGCAGAAAGCCTGCCTCGACCCACAGGATGTAGCCCATTGTGTGTGAGAGCAATCGAAAGTTCATAGAAAATACCTCAAAGAAAAGGTGAAAAGCCTTCGGGTATTATATAACCGCGCGGGACGGGTGTCAACCTCAGTCCAGCTTGCCTTCCAGCGCCGAGAACAGGGCGGGCATATCCACGTCCTTGCCGGTGAACATCTTGAAGGCACGGGCCGCCTGGTAGAGCAGCAGGTCGATGCCGGACACGGTGGGCAGGCCGCGCTTTTCGGCCTCGCGCAGCAGCATGGTCTGCCGGGGGTTATAGACCAGATCGTAGACGGTGACGCCTGCCGGGGCGTCACGCAGGAAGCCCAGGTCGGAAAACTCCTTCATGCCGGCCATGCCCAGAGAGGTAGCGTTGATGAACAGGTCGCTCTCGGCCATGGCATGGCGAACGGGGAAAATGCCGAAGTAGATGAACTGCGCCTTATCCGGGTAACGCGCGGCCAGATCCTGGGCCGGATAGACGCTGCGGTTGGTGACGAAAATCTTTTTCACACCGGCGCCGACCAGCGCATCACAGATGGCGTCTCCGGCGCCGCCGGTACCCAGCAGCAGCACGGTCTTACCCTCCGGCTCCAGGCCGCGGGCGCGCAGGCTGTCCACAAATCCCCGGCCGTCAGTGTTATAGCCGATGGCACGGCCGTTTTTGATGCAGACGGTGTTCACCGCGCCGCAGGCGGCCGCCGCGGGGCTCAGCTCATCCAGCAGCGGCAGGATGGCCTCCTTGTGGGGCATGGTGACGTTGAACCCGGCACAGCCGCCGGCCTTGGCCTCGGCCACGAAGTCGGCCAGATCGCGGGGCTGAACGCGGCGGACTTCATAGGTGTAGTGTACGCCGGTCTGGGCGATCATGGCGCCGTGGAGCAGCGGCGAAAGGCTATGATCCACGGGGTCGCCGATAAGATAGAGCTTTTTGTTGGTCATACAAGTGCCTCCCCAGTGCAGCCGCAGGTGGGCGCAGCCGCAGTGTCATTGGTGTGTTGGAGCAGATAGTCCATGGCTTCGAGATAGCCGGCAAGTCCGTGGCCGGTGATGACTCTAACGCAGGCCGGCGCGGTAACGGACACGGCCCGGAAGGGCTCGCGGGCGTTGATATCGGAGATATGCACCTCCACCGCCGGGACGGGGGCGCAGCGCAGAGCATCATAGATGGCGTAGCTGTAATGCGCGTAGGCCCCAGGGTTGATGACGATGCCGCCGAAGCCGGCCCGGGAGGCCTGGATAGCGTCGATAAGCGTGCCCTCATGGTTAGACTGGAACAGCTCCACCTGGCAGCCCACGGTGGCGGCGTGCTCGTAAATCAGTTTACATAAATCGTCATAGCTCTGTCTGCCGTAGATGTCCGGCTCCCGCTGGCCCAACAGGTTCAGGTTGGGGCCGTTGAGGATGAGCAGCTTCATGGCGTATCCCTCCATAGTCGCAGAATAAAGTCCTTCATTTGGTCAACAGTGCCGTCAGGCACCCGATAATGGGCGCAGGCCGCGTACAGCGGGCAGCGGACGGCATACAGGGCCCGCAGGGCCGCCTCTCCCCCGGCGAGCAGCGGACGTCCGGCGGCGTAATCAGTCGACATAATATTATCCACCGTCCGGTCCAGCCAGAACACCGTGCCGCTTCGACGCAGGAGCTCACGGTTCTGCTCCGTCAACACCGCACCACCGCCGGTGGCGATGACGCAGGGTATTTCCGTCTCTGTGCAGAGCGCTTCCAGCGTCCGGCGTTCCAGGGCACGGAAGGCAGCCTCGCCCTCCGCGGCGAAGATCTCAGGGATGGAACAGCCCACCGTCTGCTCCGTCAGTGCGTCCGCGTCGTAAAGGGGCACGGACAGCGCCCGGGACAGGGCGGCGCCGATGGTGGTCTTTCCGCCGGCGGGCATACCGATAAGGATGATCCGCCCCGTCATGCCTGCTCCTCCCGGGAGAGCGCCATCAGCAGGGTCATCAGGCGCTCCGCCTGATCGCGGCGCTCCGGCAGCATATCGCCCCGGGTACGGAGGACTTCCGCCTCCCGGGCCTTATCCCGGACCGGCAGACCGTGGGCGCTCTTATACGCGCCGATGGCGGCAGACAGCCGCTGACGGCGGTCAAACAGCTCCAGGATCGCCGCGTCCGTCTCGTCCAGCCGTTGACGCAGGCCGTTCAGGTCGGAGGGAACGTCCGGCAGCAGCTGGCACACCGCCAGGGCGGCGGCGGACTCCACCGCCGGGGCAGCACGGAGCGCGATGCAGGCGTCGTGGCGGCCGGAGACGGAGATAGTCGTCTCCGTCATGGTATATAGGTCCACGGTCCGCTGTTCCTTAGCGATGGACGGTGTGGGGCGGAACGTCACGTCGAACACCACGTCCATGCCGTTGGTGACGCCGGCGTTGACGCCGCCGGCATGATTGGTCGCTGTGCGAACAGCGCCACGGGCCACCGTAAACGGGTCGTTGGCCGCGCTGCCGCGCATTTGGGCGAAGGTCTCCCCTGCGCCGAAGCCGATGGCCTTGACAGCGGGAATGGCAAACACATGGCGGGCGATGGTGCCCTCCACGGTATCCCGCCAGTCAGGGCCGCCCAAACCGGCGGGCAGACCGCTGACGGTGCAGCGGATCACGCCGCCCACACTGTCGCCGTCCGCTTTGGCAGCGGCAGCGCGTGCCCGCAGAGCCTCCTCATCCAGGGCATCCGCGTGAACGGCGATATGGGCCGTCTTCAGGTATGTGATCGCCAGCGCGCCGGCCACGGTCAGCGGCGCGGTGAGCCGCCCGGAGGTATGGCCGCCGCCCCGGGGATCGTTGCAGCCCAGGGCGCGGACCGCGGCGGTATAGTCTCCGTGGGAGGGCCGGGGCTTGTGTTTCAGGCTGTCGTAGTCGGCGGAACGGACATCACCGTTGTAAATGACCGCCGCCAGCGGATCGCCGGTAGTGCGACCCTGATAGACACCGGACAGGAAGTGTACTTCCTCTTTTTCCTGCCGGGCGGTGGTCAGCCCGCCCTGCCCCATGCGGCGGAGCAGCTGTTCACGGATAAAGACCTCGTCCACCGGCAGCCCCGGCGGCACATCCGTCAGCAGGACACCCACCGCCGGACCGTGGGACTCGCCGAAAAGCGTGTAGTGCATCACGATTCCAGCACCTCCCAGTTTCCGCCCAGGGCGGCAAGCTCGCGCCAGAAGGCGGGGTAGGACTTCGCCACCGTCTCAGCGCCGGACAGTGTCACGGGGCCGTCGGCCACCATAGCGGCGCAGCCAGCCAGCAGGGCGATGCGGTGGTCACCGCAGGCAGAGACGTCCCCGCCGTGCAGCGCGCTCACGCCGTGGATGATCAGTCCGTCCGGCTGCACCTCTGCCGAAGCGCCCAGCGCGTTCAGCACAGCGGAGACGGCGGTCAGGCGATCACTCTCCTTCTGCCGCAGGAACGCGGCGTGGGTAAAGCGGGTATCGCGACCCGGGTGCAGCGCGGCGTACAGGGCCAGCGGCGGCAGAAGGTCCGGGGTATCGGAGATATCGATCTGCTCCGGCAGCTTGTCCAGATAGCGCAAGATGGCCGCGTCGCCCTGGAGATAGGGCGGCGGCGCCAACGGGATACGAAGGGCCTCTCTTCTCTGTCTGGGAAGCAGGGCACGCAGCACCAGCCAATAGGCCGCAGCGGACCAGTCCGGCTCATCCAACAGCGGCGCGGGGCGACAGAACTGCCCGCCGGGGATATGCCAGCCATCGGTGATTTTCTCCACGGTGATGCCGTGGCGAGCCAGGACCGCCAGAGTCATCTGCACATAGGGCCGGGAGACGGCCTCTCCGGTGACGGTAATGTCCGAGTCCCCCGGCAGCAGCGGCAGCGCCAGCAGCATACCGGAAATCAGCTGGGACGTCTCATCTCCCGGCAGCGACCAGTGGCCCGCTGTCAGCGGGCGGGTCAGGGCAAGGCCCTGCTCCGTGCGCCGCAGGCCCAGATCCCCGGGGATAGGACGAGAGAGCAGCCGGTCGGAGCCGGTGAACACCGCGTCGGTGCGGCCAAGGGCCATGAACAGCGGCAGCAAAAAGCGCAGGGTGCTGCCGCTGTCGCCGCAGTCCACCAGCGGCGCCGGGGCGGTCAGGCAGGCCAGTCCCCGGTAGGTCGCCAGCACATCCTGTGCCGCGTGGGGCGGCAGCTCCGTGACCTGGCCCGCCAGAAACCGGCAGATCAGCTCGCGGTGCAGCAGGCTTTTGGAGGGTGGCACCGTGACGGTGCCCTGCAGAGACGAAGGCGTCAATAACAGCTTCATGCTTTATCCTCCCATAAATCGGACAGGGGCACCGTCACCAGTTCACCCTGTCCCATACAGCGGACGATGACCAACTGCACCGTACCGCCGGCGGTTTTTTTATCGTGGCCCACGCAGCGGCGCAGGGCCGCCTCGTCACAGTCGATGGCCGTGGGCAGGCCGTACCGCGTCAGCAGCGGCTCCAGCCGTGCCAGCACATCGGTGCCGCCATAGCCATTGGCTATCTGCCAGCGAAGGGTACGGCACATCCCGGCGGCCACAGCCTCGCCATGGGTCCAGGTGTCATACTCGCCGACAGCCTCGTAGCCGTGGCCGAAGGTATGGCCAAAGTTCAGCAGGCGGCGCGCGCCGCGGTCCTTTACATCACCGGATACCAAGTGCAGCTTGGCCCGTCCGCAGGCGGCAATAAGGGCCGTCAGGGCCGCGCCGCTGTCGCTCCGCAAGCCCTGTTCGGCGGCGGCCAGCAGTGTCTCGTCAGCCACCAGCCCGGTCTTGATGACCTCCGCCATACCGGAGGCAAACTGCCGCTGCGGCAGCGTCGCCAGGCAGGCAGGGTCCGACAGCACCAGAGACGGCTGGTGGAACGCGCCCAGCAGGTTTTTGCCCTCCGGCAGGTCCAGAGCCGTCTTGCCGCCCAGGGCGCTGTCCACCTGGGCAAGCAGCGTGGTGGGGATATGGGCCAAGGGCACGCCCCGCAGCAGCGACGCGGCGGCAAAGCCCGCCGCGTCGCCGCAGGCGCCGCCACCCAGCGTCACCACGCCGCAGGAACGGTCAAAACCGCTGTCCAGTATCCGGCGGCACAGGGACAACCATGCCTCCGGCGTTTTGGCACTCTCGCCCTGGGGCAGCAGGAACAGCCGCACCTGCAGTCCGGCAGCCCGGAAGCTGCTCTGTACCCACTCGCCATAAAGGGCAGATGCATTTTCATCCGCCGCCAGCGCCCAGCGGCGCACCTGCGGCACGTGCTGCCGCAGCAGCGCGCCGGCGCGCCCCAGAACACCGGCGCCGATACACACCGTGCAGGTCGCGTTGTTCAGTTGGACGGTAAACTGTTCCATAGACTTCCTCCGCAGCCGGCCGGCCATTGTACTCAGCAAAGCGATTCCCGCTTGGCAATCAAATCCTTGTCAATCGATGGTAATATCAATACCTAATATAATATAAATTCATCAACAAATCTATCGTATATATTGTATCGCAGCATGGCGGTGTTTGCAATAAAAAAGCGAAAAAAGCCGCCGCACAGCGGCGGCGGAAAAAACAGGCCCGCCGCCTATCGGCGGTGGGCCGTACGTGTCAGTCGTCCAGATTATTCAGCTTGGAGCAGCGTTCGTATTCCACCTGCATGACGGAGGCCACAGTGTGGCGGCCGTAGTCGTCCAGCTTGGCGTACTGGGTCAGCAGCTGCTCGGTATCATCGGTCAGATAGAAGGCGGCATCATCGGCCATCGCCTTGATGCCCAGCGTCTTGCAGATCTGCATGACGGTATCGAACGAAGAACCGCCGACGCCGTTGTGGAGGGCGCTGTTGATGGTGGACAGGGGCACGCCCACCGCAAAGGCAAACTGCCGCACGCTCCGGTACTGCCGCGAGATCTCGTCACGAACGATGGTAGTCAGATTATCCATAATACGTCCTCCACTCATGTATAATAATGATAAAGTGATTTCCTATTATTCCCAGTTACGTTCATAGTATTATAACACGCTTTTCACGTTTCGACAACCTGAAATACTTTTTTTAATAAAAAATTTATTTTTTCGGTTTTTTGTAAAAAATTGAGCCCGCCGGGAGGGAATAGCCGCGCCGATAAATTATGCTTTGATTTTACCAACAATCATGGTATACTAAACATCCGAGGTATGTTGATATGAGTGGTAACAAAAAATTCCCCCGCACCCACACCGGTCGGCTGGCCGCCGACATGGTGCTGCGGTACTATACCCACGACGTAGCCCGGGACAGCGCGGCGCTGACGTATTATCTGCTGTTCGCCATCTTCCCCCTGCTGATCTTCATCAGCACCCTGCTGGGTCTGCTGGAGCTGGACGTAGCGTATATCACCTCCGTACTGGAGCCGCTGCTGCCGGCAGATGTGGTGGATGTGGTGCGCTCATATCTGGAGTACGTCTCCGCCAACCAGAGCCGTCAGCTGCTGTGGTTCAGTCTCATCTTCTCCATCTGGTTCCCCATGCGGGCCTCCGGGTGCCTGATGCACTCGCTCCGCAAGGCCTTTGGCCGCAGCGCGCCGGAGAGCTTGTGGCGCAGCCAGCTGCGGATCCTGCTGTTCACTGTATGGCTGATCGTCGTTATCGCCGTGACGCTGGTGCTGGTGGTGGTGGGACGGTCCGTGCTGGAGTTTGTCGGACGGTTCATCACCATCACCGACTCGTTCATCACCGCGTGGAGTTCCCTGCGCTTCGTGCTGCTGGCGGTGGTCATGGCTATCACGCTGGTGATCCTGTATATGCTCTCCCAGGGCCAGCGCCGGCCGCTGCGGGAGGTGCTGCCCGGCGTGGGCGGTTCACTGGCGGCGTGGATGGTGCTGAGCATGGCGTTTTCGTACTATGTAGAGCACCTGGGCCGCTACTCGGTGCTGTACGGCTCCATCGCCACGGTGATCGTGGTGCTGCTGTGGCTGTATATGTCGGGACAGATACTGATACTGGGCGCGGAGTTTGCCGCCGCCCTGCTGGAAAAGAGGCAGACCGCCGCCCCCTCGGGCGGAGAGGAGGACGCATGAAGATCATCATCGTAGGCTGCGGCAAGGTGGGCTATGCCATCGCCCAGCAGCTGACCCAGGAAAGACACGACATCACGGTGGTGGACGATGAAGCCGCCCACCTGAACCGTGCGGACAGCACGCTGGATGTACTATGCATCCACGGCAACGGCGCCTCCATCAGCGTTCTGATGGAGGCCGGAGCGCGGGACGCCGACCTGGTCATCGCCGTCACCGGCGTGGACGAGACGAACCTGGTGTGCGCACTGATCGCCAAAAGCGTGGGCGCACAGCACACCATTGCCCGGGTGCGGAACCCGGAATACCGGCGGGACGCGGATATGCTCAAGAGGGAGATCGGCCTGGATATGGTCATCAATCCCGACCTGGCCGCGGCGCAGGAGATCGCGCGGATCCTCAGCTTCCCGGCAGCCATCTCCGTGGAGCCCTTTGCCGGCGGGCGCATCGACATGATCGGCTTTCAGCTGCACCCGGAGGATACCATCCTCGGCCGCAGCCTCAGCGACTTTCACCGGGAGCGCGTGGCAGAGGTACTGATCTGCGCCGCCCAGCGGGGCGATGAGTTCATCATCCCCAACGGCGCTTTCGTGCCCCAGCTGGAGGACCGGCTGTACATGGTGGGCAGCAAGGCCGAGCTGCACAAAATGCTCAAGAGCATGGGGCGCAGCCTCCAACGGGTAAAGGACGTTTCCATTCTGGGCGGCAGTCGGATCAGTATGTACCTGAGCTGGGAGCTGGCCCGGGCCGGCACGCGGGTCCATGTGGTGGAGCAGGACCATGATAAGTGTCTGCGGCTGTCTCAGGACCTGCCGGGCGCCATGATCATCGAGGGCGACGGCACGGACATCGACCTCATCAAATCGGAAAACCTGTTCGGTGCGGACGGCTTCGTGGCACTGACGGGCCGTGACGAGGAAAATCTACTGATGGCCCTGGCCGCCCGCCGTGCCGGTGTACGGAAGGTTCTGGCGAAAATGACCCGTCCCAACTACATGGAGCTGGTACAGGAGACGGGACTGGGCAGCATCATCAGTCCCAAGGATATCATCGCCAACCAGATCACCCGCTACGTCCGCGCACTGGCCAACTCGCAAGGCATGGCGGTGGAGTCACTGTACAAGCTGCTGGGCGGCAAGGTGGAGGCTCTGGAATTCACTGCCAGCAACGACGGCAACGGCATACTGCACACGCCGCTGATGAAGCTGCCCCTGCGCCACGGCGTCCTGCTGGCCGCCATCGTACGGGAGGGCCGGACCATCATTCCCGGCGGCATGACCACCATTGAGCCGGGAGACCACGTACTGGTGGTGACCAACGTTCCCGGTCTGACGGACCTGAAGAACATTCTGGCATAATGAAAGCCCCCATGCGTCCGCATGGGGGCTTTTCGGATACAAGAGAAGAGGGCGGCCAACGCCGCCCTCTTTCCGCACGCTATTTTTTCTACGCACCCAGCAGCTTGTGCCAGGTATCACGGCCCACCAAGCCGTCAGCGGCAATGCCCCGGGATGCCTGGAAACGCTTGACCGCCGCGGCGGTGTTGGTCCCATAGATACCGTCCGCCCCGCCGGCGTCGTAGCCCAGTCCGGTCAGCGCCGCCTGTACACAGCGCACGGTATCGCCGCGGCTGGCGGTAGTCAGCAATGGCAGTGTCAGCGTCGTGCCGGAGATCACCGGCGCCGGCACCGCAGGCTTTGCGGCCTGCGCGCCCGCCAGGACATCAAAGGGGAAATTGCCCCCGGGGCAGCCGGTGGCGTTCACATCGCTGTGGCGCTGGACGGTGGAAATGCCGTACTTCTGCTTCAGGTATGCCACCAGCTCCTGTCCGGCGCGCAGCTGGGCGTCAGGCATGGTCTCGCGGTCAAAGCTGCCCTCGAAGCAGACGCCCAGGCTGTCGTAGTTATTGTTCCCGGCGTGGGCGCCCACGGTGTCCTCCGGACGGCCGCGGTAGACCGTGCCGTCCTTGCGGACGAAAAAGTGATAACCGATCCCCGTCCACCCGTTGGCCAGGTGCCACTGGTGGACCTGCTGCGGCGTACATGTCACCGCCGCGGCGTGGTGCAGGATAATGCGGCGGGTGGCCGTCCGACGGGCCAGCTGACCCGCCCACTTATAGGCAACTTCATTGATCTGCATTTTTGTCTTCCTCCCCTGCCTTTGTTTCAACGGTGGCCTTCAGACGCGTCAACAGCTTGCGTAAAAAGCCCGGCACCGGGCCGCCCAGCGCCGCCACGTTTTCCAGGATGGAGATCAATTCGTTGATGATGAGCCAGACGATGACCATCGCCGCCATCAGGAACTGAAAGCTGACCTCCACCCCCACCTGGGTCAGGCCGTAACGCACCAGCCAGTCCACCACACCGGCTACACCCACCAGCACCAGATAGCCCAACTTTTTCAGGATACCGCGCAGGCCGGTTTTGGAGCAGAGCTTGCCCGCGCTCCAGGCCTTTGCCATACCGCTGGCATAGTCCGCCAGCATTACGGCGATCAGCACCGCCAGCGGCACCACCAGCGCCGAGGCGTAGCTGCACAGCGCACCCAGCGCCGCCGCCAGAATGGCCATAACAGAAGTTTCGTTTTTCATCCTTTGTGTCCTCCCCACACGTTATTCAGCGGCACCGTTACAGTGTATGCCGTCCTATTATGCGGGGTGTTTTTCTCCGGTGTTGCACAAAAGCGGACAACAGAAAGGCAGGCATCTTACGATGCCTGCCTTTTGTCCGTGCGTCCCCGGGGTATGGGCCGCGCGGCCCGGTATCCATTCAAGATATGGCTCAATAGCTGCCCAGGTCGGCGCTGGCGTCGCCCTCGACGCTCTTGCCGAACTCGTAGTCGTTGCCGGGCAGGACGGCGTTCAGGATCACGCCCGCCAGGGCGGCGATGGCCAGGCCGGTCAGGGTGATGTCGGCGCTGCCCACGGTGAAGGTGATGCCGCCGGTGGAGGCGAAGCCCAGACCGCAGACGAAGATGACGGCGGCGATGATCAGGTTGCGGGACTTGGTCAGATCAACGCGGTTCTCCACCACGTTGCGGACGCCCACCGCGGAGATCATACCGTAGAGGACGAAGCTGACGCCGCCCACGATGGCGGTGGGGATGGAGTTCACCAGTGCGTCGAACTTGGGGGAGAAGCTCAGGATGATGGCGTACAGGGCGGCCAGACGGATGACCCGGGGGTCGTAGACGCGGCTCAGGGCCAGAACACCGGTGTTCTCGCCGTAGGTGGTGTTGGCAGGGCCGCCGAACATACCGGCGAAGGCGGTAGCCAGGCCGTCGCCCAGCAGGGTGCGGTGCAGGCCGGGATCCTCAATGAAGTTCTTGCCGGTGGTGGAGGAGATGGCGGAGATGTCGCCGATATGCTCCATCATGGCGGCGATGGCGATGGGCGCCATGACCAGGATAGAGGTCACATCGAACTTAGCCAGGACGAACTTCTGCAGACCCACAAAGTCGGCGCTCTTGACGGAGGCGAAGTTGATCAGGGGCTGCATGACGCCGTCAGCGTCCGGCAGCTTCGCGCCGCAGGCGGTGGCGATGAGTGCCACGATGTACGCGCCCACCACGCCCAGCAGGATGGGGATGATCTTGACCATGCCCTTGCCCCAGATGTTGGCGACGATGATGATGGCGATAGCCACCAGAGCCAGCCACCAACAGGTGGAGGCGTTGGTCACGGCGGTGCCGGACAGGTTCAGACCGATGAGGATGATGATGGGGCCGGTGACAATGGGCGGGAAGTAGCGCATGACCTTCTTGGCACCCACCAGCTTGAACAGCAAGGCCAGCACCAGATACAGCAGACCCGCGACCACCACGCCGCCCAGGGCGTAGGGCAGCTTCTCCTCACCGGTCATGGCGGCGAACTTGCCGCTATCCAGATTGGCTACCGCCTGGAAGCCGCCCAGGAAGGCGAAGGAGGAGCCCAGGAAGGCGGGTACCTTAAACTTGGTGCAGACGTGGAACAGCAGCGTGCCGATACCGGCGAACAGCAGGGTTGTCTGGATGGACAGGGGCAGGCCGTAGCCCGTCACCAGGATGGGCACCAGCACCGTAGCGCCAAACATGGCGAACAGGTGCTGCAGACCCAACAGGAGCATCCGGGGTACGCCCAGCTCCCGGGCGTCATAGATGGCGTCGTGTCCTAATTTCTTGTTCATGTGACTTGTCCTCTCTTTCTCGTTCATCCGTATATGTTTACTTACTTACAAACAGCCTAAAAAAATGACCGGTGAAAAATCACCGGTCAAATGGAAACAATATCAGAAACAAAAACAGAGGGAGCGTCGGTCCGCTTTTTCACGATCGTCTTGCAGGTCATGGCGTGTCCCTCCTCTCATTTTTCTTGCCTATTATACGGGGCACAGCCGCAAAATGCAATACACTTCTGTGCCAATATCCTGTCAAAATTTCAGAAGATGATTTGGCTGTATTGCACAAGGTCATTCGCCCCGCTTATCGCTGCCATCCGCCAATCTTAACCGCCGCCGCAAAACGGGGCACACGCCCGCCGCCACGATGATCTTCACTGCGTCTCCCGGCAGGTAGGGCAGCATCCCCGCCCACAGCAGCGCGGAAAACGTCATACCCTTGCCCATGTAGGCGTTGAGTATCAAGGCCATGTAGGGCATTCCCACGGCGTACAGCGCGGCCAGTCCCGCCAGCGACGCCAGTGCCATGCGTTTGGGGTCCAGACTCTCCCCTGCCACGGCACCCACCACCCATGCGGCCGGGATCAGCCCCAGCAGAAACCCGAACGTGGGCTGGAACACATAGCCAAAGCCGCCGCCCATGGTGAAGATGGGCAGGCCCACCAGTCCCAGCAGGACGTACACCGCCTGGCTCAAAGCGCCCCACCTCCGACCCAGCAGCAGCCCCGCCATGGCAGTGAACAGGTATTGCAGCGTTACGGAGCTGTACACCATCGGAATACGCAGAAACGCACCCACCGCCGTCAGCGCGGCGAACAGGGCGGTATAGACCAGCTTGCGGGTACGGGTGTTCATAGGCGTCCCTCCTCCAAAAACTGTCCTGATGATACTAAATTCCTTAACACCTGTCAACTATTTACAAACGCGGAATACAGTGCTACAATGTGTTTTCGACCGAAAGGAGATGATGGCCGTGACTTGGGATGTTCTGCGCTATGACACCGTGGACTCCACCAACAACGTATGCAAGGCCCTTGCCGCGCAGGGGCTGGACAGCACCGCCGTCATCGCCCGGGCGCAGACCGCTGGTAAGGGCCGACTGGGCCGTTCGTTCCAATCACCGGAGGGCGGCCTGTATCTTTCCGCCCTGTGGCAGGACTGCCCGGCCGGGCAGCTGCTCACCGTGACACCGCTGGCCGCGGTGGCTGTGTGCCGCGCTGTTGAGAGCCTCTGCGACACGGACTGCGGCATCAAGTGGTGCAATGATGTGGTGCTGCACGGCAAAAAGCTCTGCGGCATTCTGACCGAGTCCTCCCTGCTCCCCGACGGCAGCGCAGCGTGGCTGGTGGTAGGTATCGGTGTCAATGTGGGACAGACAGCCTTTCCGCCGGACATCGCGGATACAGCCACTTCCCTTGCGCTGCATGGACTGAGTGTGTCCCCGGACGCGCTGGCGGAGGTGTTGCTGGCCCAGCTGACAGCCCTGCGGACGGTGCTGACCGACCCAGTGGAATGGCTGGCGGAATACCGGCGGCGGTGCGTGAATTTGGGCAGACCCGTGCGCGTCCTGCGAGGCAATACCGTCCGGCAGGCCACGGCGCTGGCCATAGACGAACAGTTCGGCCTGACGGTGCAGTATGAAAACGGCGAAACGGAGACAGTCCGCAGCGGCGAGGTCTCAGTGCGGGGACTGTACGGATATATAGAATGAGGTGATACGAGCATGAACACAAAACTTCTCGGTCAGCTGTTCCTCACCTTTGCCAAGGTGGGCGTCATGACCTTCGGCGGCGGTATGGCCATGCTGCCCATCCTCCAGCGCGAGGTCGTGGAGGACAAGGGCTGGGCTACAGACGAGGAGCTGGTGGACTATTTTGCCATCGGCCAGTGCACCCCCGGCATCATCGCTGTAAACACCGCCACCTTCATAGGGCAGAAGCAGGCCGGTATTATCGGCGGCATCGTGGCCACGCTGGGCATTGTGTTCCCATCGCTGATCATCATCACCGCACTGGCAGGCGTCATCAACAGCTTCTCCCATCTGGCTTGGGTGCAGCACGCCTTTGCGGGTATCCGCGTATGCGTGTGCGTGCTGATCTTCAACGCGGTGGTCAAGCTGTTCAAGGGCTCTGTGAAGGACTGGGCCGCCGGGCTGATCTTCCTTGCTGTGCTGGCGGCGGCGCTGCTCACCGACCTGTCCCCCGTCATCTTCGTGGCTGCGGCCGCAGCGCTGGGCATCGTCATTCAGAACGTGATAAGGAGGGCGAAATAATGCTGTACCTCCAACTGTTCTGGGAATTCTTCAAGACCGGTCTGTTCGCCGTAGGCGGCGGGCTGGCCACTCTGCCCTTCCTGCAGGATATGGCGGAACGCACTGGATGGTTTACCCACGCCCAGTTGGCGGATATGCTGGCGGTGTCTGAGTCCACGCCGGGACCCATCGGTGTGAACATGGCCACCTATGTAGGCTTTACCACCGGTGGCATCGGCGGCGCGCTGGTGGCCACCATCGGGCTGGTAACCCCCTCCGTTATCGTCATTCTCATCGTGGCGGCGTTCCTGAAGGCCTTTCGCGACAGCAAGTGGGTCAGCGCCGCGTTCTACGGCCTGCGCCCCGCCTCCACCGCTCTGGTGGCGGCGGCGGGCATCTCCGTGGTGCCCATCGCCCTGCTGCACAGCGGTATGACCGGCTTCGCCGCCCTGAACTGGCCGGCCATCGCGCTGGCGGCGGTGCTGCTGGTGTGTACCAACTGGGTACCGGTGGTGAAAAAGTGGCACCCTATCGTGTTCATCGGAATCTCCGCCCTGGTGGGCGTTCTGCTGAAATTCTGAGAAAAGGGAGACGCTGCGCGTCTCCCTTTTTGTATATATTTCCTCCCGGCAGGGCAGACTATCGTTGCTATACTGTCGGGAGGTTTGTATTCTATGTCTGAAATGTTCTGTTTTCAGTGTCAGCAGACGGCGGGCAACAGCGGCTGCGTCCGCACCGGCGTCTGCGGCAAGCAGCCGAAAACCGCCAATTTGCAGGACTATCTGGTGTGCTCCCTCATCCACCTGGCGGAGATATATGCCGCCAAGGAGGACTATCCTCCGGAAGTCACACACCTGCTGGCGGACGGTCTGTTCGCCACGCTGACCAACGTAAATTTTGACGATGCGGCCCTGCAGGGTTATATCCGCCGTGCTGAAAAGCTGACGCCCCAGCGTCTGCCGATACAGGACCCGAGTTGGCTATGGCGCGGCGATACGGACATCGTGTCTCTGCGCGCCACACTGCTGTTCGGCATGAAGGGTATGGCAGCCTATGCCCATCACGCTTTCCGCCTTGGGCAGGAGGATGAGGCGGTCAGCCAGTGGTTCTACAAGGGGCTGTGCGCCCTGCGGCAGGAGCACACCGTTGAGGAGTGGCTGGCCCTCATCACGGAATTTGGTCTGGTAAACTATCAATGCATGGCCCTGCTGGACAAGGCCAACACCGCCGCCTTCGGTGACCCGGCGCCCGCAAAGGTCCACACGGACATCCGTCGGGGGCCGTTCATCGTGGTATCCGGCCACGATCTGGAGGACCTGCACCAGCTGCTGGAGCAGACGACAGGCACCGGTGTCAACGTGTACACCCACAGCGAGATGCTGCCCGCCCACGGGTATCCGGGGCTGCGAAAATACCCGCAGCTGGCCGGAAACTTCGGCACCGCCTGGCAAAACCAGCAAAGCGAGTTCGACAGCCTTCCCGCACCCATTCTGATGACCACCAACTGCATCATGCCGCCCCGTCCCAGCTATGCCGACCGTATCTATACCACGTCGGTGGTGGGCTATCCCGGACTGAAGCACATCCCGGAGGATCGGCAGGGCCGCAAGGATTTCTCCGCCCTCATCGACCAGGCGCTGGCCCTGGGCGGATACAGCACCGACCGGAGCATGAGTGGCATCAACGGCGGACATATCCTGACCACCGGCTTTGCCCACAAGGCGCTGGGCGACAGCGCCCCGGCGGTGATCGACGCCATCAAAAGCGGCGCGGTGAAGCACATCTTTCTGGTAGGCGGCTGCGACGGCGCGCACCCCGGGCGCAACTACTACACGGACTTCGTCAAGTCCACGCCTATGGACTCGCTGATCCTGACGCTGGCCTGCGGCAAGTTCCGCTTCAATGACCTGGATCTGGGCGATATCAACGGCATCCCCCGCATACTGGACGCAGGCCAGTGCAACGACGCCTACAGCGCTGTGCAGATCGCGCTGGCCCTGGCCGATGCCTTTGGCTGCGGCGTCAATGACCTGCCGCTGACGCTGGTGCTGTCCTGGTATGAGCAGAAGGCGGTATGTATCCTGCTGACCCTGCTGGCTCTGGGCATCAAGCGCATTTACCTGGGCCCCACCCTGCCGGCCTTCCTGTCAGAGACGGTGGTCAAGACGCTGGTGGATACCTATCAGCTGCAGCCCATCACCCATCCCCAACAGGATCTGGACGCCATACTGCACCGCGGATAAAGAAACATCCCCCGGCTCCGCCGGGGGATGTTTCTTTATCCAAGCACCTCTGCCAGGCCGACCAATACCGGCATAGTCAGAGCGGAGATCGCCGTCTGGACCGACACCAGGGACGAGGTCAGGGCGGTGTCCTTGCCGAAGCGGGCAGCGAACATACTCAGCAGCGCCGCCGGCGGCGCGCTGGCCGCGATCAGCAGCACCAACGTCAGGTCATGGGACACGTTCAGCGCCAGGCAGATGCCCAGTGAGGCAAGGGGCAGCACCAGCAGCCGCAGCACCAGCGTCACCCAGGAGCTGATACCCTGCAGCGCCGCCTTGAAATTGGCGTGGCTCAGCTGATAGCCCACCACCAGCATGGGCAGCGGCGTATTCAGGTCCGCCAGATAGTTGATGGGGACCATCAGGGGTTCCGGCACCGTCACCTGCCCGAGATACAGCGCCATAGCCAGCACCACGCTGATAACGCCGGGGTTCAGCAGCAGGGGCTTCAGCCGCAGCTGGCTGCGGTCGCCTGTGATGACATAGACGCCCCATGTCCAGCTGAGTATAGTAAATACGATGACGTAGGCCGAACCATAGAACACGCCGATGCTGCCCAGCAGCGCGGCCATCAGGGGATAGCCCATAAAGCCGCAGTTGGAGAACACTGCGGCGAAGCGCAGGCAGTTCTGCCGTTCACGGTCTCTATCGCGGATCAGCAGCATGGCCGCCGCAATAAACACCACATGGAGTACGGCCGAGACACCCGTCACTACGCCGAAGTTGTGCAGTGCCGTATGCTCCAGCGGCCGTTGAAACGCCACCACCATCATACAGGGGGACACCACGTACATGACCAGGCTGCTCAGGGCCACCGAGGCGCGGTCATCCAACAGCTTGACCTTTCCCAGTACAAAGCCCACCACCAGCAGCAGGTACAGCGTGAGGATCTGCTGCCCCACGGTGAGGAATGATTGCAGCACGGCTATCCCTCCTAAGCAAAAAATGCGCACCGCCTCAGTGTATCACAAAAAATCCCGGAGTCAAGTCCCCGTGAAGAAGAAAAGCGGAAGCCGCCGCTTCCGCTTTTCTTACAGATCGTTCTTATCCCGGCCCACGGACTTTTCCGTGGAAAAGCCGTCCGGATACCGGCGCTCCAGCTTCTCCAGGTTGGCCCGGAGGATGTCCTCCAGATCAAGGTCCAGCGCCGTGGCCGCCTCGGCCAGATACCAGGCCACGTCCCCCAACTCCTTGGCCAGATGCTCCCGGTCCAGCGGATGGCCCTGGGCCAGCCACTTCTTCACGATGTCGATGGCCTCGCCGGACTCGCCGCACAGGCCCATGACGCTGTTGATAAGCACATCCCGGCCCTTCAATTCGGGATTTAGCGAAGCCATGGCCCGCTGCTGGTATTCATTGATGGTCATAACGCCGTACCCTCCAGCAACGCCGGTATCTGCCGCAGGTCCGTCACCTGCCAGGTCACATCCGTCCCCTCTGCCGCGCCGGGGCGGCGGTAGTAACAGGTCTTCATGCCATACTGCCGGCCGCCGGCCATGTCGGAGGTCAGGGAGTCCCCTATGATCACACAGTCCTTCGGCGCGATGGCTGCTTCACATCCATCGTTCAGTGCCGCAAACGCCCCGTCAAAAAAGGCCCGGGCCGGCTTGGACGTGCCCAATCTCTCCGACACGAAGAACCAATCGAAATACCGCTTCATGCCCGCCAGTTCCAGCCGGTGGAGCTGCTGGTCGTATGGTCCGTTGCTGGCCACCGCCAGCGGATACTTGCCGTGGAGCGCCTTCAGCAGTTCCATGGCCCCGTCCACGGGGATAGCGCTGTCGTACAGGGCCGCGCGGAAATACTTTTCGAATACCTGTCCGTCAAAATCGATATTCAGTGCTCGGAACACGTTGTTCCAGCGGATCTCTTCCAGCTCACGGAACGTCAGCGTGCCCTGCTCGATCTGCCGCCAGAGTTTTCCGTTCTCCCGGTGGAACACGGCCTCCATGTACGGCTCGTAGGGCTTCAGTCCAAAGTGCGCGAAGCCCTCCCGCATGGTCTGCCGGATGTAGGCGTCAAAATCCAGCAGGGTGTTGTCGATGTCGATAAAAATCATCTGCATGGGGGTACCTCTCAGATAAAGAACTTACGGTGCAGGCTGCGCCGCAGGGGCTTGCACATGGCGATGACCAGCAGCATGGCCCCCAGCACCACCCCCGCCGCCAGCGGGTAGAAGGACCAGAGGAACGTCTCGTGCAGGCCGAAGGTCAGGTTCAGCAGAAACTCCACCAACACCGCCATGCCGCCGGACAGGATCAGCGCCCCGCCGCAGATGTACAGCGCCGCGCCGGGCAGATACCGCAGCAGCGTCACCATGGCGCACACCAGCAGCCCTGCCGCGCCTGTGACCGGCAGCGCAAAGGTCAAAAACCAGTGGCCTCCGGTGGCGTAGTTCACATACAGCAGGAACACGCCGATAGCCGCGAAGTCAATGGGCACGAAGATCACCGGGTTGGGCCGCTTAAACCACAGAGGCAGCACCGCCAGGATATACAGCAGCAGCAATCCGCCCACGGCAAAGCCGGACCAGACGATGGTCCCGTTGATGCGCCAGTCGCACAGCACGGTGATGACCGCCGGCAGCAGCATACACACAGAGATGACGAACAGCACGCCGATGCGGCTGACCTCCTCGTGGCGGGGGTGGTCAGCCGGCGGGTAGGGCGGCTCACCCTGTCCGCAGGGCAGATCGGGATGAAATACCCGGGTGCCGCACAGGGGACAAACGCGCTCGCTGTCCGCCAGCTCCACGCCACATTTGATGCAATACATAAGAAAGGCTCCTTTCTCCCGTTGTGTCAGCGCATATTGCTCTCGACCTTAACGGGCAGTCCCAGCCGATGCAGCACGCGGTAGAAGTGATACTCCAGCTCCGGCTCCCGGATACTGCGGATACAGTTGATATAGGCTGTATCCCCCCAGGTGACCACACCGCAGTTGTGGGGTGCCTTTGCCTGTACACCGATGATAAAATCCATACGGCGCACATAGGGCACCATCACCTCCGGCAGCTCCACGCGGCCCAGGTTGGACAGGCACAAGCAGGACTTACACTCGCCCACCGTGTCAAACACGGCCTTCATGGCGATATTCTTGATGAACAGCGGCATGACCCGCAGCACGGGCGAACGTTCGCTGGCCACATTGGCGGCAAACTTGGCCCGCATAGTCCAGCGGTTGTTCTCCAGTCCCATCTTGTGGTGCACCAGCGCACATAGCTCCTGAAAGCTGCACGCCCCCAGCCGCGGATCGATCTCCGGGGTGATATAGGACGCAAAGTTCCGCAGCGTTTTGCTGGGAAACAGCTTTCGCAGATTTACCGGCAGCAGCACCTTCACCGGTTTGCGGTGGCGGGGGTTGGGCACCTTCTCCGTCTGCAGCTCCAGAATAGCCTGCATCATGGCAGCGCACAGCAGCTCCGTCACGGACACGCCGTGGTCTTTGGCGCAGGAACACAGCTTATCCGCCGGCACCATCAGTGTCACCAGGTCCTTATAGCCATCTGTCTCCGGTGTGCCGGTCAGGTGCCAGGCCGTGGCCTCGGCGCGGCTGGCGGTCACATCCCCAGCATACCGGGCAAAGCTGTCCTCCAGCTCCTCCGGCGACGGCTCCTCTAACCGTCCCAGTACGCCCTTTTCCGCAGGGACGGAGATACCGTACTTCTCACTGAGATACTCCGCCAGCAGCGATTTGACGAACACCAGCGCGCCGGTGCCGTCGGTCAGCGCATGGAAAAACTCCACCGCAAAGCGGTCCTTATACACCAGCACCCGGAAGGCGCACTGCCGCACCTGGCGGAACGGCGCATGGGCCAGCGGGCAGCTCTTTTCGTCCTGTATGGGCGGCGTGTGGGGTATCTCCTCCAGATAGTACCAGAACACACCCCGCCGCAGCCGTACGGCAATGGACGGGAAACGCCGCACCGTCACATCCAGCGCCGCTGCCAGCACCGCGCGGTCTATCGGCTCCGTCAGTGTGGCGGAGATACGGAAAAAATTGTTCCAGTTGCGCCGCTTGGCAGCGGGATATATCTTGGCCGCGTTGTCCAGACGCATCCACCGCAGGCTCCGGGCCGGGGACAGGTTCTGCGTCATAAAGCGGTTGATCTCATAGATATCCTGCTCCATGTTCTCCTGCAGGCAATAGAGCACATAGGCGTGCCAGCGCCCCGGCGCGATGATCAGCCTGCTTTTGCTCCCGGCCTTTTTCAGCCGTTCATGCAATCCCCGGGCGTCATCCAGCAATATCTCATCGCCGCCGGCGAAGATCAGCGTCGGCGGAAAGCCCGTCAGGTCGCCCAGCAGGGGCGAACACAACGGGTCCGTGTGGTCCTGTGTATAGCACCTGGCGTAGAATTGCAGCAGCTCCTCCGTCAGGGACGGATCGTTGTCCCGGTTGAATTCGTAGGACTTCCCGGAACCGGTGAGGTCCACCCAGGGCGAGATGGCGATGAGCCCGCAGGGCAGCTCCCGGCCCAGCTGCTTCAGCCTCAGGCACAGAGCGCAGATCAGCCCGCCGCCGGCGCTCTCGCCGCACAGCAAAATCTGCTGCGGCGCGTAGCCCTTTTTCAGCAAATAGTCGTAGGCAGTCAGTGCATCCTCCAGCGCGGCGGGATAGGGGTTCTCCGGTGCCAGGCGGTACGCCCCGCAGAACACGCGCACACCGCACTCGCTGGCCAGCGTAGCCGCAAAGCCCTTGGCATAGTCCAGACTGCCGCAGGTATAGCCGCCGCCGTGGAGATACAGCACCACGCCGCTGCGGCGCTCGTCCTTAGGCATGACCCACGCGCCCTTGAACTGCTCGAAGTCGTGGTCGCGGAAGATCACCTCCCGCTTGTGCAGGGCGCTCATCAGCTCGCCCAGCTTATCCTGTCCCTTGCGGGTGGTCTCCAGTGAGCAACCCGCCACAAAGGGCTTAAAAAAATTCAATTGTGAACGCACCAGCTTTGCCGATAATTCCATTGTGGTCGTTCCTTTCCTCGTTGCTGATAGATGATTATACCATATTGTGCAAGTCTTGTAAACCAAGCCAAACCGGACGAACGAGCCGCTTTTGTACCGCATCTCAAACACGAGTCTTTTCTTTACAGCCGCAGTACGGCCATGGTATACTGAGGCAAAAGGATCCGGACAGGGGTGAAGACACATGGCCTCAGGGAAAAGATCGGCGTGGAAACGACGGGTACGGGAATTCTGCAATTACCTGCTGTGCCTGGTATTGGGCGGTATATTTCTCTTCATGGGTCTGACCCAGCCGATATATACGGAAGAAAACACCATGGAAATTTACTCCGACTCCGAAGAGGCACTGATGTCCAGCCAAGGCCGCAGATTATATCCTATTCCGTTGTTGATATGCACGGACGGAACGGAATACACCTTTGGCTTTTCGTGCTACAAGAAGATTCCTTCCGATTTCAACAGCACTCCTCATTCGATTCGTATCTGTGTCTATACCGGCTATAATTGGCGGCCTTGGGATGCGACTCCTGAAATCGCAGAGCTGGAAGCTGATGGTACGCTGTGTTTTTCACTGCGTGATTCCAACAGAGAGCGGAAAACCAGCCGGGTAATTCTCGTTTCGATCGGCGCAGCATTTACCGGCATCTTTGCACTTAGCGCATACGACATTTTCCTGTCACCGACTGTGCAGAGGAAACGTCAAGCGAAGGAACGAGCGAAACGGAAAGCACAAAAACGAGATAGAAGCAATCGTGAGTCAGCTCCCAAAAGTTAGACAACTCCGGCCTGCTTCAACTCAGCAAAAAAGGCGGCTGACGCCGCCTTTTTTGTGTTTTACAGATCCAGCTTCAGATCGCCGTCCTTGATCCAGCCCCACTTCCGCAGGGGCACGGCGATAAGCCACGTCAGCACAGCGGGCAGCACGAAGGAGATCAGCACCAGTCCCAGCCAGTCCATGCCGGTGACGGCGGCCTTTGCGCCGCTGGCCACATCGTTGACCCAGCCGGTGTAGACGCCAATCTGACCCACCAGGCCGCAGGTGCCCATGCCGCTGGATATGGCAGGGCCGTTCATCTCCAGCCGGAACAGGCAGGTGGCCAGCGGGCCGGTAATGGCGGAGGCCAGCGTGGGCGGGATCCATATCCGCGGGTTGCGGACGATGTTGCCCATCTGGAGCATGCTGGTACCCAGTCCCTGGGCGGCCAGACCGCCCCAGCGGTTCTCCGGAAAACTCATGACAGCGAAGCCCACCATCTGGGCGCAGCAGCCCGCCACGGCCGCGCCGCCGGCCAGCCCTGTCAGGCCCAGCGCAAAGCAGATGGCGGCGGAGGAGATGGGCAGCGTCAGCGCCACGCCGATGACCACGGAGACGATGATGCCCATGAAGAAGGGCTGCAGCTCCGTTGCCCACATGATGGCCTGTCCCACGGCGGAGGCCGCCGTGCCCACCGGCGCGGCGATCAGCGCGGCGAAGCCCACGCCCACCAGCACGGTGACGATGGGCGTCACCAGAATGTCGATCTTCGTCTCCTTGCTGACGGCCTTGCCCAGCTCCGCGGCAACAATGGCCACGAACAGCACCGCCAGAGGGCCGCCCGCGTCGCCCATGTAGTTGGTGGCAAAACCCACGGGGATCAGTGAGAACAGCACCAGCGGCGGCGCGTTCAGCGCCCGGGCGATGGCCACGGCCATACCGGGGCCTACCATAACCGAGCACAGCCCGCCGATGGTGTAGGATACCGCGCCGTCACCCGTGCCAATGGTGACGATGGCGGCATTGAGGAAGCCGATGTGAAACTGCTGGCCGATGGTGTTCAGGATAGTGCCCACCAGCAGCGTGCAGAACAGTCCCTGGGCCATGGCCCCCATGGCGTCGATAAAATAGCGCTTGGCGGAGAAAACGATGTCCTTTCGTTTCAGAAAGGCGCGGAGCTTTTCCATAGCGGTATACCTCGCTTGTCGATTTTCTCCATTATAGGCATACTTGACCGCCCTTGTCAACCGCCGCTGTTCTTTTCTGCCTGCCGCCGCAGCCACCAGAACACCGCCGCACCGTCCGCAGCCTCCCCCCGCCGCAGCGCAAATGCCTGGCGCTCCGGGTGCCACTGTACCCCCAGCACCGGCAGGCTGCTGTGACATATCCCTTCGATCACGCCATCCGCCGCCCACTGCCGCACACCCAGCCCCCGCCCCAGGCGGCAGATGGCCTGGTGATGGTTGCTGTTGACCCGCGGCGTGGTACCCACCAGCTCCGCCAGTTCACCCACCGCCCGTGTATCATGCAGAATATCGCCCGCCTTGACCTGGTGTCCCGGCACACGTGCATACAGTGTCCCGCCGAAAAACACGTTCAGCGCCTGCATTCCCCGGCAGATACCCAAAATCGGCTTCTCCGCTGCCGCATAGGCTCTGATCGTCCGGATCTCATCCTCCGGCAGCCGATCCGCGATATCCCCACCGCCGGGAAGCAGCAGCGCAGCGCACGGGCCGGCCGCCTCGCGCCCTACCACCGGCGTCAGGTCCACTGCTCGCAGCGCTTCCATGTAGTTTACATAATTTAGGCCATCATCCCAGATCAGCACCCGCTTCTCCATAGCCGTCCCCCCTCTCCCATCAGTACATGCGCCGCCGCGCCAAAATATGCGCCGCAGAAAAAGAAGTTGCACCCCGGCAGAAAGTATGGTATGATACACCCCGTGACAAGCAGCGGTATCGAAGTGGTCATAACGGGGCTGACTCGAAATTTCGGCGGGATCTGGGAATTTCGTCCCCCTGCTTCTCCTTGATATTCCTCAACACAGAAAATCTCAAAATCGAATATTTTTTGCCGTCTCTCCTGTTTTCTCTCCAACGAATTTTTGAGCAAATTTCTGGAAAGAAAACCGGACGAAAATAGACACGGAGAGTTGTCCGAGTGGTCGAAGGTGCAGCACTCGAAATCATGTTTCCACTTTGGAAGTCCAAACTGCCGAAAAGCCAGTAACCATACGGGTTTGCGGGCAAGTTCAAATCGTGAATTGGGGTCTGTTCTATCCTGTTGTTCTTCCCAATTTCCACGGCTTGAATTTTGCGGGAAAATGGCTATAATGAGAGCAGCCATCTGACGGCCACTTTGAGAGGTGTGTTTTGGGGTTCCGTAGTTACCGCTATCGTCCCTGATTTACCGTCATCATCCAAGTTGGTGTAATGATTCGAAATCAGGTTTCCTATGCGGAGTGCCAAACGGCTGAAACCCTTGGAACCATGCGGGTTCCAGCCGAGTTCAAATTGAATAATGTTGCTTGTTCTATCCTGTTGTTCTTCCCGATTTCCACCAGCTGAATTGGTCGGCGGGTCGGGACCAGGGATATAACATAAATTTGGAGATGTACCCAAGCGGTTGAAGGGTCCGCACTCGAAATGCGGTAGGTCGGCTCAAAACCGGCGCGAGAGTTCGAATCTCTCCATCTCCGCCATGAGGTCTGCCAGCGAAAAGCTGGTAGACCTCTTTCCTTTTTACGGAGAAACCGCCGATAGGTTTTGCAGCATGGGTGCCACAATGTCCTGCTCAATGGCTGCGGCGGATTGTTTTTTTGTGGCATATTGCAGATGCCCGTAAATATCCACCGTTGTTGAGATCTCACTGTGTCCCAGCCACTCCTTTACCTGTTCCATCGGGACACCGTTGGCCAGCAAAAGCGAGGCACAGGTATGGCGAAGATCGTGGAAACGAATGTGCCGTAAATTGTTCTTGGCAAGCAACTTTCCAAAGGTCGAGGACACATAGTTGGGTTTAATAAGATTGCCAATCACATCGACACAGACATATCCCAGATATTCTTTGTTGTAGGAACGCCCGCACAGCTTGCGATTTTCTTCCTGCTGTTTCTTGGCCTCCAGCAACCGCTCTTTCAAAAAAGGAATCAATGGATAAGTCCGCAGACTGGATTTGTTTTTTGCCTTGTCCTTCTTAATTGTGACCCGTTCTCCCTTTACATTGCAAGTTGTTACCGTATGCCGGATGGAGAAGCAGTTATGGTTGAAGTCAAAGGCACTCCATTTCAGACCGATAACCTCACTGCGGCGCAGGCCGTAAAAAGCAGTCAGAAGAACTACCAGTTCGATCTTATGCCCCTTGATGACTTCAAACAGATTCAGGACTTCCGAATCCAGGTAGTAGTCACCCTTGAAGGGTTCAGGCTTGGAAATGATAATCCGGTCAGCCGGATTGCTTGGAATCAGATTTTTGTCAACCGCATAATTCAACGCCCCATGAATCAGAGCGTGGTAATGTTTAACGGTAGTCGGCTTGACCCGTTCCAATTCTTTCTCATAAAAAGCGAGAATATCTTGTTTGGTAAGGTCGCAAAGGGCGACAGGATGCTCTCGGAAATACGGGGCGATGGGGTTGTTAAGCTGTTGTTCGTATCCCGAATAGGTCGAGAGTTCAATGGGCTTGCTGTCCATCACCCGTCCGGTAGCAGACTTGTACTTGTACTCAAGCCACTGGTACAGGAAATCCACAAAGGAAATCGCTGCGGATGACGGGCCAGACGGAGAAGCCGACTGCTGTGAGGCCGTAGCCTCCTGAAGCAGCTTTTCCGTCCATTCCTTTCGGATGGTGGGAAGCATATTGTTTGCCCAGGTCTTGTTACCCTTGACTTTCTTATGGGTGGGAATCCATTTGGGCTTTCTCTTACCGTTCTCATCAGTAAGGTTTAGAACCCAATAGAGATACCCTTTTTTCTCGGCCACATGGCCGGAGATTAGTTTGCTGTTTTCTTGCAGGTGTACCGCTGGCATACTGATCTGTTCCTCCTTTTGCGGTATTGAGTTCACCTACCAATGACACCTTTATTGTATCATCGGACAGAACAAAACTCCAGGTAAATCCGCGTCAGAATTGTTAACTTTCTGCGTCCATCTGGTGGGTAACAGCGCCATAGTTAGCTATTCTGCAACGGTGGCACAAGTGATTTTCAAATAACGCAGAATGTGGGCTTTGGGGATACGATAAGCCCGTCCGATTTTCAAATATTCGATTTTCCCATCTTTGAGCAGTTTGTATCCTGTTTTTGTGCTTACCCCAAGGGCCTCACACATCTGGCCAATGTCCATCACATCGGGGTAATCTTTCAACATCAATCGGTAGGCATCTCTGGGAGAGAGCAAACCACCGTCATTTTCATACATTGTGAGTCCTCCTTTCGTTTGGGGTATCCTATGCCAATGCTGATTGCCAGGGCTGCATCGACCTCCAGCATTTTTTCTTTGCTGATACGCCCAATGTAACCACGAAGCCGCTTCCGGTCTATTGTCCGCAGTTGTTCCAACAGAAGCAGAGAGGTAGGCGCAAGCCCCGGCACATTCTCCAGTAGAATATGGGTAGGCAGACTATTCTTTGCTTTTCTGCTGGTGATGGCTGCCGCAACAACGGTAGGACTAAAGTGATTTCCCACATCATTTTGGATAACAAGGACAGGACGGATGCCGCCTTGCTCGGAGCCGATCACCGGGTTCAGGTCTGCATAGAACAGATCGCCACGCCGGATAGCCTTTCGCATAAGCTGACCTGCTGAATATTAAGTAAGCCGGAAACAGGGCAGGCCATAAGACCTGCCCCATTTCCGGCGAAATACAAAATCCGATTTGTTTTCTTGTTATGTGCCATTTGTCCTTGACACCCCGCACATATTGGGAAGTCATCAGCGACCGGCAGCGAACCGGCCCACGGGAATCTCACCCCTCCGAGGATCTCTCCGAGCTGCCCCCATTGCGTGATCTGTGGCTGGACAGGAGTACCATTATACCCCTTTCCGGTCATGGCCGCACCGGGTGCTACCCGGTTTTTACAGGCTGCCGTTACTCGCTCATACGGGACAGGATTGTATGCAAGACCAATTATGATAATCAGGTGGGATCTGCTCATCATGTCCGTATATCATGGCGCGGCCCCTGAATCGGCTTTTGCTCCTCGCACTGAAAAGGGGGATGTTACTGATGAATGAGTATGCGGTTGTCAAGGTACAGGCGAAAGGAGAACACTCGAAAGAATGCCTTTCACCTATCGTCCTGAAACCGCAGGGGTGTCAACCCTGTGCTGCAAAATATTTTTTAAGTTTGGCAATCGCCAGGTTTATGGACTTGGCAACGGCTTGATGGCTTGTCCCTTCCATGCGACCAATTTGCCGGGTAGAGAGTCCCTGAAAAACATGAAGCCGGAATCGCCGTTTCTGAACCTCGGTCAAAGCGCCCACTGTAAAAAGCTGCTCCAAGGCTTTCCAGGCATACTTGCGGTTCTGTATGTCAACAACTCGTTCTTCCCATTCTTCATCCAGTGCACGAGTGGCACAATGCTCCGTTTCCTCCAAACCGTGTATTGAAACATCCTTGCGGGTCTGGGCGCTCTCTGCCCGATCCTGCTCATAGTAGATTTGATCGGACAGGGCTTTCAGCTCTGCAAAGTCATGTTCCGTTTTGTCGGGATTCTCCTTCAGATAATCCTCCAGTGTGATTTCTATGATTTCGTTATGAAAGCGATAAACGATATTTGGGCTGCTTTTGTTTATCGCATAGTCGCTTTTGCGATAATTTTGCACCTTTGTTACCTCCGATTTGTTTTTTGCGGAAAACAAATCGGAGGTGGCGGCCCCCTAATTCTTTGTCCAGGGAGCCTTAAATGAAAGCGGCCGACTTTGTATCGGAATACAAAATCAGCCGCTTTCTGGATATGTGCATTGAGAAGTTCAATAGGGCAGGCAGCACCGGCAGGCGGGGGTTTGTCCCCACTTGGGGAAAACTCCCGCGCACAAAAACGCAGACCAACGCCTATTGAAATTTGTCCATTGAAAGCCGTGTGTCGTTGATATGGGACAAAAAGCAACTTCTCAATGCTGTGGACTTTTTGATCCATAGCACTGTTACTCCTTGTCCGCTGCTATGCGGACGGCACACAGGCGGCTGGCATCATCCCCTTTCTTCCATCAACGTGGCAGTTCTACGCTGCCGCCTTTGCTGATAATTTTTAATTGTAAGTTCTAAATTTAGGGAACCTTGACGGTTTCCCTCGGAATTTGTCGATAGCATAAAGAAAGGCGGCCCTTATCCATAAGATAAAGACCGCCGTATGCGCTGACTATGTATGATACTGTTTTTGCAGCCCCTCATCGGCCTCACCTCACTTTTCCCAGGGGATGGGTAGACTGTCACAGTAAGAGTTTATCTTGGAGAAATCATCAGGACTTCATCGAGAAATGTAAAATCTCCTTTCTTTTCGTCGCATTTTGGTTTTTTATAATGGCAGAAAATAGCGCCGGACACAGAGGCAGATTCTGCGTCCGACGCTTTTGGTATGCTATTTCTCAATTTTATATCCCACTCGGAAAACGGTCTTGATGTATGTGGGGTGCTTGGGGTCAGGCTCCAGCTTGCTTCGCAGCCGCCAGATTGTGTTGTCCACCGTGTTGGTGCCTAATTCATAGTCCTCGCCCCAGGCCGCATTATAGAGCTGCTCCCGACTAAACACATGACCAGGGCGGCGAGCCATGCAGCAAAGAATAGAGAACTCGCCGTAGTTCAGGCACACCTCTACACCGGCCTTCGTAACTCGCCGTTGCTCTGGGAATATCTCAATATCTCCCAGAGTCAGGGCAGAAGGATCAAGGTCAGCGGCATGAAGAATCTGAACATCTTTTCCCTGTAAGGCTCCCAGGATGGAGCGAAAGATACTTCCGTCTGGGTCAGAAGTACGGATGACAATAATCTCTTTCATACAATTCCCTCCGTTGGCCGCCAATCCTGCACCGGGCAAAGAGAAGCGGCGGTCTTGATCTCTCAAAACCGCCGCTGGGATATGTGGAGTGAGCGTACGAAAGCAACCTGCCCGGCAACGGTTTTTTTCTTTCCCTATCGGGCGGGGCAGGATGACTTCGTATTTAGATTTAGTGACTTATTCGATGGTTTCTATCGAATCTACAATACTCATATTTGAGATTTTCCGTAAAGGAATCGCTGTTGCCAATAAGCAAGCGCCTACTGCCAAGAGGGTTGCTTCGAGGATAGACACGACAGGGATTGCGACAAGCTGAATGGTATCACTGGTAGCTGCCTCAATAAAGATCGTACAAATATATCCCAGAATACTGCCAATTACAGAAGCAGTTATCCCGTAATATGCACCTTCCCAAAGAAAAGTCTTGTAAAGACTTGACGCACTCATACCAATGGCTCTCTGCATACCAATTTCCGTTACTCGGGTGTGGATATTGGTGTAGACGGTATTGATAATATTGAGAATACCAATCAGGCCGACAAAAAGGATCAGCCCCCATGCCAGCATTTGAATTTGAGCAAAGCTCTCTTGTAGCTGCTGGTCGGTTTCTTCATACGACAGGAATGTTGTCCCCGGTGTCTGCTTACAAAAATCCTCAACAAATGTATCAAAGGTTTCCCGGTCTACGTCTTTATTCAGCGTAGGTAAAAACTCGGAATAGGTGTTTTTCCCTGTCAGTTGTTCGTAAATGCTATCATCGACAATCACCTGAACACCATTTGTAAAACCGCCATTCCCGATACCAAGATAACCTTCATAACCATCCAGCGTTTCCAATACTGCTAAATCTGCACCTGCAACACAGATGGTAGAACCTGCTTCAATACTTGTAAATTCCAACGGTTCCTCGCCGTAGCTAACGGAGATCGGATTGCGTACCACGCAAGCATTTCCTGACTTTAGTTCCTCAAGCTGATCCGCGGATAGTTCTGAACCCATAAAATAATCCCAGTATTCATCATTAAGGCCAATAACCTGAAAAGTCTCACCAGGCTTTAATGCAAACCCAATATCAATGCCGTCAGGTTTGCCCGCTTCATTCTGCTCGTAAAGAGAAAATTGAATAGCGGCCACACTTTGAACGGACTCGTTTTCCTGCAACTCACGTAAAGCATCCGCAGAAAATCCCACAGTTTCATTTGTAATCTGATAATCACCTAAATGGCTCTCCTGAAGGGCGCTGGCCGCATTTAGTATTGTCGTAAATCCTTGCAAGGCAATAAATACTGTGATACTCATAATCAGGGACAAAACTGTTATTGCTGTCCGCCCCTTATTTCTTTTCAAGTTGAGCCGTGCATAATATGCTTCAAAGTTGCGTATTTTTCTGGTTCGGCGTTTTCTGCGATGGATTTTCAAATTAGTTCCAGACATTGCCATAATGGGAGATACTTTTGCAGCAGACCGTGCTGCCGGCAATGCGGCAAACATGGCAAAGATTAAGGTAATAGCACCGCTGATAATCAACGAAATCACTTTCAGCGAACTGTTTTCTGCAATCAACGCTTGGAGTTCCGTCGCATTTTGAACCAAAAAGAGTTCAGGCGAAATCAGCCCGGTAGCTGCCGCCAAAATCCCGCTGGCACTTAGTGAACCAAGAAGCATACCGACAGGAATACCAATTACACACAGCAGGATTACTTGAATTACAACGATTTGATAAAGCTGACCTTTCTCGCCACCAATCGCCCGTAGCGTTCCGTATCCCTTCATTCGTTTAGATACGGAGATTTTCAAAATGTTGTAGATCACAAGTCCAGCAGCCAACAGGATCAGGAAGGCAACCAATATTCCCGCAACGGCCATAAAAGAAAAGCCGGTGTCATTGGCATCCTCGGAATCCGCAGTATAAGAAATCCCCATTGCGTTCAGATAGACCATATTGTAACTGGTGTCCAATTCGTGGATTTGGAGTTTCCCGTTGATGTCATCAACAATGGATTGAAATGCGCTTTTATCGGCAGTCCGTATATCCACATTATAATAAATATGGGATTGGGGAAGGAGCTGTATAGCCGTTCCTTCTCCAACAACGCCGGTAACTGTGCCACTTACATAACCCAAATAGTTGCTTTCCAAAATTCCCGTGAGGACAAATTCTGCGGTGTATGAATAACTGTCTGCAATATTATGACGAAGGGATTTTTCCAGCGAAAGACTGATCGTATCACCAATATTTCCGTCAAAGCCCAGATACTGCAATACATCTTCGGGAAGTGCGAGTTCCATCGGGGCCTGCGGCAGTTTTCCTTCTTTGATATTTGTGCTGGAAGGATAAATGGACGCATTATCACCTTGATATTCGGTCAATCCAAGGTTTAGGGATGAAGTTAGTTCCATACTACCAAGATAAATAGAAGCGCCTACATAAGAGAGCCTTTCATCCTGTTGCAGCGCATGGAGCTGATCGGCGTCCATTTGTAAAAATGTCGCATAGCGGTTCCCGCCAAGTGCGATTGCCTGTTGTTCCCGCATGGCAGTCAGGACGCCGAGAGATTGCCCGACGATGGTTGTCATCATCGTGGACAATATAACCGCAATAAGGACAAGAACAGAAGTTACTCTTTGTGCGAACAGTTCTTTGATTGCTAATGCCCGGTAGGATTTCATCTTGCTGTCACCTCCGAGAGAATACCGTCTACAATCTGAAACTGGCGGTCTGCCATCCGTGCAATGCGGATGTCATGGGTAATTACAACAAGTGCTTTCCCCATCTTCTTCCACACGCCTTGAAGCAGCTCCATAACCTCGCCGCCGCTTTTGCTGTCCAAATTCCCGGTAGGTTCGTCCGCAAAGATCACATCCGGTTTTGCAATCAAGGCGCGGGCAATCGCCACACGTTGCTGCTGGCCGCCGGATAATTCATGGGGCAGGTGATCCAAACGCCCTTGAATACCAAGCAGCTCCGTGAGTTGTTTTAAGTAGGCTTCATCCGGCTGCTTTTTATCCAGCAAAAGTGGCATAATAATGTTCTCTTTTGCTGTCAGAACGGGAAGCAGGTTGAATTGCTGAAAAATAAACCCGATCCGTTTGCGGCGAAAGGCAGACAGCTCTTTGTCGCTGTAACTGTAAATATCTTTTCCGTCATAGGTCAGGCTACCGGATGTGGGTCTGTCCAAACCTGAAAGCAGGTGAAGCAGGGTGCTTTTGCCGCTGCCTGACGGCCCCATAATCGAAATAAAATCACTTGAAACGATTTCCAAATTTGCATGATCCAAAGCGATAACCCTGTTTTCGCCGCTATTGTAGACTTTGGATAAATCCTTTGCTTCAATATTCATAAAAAACACTCTCCTTAACTTGTGGTATAAGGAGAGTGTAAAATAGAAATCTCAAAAATCGCTCAAGGTTTGAAAGATAATTGAAAAACGGCGATTGCCATTGCCCCAGCCAGAGATTGATTTTTCAAAATCAATTTGCCCCCATGTTTTTCACATAAAAGTTGGCTGCTGTAAAGCCCCATTCCAAAATGTGAAGAATTGCTGCTTGCAGTTTCAAACGGTCTTGGCCCATTCTGAATCAGTGTAGGTGGATACCCCGGCCCATCATCTGATATTTTCAAAAGCAAATAATCTTTTTCTAAAACAACTTCAATGGATAACTTGCTTTTTGCAAATCGAGCCGCATTTCCAATGAGGTTTTCTGCGACTGTAAGAAAAATACCATGATCTAAAAGAACTTCCCCAACCAATGGACACGACAAAGCAATTTTTTTAGTGTTGGCTAATAATCTGGTGGTTTCCTGCAACTCATTTTGTAAAACAGACAGGTCAATCTTTTGGGGATGAACGGAAAGCTGCTCCAATTTTTGAACGCTGCTCATGGCCTCTACATACTGTTCAATACGCAATGTATATCCTTCCAACCTATTTATCGCCTGATCGTCCTGAACGCCTTGCCGAAGCAATTTTACCGTTCCTTTTAAGACTGTGATTGGATTACGCAAGTCATGGGAAAAAGCAGCGTTGAGCCGTTTCCGTTCTTCTGCCTGCTGCCACAGCAAGCGATTTGTTTTTAGTAGTTCTCTCCGCATCACTTCAAAAGCAGCACAAAGCTGTCCCATTTCATCGTTGGACGATACGGGCAACGAAAAGTCTAAATCATTATTCTGAATCCGGGTAATACCATCCCGCAAAATACCAATGGGCTGCTTTAGCTTAATATGATAAAAGAGAGCAACGGAAGTTAGCAATCCTCCCACCGGGAATATGATACAACACGCCATTTGTATAATGTTCAGGATTGTTAGTACACGCTGCTGTGCTGCTGTTGGCTCTGGCAAGGGGATAACGGAACCATCCGATAAAATTTCTACTCCGCCGGACGGATAACCTGTCATAATACCACGGCAAATCAAAATGGCGATACCGAGCAACAGGAACGCAGCAATCAAGCAGAACAAGGATAAGAGCAAAAAAGACTTTTTAAGGCCCATATTTTTCAAGCGTTCCACCGATACCCACACCCCCAAACTGTTTCAATATAATTGTGTAGCGTATGTGCCGCAAACTTAGCTCGTATTTTCCGAATATGCTCCATAATCGTATCGCTGTTTCCGTCTCCATCCAGTCCCCACACAAGTTCATAAATTCGTTCTCGGTCAAAGACTTGTCCGGCATTGAGGGAAAGAAGCTCAACGATTTCAAACTCCCGCTTGGACAACGGGATGCTTTGACTATTGATTGTAGCTGTGCGGGCAGAGTAATCTAACGCTAATTCACCGAAGAAACGAACCGCAGAATTACTTTGGCGGCGCTGTTCTCGTCGCAGATGTGCAGCAATACGCGCTCCTAATTCATCCAGATCAAAGGGTTTCACAATATAGTCATCTGCCCCAGCCTGAAAGCCTATGATCTTATCGCCGGATTCAATGCGGGCGGTCAGGAATAAAATGGGACAAGTGATGTAATCCCGTATTTTCTGGCATACAGTTAGCCCGTCTATATCCGGCATATTGATGTCCAGCAAAATCAAATCGGGGTTGTTGCCAGCCTTTTGAAGTGCTTCTTGCCCGCTATATGCAGTAAGAATATCATATTGGGATTGAAAGTAACTTTGTATCATATCGACAATGCCGCGTTCATCATCAACAATTAGTAATTTAGGGATCAAGGCAATGCACCTCCATTTTTATAAAAATGATACATAGCAAATCTCAAAAAATCCTCAAATTTTGTTAAAGCAAAATTATCTATTATATATTATATCATAAAATAAAGAAAGAAAGTAAAGAAGCTCGTCTATCGTTAGCCTTCTCCTATTTGCTACAGAAATAATAAAACTTTCTGTGCGTATCAACAGTAAAAGGTGGCTTCAGCACACCAATCAAAAATTGTGTTGAAAATAAAGCACAGCGGTACGAAAAATACCGCTGCGCTTCACTATTTTATCTTCAAGAACAAATTGTGCCGGTTCTTTTTTCTGATCTACGGTAAGCATGACAAACAGCTTTTCACCAATCTGTGTGCCATTATCTTCTAAAGCAAGTACACATAGTTTCCCAAAATGATATTCCTCCTATCCGTTTATTTGTAACTGTCCACGTTTTAAATGAAATACCACATCAGCTTGTTTTGCCAGTTCACTTGAATGGGTAACTACCACCACACACTTATTCATCTTGTGGGCGCTCTCTTTCAAAATTTCCGTGATGTCTTGGGCAGTATCCTCGTCCAGATTGCCGGTAGGCTCGTCCGCAAGGATTACCGGGGCCTCGCTTGCCAGAGCGCGGGCAATGGCTACACGTTGCTGCTGGCCGCCGGAGAGCTTCAGCACATTACGCTTTGCTTCTTCTTTCGTCAACCCAAGGCGCTCCAAAATCGGCAGCGGCGGTAGCTTAGAAGTCAATGCCACATTCTCCATTGGCGTGAGATAATCAATCAAATTGTATGCCTGGAAGATAAAGGATACATGGTTTTTCCGGTGGTCCGCAAGGCCTGTTTGAGATATATCCTTTCCGTCGAACAGAATGTTCCCGTTTGTAGGGCTGTCTAAACCACCAAGGAGTGATAACAGCGTGGTTTTACCGCACCCGGACGGGCCAAGTATGGCATACATCTTTCCCAATTCCATTTGGCCGCTGATTCCTTTCAAAACCCCTTGTTTTCCGTCATAGCTGTATTTCAGATTTGAAAATTCTAAAATGCTCATATTATCTGCCTCCTGTTTTAATCCATTTGTGTTAGAATCGCTTTCGGTTTCAGACGGATTACCGTCACCGACGCTGCCAGTACCGCCAGAATCAGGATCAGCGCGCCGACACCATACACTGCCGCCATATCCGCAGAGTGAATAACCACGCTTAAACCTTGAACATCACTGGCAGTTTGGCTGACAAGAAAAGCACCGACCTGATCCGCCAGCAGAGCCGACAAACCAAAGGAAGCTGCCGCCGCAGGAATGGCGATAAAAATGTTTTCCGCCAGGAATTGCAGTACAATCTCCACCTTGCTTCTGCCTACTGCCATCAATATACCAGCCTCTTTCTTCCGGCTCCGCGTCCAAAGGATCAACAAAAGGGTGATAACTGCTGCGCCTGTAATGGCAATCACTGTGACCGCCGTATTTACCATTTTCTGGAGAGAAGAAAGGGGATTGGAAATCAGGTCAAAATCCTCTGTATCCGTAGAAAAAGTGAATGTCTTGCCTTTAATCTCCGGCAGGTTTTGGATGGTCTTGAGGACCTCCTCTACATTTTCAGCCGAATCCACATAAACTTCCAAAGAGCCAAGCTCTATTGCTGGTTTATGAAAAATTTTATTATAACCATTTACATCAATATATCCTCGATTGGCTGGAATGCCCTCTGTCGTTATCGCATCTTTAGACATTCCCTCGGTGCCGCTGAAGATCCCCACAATTTCAAAGGTATTTTCAGAATCATTGTCCAGATCGTACATAGATATATGATCTCCCACAGAAAGTCCGTTTTTATCCGCAAGCTCCTTAGAAATCATCACAGCAAAAGAATCGTCTGCTTGAATGTGACGCCCTTCTACTAATGTATAAGTACCATTTATAAAATTCTTATTTAACTCGGAATTTAAAACCACTGTATAGGAAGAAGGTCTACCATAACCATTGTTGGAATTTCCGAAATTAAATGAACCAGGAAAGTATTCAAAATCTATCCCGGCTCCCCAATAGCCCCCCTCTCTTTCAGCGTTGTAATTCACTACACCATCAACTTTAGCAATCGCATCAATCACTTCCTGTGTAATATAATCGCCATTATATTGGTATGTAAGCCCATATTCATTCTGTGTAGGGGAACCAAAATTGTCCGGATTGTCGCCGTCAATCTCTACACGGATCGATGCCCCGACGGTCTGCTTTACTTCTTCTGTTCCCTCCGCAGTAGCGTGGCCTACGGATAAGGCAATCAGCGCAGCAGAAGCCAACAGTGTAAAAACCAGCAGCAGAATGATACTTCTTATTTTTTGCCGCCAGCAGTAGCGGATCGCTCGTTTCAAAAAATTCATGCGAAATGCCTCCTTAACTCATTTTTGTTAAAATCTCTTTTGGCTTTAAGCGGAGAATGGCTCCACTGGCCACCAGCACTGTCAACAGGACAGCCGCCAGCTCTCCGGCAAGCAACACACCGGAATTAAGCAGATTTGGCTGCAAATAATTCACTCCGCCGCCACCTGTCTGCAGCGCCGCGGTTCCCGTTCCCTGGGCCAGCGTGCCAAACAGCAGTCCATTCACCGGGCCAGAGCAGAAAAGCCAGAGCAGAAAAGCACTGAGAAATCCAACGATCAGAAGCCCCCATGCCTCCAATCCAAACTGTCCAATGATTTCCATTTTGGGCTTTCCCACGGACAGGTAAATCCCGGCTTCCCGGATACGCCCCCGTATCTGCACCATTAGGATCAACATGAGAATCACAATTCCCAAAGTGGCAGCCAGGGCGATCAGCGCCACAGCCAGGTTTTGAAGATTTTGAAGCTGTCCGGCGATCTGCTCATACTGAAAATCGTTCTCCCGCAGGATGTGATTATCCCAATCTATGGAGTCGATGGCCTCCACACGCTCCAGTAGCGTATCCAGTTCCAAAGGGTCGGCAATGTAAAAGGCAATCTCGCCCTCAAAAACGCCCTCCTGTTGTTCCTGCAAATTTATCAGCAGATGGCTGTCGGAATAAATATGATTTGTCGCTTTCCCGGCGGTAGGGGAATCTGCACTGTCGGCAGCTCCGTCACATTGGAAAATCCCTACAATCTCTACTTCGGCAAAAACCGTCTTTTCCGGGATCGTGTCGATATATACTCCGTCCTGCTGGTCTAAACCGGCGTGGGTAAGGGTGAGTACATCGCCAACTTCCAGGCTGTTTTCCGCTGCCAGCTCTGCGCTGATTAGGATTTTATTCTCATCCTCCGGCTGGATATGGCGGCCAGCAAGCAGTGTATATTCCTCATTCAGAAACACATCTGTCAGTTGGGAATCTCGCACAGCAGTTACCTGGCCCATATTGCTGGCCTCGCTGTCACCAGCTCCCGGCAGAAAATGCAGCTGTTCGCTCTTGGCATAGCCATAGTGTTCCGTGTTGTAGGCTTTCACTTGGCCTCCGGCAGCGTCCACAACCTCATCAATGCTCTTTTGGGAAATGATGGGCGTTGTTCCCTCACTGACCGCGCCGCCCTCAAAGATCATTTCCTGATAGGGGCGGATATAAAAGGCCGCGCCAATATTGGAGCGTAGTTCCTTGGCTGCCTGTCCCGTGCCATTCAAAACGGAAAAGCAGACCAGCAGAAGGGCAGATACCAAAAAGAAAATCAGGAAAAGAAGCGCCGCTTTTCCTTTCTTGCGGGCTAAATAAAGAACTGCCCGCTTGTACATGTGCATAAAAACACCGTCCTTTCATTTGATGGTGCTTCCATCATACAAAAGGACGGTTTATTTTTCGCTTAGATTTGATTTATTTTTGATTTAGTTTTTAGGACAGTAGGGAAAAACCTGGCGAACAGTTTTGATTTTGACATTACCCGAATTATATCGAAATGCCACCGTAAACACCACACCCGTTTCCGTATTTTCCACCCGATACCGGAATCCATGCAGTTCCAGAATTGTCTTGACCAGATACAGCCCCAGGCCGCTGCCGCCGGTAGATTTGTTCCGGGATTTTTCCACTCGGTAAAAAGGTGTGAACAGCACGGGCAGATCTTCCTCCGGAATAGAAGCGCCGGTGTTGGTTACGGTCAGAATAGAAGGCGTAAGATGGATAAAGACATCCGCCCCATCCGGTGAGTGACGGATGGCGTTGCTCAGGATATTATGAATGGCCTTTTCCAGCAGAGAGGCGTTACCAGATACCGTAACATCCTCGACAAGCTGAGAATGAATTGTGATCTGTCGTTCCTGGGCCAGCGGGAGCAGTGTTTCCGTGACTTTAGCAAGCGTGTCAGGTAGCGGCACCGGCTCTGCTTTCCCGGCCAGACCATCCATCTCGATTTTAGAAATTGTGAGAATTTCTTTTACCAGCCGTTCCATATTTTCCACTTCTCTGAGAGTTTCCGGCAGCACTTTTCCTGTGTCCTTATATTTTCCGATCCCCAGGATCATGCTTTCAATCTGGCCTTTTAAGATGGTAATGGGCGTTTTCAACTCATGGGAGGCAGCCGCAAAGAAATCCCGGCGCTGGCGGGACAGCTCGGTGATATGTTCCATATCCTTCCGCAGTTGTTCATTGGCGCTTTCCAGCTCTTTCATGACAATGTCCAACCGCTTTGCCATCGTGTTCAGACTGTTTGCCAATACACCAAGTTCATCCGTGCGGTGAACTCCACACTCCCAGGTCATATCCAAATTGGCCATCCGCTTGGAGACACGACTAATCTCAAGAACAGGCCGCACCAGCACCCGGCTACATAGGAACGCTCCTAATGCTGAGATAAGCAGAATCAGCAGCAATAAGAGGGGCAACAGCTCCAGAAAAGCCATAGTCAGTTCATTACCGGCAGAAACAGGCGCTGTAATGCTGAGATAATAGTTTCCATTCCGATCTGCAAACTTCACATCTACTGCGGTTGTCATAGCTTCTCCACGCTCTACACTCTGCTCATCAACTGTGCCGAAGGTGTGCATTGTGATTCCATCGTTCAAGATCACAGAAGCCCGATTGCTCTGACAGAATTGTTCGATAACATCCCCGGCATCGTCATAATCGGTTTGAGAGAGTGTATCAATGAGTTGTTCAATTTCCGTCTCAACCCGGCTGCTTGCCACAATCGTGTAACTTTGGGGCAGAAGTGTCATCACCATGCCATAAATCAACAGGCTGCACAGGATGAGCAGACCGGCAATCCACAAAAAGGCCTTTGCACTTAGACTGTTTCTAATTTTCTTTACCAAGTCTGTATCCCACCCCTCTGATCGTTTCAATCAAATCCGTGTCCAGTTTTCTCCGCAGGTTCATAATATGGATATTGACGGTTTTTTCTTCCCCGACGAAATCATAGCCCCACACTTCATTGAGCAGATTGTCCCGTGTAAATACCCGGCCTGGGTGGAGCATGAAAAGTTCCAGAAGCCCGTATTCCGTATGGGTAAGGGAAATGGACTTTCCGCTAACAGAAACCGAGTGGCTTTCCCTATCCAACCGGATATTTCCATAGGAAAGTGTGGTTGTGGCTTCTTGGCCCTCCCGTTCTTTTACCCGGCGCAAAACCGCCTCCACCCGCATGAGCACCAGCTTCACGGAGAAAGGTTTCGTGATGTAATCATCCACCTTTAATTCAAATGCCTTGACCTGGGCTTCTTCCTCGTCCAGTGCTGTCAGCATGATAATCGGCACATTAGATTCCTGTCGGATCATCTCGCAGACTGTGTATCCGTCAATTTTGGGCATCATAATGTCCAGCAGGATAAGGGAAAAGGGCTTCTCTCGAAATTTTGTTATTCCCTCCAGGCCATCGCCTGCAACCTCTATGTTGTATCCGGCATCCGTCAGCAGCTCCGAAAGGATAGACTGGATGGCGGTTTCATCTTCGATAATCAAAATTCGCTCACTCAAAATATCACCTCAATCGTATTATAACATGACTTTATTTAGATTTGGTTTAGAAGTGCGGATTCTTTTGTTCATATTATACCTGAACTACGTTAGCAGAAAAAGTGTGCGAATTTGAATTTTGTATCTCTGCTATGTACCCAGCCGGCACACGGCTGGGTTTCTTCTTTTTTGAGGAAGTTAATAGGCCGGGGTGCCATACCCGTAAATCTCATAGTACCCAATGGGGTAGCTATTCTGGCGCACAGAATCACCAGAGTTACCTTCTACGGTGTAGACCCGGCCATTTTCCACTTTCTCCACAATGCCCACATGGTCGGATTCTCCGTCTTGGCCTCCATCGTCCCAATCAAAGAAGATGATGTCGCCAGGACGCGGTTCATAGCTGTTGTCCTGCCACAGCCCGCGTTCCTGGAACCAGGGAACACCCTGGGTTGCGCAGGCTGCAAACTTCGGGATAACCCCAGCTTCAATATAGCCGCCCTGCATGGTGATGATCTCACGGGCCAAATACAGGCCAATGCCGATACCATCCACCTCATGCACCGCTTCTTCCCGGTAAAACCGTTTGAAGATTGTAGCCTGTTCCTGTTCCGGGATGCCTCGGCCCGTGTCGGTCACATCAATTTTCCAGTACATTTCCCAATTCTGAACGGACACATGAATGCTGCCGCCAGCAGGCGTGTACTTCACCGCATTGTCCAGCAGATTGAACAGAGCCTCGGAAGTCCAACGGCTGTCATGGGAAATGGTCAGCCCCTCCGGGCAATCCACGGTCAGTTCAATGTTTTTCTTCTCCATCGGGGCCAGAATCCCGTTGATGGCGCTCACCAAAGTTTCCTCTATTAAAACGTCCTTTTTCTCCAGCGTAATCACACCAGCCTCCAGCCGGGAAGTTTTCACCATTGCCTGAATGAGAAAGTCCAGCTTGTCAAGCTGGCTGCCGGTTGCCTGCAAAAACTCCCGCCGCTGTTCCTCTGAGATCGGACGGGTCAGCATGGTTTCATTGAGCATTTTCAGGTTGGCAATGGGGGTCTTGGTCTGGTGGGAAATGTCCGACAGCAGGGATTGGAGATCGGCCTTTTCCTTTGCGACTGTGTTCCGGTCCTTCTGCATGATGTTGTAGAGCCGTTCCAGACGGTGGCTGATTCTCGCCAGCAGCGTTTCCGCTTCATAGTCCATTTCCGGCCGCGCGGCGCTGTCCATCATGTCATCCAGCGTCCGGCACAGGCTGTCGGTGAATAAGGTCAGCTTCTTTTGAAAATAGTGCAGGAAGATCCCGCCCCATACCAGAAACACAACGGTCAGCAGCCCGCCGTACAAAACCACCCGCAGATTTTTCGTGACCAGAAACAGGCCCAGCAGCACCAGAAAAGAGGTTGCCAGCAGGCCAACCAATGAGCCGCAGAAACTTTTTGACGGACAGATTTTCCAGCTTCATGCCTGCTCACCGCCAATCCACTGATAGCCCATACCATAGGCCGTCTTGATATACTTATGCTCGTCCGTTTCGATTTTCTTGCGAATACGGCTGATGATGGTGGTCAGGGTATGTTCGTCCACAAAGTCCCCGTCAATATCCCACAGTTTCTCTAAAATCTGCCGCTTGGTCAGGATAATCCGGGGGTTCTTCACGAACAGGAACAAGGTGCGGTATTCCTTTGGGGTGAAGTCCAGCGGTTCCCCGGCAAGAGACGCCCGCTGCTCGGAAAAGTCGATTTTCAGAAAGCCATCGTCAAACAGGTCGTGCCGGGGCGTGCGTAGTTCTAGATTGGCAAAGACCGCCGCCACCTTCCTGCACAGCACTGTCACCGAAAAGGGCTTCGTCACATAGTCTGCGCCGCCTGCCTCATAGCCTTTGAGCATATCGCTCTCCTTGTCGTTGGCTGTGATGAAAATAATGTAGGTGTGCTGACCGCGTCCTCGGATTTCTTCGCAAAGGTCAAGCCCGCTGCCATCAGGCAGATTGATGTCCAGGAGCGCAACATCGAACTCGGTTTCTTTCAAATGGGAAACAGCGTCCTTGTGGTTATAGGCCGCTGTGATTTCATATCCATCAGACGCCAGGTTATATCCCAGAGTCCGGTTCAAAAGAGTATCGTCCTCCACAATCAGTATCTTTCTCATGCGCTCACTTCCTTTATGTCATTATACTATCTTTTAGTATAATAGGAAATGTTGCAGAAATGTCCTAAACGGGAACGGACTGTAAAATATTTTGAAGAAACTTACCATGTTATTATTGCTGTATCCGGGTGAATCAAAACTACCGGCACATGGTTCTTCTGTGCATATCTGACACACTGCATTGTACCGGATCGCAGATTCCGCCCATCATCATAAACTGCCACCAGGTAGTTGGCCTGATCTACCATGTAGCAATTTCTCTTGACATAGCTCTCACGGCAATCTTCGTTTCCGATGACTTCTTTTTTGCTGCAATGTTGCAGGATAAACTCCATCCGGCGCTTGCTGCGCTGATCCCACTTGGCATCATGGCCGACAAACGGCAGGGCCACAACCAATTCAATATCTTCGTATCCAGGCTGTTCCTTCAGACGAAGGATTTGTTCAGCCGCCCACATATCAACACCCAGGGCGCCGCCAACATAAAAGCGCCGGACTTCCTTTTCATCATGTAGCTTTCGGAACACTTCCAGCATATTGGCTTTGATCTTCTTACAAAGGGCATAATCTTCACTGTATTTGAACTTGAACCGGCTTGGCCGGTGTCCAGTAATAGCACAAACGCATTCATTCATGCGGTTTCCTCCTGTTCTAATAGCGGTCAACACATAGAAAACAAAAATAACTTATTTAATAAGGCGTAAACGAAATCATCAGCCAAATTATAACACAAATAATGTTCAATATCCAGGGAACCTTTCTGATATGCTAACAATCAGAGAGGTGAACTTATGGACGAAGAATTTATCCGCAATCGGATCACGGAGCTGCGGTTGAAAAAAGGCATTTCTGAATACCAGTTGAGCTTGGAACTGGGACAAAACCGTGGCTACATCCAGGCTATTTCCTCCGGCCGGGCATTGCCTTCCATGAAGCAATTCTTAAATATCTGCGAATATTTTGAAATAACGCCCCTGCAATTTTTTGACGCTACCGAAAACACCCCACAGCTTGTCAGAAAGGCGTTGGATGGCATCAGGACATTATCAGATGATGATTTAATTATATTGCTTGGTCTTATCGCACGGCTGAATCAAGGAAAATGACGGCAGGCGCCAAATGGCTCCTGCCGTTTATCTTTCCCTATATTATCCCCCATTTTCTCATCCACGCAAAATATTATGTAAATTGAATCTTTCTACTTGTTGAGAAGTCAGACTACATGATACAATGGAATGGATTATGACTGGGGGTTCGCATTATGTTAATTTATATGATGATGCTTGAAACTCCAGAGGAGAAGTCGCTGTTTGAACAGATCTATCTGGAGTATCGTGGCCTGATGTTCCATGTGGCCTACGAAATTTTACATAACGAGCAGGATGCAGAGGATGCTGTGCATCAGGCTTTCGTAAAAATAGCAGAAAACATTAAAAAAATTGATGATCCGATGTGTCCAAAAACGCATAGCTATGTCGTTACAATAGTTGAACACCAAGCAATAGATCAGTATAGACGGTTACAAAAACACCCTTCTGTCGAACTGATCGAGGAAATTCAAGGCACAAATGCTCATTATGAAGGGGACAACGATTTGACAAAATGTATTTTGAAGTTGCCTGCCAGGTATCGAGAAATGATTTTGCTGCGTTATCATCATGGGTACACGGTCAGAGAAATCGCAAAGATGTTGGGACTGTCGTTGCCGGCCGCAATTAAACTGGATCAACGGGCCAAAAACAAATTGAAAAAACTATGTGAGGAGGCGGGAATCCTGTGATAAGCAAGGAAATGCTGAAAAAAGCGGCGGCTGAAGCGGATCAGGCAATCAGGGATTCGCTCCCCGCTCCAGCAGAATGTGAACATGAGTTTTCCCCATCGTTTCAGAGAAAAATGCGCCGAACTTTTCGGAAAGCAAAACATCCCGTGATCTACAAACTGCCCAAATATGCAGCTTGCTTTGTTCTTGCGGTGGCTCTCGCCAGCGGTACATGGCTGACAGTGGATGCAGAAGCGCGAGCTGCTTTTTTTGCATGGGTACGGGAGCAGTACGAGTCTTTTGTTGAATATGGATTTATTGGTGAACCACCACAAAAAAGCAATGTTGTAGAGTATGATCTAACATGGCTACCAGGCGAATTTCATCTGATAGATAAACAGGCTATTGATGGGAATACCTTGATGATATATGCAGATGATTCTGGGCAACGTATAACTTTTTCCTATTCACATGGAGATAATGCCACAAGCCTGTTTGTAGCATCAGACTATACAGAGGTGAAGTCAGTTCAAGTTGGAAACATTAAAGCAGACTTCTATCAAGCTGGCGAGGAAGCCTCTGCTAATGTACTGGTTTGGTTATCAGAAGAAGATACTTTCTGTTTTTGCATCATGGCAGATCTTTCTGAGGATACCATGATTAAGCTGGCCGAGAATGTCAAAAAAAAATAATTCTAAAATTTTTAAGCAGCTGTCCAAAATGACCTCCTTTATTCGTTTACGGGATATAAGCGAATGAAGGAGGTCATCCCTTTGAAAAAACGATTTTTCCCTATCTTGTTTCTCTTTCTCATGGTGTTTTCCACGACTGCCTATGCAGCATCAACACGAGCGGCAACGGTTACTCCGAACATTTCTTTTCATGGGACAACTGCTAATTGTTCGGTATTCATCGTTGCCGATAAGCCTACGGACGACATCGACGCAGTAATTAAACTATGGCAAGGTGGTCAATGTATCAAAACGTGGGAAAAATCTTCTACAAGCTATCTTGTTTTCAGCGGTGAAGTAGCGGTTACAAAGGGGAAAACCTACGAATTAACAGTTGATGTAAGTATTTCTGGGAAAGAACTTCCAAGATTCTCTGTCAAAGGTACTTGCTCGTAAGATAACACAGGAAATGTATTAAAATACCCATAGACCATACATTTTTGACATGATAAATTCAAACAGTTTGCATTATATTATAGGCTTAGAAAGGAGTTTATTATGAAGAAAAAAATTATGTCCGCGTTGTTACTGTGTGTTATGGCTGTCCTTTTCTGTGTTCCCGCCTTTGCAGCAAACACCTCTGACACGGAAGCATCAGAACCCGTTGTCTTTAAAAGTACAAGCCTTCCGGAGTGGTTCCCTGAAGATGCCCCAGCCCCTGATCCTAACGGCGAAATCGTTACCGTTTATTGGTATGTCGATGAAAACGGTAAAACTGTGACTTATGATCCCCGGGAAAGAAAGACTGTCACTGGGGACGCTGGTACCGCTACCATCTATTGGGTGGACTCTCGTATGATCGGCTGGGGGATTACTTCTAAAACCAAAGGGCCTATGGTCTTTACCGGAAGTGTAACTACCAACCGTGGTCAATTATTCCCTCTCGGGGATATTGAATTTGATGGTGACTGCGGTGGTACCATTGACAATGTTACCACTCGAAAGGGCCAGAATAAAGCTACCCTTTCTGGCATTATGATTGACGCCAACGGACTTTCTATCACGGCGCCCGAAGTGTCTGCCAGTTACTACAAATAATCAGTTGCCATGCAAATATCCCTTATAACAAAGTTACAATTACAATACCAGACCTATGCTTTTGCTGCAAACTGTTTTAGAATTAACGAAAAAATCATGTTCTCTTTTCAAGTAAAGCCACTCGAAGAAGAACAGGCGTTATGCGAAGAATTAAGCAAATCCAGAGGAAGAACAATTTCTTTTTGGCTTAACAATATTCCATTTAGTGCATCTATAGATACTTGTTCTTTCTCAAAAACACAGGACAATAAATACTACCGAGATTTTAATATCATTGTCACAAATCAATTCTTCCTATCTCCAAATTAAACGCACTATAAGCAAGAGGGCCACAAGACACGATCTTGTGGCCCTCTTGCTAACTACCTGACTTGGACTTTACGCTTCACAATACAGTTAAGTTTGGATACCGTAAAGAATTATTTCTAAGAAATAGGTACCCACTGTTGGCATAACGGTAGACTGCTTATAAAGTGTGAGGTCAAGTATCCGCAAAAATAATCCAAAAAAATTTTAGGCAACTGTCCAAAATGGCTTCCGTTATTCGTTTACGGGGTATAAGCGAATTAAGAAAACCATCCATAAAAATGTGTGTTCCGCAGAATATAATCTTCTAAGATTCAATGTTTTGAAATTACAGACTTTTGTGAGAAAGAGGTGATACCGATGGACCTGGAAATTGAGCAGTAATTTTCTTACCCATTTCCCGACTAAAGGAGATGATTCCAATGGTTTATTATATCGTCTAAGAAGGATGCAAGGAGGCAAGGTTGAATGAATAAAAATTCCTTTTCCAAATGGATAACCCTGTCAATAAATACAATCGTTTTTTTAGTTGTTCAGTACATTCTTGGGTGTGCTACTTTTTCCTTTCAACATCACCCAATATTCATTCTATTCTTTGCCAGTGAGATGTATATACTCACAAGGTATTTGAATTTTTTGATTGATACGCTATCCAAAAAGTCACTTGCCTATACAATTTTTATCGTTACATTCCTTCTTTTACTATGCCTATTCCTTTTCATTGGAATACTCCCTATATCTACTCATTTGCAAAAAGTATGAAGGAGGCTATATGCCATGAAGAAAACGACCAAATTCATATCAGCTTTTATGGCTGCTATCCTGTGCTTCAATCTCGTGTCTTTTAGTGCCTTTGCAGCTGAACCATCTGCTACCGAAACTTCTTTTTCTGCTGCTGATCTGGCAACCTATAATCAAGAATTGGCAGATTTCGGCCTGAACGATGACGAAATTCAGCAACTCCAAAATATTACCACAAAAATTGCAAACGCAACTACCATGCGTGAAGTTGATGCCTTAATGGAAAGCTATCACGCCATTTTGGAAAGCACTCCTCTTGCTGCTGCGAAAACCATCACAAGCTATTCCGGCGGCACTCTAACACTGGACTATACTGGTAGTCTTAGCCCGATCTCTAATGTCATCTTTACAAAAGTCATTTATATGGGAAATAAGCAAGTAGAATTTTATCAAAAAGGCATGAACAGCCCTACTTTCGTTACCTTCCTTGTAGATGAACTGATTGGAAAAGGTGTAAGCGTTATCACAAAATCGGTCGCTGCAAAAATTGCAACAGCACTTTCTGTTCCGGAGTCCGCTGTGGCTTTTCTCATTGGTACATCTGTTGCCGCTACACTGTTTGTATTCCAAAACCTCGAAACTTGGGATTTGAATGATGCCATTGAAAACAGCAGCAATGGAAAAGTTAAACTGGAATACTTCTACAGCACCAATATTGTTTTCCCATACTATCAAGAGTACCAAAACTTTGAGCCGTGGGACAACAATAAGGTTGAAATTCCTGCTAACTACGATTATGATTGGCAATCCGGCGTCTACGATTGCGAATACCTCTCCCAGTAACCCTACTCCAAAGACAACAGCTGTTTTCTTCCATTAGTCAAAAGCCTTTGGATGATGTGGGAACTAAGGCGATATATGACTATTTGTAGACACAAAACGCTACAAACATTCTTCCAGCCGAAAGAATCGCTATTCGCACTATATTCCCATCCAACAGCCTGATCCACTCCTATTTTACTTGGCTGTTTGATTAAAATGTGCCTATCAGCAACCCGGCCTTTTACTTTTTTCTTCATCCGTAAGTATCTGTTCACCTGTACGGTTCAAGGGGGTATAAAAATGGACTGCCCCCCAGTCCACATACGAATCGGGCGGCAGAATTGCCGCCCGATTTTGGTTTCAAAGCCATCTGCAAAGGAGTAGGAATCCGCTGTTGGCAAAGTGGCAGACTGCTCCCCAGGTGTGGGATCAGAGGCATTACAGGCATCCGCAGGGGCGCTTTCCGGCTGCACTGCCGGGGATTCATCAGACGCATCATCTTCCGGCACAGGGACATTTTCCGGCTCGTCAGGGCAGGGCAAGTCAGAGCATAAGGTATAGAGGTTGCTGGTCTGGCCGCCGTTCTTACGCTCGTCAAACCGGGCCTGCTTGACGATATATCCCGCTTTCACCAGCTCATCCAGCGCCCGCTTTACGGTGGACACCCCATAGCCACACTTGGCGGCTATGGTCTTGATAGAGGGGAAGCACTCGCCCTCTTTGTTGCAATGCAGAACCAGGACTTGCAGCACAAGCCGTGCTCTGGGCTTCAGTTCAGAAGAAAATGCCCGCTGCATATACTCAAACTTTGCCATATTCCAATCCTCCCAATCATGTCATACTGTTACAGGCGCTTTTCTCCTGCAATATACTTCTCCACAAGCGGCCGGTAGATCTGCCCATTGACCCGTTTCGCAAACAGGTCGTGGGATGCCGCCGCAATCTGCACATTTTCCCCAAAGAGTTCCATACAGTATTCCTGAATTTCCTGCGGCACACAGATCGCTACCGGGCGCACCTCCAATGAGCCGCACTCGGACAATGCCTTGTGGAACACCGGAATCTCATAGGGCAGGACACTTCCGCACAGGAGCCGGTGATCCGCGTCACGGAAAATAGAGGTGGGCGTCTGCATCACGCCGCAATCATAGATGATAAACTGATACGCCTTATCCGGCTCGTTGGTCAGGTAGCAGTCGATCCCATCAATGGTGTAATGCTCCCCATCCGGCGCCGCTTCGTAGATGTTCAGCAGGAGCTGCAGGTGGCGGTTCTGATTGACTTCGATATACGCCACCTCCGCACCTCTGGCCGCCAGCCAAGATGCCAGGTTAAAGGCCGTCACTGTCACGCCGCTCCTGCGCTGCGAACCGGCCACGGCAATACGGATATTCCGGGCGTTCCAGCGGTACGGAATAATCTCATCCGGCTCCGGTGCCTTCTCACGCCGGGTAGCTGGCTGTTCGTAGACAGGGGCCTTTACCACATACCGCTGCATCCCATCTTCGGAAAGGGCCTCTGTCAGCTCGTCCAGGGCGTCCTCCATCGTTTCTCCCGTAACCAGATTCACAACGCCGATGGACAGTAGCCGCTGTACCTCGCCGTTTACATCCTCGCAGCCGGAGAGGATGACGATGATCCGGGCGGAGAACATCATCTGAAAGGATTGCAGGGCAAGGGTGAAATCATTGCCGCTTTCCTCGATACACGCTGCATCCACCACAAAGAATTTGGCGTTGGCATAATTGCGCATATCTTTGGTCACGAAACTTTTCAGGCTGAACCGGCCGACCAGCTTCTTGGCGGGCAGAGTCATATTCCGCACAGCGGGGTCGATCAGGTTGCTTTTCTGGTTACTCGTCAAGTACAACAGCATAGGATTCACCTCCCATATTTTCAGCACTGGTTTTGTCATCCGCCCCACCGGTCAGCAAGAGGACGATGCCCACCACTACGATCAAGATGTAGATAAACAGTTCAATCAGCTTGTTTCGGTTATTCATATCGCACCCCTTTAGTAGATCGCCCACAGGGGACCGCCTGCTGCGGCGCCCTTTCTGGCCTCATCCAGAATGATTGATATATCCCATTCCTGTTCGCTTCGTTTTTTACTGGCAGGATCGGCCACCAGGATTTTTCCTTCAGAGGTCACTCCACGCAGCACCATAAAGTGACCACTGGATGTGAAGTGGCCTTTCGACATGAGTGCCACAATCAATTTCCCGGATGCCAAAGCATCCACCACAGCTTGTGGGTCATCGGTGTTGATGCTTTCGCATTGAAGCCCAAAGCCCTCCGCAGCCCCCGGTATCAACGAGTGATAGGACCCGTTGCCGGAACACCAATAGCCGTTCTGATACGCCCATTCTGCCATTGTGGGGGGATCAACAGTCTGGTCTGTCAGGCTGGATACCACAATCGCCATAGAAGTCGGGCCACAGCCATAACCGCCGATATTATCGGTTCCATACGGAAGATCTGCCCACCGCTCATCCAACTGGTTGTAGTAGACAACTTCGGTTGCCCCATCTGTAAAGATGACACCCTCATAGCTCTGGCCACTACCGTCTACATAGTCTTTCTCATAAATGCCGAGCTGCTGGTTGTAGCCGTACTCCTTCTGAAAATCCTCCACCACGCTTACCTCATCTCCAATCAGCCATTGGGACAGCACGGAAAAGGGGCTGGTAATGAGGTACAGGATGAAGGCAATCAAAAGCAAAAGCCCCAGAACCGGGGCCAGGATCATAAACAGGATTCTTTTCCGGCTCTCGGAGTCGGTAGCCGCCTGCACAGCTACCTTTGCCAGAATTTTTGCAGTCAACGGATCAACAGCCAAAAAATCACCTCCATAATCAGTCCGGTTCCATACCGGGGGCTTCCATCATCTGCTCCATTTGCAGATTGAACGCCTCCCGCCGTTTACCGGCGCTGTCGTCAATTTCAAACACCTTTTCTCCTTTGTCATTTTCCCGGACAGATACCATGTAGTCCCCATTGGCGATGAAGCAGGCCGTAAAGAGCGCCCGAATCGCCGGGGCAGGCATCCGCGAAATCTCAAAAGGAGTAGCAGCACACTTGCTGTTCCAGGAAAAGAGGTTGCGGGCGGCATCCGCCGTAATCTTCATCCAGTCATATTCAAACTCCTCTTTCCGCATCATCTTGGTAAAGTCGATTCCCTCCGGGCAGAGGTAACGTTCCATCTTCTGAAAGAGAGCCGGATGGGAAGCCATCAGGAAAAGGGCGGCATGGTAGGAAGCGTCCAAATCACTGCCCCTCCAACGTATGGCAGCCATCTTGTTGACCAGGTATTCGTATCGTTCCGCATGATTCATCTGAAAACCTCCTGTGTGGAATAAGTAAGGCGACCGGGATTACTCCCGGCCGCCACCGAATTACCGGCCGCCAGCCTTGCCCATATAGGAAAACTTGTAAGCCGGAATCTCAAAGTTTACATGAAGCCGCTTGGACCCAATGATAAAGAGTGCGTGTCCGCGCCGTTTGCTCTCCAACAATTCCTGCTCCGCGTCCGTCAGGTTGTAGAGGTCTTTGGTTTCCTGAAGGTTTTTGCCGTCGCAGCCCATCAGGATTTTATAGCACGGAATATCCAAAAGGGCCTGCCCGTACATTTTGACCTCCGGGGCCAGGAAATCCACCACGGAATGAGAAATGATTGCCAGTCCAGCTTCGTACTTTCTTGCCCGCTTCTCCACATTGCGCAGGAACACCAGGGATTGCGGAACCTGCGGGTCGATCATCAGATACGCCTCGTCACATACCAGCAGGCAACGCTCATTCCGGTCGCGGCTCATTTCCTCCCAACACCAGCTCAACAGATTCAGATACTGCGTGCGCTTGACATTATCCGACGCATTTTGCAGGTCGTGGGTATCCAGGCAAATAAATCGGGAATTGGCCTCCAGCGTGGTGTGGCCGTTCCACAAAAAGCTGTCGCTGCCCGCTGCGGCGTCGTACAGCAGCATTGCCAGATCACGATATACCGGATTTTCTTTGTTGGCCGCTGCTTTCTTTTCCAGCAGGGCGTGAAGGTCGGACAGAATGGGGAAATCCGTGGCCTTGAGCTGCCGAATATCCGTTTCCCAGAAGATGCCGAACTGATTGTAGAGTTCAATGATCGTCTGCTTGAGGATCGCTTTCTGCATATCCGTCAGGCTGGGCAGATACAGGGAAAATTCAATCTCCAGCGTTTTCATGTGCAGCGCCATATCAGACATTCCGTTTCCTTCATCTGTATAGAGTTTATCGGTTTCATCGTCATCGTCACGGGGCGCCGGTCTGATCTGCAAAAGGTTGGAGCGGCCGTTTTTTCCGCCGCCAGCGTTGAGCCAGCTTCCGTTCAGGTTCCGGCACATATCCTTATATTCGGATTCCGGGTCGATGCACAGGATTTTCGTCCCCTTCATGTATTCCGAAAGCATGATGTGCTTTACAACGGTACTCTTGCCGATACCGGCCACACCCATAATCACGAAGCTGCTATTGGTGCGGTCGTTCCCGCGTTCCCAGGTGTCCAGAATCACCAGGCCGCCGTTGCTGTCCTTTGCAAAATAATAGCCCCGGCCATCGTTGTAACCGGAGCTGGCAAACGGGAACCCGCCCACAAAGGTACTCATGGGAATAATGCGGGACACAATGCTGTCCACCGTGGAGTTAGCCGGATAGGTGGGAGAAATGCTCTGGAACCCTTCCTTTTGGAGATTGGCGAGGGTGCGCACCTTGCACTTCTGGATGTTGAATGCGCTCTCCACACGGCGGCAGACCTTTGTGAAGTTGGCCTCATCCTGTGCAATCGGCATCACGGTCAGCGACATCATGGCAACCGTTTCGCCCTCTTGGTCGATCCGCTGCATGATTTTCTCGCCGTCCTCGGCGGCTTTCTCGGCGCGCTGCCGGGTCAGCGGGTCTTTGGCACTGTCAGCGGCGCCGCGCTGTTGGACAATGCTTTTGGAGATTGCGGAAATGAGCGAACCATTGTCAATGGGGGTAATCCCCACCGAAACAATGGTGCTGGGGATGTTGGTGATCTTGGAAAGCCACCCCATATCCACCTTCTGCGGATAGCGGACGGCGCCGTACACCTTACCCAGATTTTCACCGATGACCAAACTATTTCGCTTGATTTCCAGCCCCATCGGGGTAATGACATTTAACAGCGCTTCATTGACGGGAAACGCTTCTTCTTTTTTCTTTGAACCTAACAATGATCCACCTCCAACTGTTGATTGCGGTAAGGCACCCCAATGTAGTCCAGCACAGCGCCGCACCCCAATTTATTGATGCAGTAATCATACTGCTGGGGATGCGTCACCTGCATAAGCTGAAATCGGTTCGGCTCATGCTCCAGATGAACGCCGTACATACAATACATACACCCCGATCTGGAAACACCGGTGGTTTTCAGAATCGGGGTGCCGTTCTTCTTGCGGCTTTCAACAATGTCCCCATAGATGGGAGCATAGGGAATGCCGGTCATTTTCAGATACCGCAAAATATCTTCTTCCAGCCAGAACGCAAGGGGCTGGCTGAGAGGCCGCTGGCGCTCGAAGCCGTTGCAGCCAAACTTGATCCAGGATTGCTCCCGCAGCTTGCTTTCGCAGGCCAGGACACCCGTAATCGGGTGCCGCCCGGACTGCCTTTCAAATTTGTTCAATGGCGCTTTTTTCATGTGGTAACAACATCTTGCCGAAATCTTGAAGGGAGCGTCCAGAAGGTATTTGTAATTCTCGCAGTTGTAGATCGACTTCTTTCCGTTCTTGTCCAGCAGTTCTCCATTGATTCTCGCCAGACGGTAAGGTTGTCCCTTTCTTGCGCCATTGATAACATCCGAGATCTCTTTGGAGATGATCGGATAGCCGTACTTCTCAAGAATCTGAGTGAACGGATAGCGCGGGCGAAGCCAAATAACATTGTCCTTCGTTTTTACGAAATCGCGCAGTTCGGGGTATTCCAACCCCGTGTCAACATACACAGCAGGAATATCAGGGTAGACCCGCCGTGCCAGATCAAGCAGCACGGTGGAGTCTTTACCGCCCGAAAAGCTGATAAAGACCTGCCCATCGTACCGCATATACCATTCCATGATTCTCGTCTGCGTAACTCTGATTTTTCTTTCGAGGCTCCAACCCTGCATGATTTTCAAATCCTGCCGGGTGTGCTTCATACTTAGACAACACCTACACTTTCCAAAATCGGGATCGCAGCATTGATGCCGGAATCCTCCAAATGCACATAGGCGGGGTTGTTGACCAGGTTGCACAGCCGGACAATATCCTGCTGTTGCAGAATCTCGGTCTGAATGCCGCTGTCCGAAAAATATCCGCCGAGCAGCTTGAGCTTCTGAAGCAGATCGCGCTCAACGCCATCGCTTACCCTATCCCAAATCTTGATGTAGAATTGCCGTTCCACAACCTCGCCGGAAAGAGCAAAGGCGCCCATTTCCACGATTTCCTGCTTCAGCAGTTCCTTTTGCTTCACATCGGAAGAAGAAGTGAGTGTGGCAGACAGCTCCGACAACAGCGGAGAAATATCTACCGGGCGGGATACGGCAAGAAGCTGAAACGGGTACTGTGCGCTGGACAGGCTCACCGTAAGCTGCTTGGCAATCAGCCGTTTTTCGTTTTTGCTGAACAGTTCTGTGCTGATCGGGTAGATCTTCAGATACGCCAGAGCCAGATTGTCACGGGTATAGAGGAAGTTCCCCCGAATATCTTTCACATTCACAAACTCATTGGCGGTGATCTGGGCCAGTTCTTCCTTGTCCTTGTTCTTCGATTTTTTGTGTTTGGCCGACAACTTCAGAAAAATCAGCGTCCCACCGCCCAGTAGCGCACAGACGCAGATCATAATAATTGGCAAAAGCAATTTATCGACCTCGCTTTCTTTGCCATAAAAATAGGCCCTGCTTTTCAGCAGAGCCATGTGTTATAGTTCCAAATCTTCTTCATCTTCACTTTCTTCACCGTACTCAAAATCCAACTCGTCCGATTCAAAAGAAAAGCTGTGGTCTGAGATACAGTCCAGGGCGCCAATGGCGTCCAGCTCGTCAAAATGCTCTCGTAAGAAAGCCAAATCCTCCTCGTCAGCCCGCACGGTTTCGCCATCTCCATAGAGATAGGTCTGAATTTTCGCTTCGATGGTATCCCCCAGGGGCCACTCGGAGAGAACCTCGGAGATTTCATCACAGGTCAGCAGTTCATCCAGCCCATCCGGGCTACCGGGGACAAAATGCTCCGTCATCAGAGAGTGGGGGGCATCCAGAGTCACCACCGAAAACATTTTGCTCATCGGCCTGCCTCCATATCCTCTCCGGCTCCGGTGTCCATGTCCCATCCCTTGCCGAACATGAAGTTCATAAACTCTTTCATGTCGGCGGCGGACCGTACTTCAAAGGATACTGCTGCGGGGACCGGCTGCGGAAAATACTCCTGATACATGGCAATCTGTTCATCGGTCAAAGAAACGCCCCGTCCTTCCGGGGTATCGCCATAGAGGAAAAAAGTTCCGTGAAGGGTATCCGGCCCGTACTGTCGGTTCTCCGGCAGACCTGTCAGTTTCCCGGACGCATTGCAGCAGAGAACCGTTTCGCAGGGCAGAGGAATACACTCAATATCCCCGCCCACAAGTTCCTGCCGGTGTTCCAGAGAATCCTCCAGCATGGTCGTATAAGGCGCCCGTCCAGGTTCAAACACCATAATCCGAATCGTTCTGTTGTCGTTCATATCCATTCTCCTTTTTCTTACGGATTGCCCGGTGCGATATGCCAATCATCATAGAGGGAGCCGCTGATCGTTACATCATCGGTGAGATTCATGGCGAGCATCCCCGCAGGCGTCCAAATATCCATTACATGAGTATTGACTGTGTAGCTCCCATCCGGGAACCAAACCGGCGAAAAATGCACCCGCTGGTTATAGGTGCTGTAAATGTTTTTGGCAAACTGGAACCGCGCCGTTGTTCCGCTGGTGAGCCGCTCCAACAGCCGCCAGTAGGTTCCATAGCCAAACTCCGGGAAGTAGGATACGGCTGTCTGCCCGTAGGTATAGTGCGACAGCGGGGCAGAGGTGCTGACGGTTGCCGTTACAGTGTTTGTTACGCCATAGCCTGATTTCATCAAATCGCCCGAAGCGGTGGGAACCTTTTCGTCCGGCTCGATTCGGGTGGTGGCGGTCATACTGGCCGAGTAATTGTCCCGGAAGTAATCATACCATCCATCGTCTACCCAATATCCTGTGTTTTTCCCTGTGCTGTGCCACACCCAATAGGGGTGCCATTTCGCCCACCAGACACTCCATGCTGCATAGGTCTTGGTTTCTCGGCTGGGAACGCTGCTGGCCGACCAGCTTCCCATTGTATCGGTGGCTTTCGGGTCGGGCGGGTCGTTGCCGGAGAGATCTACCACCTTTGCGCGAATGGTGCTTTGGCTCAACGAACCTTTATTAGTGCTGACATAGATGGTAATATCCTGAGGCTCCGACGGTGTATGCCACTTTACCCAGGCAATCTGACTATCTCCCGATGGAATCACAATATTGTTCATCCGGTAGGTGCTGCCGTTGATACTAAAGGATACCGTAGCAGGGCTATCAGGATTGATCTCCGATCCCGCATAGAGCGTTACCGGCGTGATGACATCTGTATCCACACGATACTCGTAGTCATAGTCGGTTGGCTCCGGCTGTTCGGGCGGGTCGGTAAACCATACAATACCCATACCCAGATAGGTGATAATAGTATCGTTGGAACAGGTCTTATTGGTAGCCCCTGTATAGGCCGGAAATCCCATATCCGCATATTCCAGGAACATAGCCAGCGGCAGGTTTTTATGGGTCAAACTCGTCATGGTCTTACGCAAGGACCCGCCTGCCTGATTATCATAGAGCGCGGCTTCATGGGCAGTCATGGCCATCATAATTCCGTTGTGCTTAAAATAGGCGATTGGCTCCAAAAACAGCTTGTACTGTCCGCCAATCAGTTCCTCGTATGCGATTCCGGTCTGCTGCGCCACCAGTTTTACCGCATACTCGGAGCAGAAGTATTTCTTGATTGCTTCAATGCTGGCGCTATAACTGCCGGTGCTTATGATACGAGGCAACGCAATATCCGGTTTCTTACAGGTATAGCCACTTGTGCTTGGTGAAATGCTGGCACCGTTGACATACTGAATTTTACTGACCTTACCAAAGTGAATCTTGATAGACGGTGTATTGCTGGATAGGTCAAATGGTGTAGACACCGGTTGACCGGATTCCGCATCTACGACGGTAATCCGCACACCCTCCATACCAGGAGTCCAGGAGTTCTGCGAGGTTCCTTGTCCCATACCGCCGCCACCGCCATCCACGTTTCCGCTTCCTCCGGTTTCTGCCAGGGCGCTCATAGGGCAGATACCCAACAGCAGCACAAGTGTGAGCAATATTACAAATATCCGCTTCAAAAACGCACCTCCAATCAAATTAGTTGAGGACAAAAAAAGAGTACGGTATCGCTACCGTACTCTCCGGGGTTGTTATCAGCCCATGTTGCCGACCTGTTTGTTTATATCTCCATCGGAATGAACATTCTCCTGAACGGTGCCGCCGCCCTCGTCGGTGATCCAGCCGAAGCCCTCCAGATAGATGGAACCGCCCTGTGTGTCGCCGGTCTGGGGTTGGTTGCTGTCCGGCTCATGCACAATCGGCTCATCCTTTTCGCTGGCCGCCTGCTGTTCCTCCTGAGAAGGTGCCGGGGGCGGAGTGGTTTCGGGTTTCTTTTCACTGTCGGTCAGGTTAACATCCACCTGATCTTCTTCCTCCACATTCAAAACAGCATCGGTCTGGTTCTGGCTGTCAGTCGCTTCGGGTTTAGAGGTGTCCGGCACCACAACCAGCGGTTCGCTGGAGCTGCTGTCCGGGGTGTTGCTGCTATCCACATCCTCGGCAGATACATCCGAGGGGGTGGATGCCGGATCAACGGTTGTGGTCTGCCCACCCTTGCCCAGCAGCACTGCGGCAATCACAATTACCACAACGGCGGCTGCGCCAAGAACGGCCAACAGCTTCTTGTTTTTTGCACTCATTTGAAAACCTCCTTGTACGGTGATTTTATATTAAAATGATGGTAATATTTCTCGCCATCATTATACCATTTGCACAAATACGGCGTCCAGGTGTGATTCCTGCCAAATATTTTTTTGCGCTATGGAAAAGCGGCAGGGCGAAATACACAAAATTAAAACCTGGGAACATATTTGGCGTTGAGTTTCATGGTGATCTGCATGGGGGGCAGATGCCCGAACCCAAAGGAAAGCGGCACATCAACAGTGATTGTCCCTGTGACATTGAGCTGCGTAATGCCATCCGGCACAGACGGGGCCAGCGGAGCATTTTCTACATCCAGGTGCAGGTCGTACAGTCGATACTCCAAATTCTCGCCGCTGTACTTTACATACTGCCCGCCCTCGTATTCAATGCCCAAAACATCTTGCAGGCGGGCGTACACATTGCCGCTGGTAACATTCTGTGACCAGGACGAACCGGCAAGTTGATAGCCACCGGAGTAACCCTCACGCAAACCGGCATAGGCTTCATCCCAATTCTCGGTGGCCACATCTACAATGGCGGACTGGACAGAATCACGCACCCCCTGCGCAACGATCATCAAGCGCATATACTCAAAGGTCACACAGGCCAGAATCAGGCAGCAGAGGACAACGGCCAAAATCATCGGTACGCCTTGCCCGGATTTGCTTTTCAGGACTTCTCGAATCTTCTTCACTTCCAATACACCTCCGAAGTCCCGCTGGCCTTTGCTGTCAGAGTGACAGGAAAGGATGCAAACTCACCGAACAGCCCAATATTGACGGTGGTTGTGAGGGTCACTTCCACCTCGTTGCCGAGCTGGATTTTTCCGGTGTCGCTCCATGAGATATTGGGGTCGAGTCCGGTTTGCTCCCGCAAATCCGCTGCTTTTGCGTTTGTGGCAGAGCCAACCTGCCCATTGATTTCCGCAGTCCGAACCAGTTCGTCCGCAAAGACATCAAGGTTCTGCTTTGCCACGAATACCGGTGCAATGCGGACCACCAAAGCCAGAACCATTGCAATCGCCAGAACCAGGACACACACATCCACAAAGCCCTCGCCCCGTTTGTCCTTCAGAAGTCGTTTCAAGGTTTCTCCACCTCCTTTAGAACAGTTCGCCAAAGGCTTCCAACACCACATAGCCCAGGACACCCAGATACATCAGCAGGAAACAGCCCAGCAGCATAAAGGAATACTTACGCATTTTTCCCGGCTGCTTCATGGCTTCCAGTTTCAGTTTTTGAAGTTCCAACTGCTTAAAGGTCATAGAAAGCATCTGGAAATACATGATACCGTTGTCGCCGCGCTTGACCGAGATCAAGCCGCGCACCACATCGGACAGCATGGTGCTTCCAATCCGGCTCTCCATGCGGGTGAGTGCGTTTTCCTCGTTGCCGGATGCCATATCCGCAATCGTGATTTCCAGTTCCCGCTTCATGGCATGACCAGCATTTCTCTGGTAGGATTTCAGGATGTTCAGCACATCACGGGATGCCCTGAGTTCCTGTTCAATGGTGTTTACAAATCTGGGCAGCTCGGCTTCGATTTCTTCCCGGCGCTGTTGAACGATCTCGTCCGCTCGTTTCTGCTCTTTGAAGTAAACTGCCACCGCCAGAAACACAATGACCGGCGCAAGGATCGGGAAAATCAGAAGGGCCGGGATAATCAGCAGAGCAATCAGCCCAGCCTTTACCCAGGCCGCCGCAATATAGGTTTCCGGGGACATTTTAATTTCAGCGGATTTCAACTGCGCCTCCAGCTTCTTCCGCTTATAGTTGTCCAGATGTACCAGTGGCGAAAGCCGCGCCGCCATATCGAACAAGACAGCGTTGATGCTGCCTTTCTGGGACTTCCCTCGGCTCGTTACGGTCAGAACCGCCTTTGTGCTTGCGGAAGTCGGCAGCCGGAGCAGCCCAGCCAATAAAAAGAACGCTCCCAGGCCAAAGAGCGTCCCAAAGCATAGTAAAATGAGATACAAAACTCGCGTCACCTCAATTCTTTGTAATAGAGCCGTTTGGGGCCGGTGTTGCGGCTGTCGGCTCTGGGGCGCCCCGGCACATTCCAGTTCCCGCCGCCTCGCAGTCCCGGCGCACATTGCCAGCCGGAAGCCCGCAGGCTGGCTCCGTTTTCGGTTGCAAGGGTGTAGGTGATGATTTTCTGATAACCCATCAGTTTCGCAATCCGGGCGCACCGGCTGTAAAGGAAGCTGCACCCATTGGCAATACCATCGGTGCAAAGCCGGGTCACTTCCGCTGTTTTCCCATCATCCAGTCGGCGGGCAACGGGGCGCCCAACAATCGCAACTCCATGAACGGCGTCCAAATCATCTACGACAGCCACACAGAATTTGCAGCCGCGCACCTGTCCACTGTGCCGGTGATGCGCCAGAACAAACGCATTGGCGTCCCGCAGGGAGATCGGTAGCACTCTCGATGGTATCACCTCCTGACGGGATCAACGCTTGTATTCTACGGGCTTGGTGAGCCGGATCACCGCCGCAAACGAGATCAGCAGCACCAGCAGACACACCGCCAGAATCCCTTTGCCAAAGCCCGTATTTACAAGCACATCGTACCAGTCTTTATTCAGGAAGTATAACAATGGGATATTGCCAATGAGCAGGAACGCCATTGTGGTAAATTCCTTGAAAGGCTCATAAAGCAGGTAGTCCAGTTCCGCCGCAACAATCCGCATATCCGAGAGTTTCCCGATGATCGGGGTGAGCGTGCTTTTCAGGCTCTTATCGTCCTGACAGGCGATAGCGGCGTCCACCCATTCCCGAAACACATAGTTGTCCAGCTTGGGCTTCATGTTGGAGAGTGCCTGTTTCACATCGGCGCTTATCATATTGGTTTCGGCCAAGAAGCCCCGGAACACATCTGCCACAGGCGGGTTCAGGTAATGAATGTTTTCTTCCACAGCGGTTATCATGCTCTCGCTGCGCAGATAGGAACTTGTGATGATAGACAGTCCGGTTTCAATCTCGTTGTTCATCAGCTTTTTATAGCTGTGAGAGGTGAACAGGACATACCAGAACGGGAGCAAGCCCATCCCGGCCGCCAAAACCGGCAGCATAAAGTAGTTCTGAATCACAATACAGATCACAGCACCCATTGCCGCCAGGAACAGAGAGAAAGCACAAATGGCGGCAAACTTCCCACCCTTTCCGGTGAGAATCAACATCTCCCGTGCTTCCAGCACGGTTTTACGGATGCCCTTCGGCTCTTTGGGGTGGTTGACCTGCTGGATTTGCTTGGAAATCGGCTGTCGCCGCCCAGAAAGCGGCTTGGTCAGTTCCTCCGCAAATGTAAAGGGGGTCATGCCCAGAATCAAGAAGATGCCTGTCAGCATCCCGACAAAGGCCAGCAAAATCAATACAATCACGCAGTTTCCTCCTATTACAATAAATTTGGACAGGAAAGCCGGGCAGCCAGTCCGGCTTTCTT
>OLPW01000168.1_pt1 | contig 77780 bp, 65 predicted proteins | sample 1672161 | NCBI WGS metagenome assembly OLPW01 (sample SAMEA3136654, study PRJEB25190) | human gut metagenome
ACTTTCTGCCAGTGCCCGCCTCCCGGCCTTGTTCCGGGAGGCGGGCTTTTTATTGCAACAAACCAATCATCAATGCATATGAATAATCAAACATCCACACGAGAACTCTATCGCAATCGCGACAACAGCCCACTGGACAGACTTCAGATCCGGCGAGTCGCACCCTCCGTCTTCGCCGACCGCGAGGACGACAGCCGCTCGGAGAAGTACCGCTTCGTTTCCTCCGACTCTCTGCTCGACCAGATGGAAGAGGCCGGGTTCCTCGTTGTCGGAGCCCAGGAACAGCGTACCCGGAAACCTGACGGCACTCCTACACGCAAACACCTGATCCGCTTCGCCCACCGGGACGTGCTGGAACGCACCCAAGACGAACGCATCGAAGTGGTCATGATCAACAGCCACAACGGCAGCTGCTCCTACCAACTCATGGCCGGGATCTTCCGGCTGGTCTGCACCAACGGCCTGATTGTCGGGGCACGCATTGCCGCCATCAACATCCGTCACATGGGTCATACCGGAGAAGAGGTGATCGCCGCCAGTCTCCGGTTGGCCTCCGAAACACCCCGGATCATGGACAACATTCACCGCATGCAGGGAGTCGAACTCCCTTACAAGCGACAGGTGGATTTCGTTCATGATGCGGCCCGGCTGCGCCTGGGAGACGACTACGAAGACAGGATACGTCCTGAAGCTCTTCTGTCGCCCCGGCGCTGGAACGACATCGGCTTTACGGCGGGAGGCCCGGCTACTGTCTGGCAGTGCTTCAACCGGGTTCAGGAAAATCTGATCCGGGGAGGCGTTCCCATGAAGCCACGAAAGGAGAATGTCTACCGCCGCCGTTCCCTGCGGGCGCTCAACGGCATTGACGGCAATACGCGCCTGAACCGGGGACTCTGGGATCTGACCGACAGCTACGCCCTGAACAACTGACCTGAGACAATCATGAGAAAAAAACATCATCCGAGGGTGAAGCGTATGGGACGGACTCCGTCCCTGACTGGGCTGGAGCTGTCCATTCTCCTGTACCTTCACGGCGACTTTGAACGCAGTGACGAGGAGATCATGGCGGAATGCCGTGGCATCGAACAAGAGAGCGTCAGGCATGCCGTCCGTGGTCTGGCAGGGCGGGAATTCATCATCCGTACGAAGGAAGAGGAATTCCTGCTTCGTCCAGACTGCTGGCTGATTACCTATGCCGGACGGTTGGCGCTCAAGCAATGGGTGTCCTCCGCAGCTCCGGTTCGTCGATCATCACGGACAAGAGTTCCCGCATGAGGTACGGCCATGAACATGAAAGACCTCCTCATTGCTCTGGCGGCGCTCGTACTGCTGTGTCTGCTGGGACCGATTGTCGTCGGTATCCTGTCGGCTCTGGTGACCGTGGCTCCGTACCTGCTCGCCGTGCTGTTGATCCTGGGCATCGTCGCCTTCTTCTGCAAGTAACCCCGATTACAAGAACCAAAAGAATGAAAACGATACCCATCATCGCTCAACTTCGTTCCACGAGCGAATACGATACGGATGCTCCGTATGTGTACATGGAACTGGATACGGAACTATTGGCCCGGATCGAAAAGGCCGTGTCGCTTTACAGCAGACATCAGCATGATCCTTCGCTGAGGTTGAGCAAGCTGAAAATTCACGGTCCATCCATGACGGCTCTGGTGAACCTTCCGGAGCTGACGGAAGAACAGCAAGAGTCACTGGAAGAAGACGAAAGTATCCTGCTAGCTTCTCCGATTCCGGAGACGGAACTGGATATCCTGGAAAGCTGCATTCGGCTCTGTGGTGAAGCCATCGACATTCTTGATGCTCGATGCCTGTACGCCGTAGCTTGTAACAAGCATACGCGAGACATGTATGAATCCAATATCGGAGCCGTGCTAAGAAACCTGATCGAATCACGCCACCATCCCGGAAAGGAGGAGTTGCCTGATGCTGACGATTGAGAAGTACAAGGAAACCCGCTTCTGGGCCGTCTTTCGTGATGGAGAGTTGTTGGCTGTGACGGTGTACAAGCGTGGAGCTAAAGCTATTGTCAGGGTGTTGGAAGCCAGGGACGGATAAGGTCGTCATTCAGCAGCTCTTCTTCATGATGAAGAAGAGCTGTTTTTTAGATGTCGGAGGGAGAGAACAATCATCATGAAAGAGTGAAATAGAATTTCCCCAGAATTCACGGAAATAAAAACCATGTCCGAAAATGGCCAGACTTTTTTTAGTTTCCTGGTATCATTCAAACGAGATGGACACGACGACGAACCACAACCACGCCCTGTATGAAGCATTCAAGGCGAAGGACGCCCGCTTTGACGGACGTTTCTTTGTGGGGATATCATCCACAGGAATATACTGTCGCCCGGTGTTGCAGGGCAAAACAGCCGAAGGAGGAGAATTGCACGTTTTACGCCACCGCCGCCGAAGCGGAACAAGCCGGATATCGCCCTTGTCTCCTGTGTCGTCCGGAGTTGGCTCCCGGGTCATCCGTTACAGATTCTACCGCCAATTTGACTCGCCGGGCGATCAGGATATTGGAACAGAACTGCGATAGCGGGTGGAATCTGGATCAACTTGCAGGGCAATTGGGCTGTACAAGCCGTCATTTACGGCGTGTTTTCACGGCGCAATACCATGTATCGCCCGTACAATACCTCCAGACGTGCCGTCTGCTTCTTGCCAAAAACCTGCTGACGGATACAAATCTGTCGGTACTTGATGTCGCCATGGCATCCGGGTTCGGCAGTCTGAGGCGTTTCAACGATCTGTTCAAAAGACACTATCGCCTCTCTCCTTTAGCATTAAGAAAGGAAGGGTCGAAGGACAATCGCCCGAGTGACGGCATTACGCTGGCTCTTGGATACCGCCCTCCCTACCGTTGGGAACACATGCTGGCCTTTCTCTCCGAACGGGCTATTTCCGGAATTGAAACGATAAAAAACGATCAATATTCCCGAACTGTAGGCCTGTTTACAGCGGAACGGAAACACGTCCAGGGGTGGATTCGAGTAAAGCATCACCCGGAAAAAAATGCTCTGGCCGTCACCATGAGCGAAAACCTGCTGCCCGTCATCCCTCTAGTTCTGGCAAGGGTACGGCATCTGTTTGACTTGAACTGTGACCCGAATACCATTTATCGGACACTTATTTCCATGAATAAAATACGACCCGGCTTATGCATGGAAGGAATCCGTCTTCCCGGCTGTTTCAACACCTTTGAAATGGCGGTACGTGCCATACTGGGGCAACAAATATCAGTCAAAACTGCCGGTACGCTGGCCGCAAGAATCGTTTCCGCTTACGGCACTCCTGTCTGGACGGGAATAGCGGGGCTGACGCATCTTTTTCCCACCCCTCAGGAGATATTGGCGCTGGGAGGCGCCATCGAAAATGCTCTCGGTTCATTAGGCGTCACCTCGGCGAAATCGAGAGCCATTTATGACCTGGGGCTTGCCTTGGCAAACAAACAAATCAATTTGAACCTGTTTGCCCAACCGGAAGAGGAAATGAAAAAACTGACATCCATCAGGGGCATTGGAAACTGGACGGCACGGTACATCGCCATGCGGGCGATGGGATGGCCGGACGTTTTTCTGGAAACGGACTTAGGGGTGAAAAAAGCACTCAAGACCCACACGACTCAAGAATTGCTTGTTCTGGCAGAGTCATGGCGACCTTGGCGCAGTTACGCGACCATCAATCTTTGGAATACTTTATAGACAAACAATCGAAAAATACCATGTACTACTACACCACTCACCCCTCGCCCGTTGGCGAAATAACCCTCGCCTGCGATGGCGTGAATCTCGCCGGTCTCTGGATGGCGGGGCAAAAATACCACGGAGATACCATTCCGGAAGAAATGACGAGAAAAGACAACTTGCCCCTATTCGATGCTGTAAGGAACTGGCTGGACAGATATCTTTCCAAGCAAAAACCGGCGATTACGGAACTGCCGCTGGCTCCCGTCGGAGGAAATTTCAGGCAGAATGTCTGGAACATTTTGTGCGAGATACCCTATGGAAAAGTCATCACCTACGGCGATATCGCAAAAAAAATGGCCGTCAAGACAGGCAAAAAAAGCATGTCCAGTCAGGCAGTAGGAGGGGCAGTCGGACACAATCCCATCTCCAACATCATCCCTTGCCATCGAGTAGTAGGGGCCTACGGCAACCTGACCGGTTACTCCGGAGGCATCAACACAAAAATAAAGCTGCTGGAGTTGGAAGGCGTGGACATGTCTTCCTTATTCATCCCGAAGAAAGGTACGGCCCTGTAATTCCTCATTCTTTTGAAACAATGTCGCCTGTACTTGTCTTATTTGAAGTTACCGTCAAACCAGATGGCATGAACTATTATCTAGCCATTGCTGAAAAGCTGAAAGAAGAACTTGCTCACGCCAGAGGGTTTCTCCGGGCAGAACGTTTCTCAAGCCTGACCAATGAACGGAAACTTCTCAGCCTGTCCATGTGGGAAAATGAAGCCTCCGTCAATGAATGGCGCAATCAACAAAATCACCGACGAGGACAGGCGAAGGGGCGGCATTCACTCTTTGAACATTACTCCATTACAGTAGTTACTCCCCTTCGTTCCTATACTGACAAAAAGCGGGAAAAGGCTCCGGAAGACAGCAACGAGTTGTTCGGTTGCTGAACAATTTCCGTATAGAAGAGCAAACTGGAACGGTAGAAATCATGGAACAAATCCGAAAATTTCCATGACCTGCGGAGACGAAAATTCCGGAAAGCCATATCTAGATAGTGTAAACAATTAAGAAAAATTGATAATAATGATCAGATGCCCGAAATACCGAGACATCAATTGCGAGACGACCAATGGGAAAAAATCAACAGATCGGTAAATCCAGAGGAGGAAGAACAAGCAAGATTCACGCTCTTTGTGATTCACACGGTAATCCGATGAAGTTTATTTTGACGGGAGGAGAAGAATCGGATTACAAGCAAGCTCTTGCTTTACTGGAGGGAAAGCGGGCTTGCTTTGTTTTGGCTGATCGAGGCTACGATGCGGACTATATTGTTCAAGCAGTTGAACAGATGGGGGCTATTGCCGTTATTCCTCCCAGAAAGAATCGTCGTGACCAAAGACCATACGATGCCCATTTGTACAGGGAGAGGAATCTTGTCCAGAGACTTTTTCTAAAAATGAAGAGATTTAGAGGATTTGCCACACGGTACGAGAAGTTGGCTTCTTCCTTTCTTTCCTTTGCTCACTTCATCGGCATTCTTATCTGGCTTGAATAATTGCCTACACTATCTAGTCTTATTGCGGATATTTCCAACCCTATGGATGATTGGGTTTGGCATGGCTCCCGTTCAGCAGCTCTTCTTCATCATGAAGAAGAGCTGTTTTTTAGCTGCCATACAAAGGTTCCGGTTTACGATTCCGGATTTGCTTCTTTATGAAGCAGAGTAGGACTGAAATATGACAAGTGCCGATGGTTCCCCCGAACTGCGAACCATTCCCACAAGGACGGTGTACCCGTCCTTGCCATACGCCGTCGCTTCGCTTCCGGCGTATGGCAGGAATGCTCCCCAGTTCGGGAATATCATCAGTACCTGTCAGCGCGTGTCCTCAACGACTTCATCAAAGACCAGGCATCCGCAGCCCAGCTCTCCTCATCCGCAGGCATCCCGTACACGGACGCCCTGCGCCAGGTAAACTACCAGACCCAGCAGCAGCGCGAAGCAGAGGAAGCCCAGAAGAAGCAGCAACTCGCCCGGCAAACCAGCTCACAGCTCCTCCTCGACGAGATGAACAAATACGCCAAGGCAAAGCTCGGCGAGGTCCCGCGCAGCGAAATGCCCCAGGTCTGCGCCTGTGACGCAGAAGAGAGCGACGACATCCCGACCGGCAAGCTGGAGTTCGTTTCCCCGGACAAGCTCAAGAAGACCCAGGAGAAGATCAACAAAACGAAAGCCCAGGGTATTGCCAACGACTGGGCCAACGCAGGCAAAGAACCCATCCTCATCTCCCGGGACAACTGGATTCTGGACGGCCACCACAGGGTTGAGGCCGCCAGGAGCCTCGGCAAGCTGGTTCGCGTTGTCAGAGTCGACCTGCCCGGGCGCAAGGCTCTGACGAAGCTGCAAGAACTCGAAGAAGAAATAGATTCGTAATCTGAGTATTGCGTTCCTTTTAACTCGAAAGTAAACTTATGACCATGAGCGAGAAAGAAGAAGAGACGGTAAAGTCGAAATCCGATGTAGCCTACGACTACCACAAGTCAAGGTTCGAGGCAGAGAATGAAATCAAGGAAGGGTTTTACCAGAAGACGAGCTTCTTGATTATCGCTATGACTCTGGTAGCATCGTTTGCCTTTTATTTTCTGAGAGCCTACTTCATATGGGATCTCTGGGGGCTTACCTGCTGTGCTCTTGTGGCCGCCGGAGCTGTTTTGTTTATCAAGGCTTTCTGGCATGTCTACAAGATGACATACGAGTGTAAGATGAAGACCATGCCTGATGCCATGAAAATCAGAGACTACGAGAAAAGCATTTCTTCGGAGGATTTTGATAAGTATTTGATTGATAAGATGGCCGAAGCCACATCACTCAATGCAGAGACTAATATCAGAAGGGGACAACATTTCTACAAAGCGGAGATGTCTTTGCTGTTTTCGTTTGTGTTCTTTGCTGCGTTTGCTATTGTCGGTTTCTCTATGAGTTCAGACGAAAAAGACAAACCGACTACACCGCAACCGCAACCGCCACCTGATGGGCAAATTATAAAGACTGGCAGCAACGGTCGATAGTTCCGTTAGCCCCCCTGTTACGAGAGTGCTTGTGCAGGGGACTTTTTATGTCTTTCGTTATCTCTTTCTTGCTATTTTTGTAACGATAGCATTACATGTGAAATATCGCTCTTGCGAGCGTCATATACACTTGAGAAAGGAGTACCTTTATTATGAAAGACAAATCAATCAAACAACCATGGCCCCGGAGTGCAAAGATCACTGTGTGGGTTCTAAGCCTGATATTGGTTCCGGCATTGTTTTACGCCGTTATCGTAGATCCTAATCCTTGCAGACACCAGCCAGTTGCTTACCGATCACCATATATGACCTGTCGTCCTTTGCTCGTTCAGTTCGTATATAAACTCAAAGACCAAAGGACCAAACACCCGGAGGATTTTCCCTCTCCGCAAACAGGAAATGAAAAACTTATCAAAGAGATTCTGGATGCGGAAGATCCTGATGAGTATCTGCAATCACTTGGTTACGATTGAATCATCCAACAGCCTGCTGTAGAGCCATCTACAGCAGGCTGTTGCTTTTCTTTTATCTGGTTCGTAAAATATTGCTCATGCGATCTTCTTACTGGCGACAACTCACTAAAGGGGCTTCGACAATTCATGGGGCCGGGTACGACAAGTTCATGTCTACGTTCCCGTGGCAGAGGGATGTGAAGCCTTCAGCTATTCCATCGAATCCGTACCGTGGACCTAACGGAGAGTTTAGGAATGTACTGACTGCTGATGAGGCATTTAAGACGCCAAAGCCCTCCAGGCCATATATGGTGATCGGCAAGGACAAGAACGGACAACCCTATTATGATGGTAAGGCTACCTTGGAGAATGTATTTAAGAATACACCCCAAATGATGCAGCCGGCGCTTGAACAAGCGGCCAAGGCGAGGGCACAGCAAGCAAATCCCAGCCTATCCAATTACACGGGAGAAACACTTAATCACCCGGTCATACTGAATCCTGATGGGATAGATCGAAGCAATTGGAGACAAAAGCTATGGAGACCTTTGGGGGCTAACGATATGCCTGACATGCCGGCCGCTGATCCTCGAAGGAGTGTTCCTATTGTTGTTTCTCGTACAGTTGGCAGGGAAAATTATAAACCAGGAGAAGATAGGATTTATGCTGATAGACTTCCTGATTACTCGCCGTTCCCGAGGCCAGGCGTTCAAATAAATCCTCCTATGGATAGAGTGCGAGGAGGCGACGTCGGAGTAAATTACGAGTCGGATCGCAACAGGGCACTTTATTCAGGAGGTGCTGCGACATGGCCCAGACCTGGATCAGAGTACCCAGCAAATGTTCTTTTTGAGGAGGGGATTCACGCATCAACTCCTACTTCGTTTTACAATAATCTACCAAAGCCAACCAGCCCGGACCAGTTTGGCCCGACCAACAAGCTTCCAGGAGAACCAACAGATAAGGACCTGGATTCTCAGCGTGGCTACACTCCCACAGTTCCCGGTATGAGGGGATCATATGATCAGCTTCCGGCAGAAATGGTAAAATCTCTAACGATGGCTCAACGCGATGCAACTGCTACATACAATTATCGTCTGCAAGAACCGGAGGATTTGGAGAAGTATTACCGAATGCTAGGTGTATTTGGCCCAGAGGACAAGTGGAAGAAGCTGCAACAATATGTGCCTCCTCAACAGGCAGATTCAATGGGACAGGTTCGAGAACAGTCCAAACTTCAGCGAGAACAGGACTACCAGAGGGATCTTGATGATTATCGTGAAAACAAGCTGCATGAATTTCCCGTTCCTGTTGAGGAAAGAGAGTTAGAGGCTCCTCGCGGTATGATGAAATTTCTCAAAGATACGAACGCGTTACGACAAGTAGTGAAGCAAGGCCCCTCCGTCAGGCCTCCTCTTCTCCAACAACCCGCCCAAACGCCACAGCAGGCTCCCGAAGTCCCGGCGCTCGCCAAACAGGCCAGGGTTGCTTCCACTCTCAACTCAGCGTACAATAGCCTCATGAATCAGGCACGTATGAGGAAGATCGCCGCAACCCTGCAAAAGGCGACGGACGGGTTGAAACTCTCTGCCCGGCCTGCAGGCCAGCGCATCCAGCCTGCCCGGGTCATGAGTACGCCGACCTCTGCAGAGGTGATTGAGCAGAAGCGTGAGAGTGAGGGGGACGCCCAGGCCAAGCAGGCTTCCCGGGTAGCGGGGAGGAGCTTGTTTATGAGGCTTACAGGACAGGTGTGAGGCCCAAAACTTCCTTGGCTGGTAAGGGGAAAACCGTGTCAGAATGGAGGATTTCTGTAGACTTACTGAACAGTTTGTGGCACGTTGAAGTCATCACTTTTAGTGAGTAGAAAGGAGCGAGTATGGCTACAGTACAAGCAGTAACGAACTATGTGATCATGCAAGTTTCTGAAGAAGAGCGGGAACTCTCTCTTCTGAAGTTGCAGAAGTTGCTGTACTACACCCAAGCCTGGCATCTGGCGCACTATTCTGCACAGTTGTTCCCGGCCAGATTTCAAGCGTGGGTACATGGTCCTGTTTGTCGGGAGGTGTACGATCGTTTCCGTGATGCGTACTCGTTGTACTCTGGTATCCCGGCAACTGAAGTCCCTGCGAATTTTGATCCTGATGCGGAATTTACCGAACAAGAAAGAGAGTTGATAGATTCTGTTCTGGATGTCTATGCAGGGTTTACCGGTTCTCAGCTGGAACAGATGACGCATCAGGAAGATCCATGGATGGAGGCGAGGAGAGGCGTTCCGCCCGCTGCTCGTTCCGAAAACGAATTGAACGAAGAAACGATGCGACGTTTTTATTCAGCCAGGATAGCTCATAATGCTTAATAGGTATGGTGCGAAAGCGCAAAAGTTCACGCCTTGGTATCTGCGCGGGCAATAGTATACCTGAAGACCTACACATAAATCCCGGAAGCAAGGTAAAGAAACAGGTAATAAATTCAGTTTCTTTACCTGTTGACTCTAAACTGAAGTTTGGATTCCGGTTTTTCGAACAAAGGGATTATTTCGGATTACAAGCTAAAGGGAAGAGTATTTCGAACAGCTGGATGTTGTCTTTAATCGACCAATTAAAGAAGCTTGGAGAGAAGTCAATTGCTGATTTTGAAAAAGATCGGAAGTTGCGCGAAGCGTATCGGTATCACAGAATTGACTGGAATGCTTGCAATATACCTATCAAACGGGAAAATCTCACTCAGCTCTATCCTACTTATAAGGACGACGAGGAGTTTCCTTTATGGCAGTTTCAGATTTCTCAGGCAAACGGACGTTTTGTGGGGTTTTATGATGAGGATAAAATATTCCAGATTGTATTGCTTGATCCGTTACACAATATCCAGCCGGCAGGAGGCAAGTTCCAGTACAAAGTAGATGAATGTTGTCCTTTAGGTACAGAATATGAAATTTTGCTGGGAGGATTACAAGATGTTAAATCTCGTTGCCGTTCCGTGAATTGTCCACATAAGAGTAAACTGGAGGAATTAGCGACAGTATCAAGTGGGAATACTTATGTCGTGATCTGCAACCTGACCGAAGACTTGCACGGACGTATTATTAACTTTCAAACTGAGCAGCCTGTCGCGTACACAGATATTTTAGAGATGGGACTTGATGGCTGGCAAGGCAAATGATCTCCATGAGCAGTATTCTTCACTCCCCCATCTTTTTCAACTTGCTCGTGTATTTCCTGACAAAGGCGCTACGGGTGTAGCCTGCAATCGGCTCATGAGTCGACTATAATCCTACGCTGGCCCAACACCCCGGTACAGAGGCTCTGTACCGGGGTGTTGCTTTTCTTTTAACTGCCTCGTAAAATAACGGCATGCCCACAGATCCCAACATCCCCCTCGTCCTGATGCGGAACCTTCCCGTATCGTCTGCCACTCTTACTGCCGGTGACACGCTTGTCGCAGTGATTGGCAACAAGAACACAGTGAGGGTTCCTTGGAGTACGTTGTCTTCAGGGTTCATAACTGTGGCTCCTTCCGTCCCGGGTGGACCTACAGAAGCAGGCGAGGAAGGGCAGATTGCGTGGGACTCTACCGGGGTGTACACATATACAAACGGAGCATGGGGCAAGTCCCCAAGACTCGGAACCAACTGGGACGATCTGACCAACGATGCCCGGTTCCTTTTGGTCAATAAGATCATGGAGCTGTCGGATACAGAGTTGGCAAACGTGCTGAAGACTCTCGGGATAGGCTCTGCAACGCAAGAGAAGGCCGGCCTCGTCAAGCTTGCTACTACGATGGACGAGAACAAAGGCAATGTCCCTACGACGGCACAGGTGGTCGACTACGTGGACGAACAACTCAAGGAAATTGAGATTGGTGGTGGAGGCGGTGATAAGATCTCTGCTTACCAGGGCGGCGTTGACATCAAAGGTCCCGGTGGAGAGCTTATTCTCACATATGATGCAACGGAAAGGATTTTGCATGGTCTCCATCATGTATCGAAGTATCATTCATGGGACCTGGGTCGATGTATGCGTTTGGGCAGACGTTCCTCTTCAAGCGTTCTACCCACGGGATCGTTGTTGGCGTCGACGAGATTCCGGAGACTGTCCGTCAGGCCCAGCACAAACAGGACGGCGGCATAGTTGCCCGAGAGATGAAAGCACGTTCCGCCATAAGAGTTGTAGGAATACGCCTCCTTCTGCGGGCATCCCGGATATCTGCCCCCAGCTTCCTGAGAGCGGCTTTGACTGGCCCCGGCAATGGGGATGTACTTTTCATGAGTCTAATATGAATCATATAATAGACAAAAACAAGAAATATGGTTTATATATGAGGCATAGTTATTGCTTCTAGAGTTTCAAGAAGGTAAGACGATGGCGTTTGTGCATTCAACCTATTCCAGGTGTAGCGAGTCGCCTCTCCATTGGTTCAACCGGCTTCTCCTTACGCCACATAGTCACAGACTTCGCTCCGCTCGACTGTGACTATGTGATTCGTATCATAGCATTGAACCATTGAGGCGTATTCTCGCTGCTTGCCCAAGGAAGGCTGTGCCTTCCTTGGCGTGTACTCTTTGTCCTTAGTCTCAGGATTAAAAGAAAGGGTAGAATGTTTTTGATTTAGCTAAGAAGTTCTTTTTATCGACGTGACGACGTAATAATTTTTTGGCATTCTCCGACAGATTGTCGGCGTGAAGATCACAGCCAGAGATGATCCATTTGATAATTTCCTGCACAGTTTCTTTATATTTTTCTCTGGACTCAATTTGCCACATCCATGCTATGAATCCACTAGGGTCTTCTTGTGGATCCTTAAATTCAAAAGGATGGATACTTTTTATTACCTTGTCCAAGGCTTGATGTGCCGACCTCATCGCCAGAAAGACTCTTTCCATTAGCATCTCAAAAACAGGTGAATAGACATATGTTGCCATAGAATATCCGTCTATCTTGTATGCCTTGAATCCAGTGTTCCCTTTTTGTCGCAGCTCGGCACGGATCATGTTCAAGCTTTCTGCATAAATAGATAGCTCCACTCCTCTTTTGCAGTAGACGATAACCCCATTTCGGGGTTCGTCAGTAGCATTGTCTTTCCCGTAGTTTCTGAGGATAACTTTTTTCGCAGTTGACTTAAACGCTTTACGTAAGGAGGAAATAAAGCAGGGTGCATCATTGCAAGGAAATGCCCAGTCTGTCTCAACGAGTTTGATATCACCTTTTGACAAAGCTCTCTCCCAAGGCAAATAGCCATTACACACAAATTCCTTCATACGAGTTTCATTAACAGCGTTAATCAATGATTCGTAGGCAATTTGCAACACTCCAGCGCATGCATTCTTCATCCCTTTGATAAAGCTATCCTGACTCATGTCTTCGGGTATGATGTTGTCCTTGTCGGATTCTATATCCGGATTCCTGTAGAACGAGCGCATGGCTCCCTCTGGAGTATTTCCCCATTCTGTCGAGAGTCCCGGGTGGTGATATAGCGCTCTTTGCGGGTTACAGAATATATTGACTGTCCACTTCAGCTCGCAGTGTATAACAACTCCGTCCTTGTCCAAATATTCATATAGGTGTAGATAGTGATTTTGATCGAAGCTTTTTTCATCTTTCGCAGGGAGATGAAGCTGTTTAGGTAATTCCCCCGGTTTTGTTGGTTCCGTCAAGGATCCTGGGGAAATATGGGAAAATACACCCGGGAATCGTCCTGTACAGTAATGGGGCTGATAATCCTTTCTTGGATGTACCTTGTAACCAATTTTCCTGATACGCGTCTCGCCAAAACGTGGTTTTGGCGATGCTTCTTCTTTTTCCTTAATGTCGGAGTATCCTCCGTATATTAGGCCCCTTGGATAGGGAGTATTTTCCTCCCAGTTTGTACAACTGGTCAATGTTTCGATCAGATTCTTTAGGATGAACTGTTTATCTTGATTTGTCGAAAATACAGAATCGAGTTGCAACGTGTAAGTAGCAGAGAAAACCATCTTGTCCACCGTTATTCTGGGAAGTGAGGTCATACCGTTTAATGTAAATGGGGTTTTAGCTAATTCTCGAACGGTTCGTTCATGAGGAAGAACGACTGCGGATGATTTTCGGTGTAGATTACCTACAGTAATATCTATAGAGGGGGTAATAGTCATTGTTGCTTGTGAACTCGGAGCAGGCCTCGAAGGTAAAAATGGTGCCTTCAAGTGCTCCACGTTCCTGAAGGGTTGGTAAAATTAATATATGGAAGTTTCTGTTGAACTTCCCCTTTCAAGTGTTTATGAGACGCTGAGAGTCTCCCTCCCGGTTATTACCGGGGAACCTACCTTCGTGGTGAAAGCGGGTCAATTATCCTATGAAGTATTATGAGAAATGCCCCTGTGGTTGCAACCCAGCGAACTCGCTGGGGTTGGAACTCAAGAGAGGGATATGAGGAGCTAGACCACCCTTTCTTGTACGTCCCGGGATCATGGAGACCCCCATATGGAAGCTTTATAGCTTCGACGATGTCCCACGCTCAATGACGAGTGGCGGACAACAAAAGTCAATTACAACATCAAGGCAAAGAGGTCAATAAAAACAACAAGTCAATGCTCTGTATCCTCCGGCAGAACATTGAACCATGCCTCGCCCTCGGCTACTCGTACGCCTTCCCGGTAGTGCTTTTCTGTCATGTTGGTGCCTGCGTGCCCCAGCCACATGAATACCCTGGGAATGTCGTGTGTCTTGGCAGAAAGTAGGAAACTAATGTATGATACAAGGTTCTATTGCAGACCGACCACGGAGAAAAGGGCTATGATCATTGTATTGTAGAGAGAAATAAATTAGTGTAGATTCGCATCTGGGATCAAAATTTATTTCCCACTGTCTTACAATGGTTTCTGACAGCAACCATGTCCCCTGAATGTCCCCTAGTTCGTCAAAAAATAAGATTTTTAACCTCTCTCCCCCAGAAACAAGTAACCCCTTTCAAGCTATTAACTTAAAAAGGGTTATATGGTGCGCCCGAAAGGACTCGAACCTTCACGGGGGAACCCCCACTAGAACCTGAATCTAGCGCGTCTACCAATTCCGCCACGAGCGCACATGGTTTGGTAAGAACGGGGCTTATTATGCACGGCGGCGCCGGATTGGCAACTATTTTCCTTCACATGAAAAAAATTTTTCCCAAAGGCGCCTTCCTGCCTCCAGCCGGGGCCGCCTGGAAACGATATAAGGGCTTCTCAAATCTTTCCGTATGCAGTAGTCTCCCCCCCAGCATCAGAGGCATCACCATTGCAGGCTTGTGAATGAGACGAATGAAAAACCGCTATTGAACCGTTTTGAGGTCATGGAAATGGGGTTCGGCCTGTGCACACTGGCCGCATTGATGTGGCTGCTGTGGTGGAACGGCTTCGGGGAAATTCATGAAGACCAGCTTTCCCTGCGCTATTTCCGCGAAATTCTCTCCTTCCTGGTGCTGGGCCAGCTCACGGGCGTCATCGGCATTTTGCGGGAAAAATGGCTTGCCAGGGCCATCCGCAACCCCCGGTGGGTAGAACTGGGGCTGGGGCTGGTGATTCTGGTCATGCTGGCAGGCGACTTTTTCCATTCCACCTTTATCTCCAAAATAGAGCTTCAGAACATTTTCCGCGCGCTCTGCCTCTGCTACGGAGCCGCCCCTCTGCTGAACCTCAAGGAATATTTTTTCCGCATCGCCCGCCGGAACAGGGGCTTCCACCTCCCGCGCATTCGTCCCGCCCTTCTTTTCCTGCTTACCCTGATTGCCTTCATTGCGCTGGGAGGAACTCTTCTCATGTCGCCGGGAGCTACCAAGGACGGCATCGTCCTTTCCGCCACGGACGCCTATTTCATCAGCACCAGCGCCGTCTGCGTCACGGGGCTGGTCCCCCTGAATGTTCATGAACACTTCACCAATTACGGACAGACCATTTTGCTGGTGCTTTTCCAAGTGGGAGCTTTCGGCATCATGACGTTCACTTATTTCGTCTCCCTGATGGTTGGCCAGGGGTTGAGCCTGCGTTCCAAAGTAACCATCAGCAACCTGCTGGATGAAGAAGGCATTGCCCAGGTAGACCGGTTCATCAAGAATATTATTGCCGTCACGTTCGGGGTGGAAGCGCTGGGCGCCATAGGCCTCTATTTTTCCTGGAGACATGTTCCGGGGCTGGAGGGAGACACGCTCTGGTGGTACGCCGTCTTCCATTCCGTTTCCGGTTTCTGCAATGCGGGATTCAGCCTGTTTGCGGATAACCTGGCCACGCCGGGCGTAGCCTACAATATGGGCGGCCAGATTACCATTATGGTCATGGTGCTTTGCGGCAGCCTGGGATTCGCCATGTATCTGGAAATCGTCCGCCGGGCCAGAGTCGCACTGGGCTGGGATGCCCGGAACACCGTCAGCCGCCACTGGTCCACATACAGCTGGCTGGTCGTACGCATGACCGCCGCGCTGGTGCTTGGCGGCGGGCTGATCCTGTTCCTGATTAAAATAATTGACGGCAGCCTGTTTACGTCTGCCGATCCGTGGTACTGGATTTTGTGGGAGAGCCTGTTCAATGCAACGGCCCGCACAGCAGGATTCAACATTTCGGACATGGCGCTCAACAGCGCTCCATACGCCCTGTTTCTGGGAGCTCTCATGTTCATCGGAGGCAATCCCGGTTCCACCACGGGAGGAGTCCATACCACCGCATTTGCCGTTTCCTGCGGGGAGGTGGCGCGCATTTTACAGGGCAAGAAAGACGTGGTCATGCACAAGCGCCGGATTGCCCGCAATGTGGTGGAACGGGCCGTCATCACCGTCATCCTGGCCGGAGCCTGGGTAGGCATGATGACTACGGTCATGTGTTTTGCAGAACCGCGGTTGAGTCTGGAACGCCTGTTTTTCGAGGTAGTCAGCTCTTTCGCCACGGTAGGCTTTTCATGGAACGTCACTCCGGAACTCAGTGATGCCGGCAAATGGATCATCGTGTTCAATATGATTGTGGGCCGTGTGGGCATGGTGGCTTTCGTGCTGGCCTTCATGAAACAACCAACCAAATCCCCCCTGCGGTATCCGGAAACCAGACTGCCGCTCAGCTGACCCGGGGCATTACCCCCATTTTCATGACATGTGCGGAAGCAAACGCATTTCTTTCTTGCAAGAAAACATTTTAATTCAAAAATATTTGGCCTTTAGCGCCTGCCCTTGGCGGACCATGCCCGCAGGCTGCCCCCGCTATGAATAATCCTTCTTTTACTTCCTATCAAAAGATATGGCTCATGTCATACCCCCTCATGATCAGCCTGATCATTGAGCATATGATCGGCCTGACGGATGCCGTCTTCCTGGGGCGCGTGGGGGACGTGGCGCTGGGAGCATGCGCTCTGGGCGGCGTGTATTACATGGCCATGTTCATGCTGGCATTCGGCTTCGGCTTTGGCGCACAAATCATCATTGCGCGCCGCAACGGGGAACGCCGTTACAACAGGATTGCCCCCACCATGGTTCAGGGCTGTTATTTCATGCTGGTCCTGGCGGTAGCTCTTTTTGCCGCATCCCAATATTTTTCCCCCATCATCCTGCGGGACATCATTGAATCCCCACAGGTGTACGGGGCCACGGCGGATTACCTGCACTGGCGCACCTACGGTATTTTTTTCTCTTTCCTCTGCGTCATGTTCCGAGCCTATTACGTGGGGATTACCCAGACGAAAATTCTGACGGTCAATTCCATTGTCATGCTCCTGAGCAATGTCGCGTTAAATTACTGCCTCATTTTCGGGAAAGGCGGCTTTCCCGCCGCAGGCATAGCAGGGGCGGCCATTGCCTCCAGCGTATCGGAAGCAGTCTCCCTTCTCTTTTTCATCATCTACACAAGCATGACGGCGGATAAACGGAAGTACGGCTTCCGCCGGGCATTCACACTCCGCCCCCATCTGCTGAAGGGAATGCTGTCCATTTCCGGATGGACCATGGTGCAATCTTTTATTTCCGTCTCCATCTGGTTTATTTTTTTCCTGGCGATTGAACATTTGGGGGAACGCCCGCTGGCCGTTACCAACATCGTCCGCAATATTTCCGCCCTGCTGATCATGGTGATCAGCGCTTTTGCCACCACGGCAGGAGCTCTCATCAGCAACCAGATTGGAGCGGGAGAACAGCGCTGCCTGTTCAAAACCTGCGGCATGACTCTCAAACTGACATACGCCATCCTGATCCCCCTGCTCATCATACTGTGCCTGTTTCCGGAGTCCGTCCTCCGTGCCTTCACGGATAGTCCGTCCCTGATTGCCGCCAGCGTCAATTCCGTGTATGTGATGGCTTCTTCCACACTGATCATGGCTCCGTCATTCATCCTGTTCAATGCCGTATCCGGCACAGGCAATACCAAGGCGGGATTCATCATGGAAATGATTTCCCTGGCCGTTTACACGGCCGTCATTTATTACGGCATCATCAGGCTCAAGCCGGATGTGGCTCTCTGCTGGTTTTCCGAACACGTTTACGGCGTTACCCTGATCTTCCTGGCATGGTGGTACCTCAAGAGCGGGAAATGGAGAGGCAAAAAGGTTTAGGAGGAACAAGAACGGGGAACGGCACGAAATAAAGTCCGCTTTCATCCAGGCGTCTCCAACGCTCTCCCATTCTCAAAAAATGCCCTGATTGGAGAAAAGGCTGCTTTTTGCCCCCAGGTGGCAAAGGGTGGCGCATGCTGCTTCCCAATGCACCGGATAAAACACGGCCATTCAAACTGCGGAAAATAAGCCCGGAAGATACAAAAACGCCCTGCGGCATCCGCCGCAGGGCAAAAACATCAACACAGACAGGAATTATTCTTCGCCGGAATCCTCTTCGGAATCCCGTTCCTCTTCCGGAGAAGAAGTTTTCTCCTGCTGCTGGAGAGCTGCTTTTTGGGCATGCTTGCGGCGCGCTTCCTCCATCATGAAGAATTCCGCACAGCGGAAAGCGCGGCGGGCCGCCTCACGCGCCGTCTGGTCGTCCATCAGGGCAAGGCCTTCTTCAGACACCTCCGCCAGGAACATTTTCCAGGCACGGGAAGCCACCTTCTTACAATCCAACTGCTTGAGAGAAGCGGCATCCTGCATGGGCTGGCGGTCTTCGGAACCGCCGCCTTTCTTATTGCGGCGGCGGCGCTTGCGCTTGTTAAAGGGCCCTTCGGAGGCGCCGCCCACCGTTTCCGGCTGGGCAAAGACATCTCCGCCATGCTGTTCATGGCGCTCCTGCTGTTCCGCATTGCGATTGGGGCGGAACGATTCCCGCTTGACCTTGACCGGAGCGGCAGCCTGGGGCTTCTGGGGAGCTTCGGGCATCATCTCCTTTTCCACGGGAGCGGAAGGTGCCGGGGCCTCGGAAGGGGCAACAACCGTTTCAGAGACAGGGGCCTTTTCATCAGCCGCCTTTTTGGCTGTTTTCGCGGTTTTCGTCTTCACCGCAGTTTTCGGGGCGGACTTGACCGTTTTGATTTTGGTTTTGGGTACTTCTACGGAAGCGGCGTCAGCAGCAGCTTTTTTTTCAGCTGCGGCGGCCTTTTTGGTAGTAGAGGCCGTCTTTTTGGTCGTCGTCTTGCGAGCAGCCGTTTTTTTAGCTGCGGACGCTTCCGGAGCACCTGTTTCTAATGGTTTTTTTGCCATAAAATTTCAAGTGAAAGAAAGGATTATGAATCAATTCCGAAGATTGTCGAGATTTATCACGGAGCCTCATCCGGAAGAGCCGGGAGATCTTTCAACAGCGCCTTGTACTTTCCCGAATCAAAGGAGCGGCCTCCCACCACCATCGCATTAATAGTAATGGCCAGAGCCTGCGCCATCAGTTCCAGAGCTTCCTGTTCCCCCAGTTTTTCCCGCCCCGTCAGGCGTTCCAGACAGTTTTTGACATAAGCGGTGTCCGGCGACTCCAGCTGCTCCCGAACGGCAGGCACCAGCGTTTCAATCATTTCCTCCGGTATTTCCATGATAGTCCTTTTGTTGCTTTTATTTTACTATGGAACCAAATGAACGCGCATTTTTTCCGGGCAGACATTCTCTCCCGAATGGCATGCGGACGCGGCATTTCCCATTCCAGCCAGGGCTTTTATTGGAAATAACCGCCACCCGGCAAGTTCCTGCTTCCAGTCCATTTCAAGCGGAATATTTTCCGTTTCCCTCACATGGCTCCCATGCGGCTGCGAATGACGGATTGCAGTTCCGTTTCAAATTCCCTCAGGTCGTCCGCCGTAGGTTCTCCAAGCGTAGCGTCCCAGTTGATACGGCCGGTACGGTCAATATCCCATGCGCCCTGGGCGCCGCTCTTGAATAAAACCTTGCCGGCCATCAGGGCGTGGGGAGGCGTTATTTCATCCACAGTTACCTGGGTTTTTCCCAGCAGGGAGGCAGGGGGAGGCATTGTTCCGGGAAGCTCTCCGGGCTGCTCGGCTTCGGGTTCCGGCTCCGGCTGTCTGATGCGGATATCCAGATCCTGAAGAAGGAATCTTATATCCATGAACGTCAGCTTGATGTTCAAGTCCTCATGCAGCCTTTTCTGGATGGCGTTTAAATCCAGTCCTTCTTCCGCCCAGGTCCGGATGGACTGGATCTGTTCCGGAGATAATTGATCAGGGTTTATCATGATATGTATTTGAGTTAGAATGATTTTTTCTATTCGCGGCCAGCCATGCATTCCAGCAGGGAATGAACGCAGGCGAGAAATCCTGCGGACGGCGTTCCACCCACGCCTGGATTTGCTCCGGCGTGAACCACTGCACGCTGTCCACCTCCGCCGCCGGAAAACGAACCTTCCCGGAATACCGCCCTTCATAGAGGGAGATGAATTCCCAGCCGTTATTTTCTCCGGCGTCAAAATCCGCAATTTTCTGCAGCCCGCAGCCGGACACCCCCAGTTCTTCCTTCAGCTCCCGCACCGCAGCTTCCTCATAACTTTCCCCGGCATCCAGATGCCCGGCTGCGGAGGAATCCCATTTGCCCGGCTGCCTGTCTTTCCACAGGGACCTTTTCTGGAGAAGCACAGCTCCATGCTTATTGACCAGGAACATATGTACGGCGCGATGACGAAGGCTGCCTTCATGTATTTCCCGGCGCGTGCCCTGCCCCGTCACCTGATTGAGTTCGTCCACGATGTCAAACAATTCATCTCCGCTCTGCGCCACATCCTTGAGAGGATTGGTATCATAAACGCGCGCCAATTCCACCCACTGGGACAAATTCAATTCCTCAGCCCTGGCGGAAGGGGAAAGTCCCAGGGAAGCCGCCACGCCCTCCCACGGAGGAGAAGCGGGGAGCTGTTTTTTCAATTGTTTGCGCCGCTGGGAAAAAGCCTTGCGCATCAGTTCATCCATCAGGCGGTCGTCATATGGAGGCAGCTCGCGGGCAGGGCGGGGAGTGAGCAGCATCACGGTGGAATCAATACGCGGACGGGGATGAAACGCTTCCGGCGGAATGGTTTTAAGGGCACGGGGAATCCAGTTTTTCTGGATGCGCAGGGACAACAGCCCGAAGGCATCATCATCCGGCGTCGCCAGAATGCGGTCGATAAACTCCTTCTGGAGCATCACCACGGCACGTTCCACAGCACTGGGCCTGGACAGGAAATTCTGGAGGATGGCTCCCCCCGCGGAATAGGGAAGATTGCCAAGGAATTTGACAGGGGCCTCCGCAAACAGCCCCCGCGGATCCCAGGAAGCGCCGTCTGCATGGTGAACCTCCACATGGGGATCACCGGCCCAGCGCTCTTTCTGGTACTCCGCCAGACGGGAATCAAATTCCACCAGAACCAGTTTGCGGCAAAGGGGTGCGGCATGTTCCGTCAGGGAGCCGGTTCCAGGCCCTACCTCCACCACGCAATCCTGCGGCCGGATTTCGAGCTGCTCCACAATCCAGCGGGCCACATTTTCATCCGTCAGGAAATTCTGCCCCAGGGACTTGCTGGGGCGCACTTCATGGTCTTCCAGAACATTCCTGATCTCGGACGGTTTCATAATGAAGTGATGTTCGCAAAAATGCCTGTCAGGAGCCAGTAAAAAGCGGGGCAGTTTCCGGCATGAAAACGGAGAAGCTCCAACCGCCGCAGGCAAAGAACGGAGAGACGGCGGCAAGATATATCGCAAATTGACAAAAAGGGGAAAACATGTCACTTTTACAGGCGTCTGGAACAGGGATTCAGCCTGCAGTGAACCGGAAGGTTCCGCAGGCTCCAAAATGTCCGGACGCCTTTGCCGGAGAAAAAGTTAAACCGGCTCAACAGCAAATTTGATAAAATCATGAAAGTACTTGTAACCGGCGGAGCCGGATATATTGGTTCCCACACGGTACGCCAGCTCGTCAAAACCGGCGCAGACGTGACCGTGCTGGACAACATGGTGTACGGCCACGCGGGAGCCCTCGTGGACCCGGAAGTGAAACTGGTCAAAGGGGATTTGGGAGATGCCTCCGTGGTATATCCTCTCCTGATGAAGGGCAACTTTGACGCCGTGATTCACTTTGCCGCCTTCATCAATGTGGGGGAATCCGTCCAGAACCCCCTCAAGTACTACATGAACAACATCGCCAGGCCCCTCGTCCTTCTGGACGCCATGCAAGCCGCCGGCGTCAAGCGCTTTGTTTTCTCCTCCACCTGCGCCACGTATGGCGTTCCCACCCAGATCCCTATCCCGGAAACGGAAAAGCAGGATCCTATCAATCCTTACGGGAGTTCCAAGTACATGCTGGAAAAAGTTTGCAGGGACTGCGACCGCGCCTGGGGTCTCAAAAGCGTTTTTCTGCGCTATTTTAATGCCTCAGGCTGCAGCGAGGACGGCTTGATCGGTGAAGACCACGAACCGGAAACCCACCTTATCCCCAACATCCTGCTCACGCTCACCGGGGAAAAGGAATACATCGAAGTCTTCGGAACGGATTACGACACGCCGGACGGCACCTGCATCCGCGACTACATCCACGTCAACGACCTGGCGGACGCCCACTTGAAAGCGGTGGACTACCTGATGAAAGGCGGGGCCACAGAATGCTTCAACCTCGGAACCGGCCTGGGACTTTCCGTCCGGGAAATCCTGGAAACGGCTGAAAAAGTCACCGGCAAAAAAATTCCCGTCCGCTACGGTCCGCGCCGTGAAGGCGACCCGCCCCGCCTGATTGCCAATCCGAAGAAAGCCAAGGAAATCCTCGGCTGGGAAGCCAGGTGCAAGGATGCAGGAGCCATTGTGGAAACCGCATGGAAGTGGATGACCGGCCCGCGCCGCGGCCACTATTAATGCCTCTACCCGTAAAAGGCCACCCTCTTTTCCGCCCTGCCATGCCTTCCATGGCAGGGCTTGTTTTTTCAAATTTCTTCGTACGCTCCTCTCCCGGAACCGCTCTTTCTTCCTCTGCCGGCCACAGATAAAAACATTCAAAGACAAACGGTTCCCGGTGCGCTGCTTCTCCTTCCCGGCTTCAAAAAGCCTTTTCCATTTCCCTCCGGCAAACCAGGAGCACAGTCCGTGTCCCGGCAGGCGCCCCCGTCGGGTATATGATGCAACCAATATAAGCCGTTCATTATAAAATTCCATTTTGTTCATATCTGGTCATTTACCACCCTATAGACCATCAAAATTTTTGAACTCGCCTCAACCGGAAAAACATTCTATTATCCTCAGGAAGCTTCACATACTGTATGAGCCTGCATATTGAAAGTACTGAAAATGCCCTTGCGGAATTGAAGAAGCAGCGGACCAAGACACTAACCGCCGCCATTTCCGTCTCCTTCCTCGGCATCGCCCTCATGGGCCTCCTCCTCTACCTGGTGCACATCATCGTGGCCGTTCCGGAAGATCCCCCCATGGTCGCCTACGCCACCCAGGAAGGCGACAACCCGGACATCGACACGCCGGAAGTCACCCAGACCACCCAGCGCCCCAGCAGTTCCTCCACCTCCGCGCAGGTGAAGGTCATCGCCGCCGTCGCCACGGCGGACGTCGCGGTGGTCAACCCGGATATTGAGGTGGACGTCCCCTCGGAAGAACTCTCTATGGGCATCGATATCGGCGACGGCTTCGGCACCGGCACGGGCGACGGAGACGGGGGAGGCATTCCCGGCATCATCTCCAAGCGCTGCGATTTGAACGACCGCATGAAGCGCATCACGGAAAACGGGGGCACCCCGCAGTGCGAGGAAGCCGTAGTCAAATCCCTCCGCTGGCTGAAAAAACAGCAGAACGGCAACGGTTCCTGGGGTGAAGGACAATTCCGCGCTTCCATGACCGGCATTTCCCTGCTGGCCTACCTGGCCCACTGTGAAACCCCTCTTTCCGAGGAATTCGGAGAAAACGTCCTGAAAGGCATTTCCTTCCTGGTGGACTTAGGCATGAAAAACCCCGTCCTTTCGGAACAGCCCGCCCTGAAGGAAATCTGTTATGACCACGCGGTAGCCACCTATGCCCTGTGCGAAGCCTACACTTTCTGCAAGCAGATGGACATCCCCTCCATCTCCAATCTGGAAAAAGTCGTCATAAAGGCCGTTGATAAGATTGTGGACAATCAAAATACCGACGGCGGCTGGGCCTACAATTACAACACGAAGGCGGGCGCTCATACGGACCTTTCCGTCACCGGATGGAACGTACAGGCCCTCAAGGCCGCCGAACACGGCGGCATCCGCCCCTCCAAAGGCGAAATACGCACGGCCCTGCGCAAAGCCGCGGCCTATTGCCGGAAATGCGGCAAGCCCGACGGCCTCTTCACCTACATGCAGGAAGGCAGGGAAGACGCCGCAGCACGTCCCTCCCTGGTGGGCGTAGGCGTTCTTTCCCTTCAAATGTGCGGCAACGGTTCGGACAGCGCCGCCCGCAAGGGACTGGACTGGATGCTTAAGAACACCAACCAGCCGTTCAACTGGAAGGCGAACAATACTTCCTCCAACCTCTACCAGCACTATTACGGGGTACAGGCCGCCATGAACCGCGGAGGGGATGTATGGAAAGCGTACAACAAGGCCTTCCGTGATTCCACCCTCGGAGCCCAGGCCACCGATGGAAGCTTCACCCCGAACGGATTCCCGGGACCGGGGGGTCTCGTGAACAGCAATGGAGGTTCCATCAACGACAAAATTTACCGCCAGTGCCTCGCTACGCTGATGCTGGAGGTGTATTACCGCTTCCTTCCCGGCACGGGGGAAGGCACCAGGAATTCCTAATCTGATTGACAGACAGGCGTGTCTGGCTTTAGTATGCTGCCAGCCTTGTAAACAGGCAGGCCAGCAATACATACCTGTACAGGGCAATTCTCCCCATTTTTCAGAAATGCGGGAGTTTTTGCCTTGATGCTAACCAGACACCTCCCTCTATGAGTCTCCACATTGAAAGTACTGAAAATGCCCTTGCGGAATTGAAGAAGCAGCGGACCAAGACACTAACCGCCGCCATTTCCGTCTCCTTCCTCGGCATCGCCCTCATGGGCCTCCTCCTCTACCTGGTGCACATCATCGTGGCCGTTCCGGAAGATCCCCCCATGGTCGCCTACGCCACCCAGGAAGGCGACAACCCGGACATCGACACGCCGGAAGTCACCCAGACCACCCAGCGCCCCAGCAGTTCCTCCACCTCCGCGCAGGTGAAGGTCATCGCCGCCGTCGCCACGGCGGACGTCGCGGTGGTCAACCCGGATATTGAGGTGGACGTCCCCTCGGAAGAACTCTCTATGGGCATCGATATCGGCGACGGCTTCGGCACCGGCACGGGCGACGGAGACGGGGGAGGCATTCCCGGCATCATCTCCAAGCGCTGCGATTTGAACGACCGCATGAAGCGCATCACGGAAAACGGGGGCACCCCGCAGTGCGAGGAAGCCGTAGTCAAATCCCTCCGCTGGCTGAAAAAACAGCAGAACGGCAACGGTTCCTGGGGTGAAGGACAATTCCGCGCTTCCATGACCGGCATTTCCCTGCTGGCCTACCTGGCCCACTGTGAAACCCCTCTTTCCGAGGAATTCGGAGAAAACGTCCTGAAAGGCATTTCCTTCCTGGTGGACTTAGGCATGAAAAACCCCGTCCTTTCGGAACAGCCCGCCCTGAAGGAAATCTGTTATGACCACGCGGTAGCCACCTATGCCCTGTGCGAAGCCTACACTTTCTGCAAGCAGATGGACATCCCCTCCATCTCCAATCTGGAAAAGGTCGTCGTAAAAGCCGTGGACAGGATTATTGACGCCCAGTGCCCCAACGGGGGCTGGGGCTACAGCTACAACAACAAGATTAATCCGGACATCGACCTTTCCGTCACCGGATGGAACGTACAGGCCCTCAAGGCTGCCGAACACGGCGGCATCAAGCCTACCAAAGGGGAAATCCGCTCTACGCTGCGCAAGGCCTCAAGCTACGTGCGCAAGAACGTCATGCCGGACGGTAAGTTTTCCTATAAGGAAAACGGCAATATGCCCCGTTCCTCCCTGGTAGGCGTGGGCGTGCTTTCTCTGCAAATGACGGGCAACGGCTCGGACAGCGCCGCCCGCAAGGGTCTGGACTGGATCAAAAACAATGTCAAAAACCTCCAGTGGGGCCAGGGAAGCGGCACGGAAAACGTCAAGAGCAATCTCTACATGCATTACTACTGCGTGCAGGCTGCCATGAACCGCGGAGGAGACGTATGGACCTCTTACAACAAAGCATTCCGGGACGCCGTGCTCAGCGGCCAGAATGCGGACGGCAGTTTCCGGAAAAATGACGTAGGATACGTTTCCGGCATGAGCAATAAATCTGAAAACATCTACCGCCAGTGCCTGGCAACGCTGATGCTGGAAACCTATTACCGTTTCCTGCCTGGTACGGGGGAAGGCACCAAGAACTCCTGAGGCATCCCTCCGAATAACGAAAAGAGCGCCGCGGGAAAAGGTTCTGCATGCGAGAAAACGAACCTTCTTCCGGCGGCGCGCAAATTAAATCCTGACTTGACCGCAGAGGTTTCTCTTGTTATTCATATGGTTTCCATTTTCTAACGACGTGAATAACAATTCTTCCATCCTTTTCGGCCTTTTTGATGAATTTCTTTGGGTCCGGTGTTCCGGACGCGGAAGTTTTGCCAATAGTCCGACTGTCAAATCCCTGGGGGACGATTACATCGCTTCCGGAGGGCGTCTGATCGTCATTGATCTGGAAACTTGCTCCGGCATTGACTCCACCTTCATGGGCACTCTTGCGGGCCTGTCCCGACGGCTGCTTCCCATCGGGGGATCCGTCCAAATCGCTTCCCCGAGCGAACGCTGCCTGAGCGCCCTGGAAAGCCTGGGGCTGGACGCCCTGCTCAGCATTGAACCGCCCACAGCCCCCTGGAGGGGAAAAGTAGAGCAGATACGTGCCGCCCTGGGTACTGAAAATGCCCCTTCCGTTCACTTGGATGCCAAGGAGCAAACTCTCCACGTTCTCAACTCCCATTTGACCCTGAGCGAAATGAGCGAAGAGAACGAAGAAAAATTCCGCAACGTAACCGACTGCCTGAAAGAAGAATTGGAACGGCAGAAAGATCAATAAAAATACCTCCCCTCCACATGGACCTGCGCTCCATGGCCTCCCTGTATGAGGAAGCCCTTTCCGCAGCAAGGGAAGAAGGGCCGGCCGCCGTCAGGGAACATTCCGTTTCCAATCATTCCGCCCTTCCGGACGAGCGGACTCTTCAGCTTCTTCTGCTGGAAGGAGTATTCGGAACCTCTTTTACGGATGATTCAGGCAGGGACGTTCACATTCTGGATTTCGGGAACTGGAATAAATCCGCCGGACCGGACTTTCTAAACGCCAGGATATGCATTAATGGCGTCCCGCAATCGGGAGATATCGAACTGGATTCCACGCCGGAAGACTGGGAACGCCACGGGCACGGTTCCAACCCGGGGTTTAACGGCGTTATCCTGCACCTCGCCTGCGCGCCCAGCCGCAGGAAATGGTTCACCCGCAATGCCAGGCATGAACGCGTTCCTCTGGCTGTCATTCCCCCCGCTGCGCTGGCGCGGTCAGGAACATCCCCTTCCGGCAACGCCCCGGTACGCCACTGCCGCCACTCCGGACTGCTGGCATCCATGGCTCCGGAGTTTCTGGAAACACTCCTCCAATCAGCGGCAGCCTACAGGTTCCGGAACAAGCACCGCCGCCATGCGGAACGCGCCAAATACGCAGGAGAGGAACAGGCCCTTTTTGAAAACCTGGCGGAAACGCTGGGCTATCACGCCAACAAAACCGCCATGCGCCACCTGGCCCTGCGGGCGCCCCTGCGTTCCATCCGGAACTGTCCGGAAGCCCTGCTTTTCGGTACGGCGGGCTTCCTCCTTCCCGTTCTTCCGGCCTCCTGCACACCGGAAGCCGTAGAACTCCACAAAAAACTCTGGGCTCAATGGTGGCCCCTGCGGGCACAATTTGAACTGGCGCCGAACCGATCCTTTCCCTGGACGTATTCCGGCAACAGGCCGGCCAACCATCCGCAGAGGCGCGTAGGGGCGCTGGCCGTCATCACAGCAGATTTTGATGCGTTTAAGCGTCTTTGCCTTGCCGGACATACGGAAGAGCTGGCGAAGTACCTCTCCTCCCTTACACACCCCTACTGGAGCACCCATGTAACGCTTCCTTCCCCACCGTCTCCCCGCCCCATGGCCCTGATGGGCCGGGATAGAATTCTGGACTTCATCATCAACCACCTTCTTCCGATGAAAGATGACGAACATGCATGGAAGCATTATCTTTCCCTCCGGGCCGGACAGGCGGGAACAAAAGTCCTCTCCGTCCACCAATCTCTGCTGGGCGGCAGGCCGGATGCACACGCCTTTCTTGCGAAAGCCTGGCACCACCAGGCATTGCTTCAAATTCACGAAGACCTGTGTTCCCTCCATTCCTGCGCCATTTGCTCCCTGCTCAGGCAGATGGAAAAGAAATGAGAGCGCAGCCCTTCTTTCCTTAAGACGGGGCGAAGGACCGCCCCCTGCGAAAACCCTTCCCAATCTTTACATCCCGAGAGGAATTCCTTCTTTCGGAACGCGCCATTCAGCAAGCTCCTCCTTTGAAACAAATACCGTCCCTTCCGCAAAGGTCCGGGATAAAAAAAGCTCCCAGCCCTAACGAAAGGACTGGAAGCCATGACTATTTTTAGTTCCCGAACTAAAACCGGATTATGGATTTCCTTTTTTACCGGGCCGCGGACGGTGAAGACTCCGTTCCCGATTTCAGCGGCAGGGTTTTCATGCGGGTCATCTTCCCGTTAAAGCGCACGGGCAACACCTTGGGTTGGGCGGAATACAACTTCACGTTGCTTACCTTGCCGTCCTTCCAGGAAAAATCCACCGTGACGTTGCCCCGGGCTTTCAGCCCCTTCACGGAGCCTTCAGGCCACGCTTCCACGGGAGAGGGCATGATATCCAGGCCCCCGGCATGGGATTGCACCAACATTTCACAAATGCCGCCTACAATGCCGAAGTTGCCGTCCATCTGCATAGGGGGATGAGTAGTCAGCATATTCGGCAAAGTGTTGAATTTCAAGAGTCCCTGAACCATTTCATGAGCCTTGTTCCCCTCGCCCAGGCGGGCCCACAGAGCCGTGCGCCACGGCCACGTCCAGGAACGGCGGCTGTCTCCGGTCGTGCCGCGCCATTCCAGGGAAAGGCGGGCGGCTTCCGCCAGCTTGGGCGTCTTGAGCTTGCTGATCTGGTTGCCGGGGAAAACGGCAAAAAGGTGGGACGTATGGCGGTGGTCCGTCTTGGGAATGCGGTCAATCATCCATTCCTGAAGATTTCCTTCCTTGCCTATCTTGTTGCCGGCCAGCCTTTTCAGCTTGCCCTCCAGGCTCTTGGCCCAGGCGGCGTCCTTGCCCAGAATGCGGGCGGCTTTGATGGTATTGGAGAAAAGCTCCGCAATGAGCTGCTGGTCATGCATCACACCGTCTTCACGCGGCCCATGTTCGGGAGACCAGCCATTGGGAGCCACCAGAGTTCCGGCTTTCACATCGGCCAGATCCTTCTTCTCCTCTTCGCTCGGATCCTTGCCGTTTGTCTTGAACCCTTCGCCCCCGGCTCCCAGTTCCTTCAAATGGTCTTCCCAGAAATGACAGATTTCCTTCATCAGGGGATACGCCTGTTTTTCCAGATACTTTCTATCACCGGTAAATGCATAATGTTCCCATATATGCAGCGCATACCAGGCCGCACCGGGAATGTTCCACTGCCAGCCGTTGCCACCGAAGATATTCTGGGAGGTGCGCACCGTCCAGCCGCGCACGGGTTTGCCGTCCTTGGTATTGAACCCCTTGTTCGCCTGGGAAGCGTCCCGGCAGCCGGGAGCCATTGCCTCCACATAATTGACCAGGGCCTCATGGCATTCGGAAAGATTGGCGGGTTCCGCCCCCCAATACGCCATCTGGACGTTGATGTTGTTATGGTAGTCGCAGGCCCACGGCGGTTTGACATAATCATTCCACAACCCCTGCAGGTTGGCCGGGAGCGTGCCGGGCCGGGAACTGGACAACAGCAGATAGCGGCCGAACTGGAACATGGTTTCCTCCAGATCGGGGTCTGCCGGATTTTTCTTATAGGCCTCCAGACGCTTTGGCGTAGGCAGCTTGGCTACATCCTCCTCCGTTTTTCCGAAGTTGACCTTCACCCGGTCAAACATGGACTTGTACTGGGAAATGTGGGCCTGTTTCAGGGCGGCATAATCCGCAGAAGCGGCTTTGGCCGCATAACGATCCAGCTTCCTGGAGGGAGATTCACCCTTCCAGTCCTTTTTATAATCCATCAGGTAATCCGTCTCCATGGCGATGACGACCATGCAGGAATCCGCATTTTTCACGGAAATTTTATCTCCCGAGGCAGAAAGCGTACCGCCTTTGGGACGGATCAAAACGCGGCCTTCATAATTCATGCCGTTTTTCAACATCCCCTTCCAGGTGATGACGGATCCCTTGGCGGAAATATCTGCTCCAAGCTGGCTGTTAACGGAAAAATCCGCGCTGAATTGGCCGGGTTTGCTGGCTTTATAGTTCAGCACCAGGACGTTGGCAGGCGTGCTGGAGAATGCCTCCCGGTCATACGTTACGCCGTCCGCCTTGTAATTCACTTTATGAATGCCGTCCCGGAGATCCAGGGAGCGCGTAAAATCTTCCACAGACAGGGAAGCCGGCTGGTCGCCTTTTTTAAAGTCCACAAACAAATCCCCAAAGGGAAGATAGTTGCCGAACTGGTTCGTTCCGGCATCAGGCCCGTAACCGTACCCTCCCCCCGGATTGGCACCTCCGGACCAAAGGCTGATTTCATTCAGGGCCAGCCGCTCGCGGCCGGGAGCGCTGAAAATCATGGCTCCAACGCGACCATTGCCAATGGGATACCCCTCCGCTTCCCAGACGGAGGCAGGCTTTCTGTACTTGCCAAAACTGCCCTCGGAATTTTTGTCTTCCTGCGGATAAACAACTACGGCCGGTTCATCAGACCAGATCAAATTGGAGGCGGAAGGCTTATCCAGAGCCCCCCACCCGAAAGAAACGGCACTTACCGCCACGGCAGATAAATATAGAGATTGGAAATGCATGCTTTAATAAACAATGTCACATATTTACTGCCTTCGCAACCTCTATCTTTCAGCCATTCCGAACTTATCGGCCGCCACATGACGGATTCTTTCCCCCATTATTTCCCTCCCGGCCCAGGGACGCTTCCTCCAATGGCGGCGAGAACAGTAAATTTCCTTGTCTTTAAAAATGACGCCCCTACTTTGGCATGTATGTTGAAACGACTTCTCTCCGCATTTTTTTCTCTGTTCTTTCTGGGAGCGGCCTCCGGGACATCCTTTGCGGAAGTCACCGTTCCGGACGCCCTGAAAGACCGGATTGCCCTGAAAAAAACGGCCCGTCAGCTCAATATCGTTTATTTTCTGGGCAGTGATACGGAACCCGTTCCGGATTATGAACGGCGCCTCAGCGAACTGCTCCTTTACCTCCAGCAGTTTTACGGCAAGGAAATGCAGCGGCATGGCTATGGCGCGCGTTCCTTCGGCCTGGACATCAAATCCCCAGGCCGCGTGAACATCATTGAATACAAGGCCAAAAATCCGGCGGCCCATTATCCTTATGAAAACGGAGGCGGCTGGAAAGCGGCCCAGGAACTTGACGAATTTTTCAAAGCCCATCCGGACAGGAAAAAAAGCCAGCACACGCTCATCATCATGCCCACCTGGAATGACGAAAAGAACGGCCCCGACAATCCCGGCGGAGTTCCCTTTTACGGCATGGGGCGCAACTGTTTCGCCCTGGATTATCCGGCCTTCGATATCAAACACCTGGGGCAGAAAACAAGGGAAGGAAGGCTGCTGACCAAATGGTACGGAGGCATGGCCCACGAATTGGGGCACGGCCTTAATCTGCCGCACAACCACCAAACCGCCTCGGACGGTAAAAAATACGGCACGGCCCTGATGGGTTCGGGCAATTACACGTTCGGGACCAGTCCCACGTTCCTGACCCCGGCCAGCTGCGCCCTGCTGGATGCCTGTGAAGTGTTTTCCGTCACCCCGTCCCAGCAATTCTACGAAGGCAAGCCGGAAGTGGAGGTCGGGGACGTAGCCATTTCTTTTAAAGGAGACCAGATTCTGGTTTCCGGCAATTATAAAAGCCCCCAGACCGTCAAAGCTCTGAATGTTTACATCCAGGATCCTCCTTATGCGGTCAACCAGGACTATGACGCCGTTTCCTTCTCCCGGCGCCTTGGAAAAAAGAGCGGGAAATTCTCCATGAAAATTGACAAAAAAGAGCTGGAAGGATTGAACAATAACGAATTCCGCATTTCCCTCATGTTCATTCTCGCCAACGGGCTGCACATGCAGAAGCACTTCACGTTCCATTGGGACGCTCTCCAGGATTACAGGGACGGAAGCAAATCCTGAACGCATTTTCCATGCGCGGGCGGAGGCCGCCACAATCACGGCCTTCGCACCTTGCGGAGCCTTATTCCTTCAAACTGGTGCGCCAGCCGGAAGCGTGCTGATAGTAATAAACCGCTTCCCTTTCCAGCTCTTTCATCCGCCCATCCGGCTCAACGGCCTCTCCGTCCCGGAAAAATTCCACTCCGCGCTGGGGTTTGAGCACCACCATGTCTTTCCCCTTCAAATAGCCGATATATTGGTAATTGCTCACAAAATACCGGGACTGATAGGAAGGCTTCAAGGCATCCTTCCCATAAAAGGCCGCATCATACGGCCAGTTCAACAGCCCCAGCAGGGTGGGCAGCACGTCAATCTGGCTCACGGGAGTGTCCCGCCGTTCCGGTTTCAGCAGAGCCGGAGCGTAGAAAATGGAAAAAATGCGGTGCGTTTCCGGATTGAGGGCCTGCTTTCCCGCGCTCCCGGCGCCGTGGTCTCCTACGAACACGAACAGCGTGTTGTCAAACCAGGGTTTGGTTCTGGCCTCCTCCACAAAGGCGCCTACCGCATAATCCGCGTATTTCACGGCCCCCATGCGCCCCGTGTGGGAAGGAATGTCAATGCGCCCTTCCGGATACGTGTAGGGGCGGTGGTTGGACGTGGTAAACACCACCTGCAAAAACGGCTTGCCGCGTCCGCAGGATTCATCCGCCTCCCGTACGGCGCGGCGGAACAAATCTTCATCGCAAACGCCCCAAATGGTGGAATGGGTCACCTCGGAATCAGCCATGGAATTACGGTCCAGAACCTGAAACCCGTTGTTCCCGAAAAAATAATTCATGTTGTCAAAATACCCGTAGCCGCCGTAAATCCATTTGAGATCATATCCCTTGTCCCTGAATATGGAACCTATGGTCTGCAAATGCTCGTTTCCTTCCTGGCGAAGGATGGACATGCCGGGAAGCGGCGGCAGGGATGTGCTGATTGCTTCCAGCCCGCGTACGGAACGGGTGCCCGTGGCATAAGTATTCGGGAAAAAAATGCCTTCCTTTCCCAGACGGCTCAGGCACGGAGTGACGTCAGCCCCGTCTTCCCGGCACTCGTTCAAAAATTCCGCTCCCATGCTCTCCATGACCACAACCACGACATTCGGGCGGATAGCCCCCCCGGAAGGACGCACCTGCCTCTTTACGCTGCCGGACGAAGCCTCCGGCACGGACGTGTCATCCGCCGTGAACTCCCGGGCCAGAAACGCCGCCGCTTCCGCATCCGGCAGCGTCCGGTAATAAGCGCGGTAATCCAGTTCATTCTTGAGAAAGGCGCTGAACAGGCTGTAAAGGCCATCCTTGGCCATTTCCGAATTATAACGGTTGTTCACGGCATCCGCATCCTTGATATCCACCAGCCAATATCCCCCCGTGACGCAGGCCAGCAGGAACAGCACCACACAGCCTCGTTTCCATCCGGCGGGAACCGCCCCGTTCCTGGGAAGCAGGAACTTCTTCATTCCCCAGACGGCCAGAACGGACACCGCCAGAATGCCGCCCAGAATAGGAATGATGGGATAGGACTCGTAAATATTTCCGATAACCTCCTTGGTGTAAACCAGGTAATCCACCGCAATGAAATTGAAGCTGGCTTCAAACTCGTTCCAGAAAAAGGCTTCCGCCACATCTTCAAACAGATTGGCGAGCACAAACAGGAAAAACCATGCGGAGGTGAGCCACCTGTCCGCCTTCCCTCCTGCTTTCCCGCGCGGCAGAATCCACAAATAAACGGCATAGGGAATAAGCCAGTAGCACATGGTGACGGCAAACTCCGTCACAAAAACGTACGCCGTTTTCAGGAGGGGAAGCAACCCGAAATCCATGTTGCGGTATTCGAAAAATACCGTAAACAGATTTTCCACCGCCTCAATGCCGAACGCAAACAGGAAGAACGGCCAAAACCTCCCCCAATAATAACGAATCATCGCTACCGGAAATATGCCAGCCGGAGCATGCCGTCAATGCTCCATCACAACATCACGGCGATATGGATGTCATTCCAGAGAAATGAGACGGGAGAAGGTTCTCCTACACCACATCCAGAGCGGCATCCCAGTCTTTCCAGACAGGCTCCAGCCCGGCATTCCGTATGGCTCCGACCACCTGCTCCGGTGTGCGCTGGTCGGAAATCTCAAACTGCTCCGTCGCCTTGCAATTCCCTTTCCGGCCATCGGGAAGATCCACCCGGTTGCCCCGCACCGTCAAATGGGCGGCAGCCGTTCCCACGCCCGTGTAGCCCCCCGGTTCCGTGCGCGCAATGGCGGACATGTGGGTCATGCCCAAATGCATCAGGGCATTCCTCATCGGCGCGGGCTCACGGGTGCTGATGGACATGCCTATCTTGGGGAAACAGATGCGCAGGGCGGCCATAAGCTGGACAAAATGACGGTCATCCAGCATCAAGTCCGGATCAGGTTCATACTCGTAATTCCCGGCGTAGGGACGCATGCGCGGAAACGCCACGGAAAGCGCGGATTTCCAGCAATGCTTCTGCAGGTAATCCAGATGGACGGCAAGTGCCATGGCCTCCCGCCGCCACGGCGAAAGCCCGAACAAGGCTCCTATCTGAATGCGGCGGAAACCGCCCTGGTAGGCGCGTTCCGGGCAGTCCAGCCTCCAGTTGAAATTTTTCTTCATCCCTGCCGTATGCAGGGTTTCATACACTTCCCGGTTATAGGTTTCCTGATACACGGCCAATTGTTCCGCCCCATGGCGGACGATCTCCGCATAACGGTCGTCCGGCAACGGCCCTATCTCCAGCCCCAGGGATGGAATAAAGGAATGCAGGGCGTCCAGGCATTCCTGCATATACCCGTCAGAAACGAACTTGGGATGCTCCCCGGCCACCAGCAGGATGCTGCGCAGCCCCAGGCCGTGCAGGTAGCGGGCCTCCTGCACCACTTCATCCACCGTAAGCGTGGTGCGGATAATGGGATTATCCCGGGAAAAACCGCAGTACTTGCAATTATTGATGCATTCGTTGGACAGGTAAATGGGGGCGAACAGGCGGATGGTCCGGCCGAAATGCAGCCGCGTCAGACGCCGGCTCTCCTGCGCCATCTCCTCCAGGCGGGCGTCGTCAACCGGTTCCAGCAACGCCATGAAACGGCGTACCAGGGGAGTGGGGCAATCCATCAAACCGTTTAATTCTTCAGAAAAAGACATACGTAAACTAAGTAAAATTTTGAGAGAGCCGGCTGCATTTCCATTCCTGAACCGGAAAGCCCCAATTTGCTACCTCCCTTGCAAAAGATACCATCTTTTACCGTGTCATTTCCCGGAGAGGAGCGTTCCATGAAGGCCGGGGAGCCTGCGAATCGTCGTGACAGACGGCCTCTTATGGACTAATCTGGCTTTATCCTCCCATGAGCGCTACACCGAACAGCCTTTTCCGCCATTATCTTGATTCCCTGATCCAGCAGGGAACAACGCGAACGAGCCTGACGGATGAAGCCAGAAACGTTCTCAGAACATGGTACGTGGCTTCCAGGCAGGGAGGCCGTCCCGCCGCATCAGCACCCGCTTCTCCAGAACCGCCGCCCCTGCAGGCAGCCGCTCCTGTCTCCGCTCCTGCCGTAAAGCCGGAACCGCCGGAGCTGTTTCCGCAAAACAGGGAACCGGCCTCTGCCATTACCCTCCCGGAAGGGACAATGGAAGACAAGCTGCAATACCTCCGTAATCTGGCGCAGAACTGGAAACCGGCGCGGGAACTCAACTCCCTGCGGGACACCATGGTCTTTGCCACGGGCAATCCCCATACGAAACTCATGCTCATCGGGGAAGCTCCCGGATATTATGAAGAAGTGCAGCAGGAGCCCTTTGTGGGCCGTGCCGGGGAAAAACTCAACCAGATATTAAGGGCCATGGGGCTCTCCAGAGACATGGTCTATATTTCCAATATCGTCAAATTCCGCCCGGCCCTCCCCAACCAGCGGACCAATAACCGTGCACCCACGCCGGAAGAAATTGAAGCATGCCTGCCCATCATCATGCATGAAATCCGGGTCATCCAGCCGAAAATGATTGTAGCCCTGGGCGGTACCGCCGCCGTAGGCCTGTTGGGGGAACAGGGATCCGTCAGTTCCATGCGCGGCAGGTTCCACGACCTTAACGGCATTCCCGTACGCGTCACTTACCATCCCAGTTATCTGCTCAGATCGGACAGCCCGCGGGAAAAACGCAAGGTATGGGAAGACATGCTGGCCGTTATGGAACGCCTGGACATGCCCATCTCAGAAAAACAGCGCGGCTACTTCCTGCCCAGGGCATAACCATGGGGACTCCCTCATGCCGCCCTTTTCCGGCTGCGGCAGTCAAACAGCCGTCCCTTCATAGAAAGTCCGTTCCTGCAATGCCGATTTTGTTGTTCCAGCCATGTTCCGGCGCTTCCCAGAAAAGGCGTGCCCTGTCGCGGCTCACCCCTTCCATGTTCAGGTACCGCTCCCGCAACAGGGAGGAGGAACGATGCCCCATCTCCAGCTGAAGCAGGGAAAAATCCCTGAACCATTTGGCGTGATAGGAAGCATAAGTATGCCTCAGCGCGTCCGCACTCCATTCTCCAAAGCGGTTGTGCAGCCCCCATCCGGCTTTTTTCCGGAGCAGCCTCCAGCGCACCGGCCAATTGGGAGGACATAACAGTCCGGCCGGCCCCCCTGCTCTGTATCCCGCCAGAAGCCGCCAGAGCACAGCATGAATGGTGACATGCCTGATTCCCCCCGTTTTACTGGTTCGGGACCTTACGGAAATGACCCTCTCCTCCAAATCCACATCACGCCAATGGAGGCGCACCACCTCCCCCGGCCTGATTCCGGCGTACAACATTACCCAAACAGCCGGAGCGCAGTCACGAAATTCCGGAGCTTCCACCACCGTCCGAAGGCTTCCTATCTCTTCCGGAGCCAAAATGGCAATCGTCCGTTCACGAAACGAAGGAGAGTCCACACGGGCGACAGGATTTTCCCCGCACCATCCGCGCCGCAGGGAAAAGGACAAAACGCCGCTCATCACCGCCCGGCCCTTGTAACGCTGCCTGTGGGATGTAAAAGCAGCCTCCAGAAAATGGGCGCAATGCTCCGGCGTCAGCTTCCGGACCGGAAAACCTTTCAATTCCGGACACCTCCGCATCAAAGCCCCGGTGAAATACCTGATATCGCGCAACGTCGTAGGGCGAAGATTACGCTTCGCCTTCAGCATTTCTTCCACGGCGGCGGAAAAGGAAACCGTCCTTTCCCCTTTCCTCAATTCCTCAGCACCCAGAAAAATTGCCTTTCTGGCCCGGCGCATGCTGCGGCTGCCTCCGCACAGGCTCAGCAGCTCTACTGCGAGGCTGGCAGCATCCAGCATATTCAATCCGCTACCTTTCAATAACATTTCCGCAGCCAGATATTCCTTCTGGTTTTTTCCATGTCTCGCCATTCCGAATATCATGTTTTTTATATTAATACCTGATACATCACAGGATTGTTAATCCTGTTATCAAGAAAAAATTACAATATTTTTATCCATTGATCTCTTTTTACGGACAATTCTTTATGTACAACCACAATTCTATTTGTTAGATAAACCGTTGATTCAATCTTCCGAGGCACCATGAGCATTTATGTGCCCAAAGCGGAAAAAACGAATGGGATATATTCAGAAACACAGGATTAACAATCCTGTACATAAACAGCAGGGAAAAGTCATTCATCTCCACTTTTCCCTGAATTAATCTGAATATAACAAACCATGAACCTTCGTTTACCCCTCCCGTTGCGCCGGGCCCTTCTGGCAGCCATGTGCGTCCTTGGAAGCCAAACCTTCGCCGCCGAATATACAGCTTCCACCCTGGAAGAATTTCAAACAGCCTGGAACCAGATGGCTGATGGAGACACGTTGACCATTACCGGCTCCATCGACTTTGAAGGAGTAGAATTGGGCTCCCTGCCCGCAGACGCCTCCATTGTCCTCAAATCAGACGGGAAAGGAAGCATCTCCAACTTCAACTACAAGGACATGTCTGCCGTGAACATGCAGCATCTTAACGTGAGCGGCCGTGGAACCGTTCACGTGGGCAACATGACGGAAGGCATGCTCAGCGGATGGGACGAAGAAGGAAACACCCTTTCCATAGAAAACGCTTCCACGCTGGAAGGAACCTGGCTTGTGCTGGAAAACAACAAGCTGGTGGCCGGAGACGGAGCCGTTCTCAGCCGGAATGAGGTCACTACCGGGCATTCCGCCTCCATAGAAACCAGAATTGATCCCGAAACAGGAGCCCTCATCTCCACGGTAGTCACCGCTACACCGGGAGAAATTGCCATGGATCTGGGAAAAAACGTCCGTATCCATGAAATGGATTTATCCATGAATGATGGAGTCCGCGGCCAAATTGTCTCCCATGGAGATATTTCCTTATCTGATTCCACGCTCATCTCTACAGGCGCCGTCAATACGACATCCGTTTATGAAAATGAAGATTCCGGCGTCCTGATCGGTCAGTCGGAAACCGTCGGCGCTCACGGAGGGATCGACTTCAGCGCGGGAGCCGTGACGATGCAGGATACGAACCTGAGCACCGTGGGCGGCGACAGCCAATCCACTGGGGGTGAAATACTGCTGGGAGATAACAGTACGCTGACAGCCAAGGAGAGGGCGGAAATCACGACAGAAGCCCTTGTCCTTTCCCAGGGCATTGCCAGACAAGGTGAAGACGGAACCTACCTTCCCGGAACCAGCATGGAGGAAACCATGGGGCTGTTCGGAGACATCACCGTCGGCAACGGCAGTTCCATTGAAAACTATGACATGGATGCGCAAGGTTCCATCTTCATCGGCGAAGGGGCAAAACTGACATCCGTCACACTGGATGCCGTATCCGTGGAACTGGATTCCCTGTCCATAACCGAAGGAGAAGACGGAATCCGCACCGTGCGCATGACCACCGGAGCGGGAGACCAGGCCACCGTCTCCATTGGAGCAAACTCTACGCTGGACGATGTGGATATTTACGCGGAAGGAGGGAATATCTATATCGGAAGCAATACTGAAATTACAGGCGACAACGATCTTTCCGGCAGCCAGATGGCCGATATCTGGGCAGGGGACACGGTTGGCTCCATTGGAGACGACGGCGCTTCCACCCGTGGAACCGTCTCCTTTGAAGGGACGCTCAAGCAAAACGCGGAAGGAGACTATGTGCTGGCTTCCGGAGAATATGCGGAAGGAACTTATGGCGGGAACGTAGTCATTGGAGACAATGTTACGCTGACCATGACCACCGTAGCTGCGGAAAATACCATCACGCTGGGGAACAATGTAACTTATCAGGGAACGGAAGATGCTCCCGTTTACCACATGAGCGCCTTCAGCGATGCGGACAACAGCCTTATCCGCGCCAGCATCATTGATACGGATGAAAACGGGAATATTCTCAACGGAACAGTTACCGTCACGGAACGCGAAAACAAAATCACCACGGGCCGCGGCAATACATTCATGAACAGCAATGCCCCGGGCAGGTCCGCTGCCATGGATATCTCCAGGGGAGGCGCCCTCTATGCACATGGAGACATCGTTATTGGAGAAAACAACAGCTTCATCAGCAATACGGCAGCGGGATCCGGCGGAGCCGTCTTCGCCCAGAACAATATTGCCGAATCCATAACCTATACGGACGGGGAACGCACCTCCAAACTGACCACGGAAGTGCTGGATATCACGGTAGGAAACGGAACTGTCTTCTCCGGCAACACGGCTGGAGCCAATGGCGGGGCCATCGCTTCCGAACTGACGAGCAACCTCGCGCAGCAGGATGGCGACAATGTGGAGGACCTCTTTGAAAATGAAGGGGCCAATATCTGGCTCGGCAGGGACGTCACCTTCACGGATAATGCCGCCTCCGGGCTGGGAGGCGCCATCCACCTGATGGAGAACCGCATTCTTCTGATTGGCTCCGGAGCCTTCTTTGACGGCAACACGGCCGGGGAAGAAGCTAACGACATCTTTGCGGAAGACGGCTCCGTCATTCTGGCGGACACGGACGCGAACGATATCACCATCATCAACAGCGGCATTTCCGACGCAGACTATTACTCCCTTGACGACGGTCCGTGGACGCGCGGCGCCGCCACGCTGATTCAGACAGGCGGCGGCGACCTGCTTTACGGAGGCCGGGACACGGAGGATAACGGATTCGGCGGAACATTGATCCAGCAATCCGGAACCGGCTCCCTGATCGTGGGCCACCTGGCCGAAGTGGATGACATCATGGTCATGGAAGGAGCTCAATTGGGAGTTGAAGACCTGACGGACTACGAAATGAATGGCGCAGGCGTCATTCTGACGGAAGATTCCGTACTGGCTGGAGACACGTTGGAAATTAACGGAAACGCCGTGATTGAAATGGGGGAAGGTTCCTCCCTGCTCCTCAATGACATCGCGTTCAACGGCCACTCCTCCATCAAACTCTGGAATATCGATGAAGCGGGCAACGGCCGCGACCTCACACACACCGCCGCCGGAACTTCTTCCGTGGACAACGTCACCATCACCGGAGCCGAAGTAAGCGAACTGCCTCTGTTCAACACCGCTTTCGTCTCCACAAGCGCAACGCCCCATGAAAACGGAACTATCCGCCTGACACAAAATATGCACGGAGTCGCCGCCCCCATGCAGGGATATTCCGGGAACATATCCGGCGCAGCAGCCGGCATGGAACAGGTCCGGACGAGCGTCCGGGACGGTTCAGCCGCACACAGGTTCTTCGAAACCCTTCTGGGAACCTCCAGCGCAGACGCGGCGGCAGCCATGATTCAATCCGTCAGCGGGGAAACCGTGATCAATGCGGCCTGGGCTTCCAACGATGCTCTCAAGGGTTTTGCCGCCCTGGGCAGGACGCAGGGAGGCATTTCCGCCGCACAGGGACTGAATATTACGGCAGCGAAGCCCGTCCAGTCTGCAGACGCCAAGGGTTCCCCCATCGCCATGGCGCCGGTGGCTTCAGGCCGCGGCTCCGTATGGGTGGGCGGCCTGGGTTCCTGGACGGACCAACATTCGCGCAGCGGCATTGACGGCTACAAATACGACGCAGGCGGCTATGCCGTAGGCGCGGATTGCAAGCTCTCCTCCTCCGTCCTGGCAGGAGTGGCCATCGGCCAATCTTACGGAACTTTCCAGGACAAGGGAGGACTGTCCAGCTATGATGCGGATTCTTTCATGGCCATGCTCTACGGCCGCTACACGCCCGCCGGAACCTCCAAATTGTCTCTGGACGGGTATGCAGCCTTCGGAACCACATCCTTTGACGGGAAAGCCCGCCTGGCGGACACCTCCGCTGCCGGGAAATTTGACTCTGACTCTTTCGGAGCCGCCATCTACGCCACCTGGACGGAACAATTCCGCAACAAACTGGTCATCGCACCATTTGCCGGGCTGGAATTCATGACCGGGAAAACGGACAGCTTCTCCGAACACGGAGACTTGGCCCGGACCTTCAGCGGAGCGCGCGCCCAGAACTGGACGCTGCCCGTAGGCATCACCCTCTCCCGCACCTACGCGGCAGGAACCAATGCCACGCTGACGCCCAGCGTGACAGTTGCCGTGACTCAGGATCTCAGCCGCCTCAATCCCAAAGGGACTGTCAGCAGTGACCTGGGCGCCTGGACGGCGCGCGGCGTCAACGTAGGCCGCACCGCTCTGCGCGTCAACGCAGGGATAAGCGCCGCCTTCGGCAACAGGTGGGGGGCCCGCATCGGATACTCTCTGGAAAGCAGGGCCGGACTGACGGCCCAGGGAATCAACGGCTCCGTCAGTTACTCATTCTAACGGATGTCCATTCCGGCCTTCCCGGTTCCGGGAAGGCAATCTCCAACGCTTCCTTCAACAAGGAACGCCATGTCCTGGTCCCGGCCTGCGTCATTCCGCAGCCTTCCTGCAACATCAGTTCCGGTAAACCAGGCTTATCAAGATCGCCCTCCTGCGAATACTGAAAACGGGTTACATCATCAGCATAACGGACAGCAACGGAATTTTTTACAAAATCATTTCCCTCTCTGCGCAGGAAGAGGCTATTTTCCCGAAATGTACGTGCCGCTCAAACCCGTTTCCACCCTATTATCCATAATTCCGGCAAACGGGACGAGACGGAAGGGACGCTCCCTTTCCATCACCAACTCCGGGAAAACGACTTTCACCATCGGAAATAAAGAAACGCTATCCATCCACTCAAAATGAACTAATTGTCCTTTCCCTGAAAAAAATGAGCGACCGCCTCAGAATTTCCAAATAAAACATTTCTTGGAAAAACATGAATTGTTGATTAGGAACCGCTTCCCTTCACAGGAAGCGGTTCCGCTTTACCCAGGCAGTTTTTTCAATGCCGGATGCGGGCAATCTGACCATGCAGCCTGCCAGACTACAGAGCAAGGAAAACAGGCATAAAAAACCGCTTCCCGGCTATCACGGGAAGCGGCTGCTGTTAAAAGGGAAACTATTATTCCCCGCGCCGGAGGACTGCCCCCTTGCTGGCATTCGTGGCAAGCTGGCGGTAACGGCTCAGCCAGGAGGAGGAAACCCTGTTATAGGTAGGTTTCCAATCCGCACGGCGGCGTGCGATCTCCTCCTCGCTCAAACAGGCGTTCAGCGTGCGGTCCGGAATGGAATACTCAATAATATCCCCGTTCCTCAGCAGGCCGATCAGGCCGCCTTCCGCCGCTTCCGGAGAAATATGGCCAATACAGGCTCCGTGTGTGGCTCCGGAAAAACGGCCGTCCGTAATAAGCGCCCCTCCCGCGCCAAGGCCCTGCCCCATAATATAGGAAGTGGGAGCCAGCATTTCCTGCATGCCGGGGCCGCCCTTGGGTCCTTCATTGCGTATGACAACCACATCGCCGGACTTTACCTTCCCGGCAAGGATGCCTTCGCAGGCCTCTTCCTGAGACTCGAAAATCACGGCGGGCCCGCGGAAACTCATCATATCCGGATGCACACCCGCCTTTTTCACCACAGCGCCCTCCTCAGCCAGATTGCCGAACAGAATCGCCAGGCCGCCATCACGGGAATAGGCATTTTCCAACGGATGGATCACGGTTTCATCCGCAATGCCGGATCCCTCCACTGTTTCACCCAGCGTTTTCCCGCTGACGGTCATGGCGTCCAGATGAAGGGCTCCGGGAATTCTGGCAATTTCATGAATGATGGCGCTCACCCCGCCTGCACGCAAAACATCCTGCATGTGGAAGCGGGAGGAAGGAGCCACCTTGCAAATATTCGGGGTTCGCCTGGAAATATCATTGATGCGCTGGAGGTCATACTCCACACCGGCTTCCCTGGCGATAGCCAGCGTATGAAGCACGGTATTGGAACTGCCGCCCATGGCCATATCAATTGTGAAAGCATTGTCGATAGCGTCACGGGTTACGATATCTCGCGGCAGGGGGCCGTCCGCCTTCGCCATCTCCACGGCGCGGCGTGCAGTCTGCTTCCAGAACTCCTTTCGTTCCTCTGAAGTAGCCAGCAGGGAACCGTTGCCGGGAAGGGCCAGGCCGATCACCTCGCTCAGGCAATTCATGGAATTGGCCGTAAACATGCCGGAGCAGGAACCGGCGCCGGGGCAGGCGCGGCATTCCAGGGAATGAAGTTCCTCCTCATTAATCTTGCCTGCCTTAAAGCGGGCGACAGCCTCAAACACGCTGTTCAGGTCCAGCACCGTGCCGTCCTCCGCCATGCCGGCGGCCATCGGACCGCCGCTGCAGAAAATAGTGGGAATATTGCAGCGCAGGGCGCCCATAATCATGCCGGGAACAATCTTGTCGCAATTAGGGATGCAGATCATGGCATCAAACGCATGGGCGCTCAGCATCGTCTCTACGCTGTCCGCGATCAGCTCACGGCTGGCCAGGGAAAACTTCATGCCGCCGTGGCCCATGGCAATGCCGTCACAAACGCCGGGAAGGTTAAATTCCACGGGAGTTCCTCCGGCCTTGCGTACCTCCTCCTTGATGAGGGCGGCCACCCTGTTCAGGTGGACATGGCCCGGAATCACTTCATTAAAAGAATTGCAAATGGCAATGAAAGGACGGCTTAAATCCTCATCCGTCATTCCGGTGGCACGCATCAAACTGCGGTGCGGCGCACGCTCGAACCCTGCTTTAACTCTATCGCTTCGCATAACAATACAACTGTTGCGGGGCAAGTGTATCACATGACGCAGGGAAGAGAAGTTGAATCTGGGCCAGCCTTGCAAAACGGAAACGCTTCCGTTACAGTATGTTTGCATAAGAAGAGGCTTTAACTGTCCGGAACCGCCTCCCGGGCGGGGAAATGTGAACGAATCGTCACATCTAATATCGGGACACCGCCCCTTCTTTCATCGTAAAAAACAGACATGGCAACCATTCTTATCGCTGAAGACGATCACGCCATTTCAGACCTTGTGGCCTATAACCTGGAACGTGCGGGCCATACGCCCCTGACGGCCTATGACGGCCTGACCGCACTGGAAGTGGCGCGCCGGGACAAGCCGGAACTGATCCTGCTGGACCAGATGATGCCGGGCATGGACGGACACGGCGTACTGAGGGAACTGCGCCGGGACAGCCGCACCCAGAACATTCCCGTCATCTTCCTGACAGCCAAGGCCCAGGCGGAAGACCGCATCCAGGGGCTGGAACTGGGAGCGGACGACTATGTGACCAAACCGTTCAGCCCCAAGGAACTTGTCCTGCGCGTGGCCAGCGTGCTGAAACGGTGCGAGCACACGCCGGGCAGCGTCATTGCGGAATACGGCCCCTTCACTTTTGACAAAAACGCCCTCAAATTCTATATCGACAAGGAGGAAGTAGACCTGACGGCCACGGAATTCAAGCTCATGATCCATATGGTTGAACGGGAGGGCCAGACCCTGAACCGCAACGACCTGCTCAGTTGCGTATGGGGGTACAGCCACCAGGCCCAGAGCCGTACGCTGGACACGCACATGAAGCGGCTGCGCCAGAAACTGGCTCCCTACGCGGACTGCATTGAAACCGTCCGCAGCATCGGCTACCGCTTTACCCTGCCGGGACGCCGCATCCCGGAGGAAAAGGCTTAACACTCCGGTTCCATGTCGGCCATCGACTACATCCTAACCATCCTTATTCTGGCCTCCCTGTACCTGAACTGGCATCTGGTCCAGGTATGTCGGTCCGCCATGAAAGCCCGGAAAAAAGCCTTGCGGGACGCTCAGCGCCTGCTGAAGCGCGGGGAAGAAGCGCAGGAACAGGCCATCGCGGACAAACGGCGCTTCCTGGAAGCTCTGGGAGAGGCCTTCCTGCTCATCGGTCCATCCGGACACATCGTGCTGGCTAATACGCTGGCCAAAGAACTCTTTCAGGAAGAAAAGCTGGAAGGGCGCAAAGTGGGGGCCCTGGTCTGCAACCAGGAATTGCTGGGGCATGTTCAGGAAGCATTCGATACGGACGGCCCCGTCACCAAGGAATTCACACTGAGCGCCGCCAATTCCCCCGGCGGTGTGCAAAACGGCATCACGGCGTGGCATCTGGACAGCGCCATCACGGACGCCCCAATCAGAGAAAAGCGCATCCTGCTGCGCAACATCACGCAGAACTACCTCACCAACCAGATGCGCCGGGACTTCGTGGCAAACGCATCCCACGAGCTGCGTACGCCCCTCACCATCATCGTGGGATATCTGGAAAACCTGATGGAGGACGATCTGGTGGAGGAAAGTCCCGGACTGGCCCGCAAATTCATCGGAGTCATGCACCAGAACAGCCAGAGGCTGATGAACATTATTGAAGACATGCTCATGATCTCCAAACTCGAATCAGGCCACAAGGCGATTCTGAAGGAGCAGTGGTTCCGCCTCACCTCCTGCGCGGACGACGTCTTCTCCCGTCTGGATTCCATCCGGGAGAAAAAACAGGCCGTCCTGCACATGGACATTCCCACGGATTGGGAACTTTATGGAGATCCCTTTTACTGGACGCAAATTCTGTTCAATTTGGTGGAAAACGCCCTCAAGCAAAACACGGAGCCGGGACTTTCCATTACTGCGGCCGCCGCCAAAACACAGGACGCCTGCGTCATCACCGTCACGGATACGGGCGTGGGCATTCCTGCGGAAAGCATCCCCTTCCTCTTCAACCGCTTTTACCGGGTGGAAACCCACCACTCCTCGGAAATCAAGGGAACGGGCCTGGGCCTCTCCATTGTGAAACGCGCCGTGGAAGCCCACGACGGAACCATCACCGTCTCCAGCATCCCCCACCGGGAAACTGTTTTTACCATCACCATTCCCCTGAAAAGGTTCCGGGAAGAAAAGGCGGCGTAAAACGCCGATGCGGAACAGTCTGACATGGCCTGCCGTTAAAACCGGAAAAAAGGCATCCTTTCAACCCGGAGGGATGGCCCACGAGGCATCCGCCTGTTTTTTCATCCCCTGCGTCATGGAATATGTGCAGGCTCCATTCCGCTCATCAGCATTATTCCGGTTTTCCTTAAAAGGGAACAGAAATGGAAGACAGACGTTGTTTTAAGCAACCGTCTCCATAGATATAACCTGTTCGATTCCCGTGACGCACAAATCCATGCACGAGTTTATATCAGGTAATCAAAAACTAAAAACATGGCCGTCTTGCTCCATGCGGAAAATTGATATGATTCCAGCCAGTCCAAATTCCTCCAGTCCCTCCCTCTCATCGACTACTTTTTTATTTCAGGAAATCATGAAACAATTTTTACAAATCATCGTCATGAGGCGGTGAAAAATAAAAAAAGTTTTATCAATGAATCCATGAAAATGATGCAAAAGCTGTGTCCATATAAAAAACGGCGTCCTTCCGTGATAAGGAGGACGCCGGAATTTTCCGGAAATCGGACAGACTGCCAGTTTGAGCAGCGAAGCGCACAAACCTTAGGACTTGTAACGCAAACGCTTCTTGTGACGGTTCTGACGCATGCGCTTGCTGCGCTTATGCTTGTTGATTTTTGCTTTACGGCGTTTTTTGAGCGATCCCATGATTGTGGTTCGTTTGTTGTTTTACTGTGGTGAGAAAAAAATCTAGTAAACCAGCTTGTTAAGCGGGTATTCAATGATGCCTTCCGCTCCCAGGGCCTTGAGCTGGGGAATGATATCCCTCACAACGGATTCGTCAATGACCGTTTCCACGGCCAGCCAGCCTTCTTCCGCCAAATGGGAAATAGTGGGACGGCGCAGAGACGGAAGGGCCTCTACCAAGCCGTTCAGGGAAGCAGCAGGAAGGTTCATTTTCAGGCCCACTTTCCGGCGCGCTTCCAGAGCGCCCTTGAGCATCATGACCAAGCGTTCCAGCTTCTGTTTTTTCCACTCGTCCTGCATGGTTTCCCGGTTCGCGATAAACTGGGGATAGGAGGTCATCAGGGTGTCCACGATGCGGAGCTTGTTGGCCTTGATGGAGCTTCCCGTTTCCGTGATGTCCACGATGGCGTCCACCAGTTCCGGCACCTTCACTTCCGTAGCTCCCCAGGAGAATTCCACGTGGGCTTCAATACCCTTTTCCTGAAGCCAGCGTTCCGTGATGCCCACGCCTTCCGTGGCGATGCGCTTGCCCTGAAGGTCTTCCGCACAGGTAATGGGGGAATTTTCCGGGACTACCAGCACCCAGCGGGTAGGCTTGGAGGTAGCCTTGGAGTATTGAAGATCCGTCAGCACTTCCACGTCCGCCCTGTTTTCATAAATCCAGTCGCGCCCGGTAATGCCGCAGTCGATGAAACCGTCATTGACATAACGGCCTATTTCCTGGGCACGGATCAGGAAGAGCTCCAGATCGTCGTCGTCGCAGGCCGGGCGGTATCCGCGGCTGGACACATACACATTGTAGCCGGCCTTGCGGAACAATTCCACGGTGGAATCCTGCAAACTGCCTTTGGGAAGAGCTATTTTGAGTTTCTTCGACATGATGGGACGGGAATGAAAACCCACACGGGCCCCATTGTCAAGTTCAGAACCGTATCCGGCCCATTTTACCGGGCCATGAGCCGTTCAATGTCATCAGGCAGCAAAGGCACGTCTCCCAGCAGGTCGATGTTTTCTATTTCCCCGATCAGGACGTCGTTTTCCAAACGGATGCCTATGCCTTCTTCCGCAATATAGATGCCCGGTTCCACGGTGAAAACCATGCCCGGCAACACAACGGGGTTGGCTTCGCCCACATCGTGCACATCCAGCCCCAGGAAGTGGGAACACCCGTGCATGTAATATTTCCGGACAATGGGAGGATCGGACGGTTTTTCCGCCACCTGCGCGGGTGTGATCAGCCCCAGCTTGACGAGTTCCCCGGCGGCAAAAACGCGCACCAGGCGTTCGTACTCCGATTTCAGGATTCCGGGTTTCAGAATCTTTTTGGCGTAGGTCATCATATTCAGCACGCTTTCATACACAGCGCGCTGGCGGGGGGTGAATTTTCCGTTCACGGGAACGGTGCGGGTCATGTCGGAGTTGTAATTCCCGTATTCCGTGCCTATGTCCATAAGCACCAGATCGCCGTCTTCGCACCGTTTGTCGTTTTGGATATAATGCAGCACACAGGTATCCTTTCCGGAAGCGATAATGGGCAGGAAGGAGAATTTGCGCGGACCGCGGCTGATAAATTCGTTGGCCAGGAATCCCTCAATCTGCCATTCGCCCACCCCCGGCCTGATGAACCGGAGCAATTCCCGGAAGCCTTCATTGGTGATGTCGCAGGCTTTTTTGAGAGCCTTGATTTCTTCCGGCTTTTTGATTTGCCGCATGTCCGCCAAGATTTCATAGACATTCTTCAAAACAGCGTCCGGGAATTTTTCCTTCAGCTCCTTGGTCATGCGGGCATTGCGCGTTTCCACCGGGCATGTGCATCGCGGATGCTGGTTGGCTTCCACAAAGACCATGGATGCGGACGGCACCAGGGCCTCCAGCAGCGCATCATATTCATCGGTCCAGCGCACGTCCTGGATGCCGCTCAGCTCTCTCGCCTGTCCCTGCGAGAGCCGGGCGCCTTCCCAGATGGCAATCTGTTCATTTGTCTCACGCAACAGCAGGATCTCATCCCAGCCGTCCTCCCGGATGGTCATGACCAGGACGGTTTCTTCCTGGTCAACTCCCGTAAGATAAAAGAGGTTGGCATTCTGATGCAGGGCAAAAGTGCCGTCCGCATTCGTAGGAAATACGTCGTTGGCGTGCAGAATCAGCATACTGCCGGCAGGCAGGCGGGAAGCAAGTTCTTCACGGTTGCCGGCAAAAAAGGAAGAAGGAAGCGGCTCGTATCTCATATCAACAGCATGCCCCGCTTTTCCGGCTTGTCAATCATGCATCCGGACACGGGGCAACCTTGCGCGTTCCCTTGTCGTCCGGAGTTCTTCTGACCGTGCCGTTTCCCCGCTCCGGCTATTCTTATGCCATTCGCCCATTTCCTGCCGGCCCGCCACCCGTCCGTTAGGAGGCACAAAACCGCCCCGGAATTTCCGGAGCCACCCCCTCCGGCCCCCCCTGGCGCCAATCGGGTCATGACTCGAACACCACCCGGGCGGATACCGTCTTATTCTGCATGCACGGCGCTATTCCACGGCTATTCCTGGCGCTGGGAACAGGTTTGGTTTTTTCCTGTTCCAGTTCCCGGACAATGCCCGTTTCCCCTTTAATTACCCATCCCCTTCACGCGGACTCCAGGCAGAGCTGTTTTGGAGGCGTCTGGTATAATCCCTCGGAACAGGCCGTCTGGAATTCTCCAAGGCTGAAAGTATATGTAGCCCCCGTCAATATTGACTATATCAAAGCCAGATTCCCCAAGGAATCCCCGTCCCTGGCGGCACAATTCAGGGCCGGGCTGCAGAAAGACATCCGCAACGTGCTAGAAAACAAATCCAGACAGACAGGCGGGAGGATGAAATGGCAGTTGGTTGACCGCCCCGTTCCGGGATCCGTAACTCTCAGACTCGCCATAGTCAAGCTGAAGCCTACGGACGTGGGTGGCAACATCATGTCCGATCTTGTTTCCCTAGTCTCCCCCCTTCCGGGAACCTCCCTGATCCTGGGACGCTTCATGAGCGGGGACGTAGGCATTGAGGGACGCCTGTCAAATACGAATACGGACGCCGGCATCATGGAATTCAAAGCTTACAACACGGATCCCATCACCCTGTTTTCCGTAAAGGAATTTGAACGTTTTGCCTTCGACCATCGGAATTTGCGGCTTTTTTCCAACTGCATTGCAGATATTTTCAAGGCTGGTCCCGCCAGCAGTATTCCCAAAACAGGGGAATTTGACCTGGACCCGTTTTAAACGGCCTTTCCGGACGATTCTTTCCCGTCTTTCTTTTCAGGTTCATAGAAAGCGCATTCCTGAACCGTCTGCCTGGTCTTGAAGGCATATACGAAGAAAGCGGCGCCCACCAGCACGAGGAAAACGGAGAGGAACTGCCCGCGGGTCAATCCCATGGAGAAGGGGGAATCCGGCTCCCGGTACTCTTCGCAAATAATTCTGCCCGCAGCATAAAGAACGGCAAAGATACCGCAGAACAAGCCGTTCCACGCACGGGGGAACCTTACCCGTACAAACCACAGCACGGCAAAGAGAAGCACACCTTCCGCAAACGCTTCATACAGCTGGGATGGGTAGCGTGCATGATCCTGCATCATCCGCCCCACGATTTCCCTGATGGCGGGCGTATCCCTCACCCGGTCGGTCACCCAGGCGGCAGTCATTCGTTCCGGCACGGCTATGCCGGAAAGGGACAGTTTGTCCAGCAATCCGGGCGTTTCATAAATACGGGAAGCCACCCGCACGAACAAGTCCGGATCCTGGGAAAGCTCCGCCGGAAAAATCATTCCCTGGGAAGAGCCGGGCGGGACAACGCGCCCATACAGTTCTCCGTTGATAAAATTGGCCATGCGCCCGAAAAACAGCCCAACGGGAGCAACAATGGCCAGGCCGTCCAGAAGCGCCACCCACTTGACGCGGTGCTTCCACGCATAATAAAATGTATACAGCCCCACTCCAATCATTCCCCCATGGCTGGCCATGCCCCCTTCCCACACTCTCAGGACCATGAGCGGATCCGCCAGAAACTGGGACCAGCCGTGGTTGGGAATCTGGTAAAAGAGCACATATCCCAGTCTTCCGCCAATCAAAACACCAAAAATAGCCACATAAGTAACAAAATCCGCCATTTTGTCCTGGGGGACAGGATACAGCTTCCGGCGGGAAAGCCAGGAAAGCAGATAATACCCGCCGATGAAGCCCATTAAATAGGCCAGGCCATACCAGCGCAGGGCAATTGAGTCCGTTATCTGCCAGATGACAGGGTCCAGATCATGTACGTAAACGGTCGGATTCATGAGCGTTTCTTTCAGGGCAGGTAGTGGGTAAGGGTTTCCACGGCCTCCTGGTCCAGGGAACGGGCCAGAGCCACCGTCAATTCCACCGCGGCGCGGTAGTCCCGCAGATCCAGCACGCCGTTATGGGCATGAATGTACCGGGTGGGAATTCCCAGCACAATAGTGGGAACACCCTTTCCGGAAAGATGCAGGGCCGCCGCATCCGTTCCGCCGGAACGGCGCACCGTCAACTGGAATGGGATGCCCGCATCCAAAGCCGTTTTTTCGGCCAGGGCGGCCAGCCGGGGATTGGTGATGGCCGTGGGGTCAAACAGCCTGATCTGCACGCCTCCACCCAAGGCCCCTTGGGAATCCGTCACGGCAAACCCGGGGGTGTCGTCTGCCGGCGGCCCTTCCAGAACAATCACGCAATCCGGTTGCATGGCGACGCCAGCCGTCCTGGCGCCCCGCGTGCCCACCTCCTCCTGAACCGTCGCGGCGGCAATCAGGGTGTTGGGATGCCCTTCCCGGCATAATTTCTTGAATGCCTCTATCATCACAGAAAGACCGGCGCGGTTGTCAAAGGCTTTCCCCATGACCCGGAATGGATTTTCCAACGGGGAGAATTTCACGTCCGGCACCACGGGATCCCCCAGGTGAATACCGAATTCATTCTTCACCTGTTCCGCGCTTTCAGCGCCCACGTCCACAAACAGGGCTTCCATGCTCATGACGCTGTTGCGCTGGCCTTCCGGCAGAAAATGGGGAGGCTTGGAACCAATCACCCCCCGGATGCCGCGGCCCGAGCGGGTTTTTACCAGGACACGCTGGCTTAACAGGGTATGCGGCCACCAGCCGCCTATCCCCACCAACTGAAGGAAACCGTTCGACGCTATATTCTGCACCAGGAAGCCTATTTCATCCATGTGGGCGGCCAGCATCACGCGGGGACCGGCCCCGCCGCCGGTGCAGAACAGGCTGCCGGAACCATCGGAAGAAAATTCCCCATATCCTTCAAGTTCCTGAGCCACCAGGCTTCTCACTTCATCCTCATGCCCCGAAATACCGTGGGCCTCTGAAAACTTCTTCAGCAGATCAGAATCAATCGCCATGGGCCGAGCATGTGGAAACACCTCTGCCAGGTCAAGCCCGCAGCCATGCCGCATGTTTTTTTCTTGACCGTCCGGGCAGAACCGCCGGACGGAGCCGTGTCATGCTCCACACACGCTACATGGAAAGAAACAAGAGATTTTTGCTAGCCACAGTTCGGTTTTTGGTGTAACTAATCAGGGAATTGAATTGTGCTATGAAATCCATCCTTAACACTATCACGGCCATGCTGGCTGCGGTGCTTTTCGTCCCTGCGGCATCGGCGCAGACCACCAGCAATCCCAGAATGCAGGTGCGGGTCTCCCTGGAAAAGCTGTCCCTGTATATGCGCCAGTCCCCCAACGTCCTGACGCAGGACGATCCCCGGCCGCTGCCGAAACCGAAGAAATGGGCGGATTTTGAAATTCCCTTCAAGGTGGATGCCGCTCCCACCCCCAAATCCGGCTATATTGATGCCCTGACGTTCAAATTCTACATCGCAGTAGTCAATCCGGACCGCTCCCGCCAGTACCTGAAACTGTATAAGGAAGTCAAATACGTCAATGTTCCGGTAGGAGAAAACACGTACGCTTCCGTGTATCTCTCCCCGTCCTCCGTCAAGCGCATTACCGGTGTGGAAGGAGGAAGAGGAAAATGGGTGAAGTACCAAGGCGTAGTGGTGGAATACAACGGCAAGATTGTCGCCACTTATTCCTCCGAACGCGGAAAAATGGAAAAATGGTGGACCATCCAGTCCCCCAGCATCGTGGAAACCTCTTATTACCCCCTGCTGAACAAGGATGAAACGCCTTTCTCCGTGTTCTGGTACGACCGTTATCCGGAAATTATGAGGCCCAACAGCCAGCAGGCGGCTTCCAGTTCCGTCCCCGCCCCGTTCGGTACTCCTGTGGAACCCCCGGCGGACGGCGAATAACGTTCCATTAATTCTATCATTTCATCTTATTTAACAGAAATCACCCATGGCTAATTCACGACCAATCGTCGCATTAAACGTAGGTTCCCAGAGAGTTTCAATGGGCGTCTTTTCCAAGACTTCCAAAGACGCCCTTATCCTGGACCGCTATGCTACGCGCCTCGTAGTGCTGGACCCGTCAACAGAAGGCTTGCGCCTGACGAAAATAGGGGAAGCCATCGCCGACCTCGTCCAGGAACTCAACGTCAAAGGAAGCGTCGTCAACTATTCCGTTTCCGGACAATCCGTTTTCATCCGCTTCGTCAAGCTTCCGGCTCTGGACGATACCGATGTGGAACAGCTCATCCGCTTTGAAGCCCAGCAGCACGTCCCCTTCCCGCTGGACGAAGTCGTGTGGGACTACCATCTGCTTCCCGCCAAAGGTCTGGAACGGGAAGCCATCCTGGTTGCCATCAAGGCGGAAGACCTGGACTCCCTGAATGATGAAATCGTCTCCCACGGCCTTTCCACCGGCAAAGTGGACTGCGCGCTTACCTCTCTGTACAATGCGTATGTGGACAGTTATCCGGATGAGAAAGAACCGGTCATGCTCATCGACATCGGCGCCAAATCCACGGATTTGATTTACAGCGAACAGGGACGTTTCTTCACCCGCAGCATTTCCGCGGGGGGAATCTTCGTAACCTCCGCTATCGCCCGTGAATTCAATATTCCCTTCCTGGAAGCGGAACGCTTGAAAACCACCAGCGGGCTCGTTTCCATGAGCAACGGGCAAACGGAAGGGCTGGATCCCGCCACGGCCAATCTGGCTACCGTCATCCGTACGGCCATGACCAGGCTTGCCTCAGAAATCCAGCGGACCACCAACCATTACCGCGCCCAGATGAGCGGAAGCGCTCCCGTCAAGGCATACCTGTGCGGCGGCGGAGCTTCCCTGCCCTATACCAAGGAATTCCTGGAAGATAAACTGGGCATTCCGATCTCCTTCTTCAACCCCATGCACAACGTGGGCGTGGGCTCCGGCGTGGACGTGAACACCATCTCCCGCGAAGCCTTCATCCTGGGCGGATTGATCGGCACCGCCATTCACTCCATCGGCCGGGCTTCCCTCAATATTGACCTGGAACCCACCGCAGTTGCCAAAAAGCGGGCCAACCAGAAAAAAATGCCCGCCATCATCGCCGGGGCAGCCATTGCCGTTCTCGGTGCCGCAGCTTATGCCGTCACAGGATATATGGGCGAAAAAAAGGCGGAGGAAATCCTCGCCGGCGTCCAGCCCACCGTTACTTCCATCAAATCGGCACAATCCGCCCTGCGCCAGAAAGAACAGGAACTGAAAAAACTGGACTCCACCCTGGCTTCCTACCAGCAGCTCACGCTCCAGCGCTACGGCTACGCGGACATCATCAGGCACCTGCTGGAACAGTCGGAACACAAGGATTATCCCTACTGGTTTACGGATTTTGAACCGCTGGCCCACTTCAATCCGGAGGATACCACCCAAATCACGGGATACTCCGTCATCAAGGATTCCTTCACATCGGACAAAAATACATCCCTGGTGGATGACATCAGGACGGAGGCCTCCGCCAACGCATCCAGCGAGGATGAAGCGGGCGTTTACAGCGTCAACGCCATCCGCCTGACCGGATTCGTCCGGCGCAGCCTGGGCGGCCAGAGAATCATCCAGGACCTCCAGGCAAAAATAGACGGGAACAAGGAATCCCTGTTCACTTTCAAGCCCGGAGATGTCAAGCTGGAAGCCCGCCAGATCATGGAACTGGGAGCCAAGGACGCCAAGGTGGACGCGGCGGCAGGGGCCTTTGTACCCTTCAAGCTGGTGCTTCCGTTAAAAACGCCCATTCCCGTGAACTTTAACAAATAAGATTACCCAACCCGAACAAGACATATTTTATGAGCAATTGGATTACAGACAACAAGCCCGCCGCCATGGTCGCGGGCGTGGGGCTTCTCTTATTCCTGGGGTTATCCGCGACAGGGTACATCGTCAATTCCAAACGCAGTGAACTGGACAAAAAAATCAGCATCGCCGCCAAGGAAATCAAGTCCGCCAATGCTGCGGAAATCACTCCGAGCCGCTCATCCAACGAAGAGCTGGAAAAAGAACTGAACCGCTATGCCAAGACCGTGGGCTGCCTGGAAACGGCCTACAAGCCCTTCCTTGCCTCCTCCGCGCTGGTCCCCACCACGCCCACGGCATTCCAGAATGAACTGAAAACATTCAGGGATTCCCTGATCTCCTCCTGCAAGAAAAAGAACATTCTCATAACGGACACATCCTCCTGGCTCGGCTTCCAGGTTTACAGCACCCAGGCTCCCTCCGTTCAGGCGGCCTCCACGCTGGGTTTTGAATTGAAAGCCATCAACAGCCTGGTCAACAAACTGGCGGAATGCGGCCTGTCCAAATTCATCAAGGTGTACCGCCCCCAGCTCCCCATTGAAACCCTGGCGAACAATCCGGAAGAATCGGACGAAGCCGACCAGGCTCCATGGACTCCCATGCCTCTGGAAATAGCCTTCCAGGGCGACCGGGAAAGTGTATTGAAAGCCATGAACGCCATAACCGGCATGCAGGACTATCTGTTCACAGTCAACTCCATCCGTATCCGTAACGAACGAATGATGCCCCCTCCCATCGCCAATCCGGCAGCCGCCAAACCTGCCGCTGCCCAACCCGCCACGGGTGCGGCTTCCCTGACTCCGGCGGATGAGGCGACCGCACCTGCAGCCCCGGCCATCCAGCAAGTCATCAAGCCTTACATGGGCAAGGAGCAGGTCTTTGTCCAGGTCTCCCTGAATCTGGTCCACTTCAACCAGCCCAAGGCTCAGGAACCGTCTGAAGATTAACCAAGGCAACACCAACCGCAGCAAATACTTTCAACATGTCTGAAAAACAAAATTACGACAAAATCCTGTTGGCATCCGGAATCGTCCTGGGCCTGGGAGTGGCCGCCTATGGTACGCTGACCTTTCTGGGACTGAATGACAAATACAAATTCACCACGCAGGTTTCTGAAAAAGCCATCGAACCGCCTCCCGGCATCAAGAAAGCCGCAGAAGTAGGCCAGGAGCTTTCCGCCTCCCACGAACTCAAGCCGATTGCCCAGGAAACACAGAAGTATGTGGGCTTCGTCGCCCCCAATCTCTGGATTAAGGAGGGGGGAATGGAACCCTTTGACATCATCTCCGGTCCGCCTATCCACGGCAACATCCCGAACAAATGGTTCCTGGACAACGGACTGGAAAATGAATTCGTTTACTCGGACGTCCTGACCCGGGACCCGGACAACGATGGATTTACGGTGCAGGAGGAATATGCGGCCAAAACCCATCCCAACGACCCCAACAGCCATCCTCCCCTGGTCAGCAAACTTTTTGTCGACGAAATCAAGCAGTTCGGCTTCTACCTGGCTTTCACCCAGGCGGATGGCAATGACTTTACCTTTAAGGGCATGAACCGCGCCAAACAGGAAATCTGGAAAAACATCGTCCAGACCAACGGCAAGTTCGGTACCCGTAAGAATACAAAAGACGAGCCCAGATTCGAACTTGTCAGCGTTGTCAAAAAGGAATTCAAGAATCCCAGCCTGGACATGGTGGAAACGGACGAGGAAGCCGTCGTCAAGGATTTGAAGCCGACCAAAAACGGACAAACCTACACCATCAGGCGCGGAACAAAATACGTCATTCCAATCATTGATAAGAAAGTAAACCTTACTATCACGGCCGGCCCCGAACGGGATACCAGCTTTGAAGTAGAGGAAGGTTCCGACTTCCGGATTCCGGGAGACGCCAAACAAATCTACACGCTGAAAACCGTTGATAATGCTACACAGACCGTAACCATTGCCAACAAAACCACTGGAGAACAAACAACACTGAGCAAGAAAAAATAGAGCCGGATTTAAACTTTTCTGAAAAAAAAGCTTCACAAATCCGAAAAACATGTAAAAAGAAGAACCTAACTATGGACCACGCACCACTTTATCAACCGAAGCGTTCCCTGATCGCGCTGATGGCCATTGCTGCCTCCTGCCCGTTTGCGCAGGCTGGTGATGGCGGCGCCGTCGGAACCTCCAGTGCCTTGGGATCGTCCTACGCCGGACCGGGCAGTTACCAATACCAGTCCAGTGCAGCGCGCACAGCCATGGCCCGCCGCGAAGCGCAAACCCAGGAAGCCATGCAGCTCCTTGCGGAAGGCCGCAACCTGTACCGCGAAGGCAAGTACAAGGAAGCCCTGGACAAATACAACGCCGCTTACAACATGCTGCCTTCCGCGCCGATCAACGACCAGCGCAAGGAAGCTATCGCCAACCATATTGGCGACGCCAGCATCGCCGTTGCTCAGGAATACATCAAAGTGGGGCGCTATGACGAAGCCGACAAGCTTCTGCAGGATGCCATCAAGCTCAATCCCCGGAGCGCCAAGCTTGCCAAGCAGACGCTCGAATACATGAAGGACCCGATTCGCACGAATCCGGCGCTCACCCCCGAACACGTGAAAAACGTGGAAAAGGTGAACACCCTCCTTCACATGGCCTATGGTTACTATGACCTCGGCGACTACGACAAAGCCATCGCCGAATTCAACAAGGTTCTCTCCATCGACCCGTACAACGTGGCGGCCCGCCGCGGACAGGAAACGGTCAACCGCCGCAGAATGGCTTACTATGCAGCCGCTTACGACGAAACCCGCAGCACCATGCTGGCGGAAGTGGACAAGATGTGGGAACGCCCCATCCCGATGGAAGTCCCGACCGGAGCCGACGGCACTGACAACGCACCGATCACGGACATCAACGGCGCCACGGCCAATCTGATGAAGCTCAAGAGCATCATCATCCCCTCCGTCTCTTTTGAAGACACCACCGTGGAAGACGCCATTGACTATCTGCGCAAAAAGTCCATTGAACTGGACCGCACGGTAGGCCCGAACGGTGAACGCGGCATCAACTTTGTCATCAATGATTCCCAGCCCGCTGCCGTCGCCCCCGCCGTTCCCGCAACTGATGAAGACGGCTTTGGCGAAGAAACTGCGGAAGTCACGGAAGCTGCTCCGGCAGCAGCCCCGCAGGAAAGCATCCGCACCCGCAAAATCGGCCAGTTGAAGCTGACTAATGTTCCCATGCTGGAAGTGCTCCGCTTCATCTGCAGCAATGCCGGCCTGCGCCAGAAGGTGGAAGACTATGCAGTGACCATCCTTCCTGCCGGCGGCAATGACGTGGATCTGTACCAGCGCACCTTCTCCGTGCCCCCGGGCTTCCAGTCCGCTCTCCGCACCACCGTCGGCGACGGCGGCGGCGAAGTCAGTGACGACCCCTTTGGCGGCGGTGGCGAAAGCTCCTCCGGCCTTAAGCCCATGCCCTCCATCCGCAGCCTGCTGCAAAAGAGCGGCATCAGCTTCCCGGAAGGCGCCACGGCATTCCTTGTCAACGGCAATTCCTCCCTGGTCGTCCGCAACACTTCCGGCAACCTGGACCTGATCGAACAGCTCATTGAAAACACCCGCGGCGAATCCCAGCAGGTGCGCATCATGACCAAGTTCGTGGAAGTAACCCAGGAAAACACGGAAGAACTCGGCTTTGACTGGATTGTCACCCCGTTCTCCGTAAGCAATGACCGCAGCACCTTCCTGGGCGGCGGCACGAACTACGGCACCGGTTCCACTTCCGACAGCTTTACCCAGTCTCCCGGCGGCGTGACCGGCTGGCCTGTAAACAGCGGCAGCGACACCATCAACGGCCTCGTTACCGGCGGCAACCGCACGGGTGACTACGCCATCACCAAGAACTCCGTGGACAATCTGCTGAACAGCACCAACCGCTCTGAAGCCTCCCAGAAAAACGCCGCTCCCGGCATCATGTCCCTGACGGGCATTTATGACGAAGGCTCCTTCCAGATGCTGATGCGCGGCCTGTCCCAGAAAAAAGGCTCTGACGTCCTCACCGCCCCCAGCGTGACCGCCAAGTCCGGTGAAACCGCCAAGATTGAAATCATCCGCGAATTCTGGTATCCCACCGAATACGAACCGCCGGAACTCCCCAACTCCGTAGGCAACAGCGGCTATAACAACGGTTACGGTTATGGGAACAACGGTAACATTGTGGACGGCCTGCTGGGCAATCAGATCCAGCCCCAGATATCCAGCTTCCCCGTCACTCCCGCCACTCCCGGCGTGTTTGAAATGAAGCCCGTCGGCGTAACTCTGGAAGTGGTGCCTACCATTGGCGACAACAAGTACATCATCGACCTGAACTTCAAGCCCAGCATCGTGGAATTTGAAGGCTTCGTGAACTACGGCAGCCCGATCCAGTCCACCGGCGTTGGTTCCGACGGCAAGCCGATGTCCCTGACGCTGACGGAAAACCGCATCGAGCAGCCGATCTTCTCCAAGAGGTCCGTTGAAACGTCCCTGTTCATCTACGACGGCCATACCGTGGCAATCGGTGGTTTGATCACGGAAAACGTGCAGACGGTGGAAGACAAAGTGCCGATCTTCGGTGACCTGCCTCTCATCGGCCGCTTCTTCCGCAGCAACTCCGACAACCACATCAAGAAGAATCTGATGATCTTCGTAACGGGACAGATCATTGACGCCACGGGCCAGCCCGTACGCGGCAATGCCCTTCCCACTGCGGCCGCTCCGGAAAGCGCCCTTCCCGCCTCCGAAGGCCTGCTGCCTCCCATGTAGGCTGCGTGCATAACGTCCATATTGGAGCGGGTGAAAGGGTAACCCTTTCACCCGCTCTTTATATCCCAGAAGCGCCTTACTTTCCCTTCCCCCCATGAAAACCCTGATTGTTACCGGAGGAATAGCCACCGGGAAATCTACATTCATCCGTCTGCTGATGAAGGCGGGAGGCGCGCGCCTGCGCCTGTTTGACTGTGATGCGGAGGCGGGCAGATTGCTGGATGGCGGTACGCTGAAAGCCCCCCTCTCCAGCGTCTTCGGCCCAGCCAGCGTAGACTCCTCCGGAAAGGCTGACAGGCATTTTCTGCGGGAGCTTGTTTTCCGGAATCCGGAAAGCCGCAGAACGCTGGAAGGGATCATTCACCCCCTGCTGCATCAAGAATGTCTTGCGCAAATGCTGGCGGCGCGTCAGAATACGGAGGTGGACGGGTTTGTCATTGACGTGCCCCTGTTTTTTGAAACTTCGGCGCGCTATTGCCAAGATGCCGTGTGCGTGGTGGCTGTTTCCAGGGGAACGCAGAAAACCCGCCTGGCTATCAGGAATGGATTCCGGGAGGATATGATTGAAGCCATTCTGGCGGCCCAGCGGCCTATCATGGAAAAAGTGGCTGCGGCCGACTTCGTCATCTGGAATGAAGGCCCCCCGGACCTGCTCCGCCAGCAAACCCAAAGACTTTACCAACATTTTTTTCATGACTGAAGAACTCGACAACACCCCTTCCCCCGCCGGAGATATTCCGCAGGAAACCCTCCCCAAGCCCCTGCCCGCGCCGGAAGAAACCGCCGGGGAACAGCCGGCTGCCGCTCCGGAGGAAAATAGTGGAAACGCAGTCCGGGAGGAGGAGGAAGCAGCCCCTGTTCTGGAGCAGATTGACATCAATGAACTGCGGAAACGCCCCCTGAACGATCTTCAGGAAATGGCGGAAGGGCTGCCCATCCGGAACGCGGCCTCCCTCACCAAGTCCCAGCTGGTTTTTGAATTGGGGAAACAGCTTCTGGCAAAGGGCCATGAAGTCGTAGTTTCCGGGGTCATGGAACAAGCCAAGGATAATTACGCCATGCTGAGGGATCCGGTGAAAAGTTTCCGCACCTCTCCGGATGATATTTATCTGGGCGGCAATCTCATCAAACCCCTGCATCTCCGCGTAGGCCAGCAGATCAAGGTCAGGCTGCGCAAATTGCGGCCTCATGACAAGTACCTTTCTGCAGCCTCCGTCATCAGCGTGGAGGACATCCCTGCGGAAGACTACCGGGCGCGCAGCGATTTTGAACGCCTCACCCCCCTCTTCCCCAAGGAACGCCTCCTTCTGGAAAACAAGGGGGTCAATTCCGCCGCCATGCGCGTGCTGGACCTCATGACGCCCTTCGGCAAAGGGCAGCGCGGCCTGATTGTGGCCCCCCCGCGCGGAGGAAAAACCGTTCTTCTGAAAACAATCGCCCGTTCCATCAGGGCCAATTATCCGGAAGTGGAACTGATTGTGCTGTTGCTGGACGAACGTCCGGAGGAAGTAACGGATTTTGAAGAAACCGTGGATGCTCCGGTATTCGCCTCCACTTTTGATGAACCTTCCCGGCGCCATGCCCAGGTTTCCGATCTGGTTATCGAACGGGCCAAACGCCTGGTGGAAATGGGCAGAGACGTCGTCATCCTGCTGGATTCCCTCACCAGGCTGGCCCGCGGCTACAATGCCAACCAGACGGGAGGACGCATCATGTCCGGCGGCCTGGGGTCCAATGCATTGGAAAAACCGCGCAAATTCTTTTCCGCGGCGCGCAATGTGGAAGAAGGAGGCAGCCTGACCATCATCGCCACATGCCTGGTAGACACGGAATCAAGAATGGACGAAGTGATTTTTGAAGAATTCAAGGGAACGGGCAATCTGGAAATCCGCCTGGACCGGGAACTTTCCGAACGGCGCATTTATCCGGCCATTTCCCTTTCCCAGAGCGGCACCCGCAATGACGACAGGCTGTATAACGAACAGGAATTCGTCAAAATCATGCAATTGCGCCGCCAGCTCGCCATGAAACCGGGCTGGGAAGGCCTTCAGACTCTCCTGCAAAATATCTCCAAGACACAGAATAACGCGGAACTTCTGCTGACGGGGCTGCGGTAAGATTTTCTGCCCGGCCTGTTTTTCCCCCGTCCTCCGTTCCGCCCGCCGGAACGGAGGCTTTTTTATCAGGATATCTTCCGCTGTTCCAAGATTCCGCGGCAGCATCCGGATATCGGGATGGGGGCATCCTCCCATAAACAGGGGGAGGAAGAGAGTTCCCTTTCGTCACATGTCCAGCTTCACCCGGAAAATACGCATGGAGTTGCCCACCGCAAGCAGGCAGACGCCCACATCCGCCATCACGGCGGCCCACATCCCAGCCAGCCCCAGAATACCCAGCACCATGACCAGAATTTTGACGCCCAAAATAAGAACGATGTTCTGCACAATGATGCGCTCTGTGGCTTGGGAAAGCATCATCCCCAGCGGAACGGCCAAAGGATCTCCCTTCATCACCACTACGTCAGCCGCCTGAAGAGCCGTATCGGACCCTACGCCGCCCATGGCAATGCCGATGTCGGCAGCAGCGAGGGAAGGGGCGTCATTCATACCGTCCCCCACAAAGGCAAGCAGCCCCGTTTCAGGTTTCAGCCGGCGCACATGCTCCAGCTTGCCGGCAGGCATCAGCCCGCAGAATACCCCGTCCATCCCCAGCTTAAGCCCCACTTCCGTTCCGGCGGAAGAAGAATCCCCCGTCAGCATGACCAGGTTGGAAACGCCCAGTTCCCTCAATTTCCGCACCGCACGCTCCGCTCCCGGCTTGACGCGGTCAGACAGGCGGAGGCATCCCAGAAGTATGCCGTCCAACGCCGCATAAACGGTCACGCCATGGTCTTCTCCCTCCTCCGTCCTTACGCCGGCCTCTTGAAGAAAAGACTTTTTCCCCACCAGAACCGGTCTCCCTTCCACGCGGGCTGAAACGCCGCCGCCCGTCACCTCTACCAGTTCCGCCACGCGGTCCGGAAACAGAGTCCCTTCATATGCCTTCACAATGGAACGCCCCAGCGGATGGGAGGCAGAGAGTTCCGCATGGGCCGCCCAGTACAGCAGTTCCTCCGGGGAAACGCCGTCACGGGGAAGCACTTCATCCACGGAAAAAACGCCTTCCGTCAAGGTTCCGGTTTTGTCAAACACCACCGTCTTCACCTTCCGCAGGGCATCCAGATAGTTGCTCCCTTTCAGCAAAATCCCCTGCCGCGCCGCTCTCCCTATTCCGGCAAAAAAGCCCAGCGGGATGGACAGCACCAGCGCGCAGGGGCAGGAAATCACCAGCAGGACCAGGGCGCGGAACAGACCGTCCGCCCAGCTTCCGCCCGTCACAAGGGGATAAAGCAAAAATACCAGAGCGGCCATGGAAATCACCAGCGGCGTATAAATGCGGGAAAATGAGGACAGCCTCCCCTCCAGAGGGGATTTGCGGCCTGATGCGGCTTCCACCAGTTCCTGGACCCGCGCCAGGGCGGAATGCCGCCAGTCCCGCTCCGTACGCACTTCCAGCACACCCTGCCCGTTGATGTACCCCGCCAGCACGGGGCTTCCGGATCCGGCTTCCACCGGCAGGGATTCCCCGGTCATGGCGGAGGTATCCAGCACGGAGAAACCTCCCGTTACCACACCGTCCAACGGAACGCGTTCGCCGGGGCGCACTTCAATCAGGGAGCCGGGCAGAACCTCGGAAGGAGGAACGTCATCTACGGCTCCGGCTTTTTTCACATGGACGGCCTCAGGCCTCAGACTCATCAGTTCGCTTACGGACCGGCGGGAGCTGCCCACCGCACGTTCCTGAAGGTACTCTCCCACGCGGTAGAACAGCATCACCCCCACCGCCTCGGAATAATCCCCCAGGAACATCGCCCCCAGGGAAGCAATACTCATCAGAAAATTTTCATTGATGGCGCGGCCGCGCATCATCCCCAGAAAGGCGGCCTTCAGTACATCCCAGCCTATCAGCAGGTAGGAGCCCACGTAGGCGGCCATACCGACCAGGGAATCGCCGCCCGCCGCCAGCGCACTGATGAACAGGGCAATGCCCAGCACGGCGGGAACAGGCCCGATGGCGTCTCCGGAGCAGCAACAGCTTCCAGAACCGCAGCTTCCGGAACAACAGGAAGCACCTTCCGGAAAATGTTCGTGGGAATGTTCCGTGCTCATGACCTGTTCCGCTTGTACGCCTGCCTCTCCGGCATGGCAAGCCCTATATTAGCCCAAACTAACAAAAAGTCTGCGTTGATTTCTGATCCTTAAACCGTTCCAAAATCCCCATCCCCATGAATTCATCCATCGCCATGGCTCCCGCTCCCAGCAACCCCGCCTCCGCTCCAAATCTGGCAGGCAGAATTTTCAAATCCTCCATCAGGAGAGGAAACAACTGTTTCCTGAGGTTCTCCAGCAGCGGCTTCATCAACAAATCCCCTGCCTTGGCCACACCGCCCCCGATGATGAAGGCGTCCGGCACCAGCGTATACATCAGGTTCATGATCAGGCAGCCCAGCATTTCCGCCGTATCTTCCCATAATTGAAGGGCTATAGGACATCCGGACCGGGCAGCCTCGTCCAGATGCCTGGGCGTGCATTCATCCACCGTCTTGATGATTCCCGCCCCGGCATACCGTTTAACCGCCTCCGCCGCCAGTTCGTTGTTGCCGATGTATTCCTCAATGGCTCCCCGGCTGCCGAACGGTCCCGTTTTCCCCTGGTAATGAATGCTGGTCTGGCCCAGTTCCGCAGCGGAAAGCCGCCTTCCCCGCAGCATGCGGTCATGCACCACGATTCCCCCGCCTATCCCCGTTCCCATCGTCAGGCACACCAGGCTGGACATGCCGCGCCCGGCGCCAAGCTTCCATTCCGCATAAGCCATGCAGTTGGCGTCATTATCCAGCACGACGGGGAGGCCCAGGGCCTGCTCCATCATCTCTTTCACCGGAATTTCCCTATCCCAGACCCTCACATTGGTAAGCTGGTAAAGCACTCCCCGCTGGTAATCACACCATCCCGGCATTCCCATGCCCATCACACAGGCGGAGGGGAATTGTCCGCGCAGGGTGCGGGCGGACGCAATCATGGCATCAATGATTGCCTGCGGGCTTTCGAACATGGCAGTAGGGATGCGGTCGGCCGTCGCCAGAATACGATCCCCCGCCGTTACGCCCATTTTGATGCTCGTGCCGCCGAAATCAACGGCCAAGGCACAGGGTTCTGAAAAGCTCATAGTCCATACTTATGCCACCCATTCTCCGGAATCAACGTAAAAACGCATTCATCCCCACCCCTTTCCGCGGCATGGCGCACTTACCGTATAAAACACAATAAGAATCTTCCAGAAAGAGCTTGCCAGAACCGCGCCGCCCGGTCCATGATAACCTCCGTAATGATGGAAATGCCCGGTTCGGACGAATGGTTCATGCGCCAAGCCATGAAAGAATCCAGAAAGGCCCTCGTGAAAGGGGACGTTCCTGTTGGAGCCATTGTGGTGAAGGATGGCCGCGTGATCGGCCGGGGCTGGAACCAGGTGGAGACGCTCAAGGATGCTACGGCCCATGCGGAGATGATTGCCCTGACGGCGGCACAGGAGGCTTTGGGCGACTGGAGGCTGGAAGGCTGCACCCTGTATGTCACCAAGGAGCCGTGCCCCATGTGCGCAGGAGCTATCGTCCACTGCCGTCCGGACCGCGTCGTTTTCGGCTGCCCGGATGCAAAAACCGGGGCTGCGGGGGGCTGGATCAATCTGCTGGATTCCAATCCGCCCCTGAACCATAAGTGCGAGGTGCGTCCCGGCGTACTGGGAGACGAGTGCCTGCTTCATCTCCAGGAGTTTTTCCGTGCGGCGCGTCTGGCGGCAAAAGAACGGAAAAAATTGTCTGCGCGTCTTTCTTCCCCTCCGGATGAAAACGGGGAATGAAGTCCGGAATAAAACACTTTGCATTTGCCAAAGCAGCAGAGTCACGGCAAGCTAGCGGGACTATGGAACGCCGGAACGACAATGAGACTGCGGAAGGAACGGAACGCAAACCGTCGTGGATCAAGGTTCGTCTGCCCAACGGCCGGGAATTCTGGGACGTCAAGCAGCTTGTGGAAGGCAAAAACCTCTTCACCGTCTGTGAAGAAGCACACTGCCCCAACCGTTATGAATGTTGGAACCAGGGTACGGCCACGTTCATGATTGCCGGAGAACGGTGCACGCGCGCCTGCGGATTCTGCGCCACCCGCACGGCCAAGCCCGGCCCGCTGGATCCTGAAGAACCGCAGCACGTGGCGGAAGCCGTCGTGCACATGAAGCTGCGCCACGCCGTGATTACCATGGTCACCCGGGATGATTTGCCGGACGGCGCCGCCGCGCATTTCGCCCAGGTAATTAGGGCCGTCAGAAAAGCCAGCCCTTCCACGATCATTGAAGTGCTTGCATCGGACTTGAATGAGAAGCCCTCCTCCATCCAGACGCTGATGGCGGCCCGTCCGCATATTTTCGGACACAATCTGGAGACGGTGGAACGCCTCACGCCCATTGTCCGCTTCCGCGCCCAGTACCGGCGGTCCCTGCGCGTTCTCCGGATGGCTCTGGAGTGCGTGGACGGCAAAGTGTCTACCAAGAGCGGCATCATGCTGGGCCTGGGGGAAACGGAAGAAGAGCTTTTCCGCTCCATGGACGATTTGCTGGAGCACGGCGTCACGGTCCTGACGTTGGGGCAATACCTGCGCCCCTCCCGCAACCATCTTCCGGTGGTCAAATACGTCCATCCGGATGATTTCGCCCGGTATGAGGAAGTTGCGCGCTCCAAAGGCTTCAGGCACGTGGCATCCGGGCCGTTGGTCCGCAGCTCCTACCATGCCGCCAATTTCACCCCGGAAGCGGATGTTCTGGAAGCCATTAACGAAGACCTGAGAAAGGCCGGCGAACTTTAGAATAAATCTTGATTTTTTATCCTTCCCCTTTTACCATCCGGGCAATTCCACGTCATTGAGAATCTCATGAGCAAAACATGTTCCTTCATCAAGGCAGGAGCCATTCTGGGCGGCACGGTCATCGTGACGGCGGCTGTCGCCCCCCTGTTCCTGCCGAACCAGAATGTCAAGCCACTGACGTCCGCCCAGGCGGCGGAAATTACCGCACAGACCATGAATTCCAAATGTGCGGACTGCCACAAACCCGGCACTCACATTTCCGAACTGGTCAATACTCTTTCCGGAGGCCTGCTGGCGCGCCATATCAGGGACGGGCAGCGCAGCTACAATATGGAAGAACCTCCCACTGCCGTCACCCTTTCCAAGCTGGAACATGTGCTTCAAATCAATTCCATGCCCCCCACTTCCTACACCATGGTGCACTGGGGCAGCACGCTCACTCTCCGGGAGAAAAACGCCATGCTCCAGTGGATCAAGGATGAGCGCCTGAAAATTTTCGGCGATATGGTAGGAGAGGAATACGCCCTTTCCCCTCTTGCCCCCATTCCGGACGCCCTCCCCACGGATCCGGCCAAAGTGGCCCTGGGCTACAAGCTTTTTCATGACGTGCGCCTTTCCACGGACAATACCGTTTCCTGCGCTTCCTGCCATTCTCTGGAAAAAGCCGGGACGGACAACCTGCCCACTTCCACCGGAGTCCGCAGCCAGAAAGGCGGCATCAATGCCCCCACCGTTTTCAATGCCGCTTTCCATGCCAAGCAATTTTGGGACGGACGCGCAGCCAACCTCCAAGAACAAGCCGGCGGACCGCCCCTGAATCCGGTGGAAATGGGGTACGAACATCCGGATGACTGGAAGAAGATCGCTGCCAAACTGGACCAGGACACCGCTTTTGCCGCAGAATTCAAAAAGGTTTACCCCCAGGGATTCACCGGAGAGACCATCACGAATGCCATCGCGGAATATGAAAAAACTCTTATCACCCCGAACAGCCCGTTTGACCGCTACCTGAAAGGGGATGAAAACGCCATCAGCGAGAACGCCAAAAAAGGTTACAAGCTTTTCCTGAAGCTTGGTTGCCAGACCTGCCACACCGGTCCCGCCATGGGAGGCCAGTCCTTTGAATACGCCGACCTCAAAGGCGATTTCTTTGCCGGACGCGCCAAGACCAATGACGATAACGGCCTGATGAATTTCTCCAAAAAGGAATCGGACAGGCACCGCTTCCGCGTTCCGACCCTCCGCAACGTAGAACTCACCTGGCCGTACATGCATGACGCCTCCGCACAGACGCTGGAGGAAGCCATTACGAAAATGTACCATTACCAGCTCGGTTACGATAAACTGGACAAGAAGGAAGTGAGACTTCTGGTGGCTTTCCTGAAGACGCTTACCGGAGAATACAACGGCAAACCCGTCCAGGGCGAAGTTTGCCCTGCCTCCTGAATCTGAAGAAAAGCTCTTTTTCCAGCCGCGCCAATGAACATTCATTGGCGCGGCTTTTTTGCATTTTCCTTCCAGTTCCTACGGCAGGCACTGCCGGGAAACTTCCATTCCCTTCCTCTTCCCTGTCGGCTACACTTAGATTAAACTAATACATAAACAATTTATATTAAATGTATTTTACATTGATTGAACAAATATAGCCTAATAATATCATTGACTTATCAGTTTGATAAAACTAACTTCTTTCCGGATTTGATTCATACACGCACCATGCCACTCTCCATGCTCAACATCGGCGATATTCGCCAAGTCAACAAAATCCATGGCAAGGATGAAACCCGGCGTTTTCTGGAAAGCCTGGGCTTCGTTGCCGGGAGCACGGTCTCCATCGTTTCCGAAAACGGCGGTAATTTCATTATCAACGTCAAAGGCTCCAGGATTGCGCTCAGCAAGGCGCTTGCCAGCAAAATATTCGTTGCCTGAGTTATTCCATCCAACAACCAACCATTATTCTATGACCAAACATCGTACATTGAAAGATGCCCTCATCGGGGAAACCGTCACCGTCGACAAACTGGCGGGGGAAGGCCCGGTCAGAAGACGCATCATGGACATGGGGGTTACCAAGGGAACGCAGATATTCATCCGCAAAGTCGCCCCTCTGGGAGATCCCATTGAAGTTACTGTCCGCGGGTACGAACTCTCCATTCGCAAATCGGAAGCGGAGAACATCCATATCCATTGATTCCGCCTCTATTACCGCACGTTTCCTGACTTTACAGCAAGACGGGCACCCATATATCAAGACAAGGAAACCATTCATGAGCAACATTACCATCGCCCTAGCGGGCAACCCCAACTGCGGGAAAACCACGCTCTTTAACGCCCTGACAGGCGCCAACCAATACGTCGGGAACTGGCCCGGCGTCACCGTGGAAAAAAAGGAAGGCCGCCTGAAAGGCCATAAAAATATCATCATTGAAGACCTTCCGGGCATTTATTCCCTTTCCCCCTATACCCTGGAGGAAGTCGTCAGCCGGAATTACCTGGTCACGGACCATCCCTCCCTCATCCTGAACCTGGTTGACGGCAGCAACCTGGAACGCAATCTTTACCTCACCACCCAGCTTTGCGAACTGGGCGTTCCCGTCATTATAGCGCTGAACATGATGGACATTGTCCGGAAGCGCGGCGACAGGATCGACACGGAAAAACTTGCACGCAACCTCGGTTGCCAGGTGCTGGAAATCAGCGCTCTCAAGGGGACCGGCATCCGTGAACTGATAGACGCCGTAGTAACGACGACTGCGTCGGACGACGCCCGGACCCCGCAGGCCGTCCACTTTCCGGACCATCTGGAAAAAGCCATCGGAGAAATTGGGGAAATCATCACCGGCAAATGCCTGGATCAGCAGAAAAAATGGTTTGCCGTTAAAGTTTTCGAAAGAGACCAAAAAGTCGCGGACCAGCTCGCGCTCAATCCCGAGGAACAATCCCGCATCAACGGGATTATTGAAACCATGGAACGGGAAATGGATGACGATAGTGAATCCATTATCACCAATGAACGCTATAATTCCATTTCCCGCATCATCAAAGACGCCGTCGTTAAAGCCAGCCCCGGCAGCCTGACGGGCAGCGACAGGATTGATCGCATCATCACCAACCGCTGGCTGGGCCTCCCCATTTTTGCCGTCGTCATGTGGGCTGTATATTACATCTCCATTCAGACGATAGGCGCATGGGGCACGGACTGGGCCAATGATACTTTCTTCGGGGAATGGGTTCCGGAATGGGTAGGAAGCCTGCTGGAAAACGCCGGCTGCGCCCCATGGCTGGAAAGCCTGATCCAGGACGGCGTGATTGCCGGCGTGGGAGCCGTTCTGGGATTCCTCCCGCAAATGGCGGTTCTGTTCCTGTGCCTGGGCATATTGGAGGATTGCGGCTACATGGCCCGCGTAGCGTTCATCATGGACCGCATTTTCCGCAAATTCGGCCTTTCCGGGAAATCCTTTATTCCCATGCTCGTTTCCATGGGGTGCGGCGTTCCTGGAGTCATGGCGACCCGCACCATTGAGAACGAAAAGGACAGGCGCATGACTATCATGACCACCACGTTCATCCCCTGCGGGGCCAAAACTCCCATCATTGCCCTGATTGCCGGAGCCTTCTTCCCGGAAAATTCCTGGGTGGCTCCGGGGGCCTATTTCATCGGGGTGGGCGCCATCATCCTTTCCGGCCTTATTCTGAAAAAGACTGCCATGTTCGCCGGGGATCCCACTCCCTTCGTCATGGAACTTCCCATTTACCACATCCCGGCCTGGAAGAACGTCATCATTCATGCATGGGACCGCTGCAAGGCTTTCGTGCAAAAAGCCGGGACCGTCATCTTTGTGTCCAGCGCCCTGATCTGGTTCCTCTCCAGCTATAACTGGAAGGTGGATTCCGTAGAGCAGAATGACAGCATGCTGGCCTCCATCGGCAATGTGGCCGCGCCTGTCTTCCAGCCTCTGGGCTGGGGTGAATGGAAACCCACCATGGCTACCATTACCGGATTGATTGCCAAGGAAAACGTGGTAGGCACCTTCGGCGTCCTGTATGCGGACGGCAGTTCCGGGGAAGATGAAGCGGAAAAAACGGAGGACTCCCCCGAAACGCAGGAAATGGCCCCCGCCGGCCGGGAGCTCCAGGCATCCCTGGAGGAAGGTTCCGGAGAATCCGCTGCTGAAGCGGAAGAAGAGGAAGATGAAGATGAGGAAATCAGGGAAACCGGGGACCGCCTGGTCCAAGCGGGAGCCTTCACCTTCCTGAGCGCTTTCTCCTTCATGATTTTCAATCTTCTCTGCGCCCCCTGCTTCGCGGCCATGGGCGCTATCAGAAGGGAAATGAACAGCGCCAAATGGACCTTCTTCGCCATCGGCTACATGTGCGCCCTGGCGTACTGCCTGGCCTTCCTGATTTACCAGCTGGGAGCATGGCTTTATGCGGAAGCTTCCTTCGGCATCGGGCAGGGCATTGCCCTATTGCTCCTGCTGGGGCTCGTTTACCTGGTGGCAAAGAAACCTTATACAGCCTCCAAATAACTTCTAAACCAACCCCTTAACTCTACTGAACAATATGGGAACATATATCATCGCCACCCTTCTTTTCCTGGCCCTAGCCTACGCGTTATACAAAATTTTCAGCAAGCGCGGCAAGTGCTGCGGCAACTGCGGATGTTGCGGCAACGACAGCGACGGCTGTTGCGGTGGCGGCGGAAATTGCTGCGGCGGCCACCATCACGACCACGAAAAACAGGATTAAATCCCGGCCCCGGTTATCCCATTCAGAACCTGCAAACCATTTTCTGCGGTTTGCAGGTTCTTCTGCTACGGCGCCTGCCGCAGCCAGCCTCTACCCTGTCACTCAATCCAACCGTGCTGATATGCCGCCATGGCCGCAATTACCAGCGCAATGAACAGGAAGATGAACCACATCACATTGTGGCGATGGCGGTATTCCACGGCCATCAGAGGTTCCCATTCCTTTTCCACAAAGGAAAAATCGTCCCCATTGGCAAAACGATCGTAAAGCATTTCCAGCTCCTTTCCCGTCACCCCTTCCGGGGCGGCGAATACCGGCGGGCAGCAGGAATCCGTCTTGAATACAATTTCGCAATGGTACACGCCATCCGCTTCCTTATAAGACTGGAGGCACGCGCCGTCGCGGGCGCACACCACGTGGCCGGTCGTTCCTTCCTGCAAGCGGCGCAGAGCAGTATCACGGTCGGTCACTTCATCATTTGAAATTTCCCATTGAACCTTACTCATTCTGTCAGTTTAAGATAATTCCCGTTTAAGTCAATATGGTTTTAAACGCTTCGGCCCCCGGAAACGTTGCGGCTCCCATCCATCTTCCGGCGTGGCAAAAAGCCTTCTTTTCCGTTTTTTCCGGGAACGGAGACAGGGGTGGGAAAGCCCATTTTCAGGCGGCTTTTATTTTTCCCCGGGATAAAAATTCTACGGAATAGCCTTGGGGAAGCCTCCTACCTTCAACAGTCAGTATTTGACGGTAGATAAGGAAAGGCTGAAGGCCATTCCATGACCCGGCATACATTGCCGGTCCAAGCTCCGCCAGCAGGCATCAATAAAGGAGGGTAAATGGCTCCGTAATCAAATAAGCAACGCCGCATCCTCTACCTGATCGAGAATGCGGCGTTGCCGCCAGGTCATGCAGACCCCTTCTATATCTTTCTCACGCAGGATTCCGCTCACTGCATGGAGACAGACAAGGAAGATTTAATGTCATTATGTTTTCATGAAACTCCGGCCATGCCTGATTTAAGAGAAAAGGCGGCCATGTCCAGGATCAGCTGATCAGAAAGAAAAGACTGCCTGAACGCCCCAGAGAATGTTTTCGCTGGAAGTGCTGTAAGCCGGATTCGCGATGTACTGGAAGTGAGGAACAACTTTGAAATAATCATTCACCTGGAAGCTGTACATGACTTCCAGCACCTGTTCGCGGTTATGCTCAGCGCGCTCTCCGTCACAGGGGGTCTGCCCCTTGAACACACCGTAGGAAATGCCCAGGAAGTCATCTTCACGGGAAGGGAAGAGCTTAATGTTGGCGCCCACGGAGAATTCAGCGGAGTTGCTCAAGTATTGTTTGGCGGCAAATCCGGCGCGAGAGTAAATGGTTAGAGGATCGCAGGGAGTATATTCAATGCTCGCGACAAGCCCGGCATTTTGGCGGCGGCGTTCCCCGGTCCCGTCGTCCATGTCCACATCCGTGCTGGTATAGAACGGATTGATACGGAGAGTCGCAGCGCCGTCGGCAAAGATATGGCCGTATTCGCCAACCACGGCATAACCATCACAATAATCGGAATTAAAAGGATTGTATCCGGAATCGCATCCCGTGCGGGAAACGGCAACCATCATGTAATTATTGCGGTTGAGTTCAACTTGCAGAATACCGCCAATATTGCTGTCCACCAAAGGCAGGATAGTGGAGTTCACAAACCCGTCATTGGTGAAAGAGGAGAAGGAGTCATTGGCAATGCTGACAGCATCAAAGTAGTTGGTGAGATTCACCATACCTGCGATGAGGCAAGCGCGCTTCCCTGCAAAGTATTGCATCAGAGCCACTTCAGGGAATATTCCTTCATGAGGTCCCATCGCGTCAGCATGCAAGCCGGAAGCCGTGGCATAGGCTTCAGTGAAAAACGTATCGCTCTGTGCGGATTCACGATCCAGCCCCCATGAACCGGAAAATTCCACACGCAACCAGGTTCCCCCGTTGGCCTTGTCTTCAATAAGGCGCTGATTAAGCTGGGCATGAAGAAGAGCCAGGTTGTTATGGCGCTTAACATCGGAAACCTTTTCCGTATTCCAAAGTCCGTAGGCCATATCCACACCCCATTGGGTGCCATATTTTTCATTGGCCTTCACCTTGTAGGCAGGATCACCTTCTTCCGGAGTGAACATGTTGATGCCCTGCAAAATATCACCAACAGCAGGGGTGCTGTCTTGAGCGATTACAGGAAGCGCCATGAGGCTCGTCAACGCCATTGCTATTATGTTATGCTTCTTCATAGAAAACGGTTAGTCTTATCGTTGGATGTTTGTGGTATAATACTTATATAATTGATCCAGGGGTGGAGAGGGGCGCTTTCCTTTTACAGGGAAAGAGCTCCGCTTCCGTTCTCCCGGGCTTGCTCTTTCACAGCTCTGCCGCATGCCCCCATACAGAACCCACAGTCTCCGCAGAGCAGACGGTATCTGGGACGCCGGATGAGCAGCCCGGCCAGTTTCCTGTACCGGCAGACCCGGCGGAAGAAACGGTGAAGTCCTGTATGGGTCAAGTTCATGCAACGCGGCAAAGTTAGATTGAACTAACTATTCAGTCAACACTTTTTCTTCCCAATACCCTTGCCCTGCTCAGTACAACATTATGTTGGTTCATTATATTCTATTTGTTTTCAATGTATTAAAAATATCGCAAAAATATTTTCATGCCTACTAAAAAATTAGTTTCAGCTAATTCATCTTGACCAGAATACGGGGGCACGCTAAAAAAATGCAGGCTGGATTGGATATAATCCAATCCTTCCGGAAAAGAAGCGGCTGCATGCCGCCAAAGCCGGATGAACCCAATTAAAACATTACCATGAGTTACATGAACAACAAAGGCCTCTGGGGCTTCGTCGGAGGAATGATCGCCGCCGCCATCGGCGCGAAAGTAGTAAAAAGTCCCGTTGCCAGGAAATTGGCCGTCCAGGGCCTTTCCAAGGCCATGCTCATCCAGCAGAAGGCCATGGAACAACTGGCAAACATCCGGGAAGAAGCCCAAGACCTGTGCCATGAGGCCGCCGCGAAAAACAGCAGGCCGGAACAGTAGCAATCTCATTGTCCATCACCAAACAGCGGGGTGCCCGTTTCCTTCTCCGCCAGCGGAATGGACCGCCCCCAACGGGGGAAACGCACGGAGAAGGGCGTTTCCCCCTTTTCTTTTTCCTTATCCATGCATTACCAGGTTATCCATCATACGCCCGGCAGGCTCCGTGTACGCAGCGGCCGCTGCGCATTCAATCATGACCAGGCTTACGGCATCGAATGCAGGCTCCTGAAACAGAAAGGCGTATACTCCGTCAAGGCCACCCCCTGCAACGGAGGTGTGTTCATCCTGTATGAAGGAACCAGCCCCCAGGCCATTTTCCGCACGCTGGACAGGCTCAGGCCGGAAACACTCCGCAGCCACGAACCGGAAGAGCGCGCGGAGGCCAGGAAACTGGCCCGGTCCTTTTTTCTCCGCATAGCGGGGAAAGCTTCCTCTTTCCTGTTTTGCAAGGTGTTTCTGCCGCCCCCACTCAGAATGGCCAAAGTATTCTGGAATTACAGTTCCTATTTACGGCGCGGAATGGCCGGCCTGGGAAGCGGACGGCTCAACGTAGCCGTTCTGGACGCCGTCTCCATCGGGGTTTCCATAGGCACGAAGGCTTACGGAACGGCCAATTCCATCATGTTCCTTCTTTCCATTTCAGACCTGCTGGAAAATTACACTCGGAAAAAGACCCGGGCGGCGCTTGCGGCCAGCCTGAGCATAAATATAGACCGCGTCTGGCGGGTGGAAGAGGGAGGCATGCGCCAGGTTCCCATGGAGCAAATCCGCCCGGGGGAGAAAATCCGCGTGGACGCGGGGAACGTCATCCCTGTGGACGGTACCGTGCTGTCCGGAGAAGCGGAAGTCAACCAGGCCGCCATGACGGGGGAATCGGAAGCGGCTTCCAAACGGGAAGGGTCCGTCGTCTTTGCCGGAACCACGCTGGAAACGGGTTCCCTCGTCATCCGGGTGGACGCCGCAGGAGACCAGTCCCGCATTAACAATATCATCGCCCTGATCGACCATTCGGAGGAACTGAAAGCGCGCATCCAAAGCCGGGCGGAAAAGCTGGCGGATTCTATCGTTCCCTATACCCTGCTCACGGCAGGGGCGCTGTTTCTGTTCACCAGGAATATCTCCAAGGCTCTCTCCGTGCTGATGGTGGATTATTCCTGCGCCATCAAGCTCGCCACCCCCATCTCCGTCATCTCCGCCATGAAAGAGGCCGCAGCGCGCAAGATCATGATCAAGGGCGGGAAATTCATGGAGCTGTTCGCCAAAACGGACACCATCGTTTTTGACAAGACGGGGACGCTGACTTCCGCCTGCCCTCAGGTAACGCAGATCATCCCTTTGAGCGACTGCAGCAGGGAATATATCCTGAAAACGGCAGCATGCCTGGAAGAACACTTCCCCCACAGCGTGGCGCGGGCCGTTGTGCGCAAAGCGCTGGAGGAGGGCCTGCACCATGAAGAAGAACACGCGGAGGTGGAATACATCGTGGCCCACGGCATTTCCTCCCGCCTTCATGGAAAAAAGGTTCTTGTGGGCAGCTACCATTTTCTCTTTGAAGATGAACGCATCCCCCTCACGGAAGAGCAAAGGCTGACCATACGCAATCACGCCAGAGGAAAATCCAACATCTTTCTCGCCATAGGCCGCAGAGCAATCGGCATGATCGGCGTCAGCGACCCGCCCAGGCCGGAAGCCGCAGAGACGATCGCCCGGCTGAAACGGCAGGGCATTTCCTCCATCATCATGCTCACGGGGGACAGCGAATCCGCAGCCCGCGCCATCAGCCGCCAGTTGGGCATCACGGAATACCGTTCCCAGGTTCTGCCTGAAGATAAGGCCCGCTTTATCCAGCAATTGAAGAAATCCGGCAAAACAGTGTGCATGGTGGGAGACGGCATCAACGATTCCCCCGCTCTTTCCTGTGCAGATGTTTCCGTCTCCATGAAGGATTCTTCCGATATCGCCCGTGAAGTGGCGGATATTTCCCTGTTGTCCAGCTCTCTGGCTGAACTGGTTGTTTTAAGGGAATTGAGCTGTGCCGTCCTTGAAAAAATAGAACGTAACTACCGCTTTATCATCGGGTTCAACTCCTCTCTGATCCTGCTGGGCATGTTCGGGCTGATTACCCCGGACCTTTCCGCGTTCCTCCATAACGCTTCCACAGTGTACGTCAGCGCGCGCAGCACACGCCGATGCCTTCCCCCGGTCCGGGTTCCGAAGTAAAAAAAGAGGGATGATCCATTTCAACTTGCTGTTCGTTGTCCAAACTGATGTTCATATCTTCCTCTATGATAGGCAGTCTGAACTTGATGGATTTCAGCCAGAGGACAGGTTTCGGAGCGTTGGGGTTGTAGACCACGGGAAAGCAGTTGCGGACAATTTCCGACTTTCCCTCCACAAAGGTTCCATCCAGAAAAAGCGTCCCGTTGGAAAGATGAATCCGATCCGGTTCCGGGGGAAAATCCTCCACCAATGCCGCCAGCCTCATCAGCTCCACAATGTTGCTGATTTTGCGGGAGACATTGCTCACCGCACAGCGTTTCAGCTCCTCAAAAATCTCTCCCCGCAGGGGCAGTTCATCGGTCACACGGCCTTCTGGCATGAAAAAAGCCCCGTTTGTGAAGATGATCTTGTGTGTCTGCAAGAACTCTTCACAAAACAGGGTTTCGTTGATGCTTTTTCCATCGAACCAGACGGGCATTCCGTCAGGCTACTTGTTTTTCTTCATGGGTAACTTCCTCCTTTTCCGATCTCCTTAACCGTTCCTCCAAACCGGCAATCAAGCCATCCTTGTTCAGCATTTCTACAATTTTTACCCGCTGTTCCAGTTCGGCGGCAATGAGCAAATCCGCCAGATACTCCACATAGTCCAGCA
>OLPW01000187.1_pt1 | contig 74281 bp, 84 predicted proteins | sample 1672161 | NCBI WGS metagenome assembly OLPW01 (sample SAMEA3136654, study PRJEB25190) | human gut metagenome
CGGTCGATGCAGGCGGGCGGCTCTATAATATCCCCGATACAAATGTTTCCTGTGCGGCGGCATATACCTGCCATCGCGTAACCAGATATCGGCAAGCGCGGAGCGCTCGCTCATACCGCGCTCATGGCAGTCAGTCTATGCCTTCATCATTCCAGTGGTTCAGCGCATGTCCATATTCAACAGCCGCCTCCGGTATCATTGTCATCCAGTTCTTCTGGATGTTCTCTCCTGATAGCCTAAAAAGGCGTATCACGGCTACGGAAAGTCCCATGATTCCCTCTCCCCCCCTTTTCTCATATGCGTGCGCCGCAGGGCGCAAAAACGGTCACAGCCGAGAGAGCAGCTGTGACCGTTATCTTTTTCGTTCTTCCGGCTATGCGCCGGTGATATGTGATTTTACGCCTTGCAGCTCACCGGAACATAGAGCACCGTTCCGGCATATATCATGTCAAAGCTGTCCTTGCCGTTAACGAGTTTCATCATGTTCAGAACCTTACTGTACTCAAGGCCATAGCTCTCCGTGACGCTCTGCGCCGTCTCGCCGTAGACGAGCTTATGCGCGACTACCTTGTAGTAGCTGCCGCTCTCCGGAGCCTTGGGGCTGGGGATCAGGAGCACCTTGCCGTTGCCGATGCTGCGGTAGTCCTTGATGGAGTTGAGCTTCATGATGAGGTCGGAGTTCTTCTCGAAATCCACACCCATGCTGAGGCAGACATTATATACGGTGTCGCCTGACTGGAAGGTGTAGGGGATTATGTAGTACGCCACGCTCTCGCCCGCTTCGGAGCTGCTGCCGGTGGATGTGCCGCCCGTGGTACCGGTGCCGCTGCCGGAGGGCTTCGTGGTCGTTGTGGAAGAGCTCATAACAAGCTTCGCATCATTTTCGCTGGCGGGCAGTTTTATGACCTGACCCGTGCGCAGAATGTCAAGCTGGCGCTCGCTGGTGAAACCGTTGAGCTTCATGATGGCATATTTCACGGTATAGAAGTTCATCCCGTAGCTGCCGCAGACCTTGACCAGCGTGTCCCACTCGCCTACCGTGTGGCTTATCGTTTTGTAATCGACAGACGGAGCCGGAGTGTCCGGAGTAGTGGTCTCGCCGCCGGTGCTCGGAGTGGAGGGCTTATCGGGCGTAGAAGGCTTGTCGGGAGTTTCGGGAGTGCTCGGCGCGGAGCTGCTGCCGGGGAGCTTCACAGTCTGGCCGACACGCAGGGAATCAAGCTGGCTTGCACTCTTGAAGCCGTTGAGCTTCATAAGCTGGCTCTTTATGGCGAAGAAGTTCAGCCCGTGCGCCTCGCAGATCGTAATGAAAGTGTCCCCCGCCTTGACAACGTAGCTGATGCCGCTGCCGGAATCGGTGCTGCCGCCGGACGTTGAACCGCCGGTGGACGTGCCGCCGGAGGCGGAGCCGCTCGAGGTGACGTTCTTCGCGTCAGCCTCGCTGGCCGGAAGCTTTATGATCTGGCCGGGTCTCAGCGAATCAAGCTGCTTCTCGCTGGTGAAGCCGTTGAGCTTCATAATGGCGGACTTGACATTATAGAAGTTCATCCCATAGCTGCCGCAGACCTTGACAAGCGTGTCCCACTCGCCGACGGTGTGCTTGATGATGTTCGTCTCGCCGGAGCCGCTGTCCGCGGGCTTATCCTCCGCCGGCGCGGGAGTCTCCGCGGGCTTCGCCTCGGGAACGGTGCCGTCGGGATTAAGCTCACCGCTCATTATCTTCGCGGACACTTCGACGCTGGCCGGCAGCTTAATGGTCTGCCCCGGATAGATCATCCCGAGCTGGCTCTCGCTGTAGAAGCCGTTGATCTTCATTATGCACCAGCGGCACGAGTAATAGTCAAGGCCGGCGTCTTCGCAGATCGTCAGCATCGTGTCGCCGCTTTTTACCGTGTAGCTGATGATATTTCCTTCGGCAAAAGCCGCCGGCATCAGTCCGACGAGCAATGTTACCATAAGGAGCAAACATAAGAGTCTTTTCTTCATCTTTATTCTCCCCTGCTGTCCATGTATTTCCAGAAAAGTATTACATTACATTTACAATTGTACAACAACTCTGCACAAAACGCAATAACATATTGTCTGAAATTTTCTTAATTTTTGGCATTAATGCCAAGCAGCGGCACAATTTTGCAAGTCTTTCGCCTTGACTATTGCCCCGAAAGCACATATAATCATGTTACCGGAACAAAGGCCGCCGTTATGCGGCTTTTTGTTATAACTATTTGGAGGTTTACCATGAAAGTCATCATTGCCAGAGATTATTCCGAGCAGTGCTCTGCCGCCGCAGATATTATAGAAGGCATCGTCCGCGCCAAGCCCGACTGCTGCCTTGGTCTGGCCACAGGCTCCAGCCCCGTCGGGATGTACAAGGAGCTGGCACGCCGCTGTGCCGAGGAGGGGCTGGACTTCTCCCGCGTACACAGCGTGAATCTTGACGAGTACATCGGCCTTGCCCCTGAACACGACCAGAGCTACCGTTATTTCATGAACAGCAATCTCTTTGACCATATTAACATCGACAAGGCGAACACCTATGTCGCGGGCGGCATCGGTGATGTGGACGCGGGAATCGCTGAGTTTAACGCCGTCATCGAGCGCAGCGACGTTGACGTACAGGTGCTCGGCGTCGGCCCCGACGGCCATCTCGGCTTCAACGAGCCGGGCTCCGTCCTCCACGCGGACGCGCACCGCGAGAAGCTCGACGAGAGCACGATTGACGCAAACGCCCGCTTCTTCGCGAGCCGCGACGATGTGCCCCGCTACGCCGTCACGATGGGCATGGGCGGGATAATGAAGGCCCGCAAGCTGCTGCTCATAATCAGTGGCAGCAAGGACGACGCGGCGAAGAAACTGCTCCTCTCCGACGAGATCACGACGGAGTGCCCCATCACCTTCATGAAGCTGCACCGCGACGCCGTCGTTATCATCGAGCAGGCACTGGCGGATCGCATAGGCTACAAAGGCTGAACTTTATAAGCATAAAAAAGGCTTTGACGTGTTTGTCAAAGCCTTTTTTGTTATTATTTTGTGTCAGTTATAAATATCGTTCGTGTCCATCAGCACGACATCGACCTCGAAGGTCTCACCGTCGCGCCAGATCTTGAAGTGGATGCTGTCGCCCACGCTCAGGCCGCTCTTTATCTCGGCGACGTCGTCCGTCGTCTTGACCTCGACCCCGTTGCACTCAAGCAGGATATCGCCGACCTTAATGCCCTTGGCCTCGGCGTCCGAGCCCTTGGTGACATCGGAGATATAGAGTCCGCCTGGGATATCGTAATGCGACGACGCGTTGTCGGGTATCGCGCCGACGGTTATTCCGATCGACGGGCGGCCTCTGACCTCGCCGTCCTTGACGAGCGCGTTCACGATGTCGCGCATAGTTGTGCTCGGGATCGCGAAGCCGATGCCCTCGATGCTTGAATAGGACGACATCATCTTCATATTCGTGATGCCGATCACCTGACCGTACATGTTGTACAGCGGGCCGCCAGAGTTGCCCTCGTTGATTGCGGCGTTGGTCTGCATCAGGGTCATACTGCGGCCGTTATAGCTTACGCCGCGGTTTATCGCGGAGATGACGCCGTTTGTCAGCGTCATGCGGAACTGCTCGCCCAGCGGGTTGCCTATCGCAGCGACCGCGTCGCCGACGGTAAGCTCTGAGCTGTCGCCGATCACGGCGGGGGTGAGCCCGATGCCCTTGACCTTCAGCAGCGCAATGTCGCTTATCGAGTCGGCGCCGACCAGCGTGGCGTTGAGGACGGTGTCGTCATACAGAGTGACAGTCGCGCTGTCCGCGCCGTTTATGACGTGCGTATTCGTCACGATCAGGCCGTCCGCCGTGAGCACGAAGCCGGTGCCCCAGTTATAGCCGCTCTGGCCGTCCGTGTATGCCGAGATGCCGACGACAGACTTATAGTTCTCTTCGTACAGCTCGCCCAGAGTCAGTTCACTGCCGGACGGCTTTTCCTCAAGCTTCAGCTCGTAGTCTATCGGCAGCTTCGCGCGGGGGATGTTTATCTCCGCGACGTCTGTAGTCGTCTTGGTGTAATACTGGTCGAAAAAGTCCTGCCAGTTCTCCGGCATGTCGCCGCTCTCGCCGTCGGAGGGAATAACACTGGAGCCGAAGCCGCTCTGGCCGCCGCGCTCCGCGAAGATAAGCGACGTGGCCACCAGCAGCACGAGCAGCAGGCATATCCCGCCGATTATCCGCACCTTTTTATTTTTCTTTTTCTCCTTCGGCGTCACCGCGTTCACGGTCGGCACGCTCTGCAGCGGGGAATACCAGTCGTCCTTGCTGTACCAATTGTTTGCCATAAAAATGACCTCTTTTTATACTTAAAACAGATTTGTTTTCTTTTCGCCGACTTCGTTTTTCGCAAGAGCCAGAGTGAACACGAACTCCGTCATGCCGTCGCGGCTCGTGACGGCGATGTCCTCATCATGGCTGTTGATGATGGATTTTACCAGATACAGCCCTAGTCCGACGCCGTCCTTATCCAGACTGCGCGAGCGATCCGACTTGTGGAAACGGTCGAAGATGAACGGGAGATCGTCCGGCGGAATCGTCTCGCCGTAGTCGCGCACGGAGACATAGGCCTTGCCGTTGTCCTTGTATATGCGCACGGTGATGCAGCTTCCGGGCGAGGCAAACTTCACGGCGTTATCCAACAGGTTATATATTACCTGGGTTATGGCGTCTTTATCCGCGTGCACCATGATATGATTATCCGGCAGCTGCGGATCAACGTCAAGATTTTTCTTCGTCGCGCGGCTCTCGAAGCTCAGCAGCGTCTGAAGCGTAAGCTCCGTCAGGTCAAAGTCGATCCTTTTCGTAGAGTCGGCGGCGCGGTTTCTGAGCTGCGACACATCGAGCATATCGCGCACCAGACGCGAGAGGCGCTTCGTCTCATCGCTTATCGCGCGGAGATATTTTTTCTCGTCCTCCGGCGGGATCGTACCGTCGAGCAGCCCCTCCGCAAAGCCGGATATTGTGGTCATCGGCGTCCGCAGCTCGTGCGAGATATTGGCTATGAACTCGCTGCGGCGCTCCTCAGCGTTTTCCAGCGAATCGGCCATTTTATTGAACGAATCTATCAGCGCGCCCATCTCATCCGTGGGATCCTCACGCTGGCGCACGCGCACCGAGAAGTCCCCGCGCGCGAACCGGCGCGACGCCGCCGCCATCTCGTCCAGCGGCTTTGCCATGTGCTTGGAGTACATGAGGGAGACTATCATCGCCGCGGCGAAAACGCCGATGGTCACGATCGCAGTTATTCCGGTCAGGGACGACCAGGTTTTCAGTATGTTGTCAACAACGTTCGTGATGAACACATAGCCGATGATATCTTTCCCGTCGCCAGACGTTTTTATCGGCCGCGCCACAGCGTAGCGGTTCTTTTCGTACAGGCCGCCGAGCGTGCTCATCTGGTCATACTCCCCCGTCGTCTCGAGGGTCTGCATGACGTCGGCAGGTATCTGGTGGCCGAGATGCTCGCACATCGGCGCGCGGTCGGAGCAGGAGACGATCTTGCCGGTCTCGTCGGTTATAAAGACCTGATTGCCGGTGGTGCGCGAGATAGAAGAGAGCGTCATGCTCAGGCTCCAGCTCGTGAGCGAATCCCCGTCGGCGATGGCGGATGCAGTCCTCGCGACCTCGGAGGCGTTATTGTCCATGCGCTCGCGGTAGTCGTTTATGATGTAGCCGCGGCCGATGCCGACGAAGCTCACCGCGACGAGCAGGAAGCACATGAACACCAGCGTCGCCGTGGCCACAAAGTTGCGCAGGTATACGTTTTTCATTACTCTGTCACTTCAAACTTGTAGCCTACGCCCCAGACGGTCTTGAGGCACCATTTGTCGCTGACGCCTTCAAGCTTTTCGCGCAGGCGCTTTATGTGTACGTCAACGGTGCGGGAGTCGCCGAAATAGTCAAAGCCCCACACTTCGTCGAGGAGCTGGTTGCGGGTGAAAACGCGGTTGGGGGACGCCGCGAGGTGGTACAGCAGCTCCATCTCTTTCGGCGGCGTATCGACCTTGACGCCGTTCACCACCAGCTCGTAGGAATCGAGATTTATTATCAGCTTGTCGAAGGTCAGCTTCTTCTCCGCGGGGCCGTCGTTGTCGCTGCGGCGCATGACGGCGTGGACGCGGGCGATAAGCTCCTTGACGTCAAAGGGTTTGGTCACGTAATCGTCGGCACCCATGTCAAGACCGGTTATCTTATCCGTGGTCTCTCCCTTAGCGGTGAGCATGATGATCGGCACGGCGGACTTTGCCCGTATATCACGGCAGACCTGCCAGCCGTCCTTGACCGGAAGCATGATGTCCAGCAGGACAACGTCTGGCGTGAACAGGTCAAACATTGATTCGGCCTTGCCGCCGTCAGGAGCGATCATCACCTCAAACCCATCCTTGCCGAGATAAAGCCGCAGCAGTTCTGCGATGTTGCTGTCGTCCTCTACGATAAGCGCGCGTTTAGCCATAATTCTGCCTCCTGAACTTGTATCTATGATTATTATTATACACTGATTATACAACACATTAAATATGAAAAGTTAAAAATGTGTAAAAGGTAGACGGGCAAATCGCGCCGATTGCCCATGGTATAAAACAGGCAGGAGATAAATATCTCCCGCCTGTAAAAATCGCTATGCAAAGGATCAGAAATCCAGCTTCTCCAGCTCGATCAGTGCGAGGATATAGACCTTCAGCGCCTCCATGAGGAAGTCTATGCTCGCGGCCTCGTCAACGCCGTGGATAGGCCCTGCGAAATCGGGCTGCGGGCGCTCCGGATGCTCCGGCCCGAAGGACACCGCATTCGGGAAGTCGCGCGCGTAAGTGCCGCCGCCGATGGTATAAGGCTTGGCGTTCTCGCCCGTCACGTCGTTGTAGGCGTTGATGCACACCTGCACCGACGGATTATCCAGAGCCATGTAGAACGGCTCCGCGTCGCGCTCTATCGTTATCTCCGCTGCGTCTCCCGCCGCGCGCTGGATGGCGCGGGCGATCTTCGACCCGCTCATATTGGTCGGGTAGCGGCTGTCTATTGTCTGGAACACATGGCCGTCCTCGATGCCTATAACGCCGCCCACGATGGTCAGCGGCTCGAACAGGCCGTCATCCGCCGCAACGTTCAGCGCGGCGCCCGTCCAGTCGTTATTCAGCAGGCTCACCAGCTCGTAGAAGCGCTTCTCCTCGGCGGCTGCAATGCCGTTATCCAGAATGTAGTCCACGAGCACTCCGATCGCGTTGACGGTTCCCTCCGGCAGAGATGCATGGCCGCCGACACCGGTGGCCGTGAGGTGCCAAAGCTCGCCCTCTTTCACAGCCTCAACGCGCCCGGCGGATTCAAGCGCTTCGGCCTTGACCCACGCCTCGGCCTTGTCGGGCACGGCGTTCGCCGCGAAGCCGCCCTTGATGTCTACAACGTTCACCATCGGCAGCTTGGAGATCATGCGGCCGTGGTAAATGCCCTTTTCGCCGTTGCACAGCGGGAAGTTCGCGTCCGGACTGAAGCAGAACAGCGGAGCGGGGTAATTTGCCAGATAATACTCGACGTCCTTCATGCCGGTCTCTTCGTTTGCGCCGAGCAGCGCGCGGACAGGATAGCGCAGGGCTATTCCCTTGTCCTTGAGATACTTCAGCGCGTAGAGGCAGAGGACGCTCGGCCCCTTGTCGTCCATGACGCCGCGGCCGATTATGTACCCCTCGCGCTCGCGCATGGTGAACGGATCCTGAGTCCAGCCTTCGCCGACAGGCACCACATCGAGGTGAGTTATCGTAGCGAGGTAGCGATCGCTGTCTCCGCCGAGGCAGGCATAGCCGATTTTGCCCTCGCAGTCTACCGCGTCGAGCCCCAGCTCGCGGGCGATCTCAAGTCCCTTGTCAAGTGCCTCGCGCGGGCCGCGGCCGAAGGGGGCGTTGGGCTCCGCCTCGCCCTCGACACTGTTTATCGCCACAAGGCGTGCTATATCGCGCAGTATCGCACCGCGGTTTGATTCCACATATTTGTCTATATCATGCCGAAGCTCGTTATCCATAGGTTCAATTCCTTTCACAAAAGCTTAATTCCCTCTGTTTTTATACGGGAACACTTCCGGCTTTCGCCAAGAATCGGTTTTACTATATCACCATTTTCTGTTCTTTTCAACACTCTTCTTTGCGTTTCGTCCCCGGCCGCTTTGCGGGCTTGAAATCCGGCTCCGTGCCGTTTATGAGCCGCACGATGTTATCGCGATGCCGCGCGATGACAATCAGCATTCCGGCCGCCGCCAGTATCAGCCGCGGAGTCGATACACCGAGCGCCGCCGCGCTTATGAATATCGTCAGCGCCCCGCATATGCTGCCGAACGAGACCTTTTTCGTCAGGAACGCCCCGGCGAGAAACACGCCGACGACGCAGAGAAATACGCGCCAGTCTATCATCAGCGCGATCATCGCGCCGGAGGATACGCCCTTGCCGCCCTTGAAGCCATGCAGCACGGGGAAGCAGTGCCCCAGCAGGCACGCGACGCCGCCGAGAGCCATCCCCGTATCGCCCAGCAGCCAGAAGCCGAGCAGCATCGCCGCCGCGGCCTTGAGCATGTCGCCTGCGAGCGTCAGCAGTCCGGCGTGCATCCCGAATACACGCGCCATATTCGTCGCTCCGGCGTTGCCGCTGCCGTGTCTGCGCACATCGCGCCCCAGCAGATTTTTCGACAGAAGGATGGATATGCTCAGCGAGCCGAGAAGATATCCGGCGACTACAACTATTGTAATATATATTACGTTCATTCTTATCTCCGTATTCGCACTTGGCGTATAATATTTAAAAATTTTTAAGTGTTTATATTATACACAGCTTATTTGCAGTTTGCAATAGATTATAGCCGTTTATATTTTAATTTATTATAAACAAAGGCCGCGGCTTTTGCCGCGAAAAAGCATGACACATTCAAAAACTTGGTTTTTCCTCTTGATAATCCGGTTTTTCTGTGGTATTCTTGTAAGGCTATGAACGGGAAAATAGCGCTGTACGTTCCGGGCAGAGAATGGAGGTCATCGGCTGTAAGCCTCCTGCGGTGCAGGCGCTTGGTTCGCCCGGGAGCACCGGCCAATCCCCGGCGTGTGGAGCGCGTTACTGCTCCTTGAGTGCGGCGCAGTGCGCCGAACGTGGGTGGTACCGCGGAGGCTATGCTTTCGTCCCTATTCGGGACGGGGGCTTATTTTTTTGCTTTCCAAAGTTATTTCAAGTATTTTTCAAGGAGAATCGTGATGAAAGAGTTAATGCAGGGACTTAGAGACAGTTCCATCAAGGCCATTCTCGAAGCCGACGACATCGAGCTTCTGGAGAGCCTGCGCGTCAAGTATCTGGGCAAGAAGGGCGAGCTTACCGGCATCCTGCGCCAGATGGGCAAGCTTTCCGCCGAGGAGCGCCCCGTCATGGGGCAGCTGGCAAACCAACTGCGCGGCGACATTGAGGCCGCCATCGAGCAGCGCAAGGCCGAGCTTGGCTCCAAGCTCATGGAGCTGAAGCTTGAGCGTGAGACCGTTGACGTCACGCTGCCGGGCGAGACCAGTACGCTGGGGCACAAGCACCCGATGTACAACGTCCTAGACCAGATCAAGGACATCTTCATCGGCATGGGCTTTGAAATTCTCGACGGCCCCGAAGTCGAGAAGGCGGAATATAACTTCACCAAGCTCAACATCGACGAAGGCCATCCCTCCCGCGAATGGACGGACACCTTCTATTTCAAGGACGACAGCAGCATCCTGCTGCGCACTCAGACCTCTCCGATGCAGATCCACGCGATGGAGACCCGCCCCCTGCCCATCCGCATCGTCGCCCCCGGACGTGTCTACCGTAAGGACGAGGTCGACGCGACGCACTCCCCGATGTTTCACCAGATTGAGGGCATGGTCATCGACAAGGGCGTCACGATGTCCGACCTGAAAGCCACGCTGAACCTCGTCGTCGAAAAGATATACGGCAAGGGCACCGTCACCCGCTTCCGCCCGCACCACTTCCCCTTCACCGAACCGAGCTGCGAGCTGGACATTCAGTGCCACAAGTGCGGCGGCAAGGGCTGCCCCACCTGCAAAGGCGAGGGCTGGATTGAAGTCCTCGGCGCCGGCATGGTGCACCCCAAGGTTCTCGCAGGCTGCGGCATTGATCCGGACGTGTACTCCGGCTGGGCCTTCGGCATGGGTCTTGAGCGCCTGGCAATGGGCGAATACAAGATCACCGACCTGCGCCTGATATTTGAGAACGACGTGCGCTTCCTCGAACAGTTCTGATATATTGAAGGGAGAACAACATGAATCTTTCAAGAAAATGGCTCAATGAATTCGTCGACCTGAGCTTTGATGAATATGACGACAAGCGCTTCGCCGAGGCCATGACCGTCTCCGGCTCCAAGGTCGAAGTGACCGAGAACCTGAGCGAGACGATAAAGAACGTCAAGGTCGGCCGCATTCTCTCCATCGAGAAGCACCCCAACTCCGACCACATGCTCGTCACGCAGATAGACATCGGCGAAGCGGAGCCTGTGCAGATATGCACCGGCGCGTGGAACGTCCACTGCGGCGATCTCGTCCCCGCGGCGCTGCACAATTCCCTGCTGCCCGGCGGCGTGAAGATAACGAAGGGCAAGCTGCGCGGCGTGGAGTCCGCCGGTATGCTCTGCTCGCTCAAGGAGCTTGACTGCGACCTGCACGATTTCCCCTACGCGGAGATAAAGCCGGCCGCTATCCTCGGCGACTATCATCCGATCGATCCCGCAAAGCCCTCCATCCCCGCCGACATCAAGGCCGGAGACAAGATTTTCGGCAGCGTCGTCGCAGCTAAGGCGCTCGACGTGCAGAACAAGGGCTACGGCCTGTGGCAGGTCGCGCTCGACCTCGGCGATGCTGCGGCCGATCCCGTGACCGACTGCCAGAATGTCCACGCGGGCGATCTCGTGGCCTACGACACCAAGAAAAATGCAATACTCTCGCCGGATGATCTCCGCGCGAAGCAGGAGGAGTTCCCGCACTGCATTTCCGACGGTATTCTCATTCTCAACGAGGACTGCAAGCCCGGCGACGATATGGCCGTTATCCTCGGCCGTGACGACCATGTAGTCGAATTTGAGATAACCCCGAACCGCCCCGACTGTCTGTGCGTCATCGGTCTCGCGCGCGAGGCCGCAGTGACCTTCGGCAAGGAGCTGAAGCTGCATGAGCCGGTTGTCGAGGCGAAGGCCGGCAGCAATATCAACGACATGGCGAAGATCATCGTCGAGGACGCCGCGCTCTGCCCGCGCTACACCGCGCGCATGGTCAAGAACGTCAAGATTGCGCCGTCCCCGCGCTGGATGCGTGAGCGTATCCGCAACGCCGGTATGCGCCCGATAAACAACATCGTTGATATCACCAACTATGTCATGCTCGAGTACGGCCAACCGATGCATGCGTTTGACTTTGCCTGCGTCGGCAACAACGAGATTCACGTCCGCACCGCGCGCGAGGGCGAGAGCATCCGCACGCTGGACGGCACCGAGCGCAAGCTGACCCCCTCTATGCTCTGCATCTGCGACACCGACAAGCCCGTCGCGGTCGCGGGCGTCATGGGCGGTGAGAACAGCGAGATCGTCGGCGACACGGCGATGGTTCTCTTCGAGAGCGCGAACTTCAACGGCACCTCCGTGCGCCGCACCGCTACTGCACTCGGCATGCGCACCGACGCATCCGCCCGCTTTGAGAAGGGGCTTGACCCGCAGGGCACGCTGCGCGCCGTGAACCGCGCCTGCGAGCTTATAGAGCTGCTCGGCTGCGGCGAGGTCGTCGATGGCGTCATCGACGTAGTGCCGAAGCCCATCGAGGAAAAGTCCGTTCTGCTTGAGCCGGACAAGATAAACTCCCTGCTCGGCACCGATATCGACAAGGACAGCATGAAGAAAATTCTGCTCGACCTCGGCTTCACGCTTGACGGCGACGTCATCCACGTTCCGTCTTGGCGCGGCGACGTTGAGCACTACTCCGACATTGCCGAGGAGGTCGCCCGTTTCTACGGCTACAATAACATCCCCACCCGCTTCACCGGCGCAATAAGCACCTGCGGCGGCTTCACCCCCGTGCAGCAGAGCGAGCGCCGCGTCGGCGAGCTGTGCCGCGCAATGGGTCTGGACGAGATAATCACCTACTCGTTCATCAGCCCCAGCTACTATGACAAGATCCGTATGCCGGCGGATTCCCCGCTGCGCGACAGTCTGCGCATCCTCAACCCCCTTGGCGAGGACACCTCGATAATGCGCACGACCATTCTTCCCTCCATGCTGGAGATTCTGACCCGCAACTACAACTACCGCAACAAGTCCGCCGCGCTCTACGAGATAGGCCGCATCTACCTCAAGCGCGCCGACGGTCTGGCCGACGAGCCGAAGATAGTCTCCATGGGCGCATACGGCCCTGAGATGAACTTCTTCCGCATCAAGGGCTGGGTCGAGGAGCTGTGCAGCGGCCTCGGTATTGACAAGCTGCACTTCGCCGCTGAGCGCGAGAACCAGTCCTACCACCCCGGCCGCTGCGCCAAGGTCTGGTGCGGCGAGACCTACATCGGCATACTCGGTCAGATCCACCCCGCCGTCGCCGCCAATTACGGCGTGGACGCGGAGATGTACTGCGCGGAGCTGAGCTTTGACGCGCTGCACTCCCTGCGCGGCGGTATCCCCGTGTATAAGCCGCTGCCGCGCTTCCCTGCGGTCACGCGCGACATCGCCGTCGTCTGCGGCGCTGAGATTCCTGTGGGCGACATGGTGGATCACATCATGGCCGAGGGCGGCCAGTACCTCAAGGGCTGCCGTATCTTCGACGTGTACACCGGCCACCACATCGCCGAGGGCAAGAAGTCCGTCGCCTTCTCGCTGACCATGCGCGCCGACGACCAGACTCTCACAGACGACCATGCCGAGGAAACCGTGAAGAAGGTTCTCGCCGCGCTTAAGCGGAAATTCGGTGCCAGCATTCGGTAAAATTATACCACCTTAAGAAAAATTAACCTTTTGTTTAGTTTTTTCGACTTTACTTGACAAACTAATATGCTATAATGTAGCCAATAAATAAGTGAAGAGGAGGGACATCATGGAGGATGTAACAAGAAAGTTCACAGCGCTGGACAGCAAAGCCGAGATGAGAGAGATCCTGTCATCCGTGTATAACTCCCTCATGGTAAAGGGCTACAATCCGATCAACCAGATAGTGGGGTATATTCTTTCGGAGGATCCGACCTATATCACCAACTACAACAACGCACGCACGCTGATATGCCGTCTCGACAGAGACGAGCTGCTGCAGGAGTTGCTGAAGAATTATCTGGATAAGTAAGCACAACCAAACCGATCCCCGGCCGGAATTCCGGCCGGGGATCAATTTTTATGCGCGTGCGGGATGGCCTCTGTGCCGTTCCGCGTTCTATATAAAATCACCGCGCCCGACTCATAAATGAGTCAGGCGCGGTTCCAGCATTGCCTGTCATTCAAGGCTGCGGCAGGTGAAGAGTATTACCTGACGCTTCTCGGCAAGCTTTCTCAGCAGATTCATGGCCTGTGCGGTGCGCTCCGCGTCCATGTTCACGAGCGCGTCGTCTATGATTAGCGGGCAGGACTCCCCTTCCGGCAGCGCCAGCTCGCACACCGCGAGCCGAACCGCCAGATACATCAGGTCGAGCGTCCCAAGGCTCAGGTACTCCGCCTCGTGCGCTACCGCTCCGTCCTCCGCTTTCGCCGCCGCCGTGAAATCGCGGTTGAGCGTCACGCCGTTCCAGCGCCCGCCGGTCATCTCCGCCATGTATTCCGACGCAAGGCGGCTCAGCTCCGGCGAGAAGCGCAGCTGCATCTCGGTGTCCGCCGCCTTCAGCGTCTCTATCGCCATGTCGAGCGCGGCACACTCGTTTTTAAGCTCCTCGCGCTCGTCCTCCATGCTGCTCAGCTCACTCCTGATGACCATCGGGTCGCCCATGGCGGCAAGCCTGCCGCGCACGGATGCGAGCTGCGAGGCAAGGCGTTCGGTCTGGGCGCGCTTCTCGTTCAGTTCCCGGCCAAGCTGCGCGGCCTCGGAGCTGCCGCCGGAGAAATCCAGCTCGGATATCGTGATCTCCTCCAGCTTCGCCTGCCGCTCCTTGGCGGATTCATACGCGCTGCGGCTGCGGCGCTCATCGGCCTCGGCCTCTTCCGCAGCTTCCCAAAGCTCGCGATGGCGCGCCGCTGCGGCTCTTATATCGTCCGGCGACGCGGCATGATAGCTTTTCAATAGCTGCCTTCGCGCTTCACCGGCCTGCACTGCGGCCTGCTTCGCCTTTGTCCAGCGGAAGATGAACACCATTGCCGCGGCCATCATGACTATCGCCATGACGATGAACGCCACGCTGCCGTGCGCCACATACAGCGCCGCGCCGACTGCCGCCAGCACGAAGAATATCAGCGCCAGCAGGGGCGAGGCTTTCTTTTCCGCAGCCGATTTCAACTGCGCCATCCGGTCTATATCCGCGTCTATACGCTCCTCCAGCTCGTCCGGCTCCGTGAGGCCGAAGCTGCTGTTATGCAGCTGCTCGCGTCTGGCCGAAAGCTCCGTGAGCGCGGCATCATGCTCGTCGCTGCGCTGCTTCAGCTCCGCGCGGCTGCGGTTGAGACGCTCAAGCGACTCCTTGCGCTGACGGCGGCGGCTCTCGTTGACCTCCGTCTCAAGCGATGAGCAGCGCTGACGCGCCTGCGCGAGCTGCTCCTCGAGGCGCTCCTCCTCATCCACCGTGTCCTGCAATTGCTCAAGCTTCGCCCTATCGTCATCTATGCGCAGCTCAAGCTCCGGCAGTGCGCCGCGGCGATTATATTTTCTCTTGCGCTTCCACGCCTGAAGCCGCTCATCGGCCTCGGAATACGAGCTGTGCTCGTCTCCGGCCGCGACGATGGCGTTTATGCGCTTTTCAAGCTCCTTGCTCCCCGTGACGGCCACTGCGCCCTGCGCGACGAATGCGCTGCGGCAGAACACGTCCTTCGACACTCCGGTGAGCATCTCGCCGCAGTTGGCGCCCGTGAGCTTTTCCACCGCGACGTTGCTGCCGGTATAGGCAGCCGAAAAGTCGCGCATGGGCGCGCTCTTTGTCTTTGTACGGCGCATTATGGTGATGTCGCAATTGTCCGCCGTCAGCTCCATGGAGCCTTCCATCGGCGCGCCAGACCACGGGGCATAGCGCATCTTGTCCGGCAGATAGCCGATCTTCGCGCGCTCCGAGCTGTCAACGCCGTAGAGCATGGATTTTATGAACGCGCACCATGTCGATTTGCCGCTCTCGTTTGGGGCGCAGACCACGTTTAACCCGTCGTGAAACGCGATGCTCTCGTTTTCAAGCTTGCCGAAGGAAGCCGTCATTTTATTTATCTTCATGGCGAACGACCTCCTCCATGTTGTCAAGTGCAGCAAGCCCCCAGCGCGCGGCCTGCTCTATCAGCTCCCGCTCTTCGGACTGCGCGGAGTTATATTTTTCGCGGAGCTTACGCAGGAATATGCCGCGCAGGCTGTCCTCCTCCGCACGCTCCCAAACGTCCTGCCGCAGGCGGGTCTCGTCCCGAAGCTGCAGTGAGAAGAAGCAGTCGTCCAGATTTCGCCGCAGACGGCTCAGGTCAGGCGGCGTGTCCACCTCGCCCGTCAGCACTATTCTGTACACGTCCCGCGCCGTATTCTCCGGCAGCACCGTATGCACGGCGAGCAACGGGTCGCAGCCCGTCACCTCAACGGGCAGTATCTCATATCTGCGCGAGGCGATGCACACCGGCGTGAGCCTGCAGCCGGAATCCGACAGCTCGACGATGCTCACGGTCTTTTCGCCCGTTTCGTCAAAGCCGCGCCCCTCCGGGCAGCCAGGCCATGAATACCATGTGCCGCCCGACCGGCGCAGTCCGCTCGCCTTATGTATGTGGCCGAGCGCGGCATAGTCAAGGCCGCTTGCGGACAGTACCTGCTCATTGACGGGGTCAAAGCCGACCTCGCCGTGCGCACAGAGAATGTTCCACGTCCCCTCTGCGCGCTCCGTGCGGATATTCGTGATGTCGGGGCCGTCGGTGCTGCCGGTGAACGCCGCGCCGTAAACGCGCACGCCCAGCTCCGGAAGCTCCGCACACTCGACGTCTCTTTCGGTGAAGATACGCACGTTCTGGGGGATATCCAGCTTCGCGTACGGCGAGCGCGCGTCGTACGGGTCATGATTTCCCGGCGCGATGAACACCGGCACGCTCATATCCCGCAGGCAGCGCACAAACTCCGCTCCGGTCTCGAAATACGTTCCGCCGCCGTCGAAGATATCACCGGCGAGCAGGACGAGGTCTGCCCGCTCGCTGCGCGCCAGCTCCGCCAACCGTGACAGCAGCTCCCGCTGCTCCGCGCGGCGAATCGCGGCCTTACCCGCGGGCAGCGCCTCGAACGCGGAGTCGAGGTGCAGGTCAGCGGTATGAAGTATCTTTATATTTTTCATGTCAGTCTAACACTTTCCGCCCGCAGGCAGCGCCCGTTCTGCGGGTCAATTTCAAAAATGCAGCCCTCCAGCTTTACAGGCCCTTTCGCGGATTCATAGCGCCGCGGCGGGTCTCCCATGAACTTGCCTATGCTCTGCTCAGGATCGATGCCCAGCACCGAGTTGACAGCGCCGGTCATACCGAGGTCGGTTATATAGCCCGTCCCCTTGGGCAGCACGCAGGCATCCGAGGTCTGGACATGGGTGTGCGTTCCCCATACGGCGCTCGCCCTGCCGTCAAGCATGAAGCCCATCGCGCGCTTCTCGCTGGTGCCCTCGGCGTGGAAATCCACAAGGATTATTTTCTCCTTGATCTCCTCCATATAGCCGTCGGCGATGACGAAGGGATTGTCGGTATTACTGTCCAGCGTGAAGCGGCCTATCAGGTTCAGCACGCACACGTCGCCGAACGCCGTTTTGAACACGCCGATACCGCGGCCGGGGCACTGCGGCGCGAAGTTTGCTGGACGGAGTATGCGGCTCCGCTCGTCAAGATACGGTCTCAGCTCCGTGCGCGTCCAGGTGTGATTGCCTAGGGTGATGACGTCCGCGCCCGCGCGGAATATCGCGTCTGCCTGGCGCGGCGTCACGCCGACGACGTTCGCGTTCTCGCCGTTCACAACGACAAAATCTATGCCGTTTTCCTTACGGTAATTCCGCAGGTTCTTCTCAAGATAGTCAAGGCCAGGTTCGCCGCAGACATCGCCCACGGCAAGTATTTTTACGCTCATGGCGTTTGCCTCCGAAAATTTTGTTTTTCTATTTTATTTCTTTTTTTATATTGTACCACAATTTGCATGCGTGTAGCAATCTAAAATATGCGCATAATACCATTGGTTAACAAAAGCTGTTAACGGAATTTTGGGAGGTATGAGTATGAATAAAAAGAATTTTCTCATCGGTATGGGCATCGGTCTTGTTGTAGGCGACGCGGTCGGCATGATAACTCGCCCGAAAAAGTGCGCTTCCAAGAACACTCTCGGTAAGGCTCTGCGCACCATGAGCGACGTCGCAGACACGATCTCCGGCTACATGGGCTGGTAAAAAAGGTAAAAAAGTAAGAAAAAAATATTTTTTCAAAAAACCTCTTGCATTTTCGCCGAAGCTGTGCTAATATAATCAAGCTGTCGAGAGACATGCGCCGTTAGCTCAGCTGGATAGAGCGTCTGGCTACGGACCAGAAGGTCAGGGGTTCGAATCCCTTACGGCGTGCCAGCACCCCGAATTTATTCGGGGTGCTTTTTTATGCGATACGCAAAACTGAGCCAAAGGATATAAAAATCTTTCGGCTCAGTTTTTAATTTTCTCGCGCCGCGGCGAACAGCGTCCACGGATATGTCTCCGGCGGCTGCACAGCGAAATCCATCTGCTCCCCCGTCACGGGGTGCGCAAAGCGCAGCCGATGCGACCACAGCGCGATCGGGCAGTTATCGTCGTTGACATCATACTTCCGCTCGCCGACCAGAGGCCAGCCGTGGGACGCGAACTGGCAGCGTATCTGGTGCGTCCGCCCCGTGATGAGCCGCACGCGGACAAGGCTCAGTCCGGCAGTGCTCTCCAGCGTATCGTATTCGAGCCGCGCCTCCTGCACACCCACGGCTGGCGTATCCGTAACGAAGCTCATGCGCCGCGCCTTATCGCGGTACATGAGGTCGCGCAGTTCTCCGGACGCCGCCGTCACGCCGTGCACAACGGCGAGGTATTCCTTATAGAACTCCCCTTCCCGTATCTGGCGCGACAGCTCGGAGGCGCAGGCAGAGGAGCGCGCCAGCAGCATCAGGCCGGAAACTACTCTGTCCAACCTGTGCACCGTGCGTATCTCATCCGTATTCAGCTCCGCTCTCAGCAGCTCCGGCATTCCGCCCGGCTCGTCGGTGCTGAGCACTCCGGCGGGCTTTATGGCCAGAATCACCGCGCCGTCCTTATATATGACATTCATTTCGTCGTCTCCCCGCGCCGGTCAATTCACAAAATTTTCATCCTTAGTTTGCAGATTCTTCAGCACAATCGCGCGCCGGTCTGCTACTATATAACCACATCAACCGTATGCCAATGCGGTGCAGAGATCATATGCGGCGAGCGACGCCTCGGCAGAGCCAAGGATAAAGCCTGCGTTCTCCGCATGTTTGGCAATGATCTTGAAATTTTACATATAATCACTTGAGCGTAGTCCAAAACGGCGGACTGCGCTCAAGACAATTTTACGCCTGATTTTTCCCTTCTATCTCGTCACAGAGCCTCGATATCTCGCGGTCAAGCGCGGCATAGAAACGCCCGATGTGCAGCCCGTCCACCAGCGCATGGTGGCAAAGAACGGAAACCGGCAGGTACACGTTCCCGCAGCGCTCGAAGTATTTGCCCCATGTGATGCGCGGGTTCGAGTCTGCCGGCGATGGCACCGGCTGCACGACAGCTGTCTGCGACACCCACGGGATGCAGCTTATGAACAGCAGCGAATCGGCTTCGTCCTGCTCCTCGATGCTCGGCTCCTCGACCGCGCGGCGCTGCGCCTCGCGCGTATAGTCCAGAAACTCGCCGAAGGGCAGGTCGGTTTTCGGCACACAGTAGCAGTAGCTCTCATCCGGCAGGGCGACGGTATACGAGCCTTCGCAGTAGTCATACTCGACGACGGAGTCCCCGTGGATGCGCTGCCTGAACTCCGGCACGGAGTTTGCCGCGCGCACCGCGCAGTACAGCACCGGCAGGAAAAATGGCAGGCTGTGCATCTTCAGCGTAGGCACAAGGCGTGAAATATCGACCTCAACGGTCACTCCGGCATACGGATATGCCAGCGACCTGAAATAATCAAAATGTGCTCGGCGCTTGTACGCCGCCATGTCAATCTCTTTGCAGCTCATATACTCTCCTCATTTTCCGACGCAGAAGCGCTGGAATATTCTATTCGTAACATCCTCGCGCACTGTGCGGCCGCTCAGCTCGCCGAGCGCCGACATTGCGCCCTCCGTCTCCGTCAGGACGATATCCGGCGTCATACCGGCGCGCATCGCGTCCAGCGCGCTGCGCATGTATTCTATCGCGCGCTTCACCGCGTCCGCCTGACGGACGTTCGTGAGTATCTCGCCCGCCGGAACCTCCGGCAACGGGAACTGCTCGGCGATGACGCGCTCCAGCTCGTCCATGCCGTCTCCGGTGACGGAGCTGAGCGAGACCACCGGCAGCGCCGTCGTGATCTCCGCGTCCGGCTCCGCGATATCGCGCTTTGAGAGAACGACAATGCCCTTCGGCGCAGCCTCGGCCTGCGCGATGACCTCGCGGTCCTCGTCCGTTATCTCGCTGCTGCCGTCCACGACGGCAATGACAAGCTCCGCCTTGCTCATCGCCGCGCGGCTGCGTTCAACGCCTAGGCGCTCTACCTCGTCGTCAGTGTCGCGGAGGCCCGCGGTGTCAATAAGGCGCAGCGTCAGGCGGCCTATGCGCAGCTTCTCCTCGATTGTGTCGCGCGTGGTGCCTGGGATCGCGGTGACTATCGCGCGGTCATAACCCAGAAGGGCGTTCAGGAGCGAGCTTTTACCGGCGTTGGGTCGGCCGGCTATCGCAGCTGGGATACCGCCGGTCATAAGCTTGCCGCGCTCATGGCTCTGCAGCAGCCGCTCAAGCTCCGTGAGCGCGGACGTCAGGCTCCCTTCATAGCTTTCAAGCTGGAAGTCTTCGATATCCTCGTCGGGGTAATCCAGCACCGCGTGATAGTGCGAGCTGATGTCGGTCAGCGCGGAATATATCCCGTCCACCTTGCGGCTTATCGCGCCGGAGAGCTGCCCTGCGGCGTTCTTGGCGCACTCGACGGTCTCCGCATCGATGATATCGGCCACGGCCTCCGCCGCGCACAGCTCCATGCGCCCGTTCAAAAAGGCGCGCTTCGTGAACTCGCCCGGCGCCGCCTGCCGCGCACCGAGCGCGAACAGCTCATCCAGCGCCGCACGAAGAACTGTCGGCGAGCCATGACACTGAAGCTCCGCGGTGTTCTCTCCGGTATAGCTGTGCGGCGCGCGGCTTATCGTGCACAGGCACACGTCCAGCAGCTCGCCCCCGCGGTCGCGCAGCTCGCCAAAGATCAGCCTGCGATCCGCGCTTTCGGACATTTTTTTGCCGCTGTACGGGAAAAAGAGCCGGTCTATCACCCGAAAAGTTTCGTCTCCGGAGAGGCGGATTATACCGATCGCGGATACCTGCGTCCCCGTCGCAATGGCGGCAATAGTGTCAGCCATATGAACCTCCTAATTTAGCAAATCATGCAGGAGCGTTTGCTCCTGCATGATTTGATCGTCTCGATTTTCGAAGCTTACTGCTGGCGATCGACTCTCGCCGCGCGGGCGCGCTTCTCGTCGTTGCGCTCAGACACAAAGTAGCTCAGAGAAAGCAGACTGTCCGAGAAATGGATGTTCTCCACGATGGTGGGGCTGTTCGGCTCGGTAAGCTCAACGTTCGTGAAGTTCCAGATAGCCTCGATGCCGTTGTCGGTGAGGATCTTGGTCACGGGAATGGCAGCCTCCTTGGGGACGGTCAGAACCGCGACGTCAATATTGTTGTGCTCCAGATAGCCGATAAGCTCATCCATGCCGTGTATCTCGACATCGTTGAACTTCGTACCGATAAGCTCGGGCTTGACATCAAACGCAGCGGCGAGGTGGAAGCCCCACTCGCTGAAGCAGAAGTTGTCCATTAGCGCGCGGCCGATGTTGCCGACACCGACTAGCACGGCCTTATAGCCGCGATCCATGCCGAGTATGCCTGCGATCTGGTCGCGGAGAGCCGCGACGTTATAACCATAGCCCTGCTGTCCGAACTCACCGAAGCAGCTGAAATCCTGACGTATCTGTGACGGCGTCAGTCCAAGCTGCTGCCCCAGCTCGCCGGAAGAAATGCGGCTGATGCCGCTTTTTTCTAGTTCGTCGAGCTTGCGGAGATATCTCGGAAGACGGCGAATTACATTATTGGAAACTTTCCCACGTTTCAAAAACAATCTCTCCTTGCGCTTTTTCAGGTATCCCTGCCTGAAAACAATATCTTACGTATTGATTATACCATAACAATCACGGCATTTCAAGGCATAAAGCGCAGGAAAATTTCTATTATCCAGCAAAAAATGCCAGAATTTCGTTTACCCCCTCGGCAGAAACCGCACTTTCGTACACAGTCTCCCCGCCGTCGGTGGAATATAACACGCGGCCGCCGTATATATAAACACACACATTGTTATACTCTGACCCGACAACGCAGCTCTCGTCCGCCGCGGCTTCGGGCATCGCCGACTCCGACGCGCCGTCGGAGAGCATCTCGACAAAGCGGCCAAGCTCATCGGCGCTGACGTTGTACGAGGCCGCGCCAGCTTCGCTCGCGCTCTCCATGGTGTACAGCATCGACCCGTCCGCCTTCGCGCGCTGCTCTGCGGCGCTCTCCGGTTCTTCCGCCGGTGCGGCATCAGCGGGCATAGCGGCATCTGCGCCGCTTCCCGTGATCTCGTTGGCGGTGTCCGCCGACTGCGCCGCCGCTGTCGACGCGTTCGAACGCGCGAGCATCGGCAGAGCCGTGGCCGCAGCCGCGCAGATAAGCGCGAAGCACGCCGCCGTTGCAAGCAGGCTGCGCCATGTGCGCTTCGAGCCGCGCTTGTTGGTCTTTCTGATATTTTCACGGCGGATCTCGCCCATCACGTTTTCGCAGAGATCTGCGGGCGCATCCTCCGCACTGTCGGCAAAGCCCTCTGACAGCGCTCGGAACGCCGCATCGACCGCGCGGCAGTCCGCGCAGCGGCTCAGGTGTTCCGCCAGTTCATGCTCCTGCGCGGCAGTCAGCTCGCCGTCCAGCCGCTGGCTTATGAGCTGCTGATAGTATTCACATTCAGTCATGGCAGTTCACCCCCTCTGTATTGCTTGACGGAGCAAAGCCGGAAATGTTCCCGTCGCGCAGCAGAAACGCGCAAAGTTTTTTCCGCGCGCGGAAAATGCGGGATTTCACCGTCCCGCTCTCCAGCCCCAGCACCTCCGCGATCTCCTCATAGCTCATGCCCTGAAGCTCGCGGAGGATAAGTATCTGCCTGTATTCCGGCGTCAGCGCCGCAAGGCCGCGGCGAACCGCGTCCCGTGTCATGGCGCGCTCAAATATCCGCTCCGGCGACTTGCTCTCGTCCGCGATGTCAAGCTCCGTGTCCTCGCCGTCATCATCGGTCACGCTGAGAGACACCGTCTGCCGGCGCTTCTTCGCGCGTAGGAAATCCAGACAGACGTTTGAAACTATGCGGTAGAGCCAGACGGAGAATTTGCTGTCCCCCCTGTAACCGGAGAGGGAGCTATACGCCTTTATAAATGCCTCCTGCGCCATGTCCGCCGCGTCCTCCGGATCGCCGGTCATGCGCAGGGCAAGATTATACACATTTTTCTGGTACTCCAGCACCAGCTTTTCGTATTCGTCCGCGTTGCCGTCCAGCACCCGCTGAACGGTCAGCGCCTCCTGCTCACGGGTCACAACTTCACCTCCATGACCTGCATATCGATAATTTATGCCAAATCGTGCTTTATCCCTGCGATTATCCGCTCAACGTCTTCAAGCGTCTCGACATGGACAAGCTGCTGCTTGTAATACCCCGAATGCGCGACGCCGTGCAGATACCACGGGAGATGATGCCGCGCCTCAAGGCAGGCGATGCGCTCGCCGCTGAATTCAGTCAGCGCCTTTATCTGGCGGTACGCAGTGTCCATCCGCTCGTCAAGCGGCGGGAGCGGCGGCTCCGGCTGTCCGGCAGCCGCGGCGTTCGCCTGCGCGAACAGCCACGGATTGCCGAAGCTGCCGCGGCCTATCATTGCAAGGTCGCAGCCGGTATAGCGCAGGATGTGCTCCGCGTCCGCGCCGGTGAATATATCTCCGTTCGCGGTGACGGGGATACCGACGGCGCGCTTCACGTCGCGGATGATGTCCCAGTCGGCGCGTCCTGCGTACATCTGCGCGCGGGTACGGCCGTGAACCACGATGGCCGACGCTCCGGCCTGCTCGCAGATCTTCGCAAACTCAACTGCGTTGACGCTGCCGTTATCCCAGCCCTTGCGGAATTTGACCGTGACGGGCTTATCCACCGCGGCCACGACGGCCTCGATTATCCGCCCCGCAAGCTCCGGCGACTTCATCAGCGCCGAGCCGTCTCCGGATTTGACGACCTTCCCGACAGGGCAGCCCATATTTATATCGAGGATATCCGCGCCGGAATACCCCAGCGCCATGCCCGCGGCCTCGGCCATTATCTCCGGCTCGTGGCCGAAGATCTGCACGGCGCAGGGGTGTTCCTCCGGCGGGACATACAGGAGTGATTTTGTCTTTTCGTCTTTATAAACCAGCGCCTTCGCGCTGACCATCTCCGTCGTCGTCAGCGCCGCGCCCTGCTCCCTGCACACGGCGCGGAACGCGAAATCCGACACTCCGGCCATGGGAGCAAGCGTGAAGCGGCCGGTTATCTCAACACTGCCTATCTTCACCATGTAACATCCAGCCCTACGGGGCAGTGGTCGGAGCCGGTTATCTCAGGCAGGATATAGGCGTCCTTTATCTTCTCTCTCAGCCGGTCGGACACGACGAAATAGTCGATACGCCAGCCGACGTTGCGCTCGCGCGCGGCGGCGCGGTAGCTCCACCATGAATACGCGTCGGTCTTGTCCGGATAGAGATAGCGGAAGCTGTCGGTAAATCCCGCGTCCAGAAGTTCGGTGAATTTGCCGCGCTCCTCAAACGAGAAGCCGGGGTTGCCGATATTGGTCTTGGGGTTCTTCAAATCGATCTCGTTGTGGGCGACGTTCATGTCCCCGCAGACTATCACAGGCTTCTTCGCGTCAAGCCCTACGAGATAATCCCTGAACGCGTCTTCCCAGCTCATGCGGTAGTCGATGCGCTTCAGGCCGTCCTGCGCGTTCGGTGTGTAAACGCAGACGAGGTAGAAGTTATCGTATTCCAGCGTGATGACGCGCCCCTCGGTGTCATGCTCCGGCAGGCCGAGATTATAGCTGACGGAGAGCGGCGTGTGCTTTGTGAATATCGCGGTGCCGGAATAGCCCTTGCGCTCGGCATAGCACCAATAGCTCTCATAGCCGGGGAGGTCAAGCTCGACCTGTCCTGCCTGAAGCTTTGTCTCCTGAAGGCAGAAAAAGTCTGCGTCGAGGCTCCAGAAAATGTCCTCAAAACCTTTTTTCAGCACGGCGCGCAGGCCGTTGACGTTCCATGAAATAAATCTCATACTCGCTCCGTTCCCGCCGCCGCATTGTCCGCGGCGCTGCTGGCATAGCCACGCGCGTCGATGAGCGACGCGTTGCGCAGTCTGGCAACGACGCCGTCCACACCGTTTTTGGTGCTCTCCGTGCAGCGCGCGACGAGCCGGTTGATCTTCTGCCCGGCCTCATAGAACTTTGCCTCGTAATCGGTCATCACGCCGACCGCGCCGTTCGCGTGCAGGTCGTGCGTCAGTTCGTGCAGCTCCCAGCCCTCGGCGGAAAGCTGCTCCGCCGACCAGTCGAACAGCGGCGTGTTGTCGGTCTTGAAATGTATCTCCCCGCCCACGCCCAGCACATCCGCGTACATGCGCAGGAAATTCGGCGCGGTGAGGCGCAGCTTTGCGTCACGGCTTTTCGGCCACGGGTCGCAGAAGTTTATATATATGCGGCGCACTCCGTCCTCCGGCGCGAACATTTCGCGCAGGCCGGCAACGTCGGCGCTGATGAAGCGGACATTTTTAAGCTCCTGATTTTTCACGCGCTCCATGGCGATTATCATCGCGTCGGGAACCTTCTCAATGGCGATAAGCTCCACATCCGGCGCTGCCGCCGCGGTACCGGCGGTAAAGCGCCCCTTGCCGCAGCCGAGCTCAATGTGCAGCTCCGCGCAGTCGGGCATGAGCTCGCGCCAATGGCCGCGCATGGTCTCCGGTTCGTTTATCATAAGCTCCGCGCACTTTTCCATGCGTGGGGCAAGATTCGGTCTTTTTCTCATTCTCATGTGTTATCACACTCCTGTCCGAAAGTTTAACACAGATACGCCGAAACATCAATCTATAAATAAATTGCCCGATTGACGTCCTCCGGAGCAAAAAACGGGATGGCCGATGCCATCCCGTTTAAATAAAATATATTCCGATCAGAACAGATATTCCGGAGCCTCCTCAAGGCATTCCGGATGCTCCTCGAGGTACTCAAGCTCCTCATGCGTATGCTCGCGGTTGTTCTCCTCTTCCCTGCCGACATGGAACATCAGGCTGAAGCCGATCATCGTCACGAACGCGACCACGACCGCCGCGTATGTCTCCGTGAACCACGGCGCTAGCGGGTAGCTCCCCGACTTCATCTTCCACACAACCCAGAACACCGCCGCGAAGCAGGTGCAGATCATGCTGAAGCACGCGCCCTTTTCGGACGCCTTGTTCCAGTAAATACCAAGCAGTATGATGATGAATATCGCGCCGCGCAGCGAGTACGCGGAATACACGATGTCCAGCACAGCGCTGGCGTCCACCAGCAGGATGGCGCCGACGCAGCAGACGACGCCGGACAGCGCGGTGGTTATGCGGCTTACGCGCAGTATCTGCTTGTCTGTTGCGTTGGGGTTCATGTCGCGCTGGTAGATGTCTTTGGTGAGCATCGTTCCGGCCGCGAGAATGATCGGCGATACCGTCGAGAGGATTGCGGCGAGGATGGCCGCGAGGATCAGTCCGCCCGCGATGGGGTGCATGTTCATCATCAGCGACGGCAGCGCGAGCTTCGCGCCCTGCGCAAGATTATCAACGTCCGCAAGCAGCGTCCCCTGATTGTACATGACGCGGCCTATCATTCCGAGCAGCGCGCTGAAAAAGCCGAACGGCGCGACAACAAACGCCGTGAGTATGCAGGCTTTCTTCGCCGTCTTGATATCCTTTGCCGCCAGGACCGGCTGGATCCCTGCCTGTGCGGTGCATGCGCCGAGAAGGCTCGCGATTATCCATGAGCTGACTTTTGAAAGGCCGATCGAGCCCATGCTGAAGAAGCTGCCGCCGTCCGCGGCCTCGACCTGCGCCATGCCCTCCTTGAACGCCGCCATGCCGCCTACCTTGTGCAGCGCCACGAACATCGCCAGGATCATGCCGCCGTACATGGCGAACAGGTGCACCTCGCTCGTCGCCGCGACGGCTCTCATGCCGCCCGCAAGCGTGTACACGATGAATATGACGGCAAAAACGATGCAGGTCGCCGTAAAGTCATAGCCCATCAGGCTCTGCCCCAGCTTTCCCGCCGCGACCATCTGCGACAGGCCGACCGCCAGCATCACGATCGTGAGAAGGATGCTGGACACGGTTCTCGCGCGGACGCCGAAGAATTTTTCGACGATGCCCGGAATCGTCACCTGTTCAAGGCTGCGGTATAGCTTTGCAAAGCACAGCGCCAGAAACATCACTCCGACGCCGTTTGCGATCGTGTACCACGCACCGGAAAGGCCGTACAGGAAGCCGTATTCCGCGACACCGCTCGTCGCCGTTCCGCCGAGCCATTCGCCGGTCGAGGCGCAGACTATGGCAAACAGCCCCATCTCAGCGCCGTGAAAATCGCTTGCTGTTTTCGACCTTCTCGCCGCGAGCAGGCCGACGACGACAGTTAGTGCAAAATACAACACGATCACGATCAGCTGTACAGAAGTCAAAACAAATCTCCCCTTTTCTCAAGCATTAAGTGTTATTTAGTATAACATTGCGTTTTTATCTCTGTCAATTTAAAGTAAAATTTTATCAATGATTTTCACGGAATCTATACGCGTTTTCTATTGCCGTGGGCAGTAAAATCCCTCCGGCGCGCTACACCGGAGGGGTTGAGCTTTTTATCCTGTTACTGTTTCAACTCTGGTAATTACTTTTGTGAAGCTGTCATAATACACGGTGTACTTTTCGCCCGTTTCAAACTCGAATGGGTAAATTTCTTTTTTCGATAAAACATCCAGATAGAAGACCTTTCTTTTACCTTCCCCGTTCCAGAATACATACTCATTTGTTAGCGGCAAGGGCGGCGCGACTCTGGAATTTCTATGTGTGTCAACAAATTCCCCCGTGTATGATAACACATTCGGGAAGAATATTCTTGACGCGTAAACGGCACCCAAACAGACGGCAAACGCAATCGTAAGCAGCCCAAATTTACATCTTTGAAGCCAGTTTTTATGGAGCCGTGGCTTCTCAAATAGGATGCACACAATTCCCAGCAGCAGCATTACGCTGCATACTCCCCAAATCCTGTATACGATTCCCGAATAGTTATTCATATTATTACCTTCTGAAAAGTTAATGCGGCAGCGAGAATCTGACCATATCAATTTAATGGCTTCAGATATAAAGAAAACCTGCAACTCATAAGAATTGCAGGTTTATGGTGGACGATACAAGACTCGAACTTGTATAAATTCACCCAAACCCATTGAAAACACTGGATTTTTATTTTTCGTGAGTAAATTCGTGAGTAAAATCAGTGTTTTCGACCAGCTTTTCAAAGCGAGCATTTATCTTTTTGTCAGCCTCAAGGCGGCTCGCTGTAAAGGTGTGCGTATACACCCTTTTCATGGTTGAGTCAGTCTTCCAACCGCCTCGCTCCTGCGCAATAACGGTCGGAATATCCTCCTCGGCCATCACCGAAGCGTTAACGTGTCTCAAGGCATGAAACCTCATCTTCGGCAAACCAGCATTAACGAGAACTCTCTGAAAGCGCATATAGACAGCATGGCTGCTGCGCGGCTCAATAACATCGCCCTCGACCTCATCAATCAGTTTGCCGATGTATGGCGGAATGTCGTAGACACGAGGACGTGTTTCTTCTTTGCCTCCGTCTCGACGTTCGGCTTCGCCGTGAACATCGACAACAGTTTCGACGATATAGAGCTTGCTGCCGCGCACTGACTTCGACTTCGTAAGTCCTCGTATCTCAGATATCGTCAGCGAGAGCCACATGGCCAGCAAACAGTCAAGCTCGATATCAGTTCCCTTAACTGCGGGATAGATTTCTTCCGGTGTGAGAATAACAGGAAAGCTCCGTTGTATCTCAGGCAGAGAAACTTCTATCTCTGAGTTCTTTACATACTTGCGCAGTACAGATGCCACAAGTCCATATGCATCAATCACGGTTTTGGCAGACACGGTTCCGCCTTTCCGTGATTTTTTTCTAAGCTCTTGTTCGATTGCCGCATCCACGTCGTCAGATGTGATGTCGTTTATTCGCATCGACATCAAGCTTTCAAAACGCTTGTCGCGTATGTACTCGTACTGCTCAATCGACTTGTTGCGCAGCCTGCTGCGTTTGCTCTCGATATAGCATGTGATTGCATCAGAGAGCAGAATGTTTTCCCGCTCCTCACGGTGCAGACCAGCAGCCTCATCAGCCAACCACTGCTTTCTTGCCGCAAGTGCTGCTGAACGGCACTCCTCCGCAGTCGCTCTTGTAACTCGTTCGCCCTCACGTCGGAGCTGTATAGTCCAGCTCCCAGACGGCAAACGCCTCGGAGTCGGAACAGTAACCGCTTTCTTGCGCTCACGTATCTGCTGCGCACCGCACCAGTTGCAGAAGATGGAGTTCGGCTCAATCTCCCGCCCACAGCCACGGCATTTCATTTCGCGCCTCCCTTGGCCTCGCGTTCAAGACTTTCTATCGGCGCATTGGAGTAAAAATGGTCGTGTTCGATATGGATAAGCTCATGCCGGAGTTCCCGCGCAAGCCGCGCGTCGTCAAAAAGTGTGTTGAGGTAGATATCGAATGTCCCGTCGTCGTTGACAACGGTCATTGCAGGATTAGCACGGTTTGCGAAGGGAATACGGTACACGAAGTAATCCGCCCCTTCAATCATCATGCCCGTACCCCCTCATTGCTTCAATGACACGTATGTTGGCCTCGACCTGCTCACGAGTAGCACCCTTGGCGGTAGACAGCAGTATGCGGCACTCCGGCCTCATACGCAGCATGTCAAGCAGCTCCAAAAGCTCCTCGTCAGCTTCGACAGGAGTCTGAGCCTTGTCTGAAAGAAGCTCGTTCACAGATACGCCGAAGTATCTGCTGATTTGCTTCATAATGTCGGTACTCGGCGCAGTGTTCGGGTACTTCTTCCACTTCGACGGAAGCGACCGAGAAATACCGGCTTCCTGTGCAGCTCTCGATGGAGTAACACCCCTCCGATTGCACAGGTCGAGAAACTTGTCGTAAAAAGACATCGTAAAATCCCCCAAACTTTTTTGCATTTCTTGTTCACGTTTTTCATAATATTACCGATTGACATGATGAAATTCGTGAACTATAATTACGCCCGAATAGATGAATTTCGTGAACACACTGGCGAACATGTTCACCACAGGCTACACACATGATAGCACACTTGTTCATGGTTTTCAACTATTTTTTGAAGGAGGTGAAAATCATGCTCGATAAGTGGACAGGCGAGGTAGTCGGAACAATGCACATCTACGGTATCAGCTTCACCAAGCTGGCTAATCAGATGGGTATATCGAACCGGTATCTCAGTGAGCTGCTCAACAGCAAAAGAAAGCCTAAAGACTGCGAAGCGCGCGTCCGGGCAGCTCTTATGGAGCTGATTGGCGAGGGCGGTGAAGACTGTGCCGAGGCTGAGGTCGTCTGAACCGCCAAAAGACCCGATAAAGGCGCTCATACTTGAGCGCAAACACGCAATGCGCCTCAGCGATGAGGAGCTGTCAAAACGTCTTGGCATCTGCCGCCAGACATGCTCTCGGCTTATGAACACGAAGCATACTGACGACTGGAGCCTTGGCGAAATCAAGAAAGTCTGCCGCAGCCTCAATATCCCCGTAGAGGAACTGAAGGACGCGGTCAGATATCGCTGAAAGGAGATGAACCATGCGCGACCGTGACCTTGAACACCCAGACATAAGCAACGCACTGAGAACCGGTTATCCGCGTGAGCAGCCCCAGCTGGTCTGCGATACATGCGGTGAGCCGATAGGCGACGACTACTACGTCATGGACGACGGCTGGCTGCTGTGCCGAGACTGTATGCTCGACGAAGCCATTGACTTTCTCAAGGGCGAACCGGAAACAGCAGCAAAAATCTTAAACGCCGAAAGGAGAATTGCCTGATGAAGAAATACAGGCTGGAAACACTCGTAGACGGTCAGTGGCGTATGCACGGCCTCTACACGGAGAAATTCATTTCACAGATGGCGCAGGCTGTGTCAGACCTTCGCGCTAAGGGCTTCGAGATGTATAAAACCATGCGTCTCGTAGAGGTCGGTGACGATGGCAAATCTCATATTCTTTGAGGAAAACCATCGGTACACGGTAGACGGAGAAGAGGTTCCAAGCGTGTCGGAGCTTACGCGCTTCATCGCCAAAGAGATTTACGGTGAGATACAGCAGTCCACTCTCGACACTGCCGCCGCTCGCGGCACAAAAGTCCATAAGGCTGCCGAGGCACTGGATAAATTCGGCTCGGTCGAAATCGACGACGACCTGTCAGGCTACATCAAGGCTTATGTCAGTTTCCTGCGCGAGCATGAGACCGTCTGGGAAAAGATAGAGTGGCCGGTCAACAACGGCCTTCTATACGCCGGTACTCTCGACAGATACGGAACCGTAGACGGCGTTCGCGCTATTGTTGACCTGAAGTCAACCGCCAAAATAGACCGTGGGCATAAGACTCTCTACACCGCAGCCCAGAACCTGTACAGACTCGCAATAGAGCCTGACCACCCCGTTGAAAAGCTGTTCATTCTCCAGCTCGTGAAGGATGGCAGCTATAAGCTCATTGAGCTTGAAGTGCAGAACGAGCTTGCTGAGGCGTGTATCGTGCTTCATCAGGCTCTGAAGAAGAAAAAACGTACAAGAAAGGACGAAAAAAATGATTAAGACCAAACACGGTAACAGCACTATTCTCGGCTCCACAGAGGAACTTTGCGCAGACTATTCCTGCATCACCAAGGCGCTCAACAGCGCTTTCTCCAGCAAGCTCGGCGCAGACGTTTCAAAGGAGCTGCTTGAAATCGCACATAGGGACGGCTTCAAATCCAACGATGAAATCATGTCGGAAATTGCAGCTGAACTTGGCAAGCTCGGCGACACGCACGAGGAAATCGACAAGATTGTCGCCGAAGTCAAGAAGCTGCTTCTGGAGGGCGAATAATGGACGACGTGAGAACCGAGAATACCGAGCTTCAGGTAGCCTCAACCGAGGCTGTCGCAGCGGCGGCATATGAAGACGGGCAGACGATTTGGAATAACCCCGCCCTGTATCAGACGGCGGTGAAGATGGCGAAAATACTCGCTTCTTCCGAGCTTGTTCCCGAAGGGAGTTATCGCGGCAAGCCCGCGAACTGCCTGATTGCCCTCGATATGGCGAACCGCATGAACATGTCCCCGCTCAACATCATGCAGAACCTGTACGTCGTCAAAGGCCGTCCCTCATGGTCAGGCCAGTATTGCATATCCGCGATAAACGGCTGTGGTCGTTTCAGCCCGCTGGAGTTTGTGCAGCTCGTCAATGAGGACGGCAGTACCCGGGGCTATTACGCACAGGCAACGATGATTTCCTCCGGCAAGCTCTGCACCGGCGCGCCTGTCACTTGGGACATGGTCAAAGCCGAGGGCTGGTACGACAAGTCCGGCTCCAAGTGGAAGACGATGCCCGACCAGATGTTCAGATATCGTGCAGCTGCGTTCTTCGCCCGTACCTTCTGCCCCGATGTTCTCATGGGCTTGCAGACGGTAGAGGAGACACGCGATGTACGCGGCTACGACGATGAGCCGAAGAAAACCACCGTCATAACCCTCGACTGAAAGGAGACTCATGGTACGCATAGAACAGGGCGGTGAATACACCGCAAAACGCTTTCGTTCCGGCACGGGAGATAAGGGCGATTGGGAGCTTGTCGTCGTCAAGGCCGAGGGCAAAGCCCGTCAGGAGCTTGTAATCTTCCCGACGAACATACCGTCCGGCATAACAGAGGGCGGAACATTCCGAGTGGATAATATCCGCTCCGTTGAAATCCGCGTTCAGAAGAACCCCGACGGAACATGGGGAGCCGAGAAGACCCGCGTGGAGGCGGAGGTCACAGCCATCGTCTATGACGACCTTGACGACCTTTACTCCGGCGACTTCGACCTCTGATTATGGCGACGCGCAGAATGTTTTCGCTTGAAGTCGTAGACACGGACAGATTTCTCGATATGCCCGCTTCGACTCAGGCACTGTACTTCCATCTTGGCATGAGGGCGGACGACGACGGTTTCGTCGCCGCCCCCAGAAAAATAATCGCCATGTGCAACTGCTCGGCAGACGACCTCCGCATCCTCATTTCCAAGAACTACGTCATTCCGTTCAAGAGCGGCGTGTGCGTAGTCACCGACTGGCTCAAGAATAACCACTTGGCCAGCAACAGAAAAGCCCCCACAGAACATCAGCGAGAGCTAAGAGCGCTCGGAGTCGTGAAAAACGCATATGTCGTCAAAAACAGCGAAATGTGTGAAAATGGGAAAAACTGTCTTGAAAATGAGGGGGGAGGGGGGGAGTCTATCCTCTTGGTTGAGAGTGAGGGTAAATCTCTAACTTATAAGCAGGCGTATGAGACAGGAGACTACTCCCCTGACACCCCTCTTGACTCCTCCCCCAACCTCTCCTCTATATACCCCCCTATAATCCCCCCTCTTTCCTCCTCTCCTGCCCCCTCCTCTTCTCTCCCCTCTACCCCCTCTCCAAAGGAGACGGTGCTGTCGGTTTTAAGCTCCTTCAACTTCGGCGAGGAGCTGGAGGAAACGGTGCGCGACTGGCTGGAGTACAAACGCGAGAAGAGGCAGAACTACAAAGCCGTCGGGCTTAAAACTCTCCTCGGCCAGATAAAACGCTACGCCGAGCGCTACGGCGACGACGCCATGATAGAGCTTATCCGCGACAGCATGGCGAGCAATTATCAGGGCATAACGTTCGACAGGCTCAAAAGGGCGCCGGTGCGCTCCGGCGACAGACTAAGCTGGATAGATGAGGTGAAACTGGATTGACCCACGATGAATTCAAGCTGCTTGCCAAAGGGCTGAAAGCAGCATACCCTTCGCAGAACTTCCTTCCCGACGACTACTCGATGCGCCTGTGGTACACGCTCCTCAAGGACGTGGACTACACGCTCGCCTCGGCTGCCGCGTATAAGCACATGTGTTCCTCGCGCTTCCCGCCGACCATTGCCGACCTGCGTGAGCAATGCAGTCAGGTCACTCAGCCAAAGCCAAAGAGCTGGCTTGACGGCTGGGGCGTGGTGCAGAAGCTCATAGGCAAGTACGGCTTCTACCGACAGCGCGAGGCTCTGGCCGAACTTGACGAGTTCGACCCGCTTGCCGCTTCCGTCGTTGAACGCCTCGGCTGGCGCAGCCTCTGCATGTCAGAGTCTCCAACGGTAGACCGCGCAAACTTCCGTCAGTGCTACGAAGCCGTCCAAACCCGTGAGCACGAAAACGATAAGCTCCCTCCGGCTGTCAGCAGCAGACTTCAGGAGCTTACTCAAGGCTTTATAAAAAAATCCATGATGATAGGAGAAGCACATGAATAACAAGACATACGATGTCGTCCTCGACGACGGCGCAATCATGCCCGCCCGCGCTCACGACGCCGACGCAGGCTATGATTTGTTCTCCCCGCGTACCGGCGTTGTCCCCGCTCATAACGCCGCCGTATTCGATACCGGCGTACATATCGCAATCCCTGAAGGCTATTGCGGCCTCATTTGCGCCAAGAGCGGTTTGAACATCAAGGGAGGTATTCTATCCACCGGCTTGATTGACAGCGCTTACACAGGCTCTGTGCGCGTTAAACTGTACAATCTCTCGGACACTCCGTACTTCGTTCGCGCCGGAGATAAAATTTCGCAGATAGTCTTCCTCCCGATAGACTCCCCTACCCTGAAACTCGTCAGAGAACTCAAGCCGACGGAGCGTGGTGACAACGGCTTCGGCTCCACAGGACGATGAGAAAGGACAACCCATGCGTGAGAGAGTGTCCGCGCCGCTCCGGTGCGTGTCACTCCTCATGCCCGGATTACAAGACCTATCGTGAAACAATAGACCATGAGAACAAGCTGCGCCGTGACGACCAGCTCAAAGATGAGCTGTCAATCATTCGGACGTACCGTGCTAAGAAGCGGCTCCGCCGCGAGAGAAAGAAGAAGTGTGACCAGTGATGTCAGGAAAGAAACCAGTCAAGAAGAACCGCAAGAGCGCAGCATCGTATGCTCAGGAGCTTGAGCGCCGCAAAGAGCTTTGGACATTGAAAGTCCTCGCCTACACTCAGCAGGAGATGCTCGACGCAGCCGCCCTCACGCTCAATGAGGAGTTTGGCTTCGGCGAAGACAGGCTCAAGCGCTTCCATGAAGCCTTCGAGCGCAAGTACGCCGAGCTGCGCGACCTTGAGCACGACGACCTTCCGGATTATGAGTACGCCACGGCGGTTCAGGAAGAAGCGCTTCGTCGGGCGTGGGGCAAGTATTATGCGCCGCGCAAGGAGCGCTATCAGCTTCACATAGTAAACGAGAAGGGCGAGGAGCTTCTGCTCTAAGCCCTTCACAGATGAGAAAAGGAGAAAATATGTCAGATTATGTCCGCTACCGGGACTCGAAGGGGCTGACAAACAGCCAGATGGTCAAGGCAGTCAGCGCATCCTACCCCGGCTACACGAAGATACAGCATACAATGGTCAACAATCCAGATAAATACGGCGTGTGCCTTTTGCCGGAGGCCGAGCGGCTCATCGTTGAGGCATACGGCGAGGGTGAGGGCATCAAGCTCCCCGGCACTAAGAGCCGTGACTGCAAGCGCAAAAAGAGAAATCGTCTCGTCGTGCGCCTGAACGATGAGATGTATAACCGTGTCCGCGACCTCATGCTCAGGCTGCATTACGACACGGTTCAGAGTTTTTTGGAAGCCGCACTCAGCTCAATGGTAGAGCAGGAGCTTGCGGTGAAGGAGGAATGATATGTTTTATATCGGCATAGACACAGGTAAGAAAGGGGCGCTCGCCGTCATAGATACCGACGGCGGCGCAGAGCCGTTTGCCGTTCCGTTCAGTGAGAGCAATTACCTTTCGGTCTTGCGGGACACAGACCCGCGCAAGAGCATCGTAGCCCTTGAGAAAGTGTCGGCGATGCCCGGACAGGGCGTAACGAGCATGTTTAACTTCGGCGCGAACTTCGGATATATACAGGGCATACTTGAGGCTCTGCGTTTCCCATACGAGCTTATAGCGCCGCAGAAGTGGAAGAAGGAATTCAGCCTCACGTCGGACAAGAAGGCAAGTATCAGAACCGCGCAGCGGCTGTTCCCCGGCGTGTCGCTGCTCGCTGATAAGCATTGCAGAGTAGAGTCCGACGGCATGGCGGAAGCGCTGCTCCTCGCCGAGTACGCCAGACGCAAGCTGAGCGGAGAGGAGGAGTAACATGGTATATCTTGTAGTGGCACTTTTCGTTATGGCGGCAGTCGAGGCGTACATAATAGGCTGCCAGAGCCTCCAGCTCGACAAGCTTTCGGACAAGTACCTTGAGGCCATACAGGAGCTTGAGCCGGTAGATACAGTTTGGTGGCCGTATAATGAGTAAGCTCGTAGACTTGACAGGCCAGCGCTACGGGCGTCTGACCGTTATAAAAAGAGTAGGGACATATACCCCTGCTGACGGCTTCGGTAAAGCTGCGACGTGGCTGTGCCGCTGTGACTGCGGCTCTGAGGTCGTGGTTCTCTCGCGCAATCTCCGCAGCGGAAATACACAGTCCTGCGGCTGCTACTGTTCCGAACGCACAAAGCAGCGCTGGGCGAAATACAGAACTGAGAAAGCAGAACAGGACAAGATAATACAACGGCTTGAAGAAGAAAGGAGAAACACATGAAACCCACATGCCTATGTGAACTGCCGCTGTTTCCTAACGAGCGCACAAAGCAGGGCTGCCGTGAGGACGTATGCCCTCGGTGCGGTTGGAACGCGGAAGAGCATAAACGGCGGCTCGATAAGCTGCAAGACGGAAAAGGTCTTGTGAAATGTCAGGATAGCCTGAAACGGCTGATAATACCTACCAGACATATTTTGTTTGACTGAGACGAGAAACGCTGTGTACTGGGTATGGTTAAAAGCAGCTATGAAACGGTTTCATTGGTAAAAATCCGGCGTCAGCAATAATCGGCAAAACCAGAGGTGTTGAATAATACTGTACTATAAAGGCAATAATTTACATTGACAAAACGTGAATTATAGTTTACATTATAGTTGAACTATAAAATTTTATAGTTCAACTATAATGTAATAGGAGGTGAAGTCATGTCCGTGACAAAAGAAGCTCGTGAAGCTATGCTTGCGAAAATAATTGAAGAAATCGGCAATAATCCAGATACATTTTCCTCTGCCGAGATTGCTAAGCGCGAAAATGTAACAATTCAGAGTATATACAGATACTTGAAAAAGCTCGAAAATGACGGTAAGGTCGTCAAGGTTAAGCATGGCAATAAAAACTTTTTTTCTCTCGCAGAAGAAACGACCATCAAAATTTTTGAGCGTGACGGGTTGGAAGAAGACAACGTGTGGCGGAATTTTGCTATGCCGTTTTTCAATGAACTTCCTAAAATCGCAAAAGACAATTTAATGTACGCATTTACAGAAATACTTAACAATGCTATCGACCATTCCGAGGGAAGTTCGATAACAATATCTCTAATGAAAAATGGCTACATCGCTCGTGCCGCCATAACTGATGATGGCGTTGGTATTTTCACAAAAGTTTCCGACGCATTGCATCTCGAAGATAAACGTTTTGCAATTCTTGAACTCGCAAAAGGGAAGTTCACAACCGAGCCAGAAAGCCACACTGGTGAGGGTATTTTTTTCAGTTCCAAGGTAGTTGACAGTTTCGCTATTCTTTCTGATGGTCTTGTTTTTCTTGGAAACGCTACTGAAAACGAAACTTACATGGACACCACTCCATTCAGTGGCAAGGGGACGACAGTATTTTTAGATATAAAATACTCTCATTCAGAAACATGTAGTGCAGTGTTTGACAAGTTTACACAAGTCCCGGAGACATATGGCTTTTCAAAGACAATCGTACCTGTGCGGCTTCTTGAATATAAAGATGAAGCTCCACTTGTCGTATCACGGTCGCAAGCGAAGCGCCTTATGGTTCGTTTTGAAAAATTTGAAAATATCATTCTTGATTTTAACGGAATAGATGAGATTGGCCAAGGCTTTGCAGACGAACTGTTCCGTGTGTTCCCAAAGCAACATCCGAACACAAAACTTGCGCCTATAAATTGCAGTGATGCTGTTTTGCGCATGATAAAGAGAGTTACAACAAATCAAAATTGACATGTTAACCGACTAAAGCCGGAGCTTTTAGCTCCGGCTTTTTTTATTTGATTACGCCGTACTTCTTGCTCGAACTCAACCACTGGTCGTAGCTATACCCGATAGCACGGTACTTGTCGGCTTCCTTCCTCGCGGCATCTGTCGCAATGGTGTAGAAAGCTGCCCACTTCTGCTCGTCGCTCAGGTAGTCTGCGTCCATAATGGCGGCGTACTTCTGGTTGTTCGTTACGCCGCTCTTGTCGGCCAGAACCGGCAAAGCTCGCATGTCGTCGCGCAGCTTGTTCGCCTTACCGTCGGGAATACCGGCATCAACGAGCTTGTCGTAGCTGTCAGTATCTATCGGCATGTGCTGCCAGAGCTTCAGATTATTGCTCAGCCATGCGGCCTGCTCCTTCTTCAACCCAAGCGCGCTTATCGCCGTCTTCAGGTCTTCGGCGCGTACCGTGCCGGAGCCTGAGGCATCGTCGTACTTCTTGTAGAGCTTGTAGGCATCGTCGTACTTCTTGCTGCTTATGCCCTGATACAGTGCCTGATACATGTCGTCAATCCGCGACATGCCGCTCTTGCTCAACAGCTCCTTCTGCTGGGCGTTGAGTGTTCCGTAGCTTTCTCTCAGCCACTTGTCCATTGCCGCATAGTCAGTGATGTTGCCGTCGTCGTCATACAAGGCTTTTGCCTGTTCTCGGACGGTGAGGTACTGCACCATTTTGCGTTCGGGCAAGTCATACCAGCTCTGTCTGTAAAGCTCTCTTTCGTCGCCGCGCTCATCGAGGATTGCCTGCTTTGCCTTGTAATTCGAGTAGCCGCGCATCGCCTTGAAAACGCTCTTGAGCTGCTGTTCGTCAAGGCTCGCAAAGCCCGGAAGCCCTGCATAGTCGGCTGAAAAGCGCTCTTCGGACTCGTCAAATATGCGCTTGTACTCGTACCGCTCGCTCGCGGTCAGTTCAACCTTCTCCTCGTCTACGCTGAAGTCGGATATATTGCCGCCGGTCTCGTTGTGCAGCCACTTCAGCACGTCGTCATAGCTGCCGTCGTTGTTGTGCGTAAAATCGAGCGACCACATGACAACGGAGTTCAGCATGGCATAGACGTTGTTCGTCGGAATACCGAAAGCCGTACTTACCGCGCCAATGACCTTCTTCCCGTTGTAAACCGAGGGATTTTCGCTGAAAGTCGTGAGCGACTCCAGCGCATCATTGACAGAGTCAAGACCTCCAAGTGAGAACCCGTAATACTTCTCGTCGCCGCGCGTGATGGCAGAGAGAATAGCAGACGAAATCTCGTCGCCGAACCACACCATACCGGCAAGCGACTTTGCCGAGTCGAAACCGATGTTGCGCAGTATCAGCTTGGGGTCAAGGTTGCCATCGTCGTCCTCATAGTCGCGGCGCTTGTGCAGCAGCAGACGTGCAACAGCCGTCATAGCTCCAAGGCTCACAGCACTCATTACCGAGCCGGTCACGCTCGACCTGAGCGTACTGGCTGCGGCAGCTTTTGCCTCTTTGTTCGTCGCGTTCCTGTACTCGTTTATGGCCTTTACGGTGCGGCCGAAATCCTGCGTCTGCTGGGTGCGGAACATCGAGAGGCTTTTCAGCAGCTCGCTGTCGCTCCTCTGCATTTCGGCGCTTACGGTAGGAGCAAATATGCTCTGCGTCCGCAGTGCAACGAGGTTGAACTTGTCGTCAACAAGCTTCCGGTACTCATCGGACTTCACGTCAATTTTCGGATTTTCCTGCCGAACCGCTCTCTCACAGGCCGTGTAGATATTGTCAAGTACCTTGTAGTCCGTGCGGGATATGCCCTCCGCAAGCCAGTTGACCACCTTGTTCTTTGAACGCAGCCTGCCCAAAACAGTTTCGTTGTTTCTCATAATGTCGGCATACGTCGGGTCTATGCTGCCCCTGCGTCTGCTGCGCATCACGAAGTTCTGCATACTGTGTCCCTTTGCGGGAGTAAGTATCTTCGGACGATAAGACAGCAGCAGATTGCCCATGCCGACCACGTCAGCAGCCGACCAGTAAGATGCGAGCTGCTTGAGCGGCACAGTGGGGCTGAGGCCGAGCGCACCCTGATACAGGTTCATTCTGAGCTGCTTCAGGAATTTTGAACCGGCGCTTTGCTCAGTGCTCTTGCTTGCTCTGCCGAGGCCGTCAACATACTTGTCCATCCACTGGCTGCCGTTTTCGCCGAAATACTGACTCATAACGTCAGCAGCGCTCGGAGAATAGGCAGTGCTGCGGTTGAGCGCCGCCAGCCTTTCGCTGAAGCCGGAGTATGCTATGTAGTTTGAGGCGTTCCGCATATACCAGTCTGCCACCTGAGTGACAGGCTCTACAAGCAGATATCCGCTGTGGGCGTTGCCTCTGCTCTGCATTATACGCAGGCTGTCATAGCCGAGATTTGCGTCGTCCGCAATGTTCTGTGCGCGGGATTTGCCGTCAGCCGAGGCATAGCGCAGCGGCATATATTTGCCTTTCGCATACATGCCCTTGTCCCCGCCGTAAACCTCGCTGTGCGTTTCGCGCAGAGGCTTTGCGTAGTAGCTGAGCATGTCGGTGAACGCTCTCATGTATGCTCTGCCTGCCGGAGTAAGCTGGCTTTCAATAGCATCCACCAGCGAGTATATCTCAAAGTCTTCGCTAAAGCGTATTGCTCTGTCGCCGACGTACAAGCCCGCGAGCTTATCCGCTCTCGCCTCGCCTCCGCTCGACTTGATGGTTTCTATGTCCTTCAGCAGCGTTATGGCTTCCAGCTCGCTTATCTTGTAGGCTTCCTTGCCGATGATGAAGTGTACGCCGGTTTCGCCCTTCACGAACTTGTCGAAGTCCTTTGCCTCATCAACGCCGACGAAGCAGTCCTCGCCCTTGGCATATTCCTCAGTCTGCCGCACGAAGGCTTTTTCGGCCTCGTCAGCAAGCTGATAGCCTATGCCGCCCTCGTTCTTCCAGCCGTCGATAGCGCGGAAAACGTTCGGTGCGCTCTGCTGTATGCGCATGAACCAGTCGCGGAGTCTGTCTGCCGTGAGTTGCTCCCTGCCATTTACGACCTTGGTCTTTATTGGCTTCAGGTTCTCGCTCGCAGCTCTGCCGAACTCAGCTTTATCGGTCTGAGCCTGTGCTCCCCGTTCAAAGCTCTTGGCTGTCATAGCCATCGCTCTCGCCGCGTCCCATCGGAAACGGTTCACGGAATACGGGTCGCCTTTCGCGTCCGCTTCCTTCAGGCTGTCCCGTGCTCTGGAAAGAGCCTTTGCAGTAGCTTCGTTGTAGAAGTCTGCCATGAACCTGTCGTCCTTGAGCGCCTCGTATGCTTCGTGCAGCTCTCCCACATCGCGCATTCCGTGCGCAACATCATCGGCCAGCCCTTTGAACTGCCTGACCCTGTCGCGGGCTGCCTTGGTAAAGTCCGCGCCGTACTGCGCTTCAAAGTCCTTGGTGTCATATATGGTCTGTCTGCCGGTAAGCTCCTTCGTGCTTGCCTGAACGGAGTCGAGCTGATTGCCGTATGTCTGCTGCGCGTATCTCACGGCCTCGGAAGGATAGCTGAGCCTTACGCCGTTTGCATCGCGGTTTTCGGAAAGGCTGGCTTTCCAACGTACATTAAGCTCGCTGTCAGACCTCGCCGGTTCCGCGCTGCGCGCAGGAACTTTCTCCTCGCTCTCGCCGAAGGTGAACGGCATGTCTTCGTAATCGTCGCCGGTCTTGCGGCTCTCCGCTTCCGGCTCGGTGCTAACCTCTGAGTTGAAAGCGTCTTTCGGAAAAGCTCCGCGCTCTATAAAGTCATTGCGGACAGTCTGCGTCAGCTTGCTTATATCTGTGCCTTCAGGAAAAGCCCTTGGATTATCTGCCGCTATGTCACAGACAAGTTCAGCTGAAACCAAATCAAGAACCTTCTAATAATCCCGGCTGCCCTTTTCGAGGTCAGCAAAAGGCTTGCCAGCTATTTTCCGAGAATAATAGTCGGAGTGGAATGAGTAACTGCGTATCGCAGACTTCAGTTCGGAGTTCGTAAAGCCGTGCCCTTTCACAATGCCTTTGACGTAATCCCATGTATTTTTTCTGATGTCCTCCGGCATCTGCACATGCGTGGCTTCGTGGATTGCTATCTGCTTTAAGCTGCCGTCAGGCGCTCCGTTCGCGTCCAGAATTACTCCTATTTCAGGTCTGTTCCTTAGCGTAAGAGCATGACGGTCTGGACTGCCATCTATAACCTCGACATATGCAGCCCCCTTGGAGTTGCCGGAAGTGAGCTTTTGAATTAGCTCGGCAGCCTCCCTGACTTCAGGACTATAATTGCTCTCTTGAACAACCTTATAGCCAGCTTCACTTAGAGCAAGTCTAATTCCCAATCGGGATTGCTCTCTTGCTCCTCTAACCACTTCTGATATTCTTCTTTGGCTTTCTTTTCCTCCTCTGGGTTCTCTTCCAGCCAATCCAGATACTCCATCAGCTCGTCCATTGCTTTCTCCAGTTCCGGGCTGGGCTTCCAACCCGGCGGTGGTGCTATGTACATCGTTTTCCCCTCCGTTAAGATTGTGAATGACCTTGTTGGCTTTTACTTCTTCGAGACGCTGTCCTCGTTCTGCTGGGTCTGTGTGTCTAACCACTTCTGAAAGTCTTCCCAGCTCTCGTGAGTCGGCGCCTCGTCGAACATTTTCGATATTGCCTCTATCGCCGCTTTCGAGTTCGGGTCGTCCTCGAACTTCGTCATATCGTATTCTATGAACATCGTTTTCTCCTCCGTTTTTTGCGGCAGGGTTAGCCGCTTTGTTGTCTTTGAATTTCTTATATTCCTCTTGCGCCGAAGCCCGTTCTTCCTCGGTCTTTGCTTCAGCTACTTTTCTGAGCAGCTTGTTCTCCGCAGCCAGACGCTCCATGCGCTCCGTTGCGTTCTCGGTAACGGCGGCTCGCGCAGCTTCTCGCCTCTCAATAGAGTCAGCGCGCTCTTTCTCCATAAGCTTGGCGTATCGCCTCTCGGCAGCGGTCACAGGGGGTGCTTCTGCGTCAGACCGGAAAGTTCCTCTGGAAGTGCCGTATTCGCCGACCCTCTGGCGTGTAACCGACTTACTTGAGTAAACACGGTCTATGTCATGCTTATAGGCTTCATCATCTCGCCGGTAGTCGTCGTGCCGAGTTTCCTGATGGTGGTTTTCCTCCATGTCAGGAACGTTATCCTCGTCCCATTCGATTTCATCGGTAAGGTCATCCTCGGTCTGAGTCTTCTGTGCCTCCTGCCTGTACTTGATGAAGGCTTCACGGTTCATCTCGCGGACTCGCTGGTTGACGAACGTATTTCTGTCATACAGAGGTGACTCTGGGTCTATGTCCTGCGCGTCAGGGTGCTGCTCATACCATTTCATCACTTCGGCGTCATATGCTGCGTTGGCTTCTTCATTCGCTGCCTTGTAGTCAAAGGTGAATTTATTATACTGCTCGCCGCTGTTTTCCGCAACCGGCTTCTCACTCTTGGCTTCCTCGGTCTGCACCTGTTCAGACTTTTGTCCCTGAGCTTTCTGCTCTTCGGATTTCTTTCTCTGAAAATCTGCTTCTTCCGCTGCGTTCTTCTCGGCAAGATAGTTGTTATACGCTTCTATCTGCTTGGGTGAAAGCAGCTTCATCGCGCTTTCTACGGAGCCTCCCGTTCTCGTCACGGCTCCAATCGTCTCAATTGCCGCGTTTAACGCGCCAGAATTAGCCGTGCGCGTTTTTTCGGTCTTGGGTGCGGCAGGGATATCCCTCTGCACATTCTGCGCCTCCTGAGCCGTCTGAGCAGGCACGGAGTTCTGCGCGTTTGCTCTGGCATTTGCACGGTCGCTTATCAGGTTCGTGGTCGCGCCGAGCGAGCCAACCAGCGAGCCGAGGAAGCTGTCGTAGAGAATGTCGTCTTTCTGCGAAAGGATGTCCTCGATGGTAGTCATACTGCCATCGTCCCAGCCCACCATATGGTCAACCGCAATGTTGAGTATGTCGGCAAGAGCTTCTTCACCGCCTTCGCCGACCGTATCGAGCACCCAGCGCAGTGCGCCGCTTCGCTCCAGCCGGTTCATCACATTGCCGAACTTTCTGCGAACTGCGCCCATTGCTTCGCTTGTCAGGGAATTGCCGTATGCGCCCTCAAAAGCGCCGCCTATTTTCTCGGTAGCGACCTCTATTGCTGCCGCTTTCAAGCCTTTCAGCGATGCAGTCTCTGCGTCGTCTCCCCGAAGTCTGGCTTCCTGCGCAGTGCTGCCGTAAACGCGGGTGAACATATTGGCAAGACCGGGGATGCGGGCAGCGGCTCCAAGCCTGTCAACGGCTATGTCAAGAAGTACACCTCCTGCGTCCATTGCGATTGACTCGGCTCCGCTAACGCCGTACTTGGCTTTAGCCAACTGCCCTTCGGAGCGCTCAAGCATAGTGTCGGCGGCCTTATAAGTGCCATCACTGACTTTTTTGAAAGTATTTGAGATTTTCTTGTTTGCCTGTGGGACATTCTGACTTAGCTCTGCCGCAACTTCTGGATTAAAACGCTCTATAAACTCCGCAAATTTTGCGTTTTCAGCTTCGTAGTCGCGCCCCTGTATCGGCTTATCTTCACGATTTATAAGCTCGGCCATATTGCCGACCACGTTCGTGTAGCTCGCGCCGGTACGATTTAGCCAGCTCTTCAGCCAGTTCGTCCTGCGGCTCAGTCCGTCATAGCTTCTGGCATCTCTGCCCGCCGCCTTGTCCAGCTCATCAAGCTCTGCGAGAATTTCCTCGCGCCTGTTTGCAAGCTCTCTGGCCGGCCCTCCTGCCGGGACGAAAGACGGAAGCTTGATTGAGGCAAGCTCCTCCTGAAGCTCATTAAAGCGTTCAGCCTGAGCTGCATTAAGCCCGGAAGTGTCTTTATTCGGCTTGGAGGACTCGTCTATCTCTTTCAACCGCTTTTCTATCTGCGCTCTCTTAGCCTGCGCTTCAGCCTGCTGTTTTGCCGTCGCATTAAAACCGAGGTCATTAAGCTCATTAAGCTGCGCTTCGAGAGCTGCCCGTTCGCTGCTTCTCGTATCGGTTTTTGTCTGAACAGAGTCGGCCTGACCAAACTTGCCGCTCAATCCTGCGGCGGCTTTTTTCCCCGCAAAGCTGCCGCTTCTGCCACCGCTTGCGGCGCTGTCTTGATTATTACCGCTTGAAACAAAATCCCGAATTATCCGCAAACTGTCCTCGCGGCTCATTCTCTGCTGAGTAGGCTGTGCAGGAGCAGGCGCAGCGGTATTTGCTGCGCCTTTGCTGCTGTTCACGAAATCCTGTATTATTCTGAGGCTTTCCTCGCGGCTTCTCTGTGCCATATAGTTACCTCTCAATCACTTGATAGCAATAAGGTTCGGCCTGCTGACAAGACCGCCATTAACATAGCCGGGAGCCGTAATCATGCTTGCCATCGTAGCAAGCTGGTCGTCGGTGTAAGCGTCCTTGTTGGCAAGAGCACTGTCAAGGATAGCCTGTGCTTTGCTGCGAAGTCCTCCATTAACGGCATCTCTCAGCGAGCCTAAAACGTTGTTCGTTCTCTCTGTGGTTATTGTTTGCGCCTTGCCTTCAGGCGTGTCTTTGGTCGGTTTATCGTCAGCCGTAGGAGATGTGGAAGACGATGCCTTTCCGCCGGGGTACTTTCCAGTCAGCCTTGCATACTCATCTGCGCTTATCTTGCCCATACTGTAAGCGAGCTGCGGGTTCGAGTATATCCAATACTGCGCCATGTTGTTTGCAACGTCGTCGCCGTAGAGCTTTGCGTAGCCGCTGAAGTCTCCGTAGCCCGCAAGTATCTTCGCCATCGTCGCGTCGCGGGTCTCCTGATTTCCGTACTCGTCCATGAGCGCTTTTGCGCGGTTGTAGTCGTTCTCGGCTATCGCCTGAGCAACTGCGGTCTTGTACTGCGTTTCAAGTTCCGCCATCTGCCGGTCGGCTGCCGACAGCGCGTCCGCCTCCACCGTGCGGAGGTTGCCGTAGTCGCGCTGCCAAGTGCTGTTCTGGGCGAGCGCCGCCTGCGATGCCGTGCCGGTGTTGAGGCCGCTGCCTGCCGCCTGCTGGTTAAAATTCCGGCGGTTGCGCTCATACTGTACCGCGAGGTCATTCGCCCTCTGCTGATACGTCGGCGCTATCTGGTTCTTGGCCTCCTCCTGCGTCTGCCGGTTCTGGTTCTATGCACTCTCAAGCTGACTGAGTGTCGCGTCCTTCTGGGCGTCATACATGTTGTTTATCGCCCCGGTGCGCTGTTCGTTGTATTTCTGGTAGGTTTCCTCAAAGGTTGCCATGTTAACCTCCTATCAGCCGCGCCCAAGTCTGAGCGCCGATTATGCCGTCCTGCTGCAAGCCGCAGGCTCTCTGATACGCCACTGTCGCGTTAAAAGTGCCTTGCCCTATCTCACCGTCAGCGCCGCACACGCCGCAGGAATGCCCACGTCCAATCAGGAGCAGCTGCGCCGAGCGGACGCACTCGCCCTTGTCACCGTACCGCAGCAGCGGCAAGCCGGTGACGGTCAGCGCCGAGGCGGTCGTCGGCGTAGTGGTTGCGGGCTGCGACGGAGTGGCTGCGTCCGTATAGCTTATCCAGCGGGGCTTGCCCCACAGCGCCCATCCGCGCCCCGCAAGCTTGGTCTTAACCACACCGTAGGCATGTCCCATGGCCTCGACGACCCAGCCGTCGCCGATGTACACTCCGACGTGCCCCATGTTAGCCATAAATACGCATACGCCCGGCAGCCCCGGCATAGTCCCCATGCTGCCATGCTCTTTACAAGCGAGGTACAGCCCAGATACCGCCACATCCTGCGAAGCTTTGTATGCCGGCGCGCTCTGCGGCGTATCGCTCCAGAGGTAGCCCTTTATAAGCCCCACGCAATCGTGGACGCGCTGCCCGAACTGCGACTCGAAGTCGTTCGCCTTGTAGTATTCAGGGTACTGCTCGCGCTTCTGCGCCAACAGCGCCACCGATGCCGTCTGCCCGAAGCATCCGTACCAGTAGGGCTTGCCGAGCTGCGCCAGTGCGTACTCGACGAGTCCGGTGTTTGTTTTTGTCATATTCAGCCCTCCTTATCAATACGGAACTATTTTAGTTCCAGTGTCTATATAAGCTCTATACCTGACGTACCCCGTGCCGGTATCTATCATCACGCAGTAGTTCACAAGCGCCTGTCCGGTGTCGATTTTCACGTAACCCTTCGGGGCGGATTTCTTCGCGGTTACTGTTACCGTTGTCTCGCCAGTAACCGTGTGTGTAGCTCCGTCGTCAACGATGCCGCCACCGCCGAAGTGCGCTGCTGTCAGCTCGTAGCCGTCTGCGGCTGCCCTGTAAAGCTGAATTACATCTCCGGCACACAGCAAATCGCCTTCCGTGAGCTTTGCGCTTCGAGTATTGGTTCTGTCATATACATCCGCCTGTGCTACGCCTTCAGACACGCTTTTGTGAAATACATACGCCGTGCCTGCCGTCTCGCTCGCACTGCCGCTGCCCGTTGCCGTCTTTTGCGACCCCAGCCATGAGGTCGGGTAGACTTTAATCGTGCTGCTGGCGCTTATGTTGATGCCCTTCGCGCCTCCGCCTGCGGTGTGCTGCACCGTGATGCTCGCGGGGGACGGTGTTCCCGTGAAGGACTTCATACCGCCATTCGTTGAACCGTAGGTGCTCAGAGTTGCCGAGCCGCTGCTGCCGGAGTTGTCGGAAGCTGTAACGGTAATAGTTGCATTGGCCGATGTACCGTAGCCGCTTCTGCCATAGTAGCTGAACTCGGAAGTCTCAAATGTTACCGTTGTCGCATTCGCAACGGGGTCGTAACGCGCCGTATAGTTTATATACGTCGAGCCTGTCCAGCTATAAGCAGTTAGCTCCGCGGTATATGAAAGCTGTGCCATGGCTTCACGCCTCCGCCTTTACAAAGTATATTCTTCCGGCAGTTCCGGGCGCAGGCAGCGCTGCCTCGCTGTCAAAGTAGTCTTCTCCGGCCACAAGCTGCTTGTTGAGCTTTTTGCTTAGCGCGTTCGAGACGCATTGCGTACTTGGCACGGTATCTTCTGAAGGCGCGTTGAGGTTTGGGTTAACTGCCACATAGCTTACCACGTCGCTCGAACCGGAGTCGTCCAGAATTGCGCCGTCGTCAGTGAGGGTAATGGAGTAGCACCCCATTGAGGGCATTACAATACCATCGTTGGAGGCGTTGAACGACATAAAGTAATGCACAAATATTATCTCGGCATCACTCTTGGCCTGCATTTCATAGAATTTCACGGCATCATAACTGTGAAACTCGACGTAAGGCAGCATACCCGCATTGTAGGCGGCCAGAGCCTCCTGCAATGTTTTGTCCGAAGTACACATATATGTATCGGGGTCGAACGTCACCGTTACCTTAAAAGTGCCACCAGAAGCCGACATAGTCCCCACTATCTTGTTTCCTGCTGCGTTGTGCGCTGTATACCCTGCTTTGAGCGCCGCCGACTCTACCGTGTCCGCCGTCAGGTCAAGCTTAACTTCGTCATCTATAATGACCTTGCTTACTCCCATGTCAGCCTCCTATCGTGAGCGTTATTCCTCCCGCCGCGTTAGCAGCTTCCGAGACGGGTATTGCCGCAACCGTCACCGAGGACAAGCAGTTGTAGCCGCTGTCAGGCAGAACCTCCTGACTTGCAAAGCTCGGAGTGACAGACTTTGCCTGCGGCTTCATTCCTTCGGAACCGGACATAGAACCGACTACACCGAGCACCGTTATGCCCTCGCGGATGTTTTCGGGGATAAGCTTTGCTTTCTCCGCCGCCGCTATCTGCGCCTTGCCGCTGCCGTCGTGGAAGCCCATGGGAATGGCCGGTGTGCCGTCCTTGGTCGCTATTTCAAGCGTCTTTGCCCCGTTGTTCGGCATCGTGCCGGTGAGTTTGCTGCCTCCCGCCTATGCGGTCTTACCCTTGAGTATTTCCGCCGCCGTCGCCGTCGCGTCCGAGGTGTTCGCATCGTTCGCGTTCGTGCCGACGATGGGTGCGCCGCTCTTGTCGTGCGCCTTGATGCCCTTCTTCAGGTCAGCCGCAGTTATGTCGTCGCTCGTAAGGTCGAGCTTTACCTCTGTGCCGAGTATTACCTTGTTGATGTAGTCAGCCATAATATTCATCCCCCAAAATAAGTGTTTTCCCGCCCGCGTCGTTTGAAACTTCAAACTGCGGGATTTTCTGCACTGTCACGTCGTCCAGCATGGAGCGCCCCTTCGTCTCCAGCACGACCGGCTCATAGGTCTTAGGCCGCACATCGTATTCTCCGGTATATTTCGGAGACGTGTCGGCCTTTATCTTTATTCCGAGGTCGAGAGCGAGCTGCGAGCCTGCGCCGATGTTGGCGCTTATCCGCCGTACCAGCTGCATCTTTGCCGTCACGGTTCTCATCACAGCACTCTCCTCGTGTCTGTCGCTACGACCTCAACCTCACCGGCCTTGAGTACGCCGGCCACCGTGCCGTCACGGAACTTAGGCCGTATCAGGAGGTCATATCTGTCCTCCGCCATAGCGAAGCTCTCTTCCTGTGTCAGCGGGAACTGGAACTCGCCGTCGGCGTAGCCCAGCTCGTCAGGATAGAGCTTGGATATGCCGCCGAGAATGACTTCCATCGCCTCAATGTCCCCATCTGTTACAGGCTCTCCGTCGGCTGTCAAGGCTATCGGTATGAGCTATGCATCTCCCTGCAATATCGTCATGTGTCCTCCTTATAGCTTCGTGCGGCCTCGGTATGCCGTAGCCTTTTTCTTTCCGATGTACGGCACAGCCCTAACGGTCGCACCGTTTATGTAAATGACCGCCTTTGACGAGGCATATTCTCCGCTCACCACGGTTTCAGTCCCGCTGCCCGTGCCGTCAGTCTGGCTCGTCGCGGTGGAACTCATGTATGCCTTGACAACAGCTGATGCCGATATGACTATCGACTTCTCCCCGTCTGCGTCGCTGTGCTGCACGGTGACAGATGTGGGCGACGGCGTAGCTGGAAAATCTTTGGAGCTGCCTGCCGTATAGCCATACGCAGACATCTGTGCAGTGCCTTTGCTTGCAGTGTTATCAGCGGCCTGAACGCTTATATCCGCCGAGGCAGACGTGCCGTAGTTGTTGCGCCCCCAGTATGTGAACTTCGACTCCTTGAACGTAACCGTGGTCGTGTTCGCGTCCTCGTTGTATTCGACTTCGTAGTTAATGCTTACCGTGCCGCTCCAATTCCAAGACTTGTTCGTCACGGCGAAACTCAGTGTAGCCATACCTCACCTCATACAAGGAAGAACAGTTCGTCGTCGGCTATGTTCGACGGCAGAGAGCTGCCATAGTGTACGCCGCTGACCAGTTTGTACCGCGTCGCTGCCATTGCCGTATTAGGTGAGCCTGCCGCCAGCTTCTCGCCGGTAACGGCGCCGGGCGCGAGCTTGTCTGCCGTAACGACTCCGCCCCTGAGCTTTGCGGATGTAATGCTGCTGTCGTCCATCTGGTCAGTGCCGACGGCCTTGTCCGCTATCTTCGCTGTGGTGATGGCCTTGTTTGCTATCTTGGTCGTGGTAATGGCCAGCTCCGCAATAGCCGCAGTCGCAACGGCGAGAGCGGCCAGCTTCTCCGCCGTGACTGCCCCTGAGCCGAGCTTGTCTTTTCCTACTGCGCCGTCCGCTATCTTCGCCGAGCCTACCGCGCCGTCCGCTATCTTGCTTCCGGTAACAGCGCCGTCGGCGAGCTTCGCCCCCGTGAGGGAAGCGTCGGGAATGCTGCCGACTGCCGCCTCGCTTATCTGCTCTTCAAGCTTTTCGAGCGCCGCCTGCACAGTTGCTATGCCGGTAAGTCCGGATATTGCCGCTATGCCGAGGTTTCCGGCAGCCGCGCTGCCCTCAAGCGCGGGGAGCAGCACGGTGTTTATCCATGTCTTGATAGTGTTCCCCGCCTTGTCGAATGTTGCCTTCAGCGCTTCGGCGGAAAGCCCGTCAACGTCGTTCGGCTCGTCGTCAAGCTTGCTTATCTATGCAATATCTTCTGTCAGTTTGGTAAATGCCATTTTTTCACCCCTTCGTATATCCGGTAAACCTCACTCGCATATCCGCCGCAAGTATCGTGCATGTCGTGTCAGGCTCCGCCGCCATGAATATAAGCTTATAAAAGACGAACTTCTTCGCCTTTATCTTCAGCCGTGTCATATGCGGCTTGCGGTTCGTGCCGAAGCTCCAGTTCCGGAAGTTCGCGCGCCTGAAGCTGGCCATCTGGCTTGCCACAATCTTTTCGGCGTAGGTGCTTTTTCGGTCTGTCTGCGCCGTAACGGTCACTTCGCCGTTCGCCTCCGGCTTTATGCCTATCCATATCTGAGCGGAGTATTTGTGCATGTAGTCCTGTCCAAAACTCATCGAGCCGCTTTCCCAGTATGCGTCGATAGACCTCCCGTCGTCGGTGATATGCTCGTAGCCGAAATGCTCTATCGCGCCGCCGGACATACCGTAGTAGAGCGCGCCGTGGAAGTTTGCCATGCACACCGCGTCAAAGCCGTCGTAGCAGTACCAAGCGTCTGCCGCGTAGTTCTGCACCAGAGCCTTGCCGTTATAGCAGATGTAATACTCCTGATTGTCGTTGTCGTCCCAGCAGTAGCATTTTGCAAGGTCAAAGCCGCCCAGCGTCGCGTATATCCGGTCGCTTATGCGCTTTGCCTGCCGCTCGTCCGCCGTAAGGTTCGAGGAGTAGCTGCTGTTGTTTTTCCACTCGAAAGCGTCCTTGCCGTGCAGCGTTCTCGGCGAGTTGAGGACGAGGCGACACTGCCCCAGCGCCGCATTGCCTATCGCCCTGTTGATAGGCGATACGTAAAAGGCTTTCGCCGTTGCGCCATCGGCCAGCGTAAGCTCGCTCGTGCGTATGCTCCAAGCGCTGCTCGATTTGAAGGCAACGAGCGTGGAGTAATGCCGTATCAGTCCGGTGATGGGCGTGTTCGCATCGCCAACGTTCACAACGTTCAGGTCGGGGAAATAGTCCGCCCTCGGCTTGCCGTCGTAGTCAAGCCCTGAGTATATCGCCTGATTGCTTCCGTCGCCATAGAGGAAAACCCGCGTGTCCTGCGCGCCGTCGTAAAGCTCGCTGTACCGCATCGAGCTTACCTGTGTGCGGAAGTTCGTCGCCATCGTCCAGCCTATCTCAAGGCTGTTTACGCCGAGCGCCGGAGCTTCCGCGAAGGTCACGGTTCCTGCCGTCAGGTCTGCCGTGTATGCGCTCGCCGCCAAGTTTTCGCCGGTTTTCAGGTCTTGCACATAGTCGAGGCTCTGCAAGCCGCTTTCGGGCAGCGTGAATTTCGTAGCCTTACCGTCCGGGGATATCCAGCAGCGCCGAGTGCCTACGAGCTTGTTTACCTCCTCCAGCGTTTCCCCGCCGCCGCTCGGAGGGACGGCTATCGTCACAAGTGGCCTGTACCCGCCAACGTCTGATAGCGTCGCGCCGTCATACTGCTTGTATTCGCTGCCGTTTATGAGGTAGAGTATTTCGGAAAAACCGAACATGTGTACCTCGTTCGTGGTGTCGATACTGCCTATCTCAGTCGCGGTGAAGGCTCCCGTCTCCGCGTTCCACAGCCGCCAGAGCTTTCCGCCGCAAGCGGCTATGAATTCCTCATTGCCGTTTATATAGCCTGTCCACATACCCCGCACGGGAGCGGAAGCGAGGCTTGCTATCTTCATGCTGCCGGGTCTGCGGCGAAGGTTTCCGTCTCGCGTAATGGCAAAGTTCCGCATTGCCGCCGCCTCGCCAAGCTTCAGCTTGGTGTCGCCGTCAGGGTTCTCGTTCAAGCCCAGCCATGCTTTTATCTGGAATATCTTTTCGCTTGTGCTGCCGCTTATAGTCGCCATTGCCGCTCCTTACTTGAAAGAATTCCAGCCGCCGACGCCAATCATGTTTATGTTCAGCGTCTTTTCGCCGGTGTCTACCGGTCTGTCAATATAGCCGCCGTTGTTGGGCTGCTTCAGGGCGTTCAGGCAGCCCTGCGCCCTTTTGTTGTCACTCGTCATCTCCCTCACAAGCCAGCTTTCGCGCTTGTCACGGGCGTACTCGAATACCTCGCGGTACTTCATAAAGTCGTCGTGGTCTTCGCTCTGAAGGTTTTTTATCTGCCTGTCGCTCAGCTTGAGAAACAGTTTCATGCCCGCATAGTCCGGAAAAACATGCTTCTCCTCACAGTCTGCGAGCTATGCGCCTATTGCATTGCGAAGCTCCTTCGGACTGTTGTACTGCGGTTTACGTCCTCTGGTTTCCATGTTGTCCTCCTCAGCTCCACATTCCGAATTCGTTATATGGTTCTATTCCGCCGTAGATATCCTCAATGTCCTCGCTTGCCTGCGGCAGGCAGAACACCAGTCTGTTCTTCAGCTCGTCGTAGCGCTGCTGGAAAAAGCTTGCCGCGCTTGGGTTTTCGTCGAGCTGCAAATGCGCCGCGAGGCCATACGGAAGTATCGTCCGGCAGATGTAATCGTCAAGTCCGATGCTGCTGTCGAAATCGCTTATCGTAGATACGATAGGCCGCTTTCCTGCCTTGCTCACCTTATATGTGTCGGAGTACATGTACAGCTCACCGGTGAGCATATTGAGTATCAGCAGCGTCCTCTGCTTGTATTCCTTGGTATCTGCGGTGTCAGTGCTGCCGGTGCTTTCGTTGACCTCGTCTATAAGCCCCATCGCCGCGTCGAATACATTCTGAGCCGTAGTTGCCATAGTTTCGCTCCTTATCCTGCATCAGCCGCCCGTTAAGGCGGCTGATGTTTTGTTATAAAATAAATCACTTTGCGGGTTTATCGTAGCCGAGTGCTCTTGCGCTGTCGCCGGTTCCTTCGGTGGTCGGGTCGACCACAACGCCGAGTATCGTCAGTACAACGAATACGGCGTTCACAACGGCAAGCAGCTTGTCGCTAAGCTCGCCGAAGTCCAGAGTAAAGCCGAACACCGCCGCAACTGCCTGAATGAGCAGAAGCACAGCGGGGATAAGCGCCAGCCAGAAGCTCTTGTTCTTAAACCTGACTTTCCAGTTAATCATGTCAAGACCTCCCAATCTTGCGTTCGAGTTCGCTTATTTTTGTCTTAACTTCGTTTATGTCTCGCTCCAGCAGAGGGATGCGGGCAGCGAAGTTGTTGTGCGTTTCAACCTTCTTTTCGAGCTGCTCAACTCTGTATGCAGTCAGCCTGAAGCCGCTGTAACTGCCGAGCGCCGCTCCTATAAGGCTGAGAACCGCAATGATAATTTCTGTCATGTACTGTCCCATATAGCCCTCCGTTTACAATGTTTCGGTGTGGGGCGCGATTAAACGCGCCCCGTTAAATCATGCAACGGTGAAGGTAGCTACGCCGGAGTTGAGGCTGCCGGTCTTCTCGGCATAAGCCTTGATGACAGTGTCTGCTGCCGGAGTGGTGAAGGCCGCAGAGTAGGTCTGCGCGGTTCCGCTGGTCTTCGGGTCGCTGCCGTCAAGGGTGTACTTGATGGCGGTGGAGTCTGCGGAGGTAATGGTTATCTTGCTGGAAGCATTAGCTATGGTCGGAGTCTCGGCGGCTGCGGTGGCATAAACCAGAATACCGTCGCTGTGTGCGCCGAGAACGAAGCAGTCGTGCAGGAGTCTGCCCTGAACGATGTGGCCGTCGACGACGTACTGGTTGTCGAGGACACGCAGCGTCTCGATTTTCTTCGGGGCGCAGGCAACGCCCTTCTTGATTATCATAAAGCTGACGTTGGCAGGGAGATACACGTCAGGTACGATACGCACCTGCATACCGCCGATAGTGCCGCAGACGCCGTTTACAACGGCAGCCTGACCAGCCTTCTCAAGGCCGACGACTTGGTCTGCAAGCTTCATGTTCACAGCCATGTTTTCGCCGATGTAGATTACGCGGCCTGCAAGGGGAACAAGCAGATTGCTCATCGCAGCGCCGGCCTTGAAGATAGCCTCAAGGATAGTGCTCTTAGTGAGCGCGGTCGCGTTCACGGTGACGGTCTTAGCGCCGTTTGCCATCTTCGTGAGGCGGTACTTATCGACGTAAGGGATAAGCACCTCGTCGGTCTGGCGCTTGAGAACCTTGCTCGCAGCCTTAATCATAAGCTGAGAGGTGTTATTGCCCTTGTCGATGACGCCGTTGAAGCTCTTGTCGTCGCTGACGGTCATCTCCTGATAGGTGTCGCCGACCTCGGTCAGAGTGCCGAAGCGGGAAGTGCCGTCGGTCTTGGTGCGGTCGTAGTCCACCAGCGGCAGCGTGTCAACGCTGTATACCCTTACGGTAGATACGCCAGTCCAGTCCTACTCAGAGGTGAAAAGACCCTCAGTGCAGGAGCCAATCTTAAATCTCTCCGCAACCTTGGGAGAGGCTTTACTTGCGAGATTTATTGCCATGTTTTAATCCTCCGTTGTTACACAACTCAGACGGAGTCCCAGCCCTCATCAAAGGCGTCCTTCGGCGTGGGCGCTCCGGCACTTTGCCACGAGCCTGTACTCCGTTCCTTATTTCTTTGGTTTAGTTTAAGTTCTTCAAGCTCTGCTTTGAGCTTGACGTTTTCGTGCTTGCGGTATGCACCTGCAAGGTCGCCGGTTCTGGCGCACTCCGTCCATACCTCTTTGGGTATCTCATCCGGCTTCACGCCGGGGTACTCCGCAATAAAGGCTCTGAACATCTGCGCTCTCTGCGCGGCGCTCTCATCCTCGGCGGGCTTCTCCTGATGCTCGGCGGGCTTCGGCTGCTCAACCTCCGGCTCCTTTTCAGGCTCCGGCTCTGCCGCAGTCAGCCGCGTCTGCGTTGCGCGGATAAGCGCGTCTTCAGGGCTTACCACATTGCCGGACTTCTCTGCGTCCTGAATACTCCATGTGGCTCTCACCCTGTCCAGATGCTGCTCGATGGTTGCGTCGCCTGCACGTTTTGCAAGCTCTTTCAGGAATTCGGTCTGACCGTTCAGCGCAGCGCGCTCGCGCCTCAGCTCGTCCCTATCCTGCCGCACACCGTCGTAATCCATGCCCTTGCCGGCAAACTCAAGCACTTCGTCAATGGTGTACAAGCCTTCCTTGCCAAGATGCTTGAGAGTGTAGAGTTGGTGTCCCTCCGTATTCTCCTGCGCCCCGGCGTTATCCGCTTCCTCCTGCGCACCTGTTTCGGCTTCTGCCTGCTCGGTCGTGTCGCTGTTGCCTTCCTCCGTTGGTGTCCCGGTATCAGTCTCCTGCGGCTCGTCCGCCTCAAGCTCAAAGCCCTCGTCCTCACTCGGAGCGTCGCCCCAGCCTTCGTCAAAGGCGCTCAGGTCAAGCTCCTCGTTATGCTCTGTGGTCTGCTGTGCTGTGTTCTCCAGTTCCATGTTGCTCCCTTTCCGGCGTTGGTGTCCCGCCTCAAGTTTTATCTTTCTATTTCAAAGCCGTTGGTGTCCCGGCTCAGATTAGACCTTCTGTGCTGCCGGTGCGGTTTATCTGCCTTTGCAGGCTTCTGTAACCGCTCCCGCCGCTTATCTCGTGGTTTGTCCCGCCCATATAGGTCTTCGGGGCAGCCGCTCCGCCCGAAGCCGGAAGCGCAGCCATCTGCATATCAAGCTCCTGCTTTTTCTCGTTTATCAGCGCCCGCTTACCCGGCACAGTGTAGTCGGGAATTCGCTCAAGGTACTGCACAATGTTTATGTGACCTGCCTGAAGCAGTGCGTCCAGCGTCTGCACAGCTGCGATTTCCGAGAAGTATGAGCTTGCGCCTACGTCAAGCTTCAGAGCCATCGGGAAGTTCTTGAGCATCGAGAAGTCGAACTCAAGCGTAACCTCATCCGGCAGCGCAGCTCCTGAGAATTCGGCAGCCTTTTGCAGCTCCTCCGGAGGCTCCATATCCACCAGCCTCTTGCCGTAGTACGCGGCCATGAATTCGAGATATATCCGGAACAGCTCCTCCGTTGCGCGGTAAAGGTTCTGCTTCGTTATCTCCGCCGGAGTCGATGCCGCCCTTTGCAGAGCTATGATTGCAGAGGTGTTATCCGGTCTGGTGTCGCCGAGGGCGACGCTTGTCGCGCCAAGACTCTGTTCAGTCTCCTCTATGGCCATCTGAATGAACTGGCTTATCTGCGGGGATATGCTTGCCGGGTCGATTATCTTCGCTACGGAGTTGATATCGCCGCCGGCAACCGGTATCGCGCCTCCGACTCTGTTGTCCCAGCCCGGAACTCGCGTCCGGTCGTAGATTATCTTCGGGAAGCTCGTGCGCATCATCGAGAGCATCGACATTGCGTAAGCCTTGTTTATGAAAATCTGGTTCGGGATAAGTCCGGTCGTCATGGCCTGCCCGTGGTAGCTGTCCTGTATGTAGTCCCAGCAGAGCCAGCATATCGGGTATAGCCTGATGCCGAGGTTGTACGGTTCCTTGACCGGGCAGCTCTGAGTGCTTTCATACGCCCAAATCTCGCCCGTTTCCTCGTCACGCCACATCGTCAGCAGCATCGTCACCTTGTCATCGGTGTACTTCGCGCTGTCTGTCGCGTTCGATGCATCAGTGTCGGGCGTTATGTTCGCCCACGCCGGAGAGCCGTTCTCCTTCGCCCGCTTACGCACATTCCGTGCAATCTCTCGCTTGACTATCTGGATGTACGGCTGGTTCTGAACAATCCTGTCGTTCGGATTGCCGAAGATAACCCTCGTGTTGCTGATTATCTCGGTGCGTATCGCGCCTCGCTTGCCGTGGCCTACGGGGACGTTCGCGTCCCAATAGCTGAACATGCAGCCGTCTCCGTCAACGGCAGCATTGCGGGCAAACTCTCTCAGCAGAGAGGACACGTTATTTGCCTCGTTTAACGCATCAAATTCCTCGTTGACGACGCGCACCGGCTCGGTAAGGCTTCCGGTATCAGGCGTGTTTGCAAGCGCCGTAGCGTTCACCTTGATGTTGTCGGTGGTTATCGTGGCAACCGAGAAGTTCACGACGCGCTTTATGATGTTGAACTGCGGCGTCGGCAAGCCGTTCGCCTGTACGCCTTCCCACTGCTTGCCTACCTAAAAGTTCTCGTTGCTCTTGACGGTCGCATCGAGATTTATCTGGTTGTTGAAGTTCAGACCGCTCTGGTAGAAGTTCCAAGCCACAGCCGGGCTTATCTTCCCCGCGCTGCCAAAAAGGTTCAGGCTGTTTTCATCCACGCTTTATGCCCTCCTTGTTGAGCTTGGCAATATCCTGCCCATAGTTGATGATGTTCTGCAAGCCGTCGTTCCAGAGCTTCTCCGCGTCGTTCGCGTTTGTCAGCGCATCAACGGGAAGCTCGTTGAGCTGAGTTTCAAGCCTATCAACTTTGCCGTTGATTTCGGCAAGCAAGCCGTCATAACGGCTGTTTGCTTCTGCAATATTTCTAACGTTGCTTTCTACGTTCTCAATGCCGCCGCTTGCTATGCCGGCGACATTTTTTATTTTCTCGTCGATATCTGCCATGCCTGCATAGATGTTGTCAATGTCCTTCTGCATGTAGACTATGTCGTCCGCCATCTTAGCGGTAGTGGTCAGCAGGTTGGACACAATGTTCAGCAGGCGGTCGAAACGCCTGCGGCTGTAATAGAACACGCCGCCCGTGAGTATCAGGGTCAGCGCGATAGATGCGATGATGATATATGCCATAAGTCCTCCTCAGTAAACCATGTAGCTCGCGTCGCAGTCGCCGCCGCACATGAAATGCTCGTAGTCTTCGCGGCGCTCCTCCTCGGCCTCCTCCATTTCGACAACCGCCTTTTCGCCTTCTGCTGCGATAGTCCTGCTGATGCAGTAATACCTCGCGCTGTCAACGGAGTGGGTTATGCTGTGTGGCTGCTTGGCGCAGTCGTTCGGGTCGTTGTCGTCGGCCTGTATGTCGCATATGTCGCTCGTCAGCTTGCTGCATGTGTCGAAGAACATCAGCATCGGCAGCTTGTCCGGTGCTTTCCCCTCCGGGTACAGCCGCCGCACGAACGGGTCTTTCAGCGGAGCCGGGGTGAGCATGTCCTTCATAATCATGTGGCCTTGCACACGGTTGTTGTCGCTGCGCACTATCGGAAGGCCATACTTGGCAAAGCTCTCCGCAAGAGTTCTGCCCGTATCCTTCTGCCGGTTCCACATATCCGGAGGCGCATAGGTTATCAGCACCTTCTCACCCGGCGGAGTGTTTTCAAGCGCAGCCTTTGCCGCGTCCTGAACCACAAGTCCCTTATGCTCGTAGTACCTGATGCACCAGCTTCTCCCGTCTTCATCGACTGCCCACCATGACAGAGCAAACATATCGAAGCCATAGTCAAAGCTCCGGTATATCGGCCAGTGCTTCGGCACGTCAAACGCCTTTCTGATGTGCAGCGCAGGAACGAAGTTCTTGAAGTAGCTTCCGCTAAGAGCGTTCCAATCGCCGTATCGGAAAGCCCGCACTTGGTCTTCCGGCATGTTTGCGAGGTTGTGCAGATACATGGGTGAGGAGTCAAGCAGATACTTGTTGTCCTCTACCGTTGCGAAGATGAAGGTGTAGTTTTTCGGGTCTTCGTTCTTTTCGGGGTTCTCGTCATCGACTATGTAGTTTCGGTCGATGAACAGCCTCTTGACCCATCTATGCCCGACGCCGCCGGGGTTGCACGTCAGGTACATTCGTTTTGGAAAATCGTTGACGCCGCGTATACAGCCCTGTAAATACCGGAAAGCCCGTTCGCTTAGCTGAGTTGCTTCGTCAATGAAGATTACGTCGTATTCAACGCCCTGATATTCGTTCTCTGCGGCATCACCGTCGTAGTGGCCGAACTTTATCACGGAGCCATTGTAGAAGGTCAGCAGATGGCTCGTCCCGTTGTAGGAATATATCTCTGGCGGAAGCCATCGCAGTATAGGCCGCACAAGGTTTTCTTCAAGCTCCGGGTAGTGGCAGCGTATCATCAGCACTCTTATGCCGGGGTAGTTCAGGCACATGCCCACCGATTTCAAACGTATGACGTGGCTTTTTCCGCCGCCCTTCGCTCCGCCATAGCACACGAAGAAGCTGTTCGCGTCTAAGAACTGCTGCTGCTTTTCACTCACAGTCCCGAAGTCAAGCTTTATGTGTTTGTCTCCGGCCTACGCCCGCTGCTTTGCCATTTCCCGCCGCCTTTCGTTTTTCCTATGCCGCCTGTTTTTCTGGTAGGCCGGGTTGGAATTGAACCAACTGTACCGTCAGGTATCTGTTTTAGAGACAGACGCATTCCCAATCTGCCACCGGCCTGTGTATAGGCGATTTTCACGCCGCTGTTTATCTCACGGTACGCCCGCCAAAGCGAACAGCCTTGCCCGATAAAAAAGGAGAGGTGTAGCAGCTATTATGCCTCTACGCCTCACATGTTAACGATTTTCAGCACGTCTGTCAATATCTTTCACACTTTCTTGGAAATTTGCTTGGAAGTGCCCAGCTCTCCTCTGAAGTGTCTGGCGAGTGACACCTCCCTTCTGCGAGAGGCTACGCCCCTTTTTCCGCTCCCCTCCCCCTACGTTACACTCAATCTCTGTGTGGCGCTGACAACCTTCATCTCCACGCAGCCGTACCTTATAGGCCGCGCAGCAGCGCCAGCACCACGCTGTCCTACCTTGTGCCTCTTGGCTTCAGAGAAGTAGTCGCGCGTAGGAAACTCTGGGTAGGAAAGAGAGCATAACTTTCCACGTAGCATCCCTTGGCGAGATACAATACTGGAATACAGGAGTATATATACAGGAGCAATACAGTGGAGAATACTGGTAGTGAGGAGAGGGAGAAAGGGAAAGAGGAAAAGGAAAGAGGTAAACGAAGGTAGTGCAAGATAATAAGACAGGAAAAAGACGGGAAATAAAAAACACAGCTTTCTCTATACCTGTAAAGGGTACTCCCAAAACTTTTCTTATTCGCTGAGGCGACAGAAAACTTTTGTGAGCCTCCCCCTTGACAGGTTAGAGAGCTGTGTTACATGAGCCAACGTACTTGATAAAAATATTGAGTACAGAAAAAATAAAGCCTGTTGAGAACAGGCGAGCCTCGTCCTACTAAGAGGCTTGAGAGTCTGGTAGGTAACAAAAGATTTGAAAGGTAGACAGAACAATGGAAAACATCATCTCTTACTTCAAGAACGAGAACTACTTTATGAGCAATTTCTTTGAAGCAACCGTCAGTTACAGAGGCAAGGTATATCGCAATGCTGAAGCAGCATATCAGGCGCAGAAAGACCCTGCGAGAGCCGGTGAGTTCATCATGCTCAAGGGTAATGATGCAAAGGCGCTTGGAAGCAAGGTCACGCTCAGACAGGATTGGGAAGAGATAAAAGTACAGGTAATGTATGAAGTCGTGGAAGCAAAGTTTACTCAGAACAGGAACCTGATGCAGAAACTCATGCAGACCGGAAACGCCGAACTGGTTCATGGCAACATTCACAGAGATACATTCTGGGGCATATACGGCGGCAAGGGTGAGAACATGCTCGGCAAAATCCTCATGGAAATCAGAGATGAGCAGCTCGCTGCAAGGAAACGTGAAATAGGTCAGGCCGTTGACTACAAAGACGCAATCGCCGATAACTGCTTCACTCCCGACTCTACCGAAGAGGACAGACCTTCCACTCAGCGCCATCAGCTCCGGCAGGACGCAGGCGATGAAAACGCCGTCCGTCAGGAGAAAGCTGAACTCAGCATCGCTGACCTGCTCAAAGGCAAGAAAATCGAAACTGGCCGCTGGGCAAAGCCCAAAGACGGTGAACATATTGTTGAACTCATCGGTGAACCTGATGTGCGCAACGGCAAAAACGGCCCCTACGTTGTCTTCGACCTTCGTGACAAGGACACGGGAATAACGTGGAAAGCATTCATAAACGCCGAGAACTTAATCAAGACCTTGGCTGATATATCGTTCAACAACAATGGCTTTCTTGGCGGCATGAACGCTCAGAAGGCCATGTATAATATTCAGCAAAATCCGTTCAGATGCTGGGTAGCAGAGGACGACAAGGGAACAGTTCGTACATACTTCGATGAAGAACATGCGAACAGAGCACTCTACTACGTCTCCAAGCGCAAGGCAAAACAGGAGATGTACGAGCTGATGAAGAAAGAACAGGAAGATGCAGAAGCAGCGCAGAGAGATGCTGCCGAGCTTACCAAGAAAGCAAGAGAAGAAAACGACCTCCCCTTCGACATGTAAGGGGAGGTCAAATATATACATGAGGCAAAACAGTTAATCAGGATAAAACCATCCGTCATTAGAGCGAGAATAATCTTCAACGTCACTAATAAAATCGCGGTTAAAAACGGCTTGCTCCTTTGCAAAATCGTCGTAAATGATGTTGTTCAGCTCATAATCGGAAGGTTCAAAGTCGTGTCGTCTGCTCTTATTCGCTAACTTACGATTATCTTTACGGCAGTCAGGGCAGTAGATAGGAGCATAAAGCGAATGCTGCCGATAATACTCCCTATCAGCGGCGCTCCAAACGAAAGACTTTCCACACCTCTTGCATTTTATTGTGAGGTCATCAGTATAAACCGCAGTGTCGGAGTGCTTCTTGCTCCATGAGCCTGACGCTGATTGCCCAGTAGGGAACAGGCGAGTATTAAAAGCATCATCGTGTAAACGAACATGGCAAAGACGGCTGCCGATATAAAAAAACACAGAAAAACCGCCGTCGTAAACCTCGTCAACAGTGGCAGTCTCAAGTATAGTCGTAAACTTGTTGATATAATAAAGAGTTTGCCCTTTAATTAAATCAAGCACAGCAATCATCTCCAATCATACCCATTATTACAGGAAATGAACTGTAAGTCAACAACAAATTAAGCTGTCCCATCGGCTATACGGGGAGAAAGGAAAAACAGTATGCTTAATCACATCACACTCATGGGTAGGCTCTGCTTCGAGCCTGAGCTTAAAGTCACCGGCTCCGGCATAAAGGTCGTGACCGCTCGCATCGCCTGCGACCGCGACTACGCCGGTAAGGACGGAGGCGACAAGAAGGTCGACTTCATCGACATCACCGCATGGCGAGCGAAAGCCGAATTCATCTGCCGCAACTTCCATAAGGGCGACCCGATACTCGTAGACGGTCGTCTGGAGATGCGCAGCTGGGAAGACCGCGATGGCAATAAGCGCGTAAGCGCAGAGGTAAGCGTAGATAATGCGTACTTCTGCGGCGGTAAGCGCAGGGACTCCGGCGGAATGGGCGGCGACATCGACAGCTTCAGCCCCGCCAAGCTTGAAGACTTCGACGATGACGGCGAGCTTCCGTGGGACGTCGGCGAAGACGAGCAGCTTCCGCTTTAATCAAAACATACAACCGGCTGTACCGCAGTTTGTAATTGCGGTATGGCCGGTATTTTTATACAAGAAAGGAGATGTCAGCATGGACAGCGTTCTGTCATGGGCGGTTTTGACCGCACTTACAATCATTGGGCTTGTGCGCTTTTGCAAGGCGTACATCAGATACGAGGAGGCAAGAAAAGCCGACTCCGAGAGAGAATGGAGGTCGATGGGCAAATGAAGCGCAACCCACGGGAGATATATTGCCTGTATTTCCCTGATGAAGGCCGGTACACAAGGCTTATGACCTTGGCCGAAGCCAAGAAGCTTGTGCGTGAGTTCTGCACTGCGTACATCGTCAATATCGAAACTGCGGAGGTGATTTACTAAGACTTACATAGCAGAGGGAGCGTCTCAGCGAGCCGTGAAACATCACGGTTGGCCGAGGCGCTCCTGTTTTTACCTTTCAAAACTCAAAATCTTACATCACGCTGAGCTAACGGCGAAACGGGCAGAAAGGATTTTATCATGGACGAAAGAGAAATAACCTGCTGCGACTGCGGCTGCATTATAAGCGAGGACGATGCCACACCAATCCACGGCGACGACAGCTTTGTCTGCAATGATTGCCGTGACAACTACATCGTGTGCGACGAATGCGAGGAACTCTGGGATATCGACAGCATCATAGAGATAGACGGCAAATATGTCTGCCCTGAGTGCCGTGACTCAAGCGACTACTTCCAGTGCGATGATTGCGGCGCATGGCATCACAGAGTCGAAGAAACATGGTGGAGTAACCCTAACTATTTTGAAACCGGAGACAACCACACAATATGCCAAAATTGTTTTGATGACAATTATGAGCGCTGTGACGACTGCGGAGCGATATACGCCAGAGGCGACATGACTCTCTCTGAAAACGAAGACGGCGATGAAGTTTGCTTCTGCGCCGACTGCGAACGCAGCCACAAGAAGAAATATATCAAGAACTACGGCTATAAGCCCTCTCCGATATTCAAGACCGGAAATCACGATAAGTTCTACTCCAGCGCAGATATCCGTGAACTCGTCTTCGGTGTTGAGCTTGAGATAGACAAAGGCGAAGACCCCGAAGAAACCGCAGGCGAGCTTTGCGAAGCGTCCGAGGACATCTACTGCAAGCACGACGGAAGCCTGAATAACGGCGTCGAGATAGTCACTCACCCATGCACTCTGGACTATCACCTGAAAGACCTCGGCTGGGACACGCTCTGCGATATCGCGCTGAAGCACGGTTTCAGGAGCAACGATGCCCGTACATGCGGCCTGCACGTCCACGTCGGTCGGCGTCAGCTTGGCAGCGAAAGCTATGAGCGCTTTGTAACGATTGCGAAGATAATTCTGCTCGTCCAGCGTCATTGGGACTCTCTCGTCACCTTCACCCGCCGCAGCAGCAGCCAGCTCGACAGATGGGCGGAAAAACCGGTCGTTGACCTTCGTGCGGCAAACGCGGGCAAACTTGTGGAAAACGCACTCCGTGAACGTGAACGCGGGCGCTACGTCGCAGTCAACATCCAGAACAGCGAAACCGTCGAATTCCGACTGTTCAACGGCTCTCTGAAGCTCAACACGATTTACGCCACACTTCAGTTTGTTTCAAACATCTGCCTGTACGCGAAAAACAAGAGCGTGGACGATGTTCTTGCCTCGCAGTGGAATGACATATGCGGCTATCAGAAATACGACGAGCTGGCGGCATACCTCCGTGAGCGCAACCTTGACAACGTCCCGCATCTCGAACCAATGGCAATAATCGCGCCCGAAGAAAGAATGGTCGATGCATACGGTCATATACTCACCCCCGGCGATATCGTCCGTATAATTAACGCCAACGGCGGCGGAGTCGGCAACCTCGACAGCGCAATAGGCGAAACTGCAAGAGTTATATGCGAAGACAGTCCTATAGACGATTATGACGTGGGAATACAGCTGCTTGAACAGACGCCGTCCTACTATTGGCATAACCTTAATGGCAAGCTGCCCACAGACACCGGCTATTGGGTACATAGCTGCAACATAGAGTTTGTAAGACACGAAACCATTCATACCAGTATTCAGTTTTAAGGAGGAATAAATTATGTGCATCATCGCCGCCAAACCCGCTGGAGTCACAATGCCCAGCACTGAGAAAATCGAAAACATGTGGAACCGCAATTCCGACGGAGCCGGTATCATGTACGCCGTGGATAACAAGGTGCATATCGAAAAAGGCTTTATGACCTACGCAAACTTCAACGCAAGGCTCAATGAGCTTCGGGACAAATACGACTTGGACAAGCTCCCCGTCGTCATGCACTTCCGTATAACCACCCACGGCGGCACAAAGCCTGAGAATTGCCACCCCTTCCCAATAACCGACAGCATCGGTATGCTCAGTAAGCTCAACCAGACCGCCCAGATAGGCGTAGCCCATAACGGCATCATCGACATCAGGCCGCGCAAGGGCATCTCCGATACCATGGAGTACATTGCCTCTCAGCTGGCTCCGCTGTCAAAAGCAGTTCCGAATTTCTACAAGAACAAGCATCTCATGCAGATGATATCCAACGCCATCGACAGCAAGATGGCGTTTCTCACGTCCGGCGGAAAGATATATACCATCGGCGACTTTGTCGAAAGCGGCGGAGTAATGTACTCCAACCGCAGCTTTGAGCGCACAACCTCTTGGCGCGATTACTCCTACGGCTGCTTCGAGGCCGACAGCTGGGAGCTGTACAGCGGCACACCGCATTATCGGTATAAGCCTGTCATGTGGCTCGACGATGCCAAAGGTGAATTCATCATCACTTCCGACGGTGACATGCTCTCCGGAGATTACGCAATCGACGCAGATAACAACGTCTACGAGTACAATTACGAGCTTGACGCGCTGATGAGAGTCCCCGCGCTGGCATATAACAGTGAGGCAATCCTCCTCAACTACGATGCCGACTCACAGTTCTGCGTCAATGAGCTTGTCGTATCAGGTGACTGCCTAATGCCGGTATGACCGATGAGAAGTACGTCTTTGAACAGACGAGCCGCGAACGCAAGCGGATAGGAGCCGGCATATACTCGCGCAAACGCGGAAGCCGGTCTAAGAAATGCACCCTGCCGTCGGATAACATGACGGCAGGGCAGCTCAAGAAAAGGAATGGTGAAGTAATGCAATATAACCTGAAAGCGCCAATGGGGTGGCATGTATTCCGCTCCATGCCGGCAGACTTACAGCGAGAATACATAAATTCCTGCGCATATAGATACGAGGCTCGCGGCTGTGATATGGCTGAAATGTTCGGCGTGAGCAGAAACGGTTTCAGCAATGCCATGAAAGACTTGTTCGGCGGCAGCACTCCGTTTTCCGGTACGGGCAGGAAGAATATGTCCCCGCTTTGGGAGGAATTCATACGAGGCGATATAAGCGCTCCTGCCGAGCCAACGCCCGTAACCGTGAATTCGCCCGCCGAAGTCAAAGAAAGCTCAGAGAGCGAAACTGAGCGAGTTAAACAGCTGCCCTCGTTGAAATCAAGCGCCGCGCTCTGCATAAAGAGCGGAACTCTGCGTTTTACAGGCACACCTGAAGCCGTGTTCGCCAAGGCCATCCTCGCCATGAACCCCATGGATACTTACGAGGTCGAGATACGCTTCAGGAGGACAGCACCGGCAGAGGAGGCGAACGAAGCAGGCTGAAACGATGCAAAATTCCGTGAGTAAATTCGTGAGTAAATTCGATGTTAAAAAGCTGCGTCAAATGTCGCAGTTCTTTAACATTTCTCTCAACTTTTTAACGTTGAAAAAGCGGAATTTTCCTGATAAAACAAAGAAAAACCACGAAGCATCAATACTTCGTGGTTTTACATTTTGTGGTGGACGATACAAGACTCGAACTTGTGACCTCCCGCACGTCAAGCGGATGCGCTACCAGCTGCGCCAATCGTCCAGCTCTCTAACAGCTCGTTTATATTACCTCAGGAAGCGGAAAATGTCAATACCTTTTTTAATTTTTTTGCCGCTTCAAAATCGAAAATATCGATCAACAGACTCCCCGAAATCGGAGAGTCTGTTAATCGCTTTTGAGCTGTGCTTAACGGCAGTAGATCGTCAGCTCGGTCTTATAGCCAAACGCCTGGCAGATAAGCTTGCCATGGCCGGGACCGACATAGCTCACGGTGCACTGCTTCGGCTTTTCAGGATCGACCGTTACGCTGATGATGCTGTCATCCTCAACGCTCCATGTGATCTCAGGATTCTGAATATCCAGCGGGTACACATCCGCAAGAACGACAACGTCCTCGGAGGTGGACTCCATCGTGAACTCATTGTTTTCCCAAGCATTGGTAGACCACAGCGAGTGCAGCACGACTTTTTCTATATTCGGGGTGGGGCTGGGCGTCGGCGTTGGGGGAGTCTCGGGGGTGGGCACAATGTCGGAATTCTGGGCGGGAGTCGGCGTTGCTTTCGTGCCGGAAGCGCCGTTTCCGTTTAGGCTGGTGCTCACCATGACTATCACCGCGAGAATGACCGCAACAACAAGTATCAGGCCGAAGATCATCTGCCATCTGGTATTGGCGGCAGCGCGGTCATAGGAAGCGGTTCCCTTAACTGTGCCGGGGGTTGCGCCGGGCGTACGCGTGCTCTGGCTGACCCTGCGGGTTCCGCAGTTGGGGCAGCGGCTGCGCAGTGAGGAGAAGGTCTCCCCGCAGCGGCGGCATTTTACCTCAGGTATTAAACTCATTTGTGTTCCTCCATTCTATGTAGAATAGAAATAGGCATTATTATGCTTTATAATAATACAACTTATTGCCCCTTTCGTCAAGTACTATGATGCCCAGAGGCGTATTTTTAACGCTTTTTCCGGTCTGAATCCCCCACTTGGCCGCAAATTTCGCCCATTTTCGACTTCTGTCCGCTCAACCGGCCGCTATTTCTGCAATTTTATTCCACTTGTGGCTATTCCGCGGATATAAAAAATCGCCGGACGCTGATCACATCCGGTGATTTTTATTCAAATTTTTAAAACAGTCCGGATATAACGCCGTTTTCGTCGACGTCTATCTTCTCCGCCGCCGGCACCTTCGGCAGGCCGGGCATGGTCATGATGTTCCCAGTCAGGGCGACGACGAAGCCCGCTCCAGCGTTGACCTTCAGCTCCCTGACATTGACCGTGAAGCCATCCGGCGCGCCTAGAAGCGCGGGATCATCGGAAAAGCTGTACTGCGTTTTGGCCATGCATATCGGCAGGCCGCCAAAGCCGAGCGCTTCGAGCCGCTCCGCCTGCTTTCCAGCGTTAGCGCTCAGGCGCACGCCGTCCGCGTGATACACGCGTCGGCATATGGCTTCGAGCTTCTGCCCGATGCTCATATCAAGCTCATAGGCAGGTCGGAAATCGTTCGGCTGCTCGCAGAGACGGACGACCTCTCCGGCAAGCGCGGTGCCTCCTGCGCTGCCCTTCGCCCAGACCTCGCTGAGCACGACGTTCACCTCAAGCTCACGGCAGCGCGTCTCGATCATGCGAAGCTCAGCTTCCGTATCGCCCGGAAACGCGTTTATCGCTACGACGCACGGCAGGCCGAAAACGTCCTTGATATTGCTGACATGGCGTAGGAGATTCGGCAGGCCGCGCTCAAGCGCGGGAAGATTTTCCGCGTCAAGCTCATTTTTGCTCACGCCGCCGTGATATTTCAGCGCTCTGACCGACGCAACGATCACCACCGCGGACGGGCGCAGCCCAGCAAGGCGGCATTTTATATCGAAGAATTTCTCGGCTCCGAGGTCGGCAGCAAAACCCGCCTCGGTGACGGTGTAGTCCGCGAGCTTCAGCGACATGCGTGTGGCAAGCACGCTGCTGCATCCGTGGGCGATGTTGGCAAAGGGGCCGCAGTGGATGAACGCGGGCGTGCCCTCCATGGTCTGGGCAAGGTTCGGCTTGAGCGCGTCTTTGAGGAGCGCCGCCATCGCGCCCTCGGCCTTGAGGTCATGCGCGGTCACGGGGCGGCCGTCATAGGTGTATCCGACTATCATGCGGCCAAGGCGCGCCTTGAGGTCGGGAATGCTTGTGGCAAGGCACAGCACCGCCATCACCTCGCTTGCAACCGTGATGTCAAAGCCGTCCTCGCGCGGAACGCCGTCAGTCCTGCCGCCGAGGCCGCTCACGATATTGCGCAGCTGCCGGTCGTTCATGTCCACGGCGCGTTTCCACGTTATCTGCCGCGGGTCGATGCCGAGGGCGTTGCCCTGATGTATATGGTTATCCATCATCGCGGCAAGCAGGTTGTTCGCCGCGCCTATGGCGTGGAAATCGCCGGTGAAGTGGAGGTTTATGTCCTCCATCGGGACGACCTGTGCGTATCCGCCGCCGGCAGCGCCGCCCTTGATGCCGAACACAGGGCCGAGACTCGGCTCGCGCAGCGATGCCGCCGCGTTTTTGCCGATGCGGCGCAGTGCGTCGGCAAGGCCGATCGCAGTCGTGGTCTTGCCCTCGCCCGCCGGAGTCGGCGTGATGGCAGTGACAAGAATGAGCTTGCCGTCCGGTCTGTCCGCCAGATCCTTCAGCAGCGCAAGGTCGATCTTAGCCTTGTAGCGTCCATACTGCTCGATATATTTTTCGTCTATACCCACAGTGCGGGCTATCTCCGTTACAGGCTGCATCACGCAGCTCTGGGCTATCTCTATATCGGACTTATATTCCAATAAAATGCCCCCTTTTCAGGAAATTATGAGATTTTCTTGAGTCTCAGCGGTGCTCTCTCCGAGATGATGACCGAGGCGATGATAAGCGTGAAGCCGCATATCAGCCGCACAGTGACCGGCTCGTCATAGAATATCACCGAGATTATTATTGCAAACACGGATTCAAATGTCATTATAACCGCCGCCGTGGACGACGGGGTGTAACGCATGCCCCATGTCTGGAGGAAGAAGCACAGCGCCGTGCACATCACGCCCATATAGGCGATGCTGCCCCATAGCTCAAGGCTGAGGCCGACGGGCGCGGACTCGAATATCAGCGCTCCGGCAAGGCATATGACCGCCGCCGTGCCGAACTCCACGCCGGTGAGCGACAGCGCGTCGCAGTCTCCGATGAAGCGCTCGGTCAGGATTATCTGCAAAGCGTAGAAGATGCCGCAGACGAGCGTCAGCGCGTCGCCGATGTTAAAGGGCGAAGTCCCGCTCAGCGAGACAAGACCAATGCCGAACACGCACATGAATGCGGCAATGATATTTGCGGCGTTCGGGCGGCGCTTGAAAAACGCCCAGACCATGAACGGGACGAGCACGCAGTAAGTCGCGGTCAGGAACGCGTTCTTGCCGGGGGTGGTGTATTTCAGGCCGTAGGTCTGGAATATATACGCCGCGGCGAGGCACACGCCGAGCAACACGCCGCCGCGCAGGCCGTCCCTGCCAAGCGTTTTCAGCCGCTTACCGGCGGCGAGCAGCAGCAGAGCCGCCGCGATTATAAAGCGCAGCGCCAGCACCCACATGGTGCCGATGGAGTCGAGCGCTTCTTTCAGGATGACGAAGGACGTGCCCCAGATGAACGCCGTCCCCCACAGGGCGAGATGCCCCAAAAAGTTCTTTCTGTCTTTCATATCGGTCGTTGTTCAAAATAAAATGCGCTTTCCCAGCGGCATGCGCTGGGAAAATTTCAATGGCTTGGCTCAGGCTTTTTTCATGTGCGGAGCGGCGGCGCGAAGCATGAGCTTCTTCGTGCTGCCGGAATCAAAGCTTATCTCTATCAGGAAATCGCCGCCCATCGGCGTCATCTTCGTGAGCGTACCTGCGCCGAAGGCCTGATGGACGATGCGGTCGCCCGCGGAATAGTCCGGCGCGGGCTTTGCCTGCGCGGACGGCGCGGAGGGTGGGGCGGGTCTGTGCGCGGGGGCGTTCATGCTGTACTGCCGCGCCGACGCATAGCGGCTCTTCGAGGCAAACTGCATCTCCGGACGGCGCTCGGCATTATGGCTCGGTCGCTGGGCGTTGCGCTTCTCGATATGCTCCTCGGGTATCTCATCGACGAAACGGGACACCTTGTTCGAAGTCGTCCGGCCGAAGAGCATCCTCTGCCGCGCGCAGACGATATGCAGCTGGCGCATGGCGCGGGTTATCGCAACATAGCAGAGTCTGCGCTCTTCCTCCATCTCCTCCGGCTCGCCGATGGCCTTCATGCCGGGGAAGATGCCCTCTTCCATACCGACGATGAACACGGTCGGGAACTCAAGCCCCTTGGCGCTGTGCATTGTCATCATGACAACGCTGTCGGCGTCCTTATCGTAATTATCGAGGTCGGTGTAAAGCGCGACGTCAGCAAGAAAGCCTTCAAGCGTATGGTCGCCGGACTCCTTCATGTAGCTTATGATGCTGGTCTTTATCTCGCGCACGTTCTCGGCGCGGGCTGTATCCTCGATGGTGTGCTTCTCTTCGAGTGCGCGCAGATAACCTGTCTTGTCAAGCAGCTCGTCGAGCAGCGCGTCGGGCGAATTTTTGGACGCGAAGTCGCGCAGACCGTTTATCATCGACGCAAACTGACGCATACGCAGGGCGGGGCGGCTCAGCTCCGGATATTTGTCCGCGTGCTCAAGCACCGCAAAGGTCGCCGTACCCTCGCGGGCGGCTATCTCGCGGGCTATCTCCATGCTGCGCTCGCCGATGCCGCGAGGTGGGGAGTTGATGATGCGGTTCAGGCGCAGCTCATCCTCCGGAACGGCGATGACGTTCATATATGCCAGCACGTCCTTGACCTCAGCACGGTCAAAGAAGCGTGTGCCGCCAATGATGCGGTACGGCACACCGGCGCGCTTGAAAGCGTATTCAAGCTGGTTCGACTGCGCGTTCATGCGGTAGAGCACCGCGTGGTCGCGCCAGTTCTCGCCGCGGCCGTAGTCGGCCATTATCTGCGAGGCGACGTATTGCGCCTCCTCATGCTCATTGTCGGCGACGTAAAGCTTTATCTTGTTGCCGTCGTCCTTATTTGTCCACAGCTCCTTGCCCTTGCGCCCCTGATTGTTGCGGATAACGGCGTTCGCGGCGTCGAGAATGTGGCCTGTGCTGCGATAATTCTGCTCAAGGCGGATAGTGCGGCACTTCTTATACTGGCTCTCGAACGAGAGAATATTCTCTATCGTCGCGCCGCGGAATTTATAGATGCTCTGGTCATCGTCGCCGACGACGCAGATATTGCCGAAGCCACCCGCGAGCAGCGAAGAGAGCAGGTATTGCAGGCGGTTTGTATCCTGATACTCGTCGATGAGGACGTATCTGAAACGGCGCTGCCAGTATGTACGCGCGTCCTCGTGTTCCTGAAGGAGCTGAACGGTGAAGAATATCAGATCGTCAAAGTCCATGGCTCCGGCGGCAAACATGCGGCGCATGTACTCCGCGTATATCTCGCCCGTCTTGCTGCGGAAGAGATCCCCGCTCGCCTTGGCCTGACGCAGATACTCCTGCGCGCCGATCTGCTGATCCTTGGCGCGGCTTATCGCGCCGAGGACGACCTTGGGCGCGTAGGCCTTGTCGTCAAGGTTGAAGTCCTTGATGATGTGCTTTATAAGGCTCGTGCTGTCCGAGGTGTCGTAAATGCTGAAATTGGACGGGAAGCCGAGCTTCTCCGCGTCGCGCCGCAGTATGCGGACGCAGGCGGAGTGGAAGGTGCAGGCCCAGATGTCGTTCGCTTCGGGGCCGAGCATATTTTCAAGACGGGCTTTCAGCTCGCCCGCCGCTTTGTTGGTAAAGGTGATGGCAAGGATGCGCCACGGCTCTACAGGATCGAGCGCCGCAATGCGCCGCCCCTCCTCGCCGCCGTCCTGCATCTTTTTGATATCTTCCTCCGTCGCGCCGGCGGGGACATCCTCGCTGTCGGACGCACGGCCATATTTCAGAAGATTTGCGATGCGGTTGATTAACACTGTGGTCTTGCCGCTTCCGGCTCCGGCCAGTATCAGCAGCGGCCCCTCCGTGGCCAATACCGCTTCGCGCTGCTTGTCGTTGAGTTTGGCATAGTCGGAGCTTACAAGCGCCCGCCGTGCCTCGATGTATCTCTTTTCAAAATCAGTAACCATAAATTTTATTTTATCACAAATTCCGTTTTCCGACAAGCTTAATTACGCAAAAACCAGCTGCACCAGCAGCATATAGCAGGCCGTGCCGCCAACGACACTTATAAGCGTGTTGCGCTTCCAGAGGTGCAGCGCCACTGTCACAGCAACGGCGATGAGCGATGGGGCAAAGCCGCCGAGGCTGCCGAAGCTCGCGCCGCGCAGGCAATATACGGTCAGTGTGGCGATTATCGCGGTGGGCAGGATCTTCCCCAGATAGCGCACGACCTCCGGCACCTCGCGCCCGCGGAATATCACGAACGGGAACAGGCGCTCGGCAAAGGTGCATGCCGCGCAGACGGCTATTATCAAAATTGAGCGTCCGACGTCAATGTTCATTTTCAGCGCCTCCCTCCAGCTTATTTCTCAGGATCAGCAGCACGAGCACCGTCACTGTGAGCGACGGCAGCAGGAAATTGTCTCTGCCTAGAATAATTATGCACAGCACCGACGACACGCCGCCGATGAGCGCGGGCAGCTTCATGCCGGTGGATTTTATCTGGTCAAGCAGAATGACGATGAAAAGCGCGGTGAGCGCAAAATCGATGCCGGTCGTATCAAAGGTGATGAGCTGGCCGACAAGTCCGCCCAGCACGGAAAAGGCTATCCAGTATATCCAGATAAGTCCGGTTGAAAATATGTGCACCCACTTTTCCTCAACGCCCTCACGCGGGACATAGGAGCACAGCAGCGAATAGCTCTCGTCGGGCATGCCGTATATCAGAAACCACTTCCATGCGCCGTAGCTGCGGAACTTTTCGATAAACGACAGGCCATAGAACATATGGCGGCTGTTGAGGAGAAGCGCCGTGACGGCGATGGTGAAGATGGACATGTCGCTCCGGAAGAACGATATCATCAGCATCTGCAGCGAGCCTGCGTAGACAAACAGGCTTGCCGCCGCCGACCACAGGAAATTATACCCTGCCGCCGACATCATCAGGCCGTACACCGTGCCGACCGGAAAGAAGCCGATAAGTATCGGCACGCTGCGCTCAAGCGAATACTTAAAGCTGTTTTTTATTATATTTTTTTGCATAAAAACTTACTAAATTTCTGATTATCTTTTCATAAGTTGGTAAATGCCGATATATCCCGTATTTTAGGGCTTTATCG